>Ga0209713_10001659_pt1 | contig 13515 bp, 8 predicted proteins | sample ArcOceMetagenome_3_FD_187444 | JGI IMG/M metagenome (GOLD analysis project Ga0209713, IMG submission 187444) | Marine eukaryotic phytoplankton communities from Arctic Ocean - Arctic Ocean- Svalbard ARC20M Metagenome (SPAdes) (version 2) | ecosystem: Environmental > Aquatic > Marine > Oceanic...
ACCACGGCTTTAGCCTGGGTGAGCATGGCTTGTGGGTTAAACACTCGCCCTTTGATGTGGCCACGAGAACGCCTCTAATCGTTAAGTTGCCAACAGCCCTGACACAGACATCTACTGCGCGGCGGCGGCTAAAAAGTACGTCGTCTAAAAGCAGTGAAACTAAGCCGAACACAAATTCACACGTCGGTACTGCCGAGGGGCTGGTCGAATTTGTCGATATATTCCCCACCGTTCTAGAGTTATTGGGCAAGCCTATACTTCCGCAGTTGCAGGGGGCAAGCTTTGTGAGCCAGTTGCTTGATACCAGTGCTCCAGGGAAGACTGCGGTGTTCCCACGCTGGCATGCAGCAGATGTGATTAAAACTGATCGCTATGCCATGACAGAGTGGTTTGATCAAGAGGGCCAAGTAACAGCGCGGATGCTCTTTGATCACCTAAATGACCCCAAAGAGACGATTAATCTGGCTGAACATAAAGACTATAAATCGCTTGTTGCGGAGCTTCATGAGCAACTGATTTTTTTGAGAGAAAGCCGATAGGCTCTGTTTGATTCGGCTTGCTCCGCACTGCGAGTAATCTTTGTCGATACCAGAGGGTAAAATTGGCAAAGAATCGCGCAGGCGCAAAGGAAGCTGACGTTATTGGTCACTACAAGAGTCCTTCAGTGGATGGTGATGCCCCAGTCAATCTTGGAGTAGACGGATGGAATTTGATTTTCAACAATATAGATATGAGTGAGCTGGTATGGAATTAATTGGGTTTTCGCGAAACACCAGCGGTGCCGAGTTCTAAATGTTTAATAAAAATAGCCAATACTTATCGATGCTGGCTTTGGGGCAATTTGTCATAGTTTCACGGATTTGCCGATACCTAAAAAAGGGGGATTGATGCCTTCATTTAACAATATTTCTCTCGCCCTGTTGCTCACCGAGCGTCTGGTTGTTTGTGGCGATAAGAGCGACCCTCTGGTTCGTTCAGCTGAAGCCAATATTGGCGCTACCAAGGACATTCAGCAGCCAAGTACCAGCAAGCAGTAGATAGACCAATAACCACAATCGCCACAACACTTAGTGGTGTAAGAAATTCAAAAAAAGAGAACGTAATAATAAAAAAACACAGAGGGAATTATGACTATCGACGCAAGCTCCAGCACTCATAAACTCAGTATTTTACAAATCACCATTGTCGCTGCATTAGGCGGTTTACTGTTCGGTTATGACACCGGTGTGATAGCGGGTAGTCAGCTATATTTTACCAAATATTTTAACCTTTCTGCCGCTCAGCAAGGCTGGGCAGTCAGCAGTGCGCTCTATGGTTGTCTGGGCGGTGCCCTGATGGGTGGCTATCTCACTAAGCGGATCAGTAGAAAGTATACGCTGATCCTTGCGGCCGCTCTGTTTGCTATTTCAGCCTGGGGTTCTGGTATGGCAGAAACTCTCAATCAGCTGGCAATTTATCGCATTATTGGCGGCCTTGCCGTGGGCATGGCCTCATTGGCAGCGCCTATGTATATTGCTGAAATGGCGCCACCCAAACACCGTGGCCGCATGGTTTCTTACTATCAGTTGGCCGTGGTTATTGGTTTTTTTGTGGTGTTTTTAGCGACCTATTTTATTGGCGGTGGCGATACTCAAAATATGACTCCAGAAGCGCTTGCGCAGCTTCATGAGCGCAATGTCAATCAGGGTTGGCGGATTATGCTTTGGTCTGAGCTATTGCCAGCACTGGCTTTCTTGGCGCTGCTTTTTACTGTGCCCCACAGCCCTCGTTGGTTGATCACACAGGGCCGCACTGAAGAGGCTAAAACTGTGCTCACTCAGATAACCTCGAGCGAGCAGGAGGCGGCCTCTGAGTTTGCTGATATAGAGGCATCACTGACCAATAGTCCAGCCCCCAACCTGGCTATGTTATTTGGCAAAGGTATTGGTTTTGCCCTGTTCCTTGGTGTTATGTTGTCGATATTCCAGCAGGTCACCGGCATTAATGCGATTCTTTATTATGGTGCAGAAATATTTAGTAATGCTTTGGGCTATGGCCCAGAAGACGCCCTTAAGCAGCAGCTCTGGCTGGGTGCGGTCAACCTTATCTTTACCTTTGTCGCTATTTACAAAGTCGATAGCTGGGGCCGCAAGCCACTATTTATCGGCGGCAGCATGGGTATGTTTGCCGGCCTAACGTTGCTCGGGCTGACTATTTACACCCAGCAAATGGGTGTTGTTTCTCTGATCGCAGTGTTGGTGTTTATCGCTTCATTTGCCATGTCTATGGGGCCAGTGGTGTGGGTGATGCTGTCGGAGATGTTCCCGAACAATGTGCGAAGCGTGGCCATGTCCATTGCGGTTGCGGCCCAGTGGTTATTCAATGCCCTGGTGGCCAATAGTTTCCCTGTGGTGAACCAGAGCGTGTTAAATCAGGACAGTTTTAATGGCGCGCTGCCGTACTTTATCTTTGCCTCGTTGTGTATTGTGGCTATGCTCTTTGTCTGGATACTGGTGCCTGAGACCAAGGGCAAGTCACTTGAGGAGATGGAAGCGCTGTGGGCGGTAAAGGATCAGGGCTAAAAAGACCTAGTAGCCTCGCCCCCGTAAAATATGGGATTTATATCGGTCGGTGGTAAGAGTTGCGATCAGATTAGTGGCCAGTCAGCGCAGTCTTTTGTTGCATTTCTATCGTTGCTAAGCAATTTGCCATGCCCTGCAAGGCGGGTTCACGCCCCTCGATATTTTACTGATCTAGCCATTAGCGGCAGTTGATTCTCTCATTATGACTTCGAAGGGAAGTTGCTGAACGTCTGTTGTGTTTTCTTCTTGTCCCCGAAGTTTTGCTATAACACCGCTTACGGCGGTAGCAGCCATATCCTTGATGGGTTGGCGTACTGTGGTCAGAGGGGGCCAGACAACGGTAGCCACAACGCTGTCGTCAAACCCTGCGATGGAAAGATCCTGTGGGACAGAAAGACCAAATTTATGCGCGGCTGCAATCAATCCGGCGGCCATTTCATCATTGCTTGCAAAAATGGCTGTGGGGCGCTGAGCTCGACTGAGCAATACCTCACCCGCATCTAGGCCGGAACGGTACTCGAGTGTACCTGCTGCAATTAGGTCGTCGGGCACGGGTAAATTGGCATCTTTCATTGCGGCTAAAAAACCTTTAAGCCTGCGTTTTGTGGTTGCAGTACCTTTGCGGCCAGTGACAAAACCAATCATGGTGTGGCCCAGTTCGATAAGTTTTTCGGTCATCTGCCGGGCCGCTTCAACATCATTCGTTTCAACGCGAAAACCGATTTCCATTGAGATACTTGGCGCAATTCTGGCGAAGGGTTTGCCCGATGACTGAAGTACTTTTAAGATTGTAGGATTATCACAGAGCGGTGGCGGCAATAGCATGCCGTCTAAATTAGATTGAACTAACAGGTTGGTAATATCCTTAGCCACGTTAGGAGAGTTGGCGTCTACGGGCTCAACCACAAGGTGATAACCCTCTTTACGGGTTTGCTCCAGCGCACCTCGCAACAGATCAACAATGTAACTCGGGTTGGGATTATCAAATATCAGCCCTAGCAAGTAGGACCGAGAGCCGACGGTCGCCCGCGGAGCCATACTTGGCCGATAATTCAGCGTTTTCATCGCCGCTTCGACGACAGCTCGTGTGCGGTCGCTGACATTGGGTTCTTGGCGGACAACGCGTGACGCAGTTTTAATAGAAACTTTTGCCAGCTCCGCTATATCCCTAAGTGTTGATTTCTTTTCGCCCATTATCACCTCAAAATGTGTATGCGTTCCAATAAGTATCAAACTGGTAAGCCAGTTTTTTTGGACTGCGCATTGTGCAGGACACACCCCTAAAATAAAACTTTAATAAAAGGGCCTAAGCGCGGCACGTATCTTTACAGTACTCATTGCTACCGGCAAAAACGTAAACGGGTTGCAAGTGACAATATTGACATTATAATGCCAATCAAACATTAATAGTGAGATTGCTTTGGTAAAACCCGACGTTTTTATCACTTTGATATTGATTCTTTCAGGGTCGCTGACTTTTGCCGAGGCGCTGCCGGAGGGCGCTACGCCCGCCAAAAATACACAGCGGCCGAATATCCTGCTGATTTCAATCGATGATTTGCGCCCCGATTTGGGCAGCTATGGGCATCCTATTGCTAAGACTCCAAGCCTAGACAGTTTTGCTCAGTCGGGCTTACTGTTTGAGCGTGCCTACACCCATCAGGCGATATGTGGTCCTTCGCGGGCGTCACTTATGACTGGCCTTAGACCCGCAACCACGGGGATTAAACGGCTGCAACAAACTGTATCTAATACCGTTCCCGCGGTTGTCACACTGAATAAAATATTTAAACAAAATGGCTATGAAACTATATCTGTGGGCAAGATTTATCATGATATCAATGATGATTTAGACGGATGGTCTACAGCGCCCTACGATGTAAGTTACGGAATGCGCCGGGCGCGCGAACAAGCTGGCATACCCAGGCCCGCCTATGAATCTAGAGATTCTGAAGAACTCTTGCCTGATGCCAAGAATGTTAACCATGCGCTCGACGAGCTCGAGCGACTCAGTCAACTGGACAATCCCTTTTTTCTTGCTGTGGGGTTACACAGTCCTCATCTGCCCTTTAGGGCGCCCAAAAATGATTGGGATAAGTATGATCCGCAACAGATCCCAGCGCCGCTCACCACCAAGCCACAAGTCGATGCACCATACTGGGCAGTTGTCGCCTGGGAAATCTGGCGATATGACAATTTACCCCCCAAGCCAGGTCCCATGCCTCTGTTGGAGGGTAATAAACTTCGGCATGGTTATCTTGCGGCGGTATCTTTTGCCGATGGTCTAGTTGGCGAGATTCTTACCAAGGTTTCAACTCTCGGGCTGGACGACAACACCATCGTGGTTATCTGGAGCGACCATGGTTTTAAATTAGGAGATCACGGCGGTTGGGCCAAGCATTCAACTGTAGAGCTCGATATACACATTCCAATGATGATCCGTGTGCCGGGAATGACATCAACTGGCGCGCGAACGGCGGCCTTGGTCGAAACCGTCGACATCTATCCAACCCTGATTGACTTGGCAGGTCTGAGCGAACCCCACGTTTTAGAGGGAACCTCAATGCGTCCGTTGTTAAATAAGCCTCAACAGATTTGGAAACAAGCGGTTTTCGCACAGTATCCGCGCGGGGTAAAAAAACAGGCTTTAATGGGTGAGACTGTGCGTACGCAGCGCTATCGCTACACCGCCTGGGTTGAAGAAATGTCCGGGCAGATAGTGGCGCAAGAGCTTTATGACCATGCGGTTGACCCTATTGAAGCACGCAATGTCGCCTATGATACCGATCATTTTCCTGCGTTACAGCGGCATGAAAAACTTCGTTTGCAAGGCTGGCAAGAAGTGAAAATGAGATTGCAAAAAAAGATCGTCAAGCCATTGGTTGAACCTTTAGATGAAATTATAAATAAACACTAAAAAGGATAATGAGAAATGAAGAAAACACTAATTACTATGACTTGCTTGCTGGCTTCAGCAGGCCTTAGCCATGCGCAATCTGATCTGGGCTGGAGCACTTTTGACGAAAATAAAGACAATGCATTAAGTATCGTGGAATTTGGCAATTACCGATCTTTTCAATATGTTGAATTAGATCTTAATTTGGATGGAATTTGGTCACGGTCAGAATTCGTCAAGCGCCCCAACAGTATGAAGCATATGAAAGTAAATGACCTAAGAGCAAAATTTAAACGCTGGGACAAAAACAAAGATGGGGTGTGGAGTGCCGCTGAGGCCGAAAGGGCAATAAAAGGAAATTTCCGCTGGCTGGACAAAGATAAGAATAAGCTGATTACGGTGACCGAGATGCCACGTAAATTTTAATATAGGACCTTAAAAACATAGTTCAGAATTGCCATTTTGGATCGCGCCACAAGTTTTTATTGACAGTTCAAGATGAACGATGACAATATTGTCTGCCGTTGACATCTTGTGACTGACTCTGACGAAAGCATCAGGTGGGGATTATTTGCGTTTTTTAAGACACGAATAACGGATAAAAATTGAAGGCCTGTTTTAGACAGAATCGCTGACTGTGGTTGCCGTGCTGAGTACTATTCGAATAAGAAACGCGGTATTTGTTGGGGACTTTAAATAGCAAATTAACTATAAAGATCGGGGGAATTCCATGTTTTTAAAAAAGATAAGCATACTGGTATCCATGTGCTTTTTGCTCGCTGCTTGCGGGGGTAGTAACTCCGGTCCAGCCGAAAAAACGGGTTGGAGCCATCTGCAGTCAATCAGCTTTAGCGCAGAGAGCTTTAACGTAATTGTCGGCAACACGGTAGCCGCGGAAGCCGCGGGTGGCGAGGGCTCAGGTGCTATTACCTACAGCAGTAGTGATGACGCTATTGCTAGCGTTTCAGCCAGTGGAATGGTGACTGCCAATACTGTAGGCAGCGTTACCATTACCGCAACTAAAGCGGCTGATGCGACATATTCTGAAGCTACCGCTTCGTCTAACGTAACAGTTAATCCGTTGCAGGAGCAAACCATCAGCTTCGGTGGCGCTAGTGTCGTGATGGTCGTTGACACCTCTCAAACACTCACTGCAAGCGGCGGTGCGGGTACCGGCGCAATTACCTATGCCAGCAGTGATGAGACCATCGTGACTATTTCGTCTGATGGTGTCGCTGCTGCAATTGCCGTCGGTAGTGCTGATATTACAGCCAGCAAGGCAGCTGATAGTGAATATCTTGCCGCCACAGCGACAATCGCGGTAACCGTTGAAGCTGTACCTGTTGTTCTCGATCCGGCAACAATTTCTATGGCGTTTTCTGGAAACTCTAAGGCAATTATTGCCTGGGATGCCGTGGAAAATGCAACGAGCTATAACATCTATTCTGCCAAGCAGAGTATAGAAAGCACTGTTAATTATGCTTCCCTTACGGGCGGGACCCTCACCCAGAATGCTACATCGCCCCATACCATGTCGGGTCTTGATAACGGCGACGCTTACTATGTTGTGGTCACTGCATCTTCGGGTGAGAGCGAGAGTGATCCAAGCAATGAGCTGTCCTTTGTCCCTCGTAATCCCTTAAATGACACCGGTATTTTGAAAAGCGGTAATGGTACCTCCGGAATCAACACTTCTTGCACCGAGGCTATTGCAGGAGCGAAACAGGATTGTGCTCATGGGCGTGATGCAGACGATACTCTGGTCAAGTTAGGTACAGGGGCCGCTGGTTTTGACTTCACCAAGCTGGGTGCGGACGGTGAGGCACTTGTCGTTCAAACTGGCACCTGGGCTGCTGATGGTGCAGAGGCCGCAGGCACTAAATGGTCCTGTTTGAAAGATAATGTCACCGGCTTGGTATGGGAAGCAAAAACCACCGCAGGCACACATTCAATAAATAACAAGACTAAGTGGAGCGAGCGCGATTTGCTGGCAGAGGCGTCAAATACTGAAGAGCTCTGTGGCATCAACGCTTGGCGCGTTCCGTCGGTTGTCGAATTGGCAACCATTGTCAATAACAATAAGCACAATCCAACATTTGATACGGCGAGATTCCCGAATGGCAAATCGCAATCTTATTGGTCATCGAACCCTGTTGTAGGCGTCGCGGCCAACGCCTGGACTATGAACTTTTATGCAGGTATTCAAAACAAAAAGGCTAAATCATCTAACTTTCAGGTGATGTTGGTGTCCGGCAGTTCCTCTGCCACTGATGCCTTGAAGAATGAGCGTTTCCTAGTCAATAGTGACGGAACAGTGACAGATCACGCCACGGGGTTGATGTGGAGACAGTGCCCCATCGGGCAGTCAGGCGCCGCCTGCAGCGGAACCGCAACGACTCTGGTATGGGGCGGTACTATGAAGGCTGCCGAAAAGTCGACATTTGCTGGTTATATTGATTGGCGTCTGGCCAACAGCAAAGAGGTTGCGTCCATCGCTGCTTTTGGTAAAGCCAGTCCGCACGTGAATCAGGATATTTTTCCTTCGCTAACGATGAGTGTTTGGACTTCATCGCCCGTTGTAGGTCTTTCACAAGTAAATCAGGCTTGGACACTCGATTTTACAAGTGGACTGCTGGTAGCAAAGAATCGAACCACTACCAAGCATGCGCAACTATTGGTTCGAGTTGCAGATTAAGCTTTTAGCCTTGAGGAAGCCGCTTTAAATAGTGGCTTTTGAAAAAACTAATTATAAAGTTTGGCAAAGTTTTAAAAAGGGTGATCCCTTTTACACGCCGAAATGGGAGAAAAATGATGAAAGATAAAAGTCCAATATGGTATCAATCGACACTGGCTGCGAGTACTTTTCTGGTCGCCTTATCTGCGCCCCTTGCCTCAGCGCAGGAGCAGGTTACTGACGAGGCAAATGCGGACACTGATGCGTCCATTACCACAGACTTGGCGCAGGTTGCTGACGAGGCAAATACAGACACTGATGCGTCTATTGCCGCAGGCCAGGAGCCGGTTTCTGATGAGGCAAATGCGGACGCTAATATCGAAGAAATTATGGTTTACGGAATCCGTCAAAGCCTTGAAACGGCGCTAGCAGAAAAGCGAGCTAGAGCAAACTTAACAGAAGTTATCAATGCCGACGACATAGGTAAACTCCCCGACGAAAATGTCGCAGAGGTGCTAGAAAATATCCCAGGTGTACAAATTGACCGTTCGTCTGGAATTGGTTCCAGTGTTTCGGTGCGTGGTAGTAATCAGAATCGTATCGAAATTAATGGTCGAAGCACGACACCGTCTGGAGTCAATCGCGGCGGCATTAGTTTTTCAGATTTGCCTGCGTCGCTGGTGCGTTCGCTCAATGTGGTAAAAGTGCCCACGGCTGATATGGTCGAAGGCTCTCTCGGTGGCACCATTGACGTAAAAACTTATCGTGGGCTCAAGCTAAAACAACCATTGCGCGTCGTGCGAGTGGTTTCAGAATATGCTGAAAATGCCGATCAATGGAATGAGAATTTTTCTGCCACATTGGGCAACAAATTTTCGACTGAGCGTGGTGATGTTGGCGCGATTATGTCGTTGTCACATTCTGATAAATTTGTTCGCGAAGATAGACTTCGAGTGTCGCCAGGTGTCCGTCAGGCAGCGGACAGCCAAATTGATTTTGATGGCGATGGCTTGGGCGATTCATATTACAGACCCGGCTTTGGCGATGTTGAATATGGTCTGGAAAACCGCGTTAATACGGCATTTTCTGGTTCACTAGAGTGGCGGGCAAAGGATGACTTACTATTGTATGTTGAAGGTTCATACACGGACTTAAATAAGCAGAGCCGACGCCAGTCAGTATTCGTAGGGACACCTGCCTCTGATTTAGAGTTGGATGGTGCAGCTAATGGTACATTTGGCGTAGTAAACGTTGCTGGTTTTGAAGTTCCAATGTTGACCTCAGGTATCATCGGTGGCGGAATAAGAAACGGTCGCACCGATTTAAGCACCGATTTAGACGACCCGAATGATGGTCTTCAACTGCGCTCAAACAACAGAGCGGGTAACCGTGATACCCAGTCTTATGTTGCTGCCTTGGGTGGTGAATGGGATAGAGATAATTTAAATATTGTCTTTGAGGTGAGTGCGGCTGGATCTGATACCGTAGAAACTGCATTTACATCGGTGTTTCAATTTAATGACCCAGACGCAGCCAACTTCCATAGTGCTAATGCACGGATCCGAGTGCCCTTTGAATATGCGCTAGTTAATGAGGTTCTCGAACATGGTCCAGTTGCTGGTGCCGTTAGTGATGCCCAGCTACTTGATCCAAATTATTGGTCTATGTTTGTCACTAAAGATCAGGACAGCACCTTTGACAATGAAGAAACTGCCGAAAAAGTGGATCTAACCTGGTTCCTTGATCACGACGTATGGCAGTCATTAAAAGTCGGCGTTCGTGCCAGCCAGCGATCGATTAACCGATCTCGTCAGTCTCAGGTCACACCAAACTGGCCTGGTTTTTCTGCAGCGGATCTGTCCGATTACGTATTGGCGAGTCCAGGTGACTTCTTTGACTTTAATGGCGGCGCCAATTATCTGGATAACTTTTTGACCCTGGACCCACAAAAGGTTGAAAGCCAGCGTGACGAACTTCGTAGTATCCTCGCCCTCGACGCAACGGGAATTAATGATCCACTACAGGGCTTTAACGTTGATGAAGACACCGTTGCGGTCTATATTCGCGGTGATTTTGAGACGACTTTATTTGGTATACCAGCGCGCGGTAATATCGGAGTGCGTGGCATTTATACAGACCAAGAAGCTTCGGGTAACGAGGTATTTACCGATGGTACGCTTCGCGATGTGTCCTTCAACCAAAACTACACAAAATGGCTGCCGAGTGCTAGCTTGGTATTAGCCCCCGTAGAAAAATTGCAAATAAGGTTTGGCTATGCAAGCATCATGCGCCGGCCAAGCTTTAGTAATCTGTCGCCAACCGTTAAGTATCCATTAAATGTTGGCCAAGCAGTCAATGTGGGTGATCCCACACTCCAGCCGACTGAGGCGAAGCAATATGATTTGGCGTTAGAGTATTACTTCCGCAAGGGTAGCGTGTTGAGTCTGGGTTATTTCTACAAAGACCTGGAGAGCGTTATTGGCAAGGAAACAGTACCAGGCGGGATCTGTAACCCGCGCGCTGTCGATGGTAATGCCGGCGATCCAGATCTCGCGCGTCCGACCTGTGTTGTGGACGGATTCGATGGCACAATTGTCACCCGCATATCGCCGGTCAACCTCCCTGGCGGAACTATTGAAGGCCTTGAGCTCTCTTACCAACATGTGTTTCGCAACCTGCCAAAACCATTTAAAGGTCTAGGCGTTATTGCTAACTATGCCTATCAGGATGGTAGTCGCGACCTGACCTTTTCGACACCGGGTTTCTTGGTGGGCGAGAATGGAGCGCAGGAGTTTCCGCTCAATTTCGTAGGTCTGTCTGAGCAGTCATACAACTTTACCGTGTTTTATGAAAAGCGTAAATACAGCGCTCGTATTCGCTATACCTTCAGGGACAGCTTCCTAGTGTCAGAATCAACTGACATAGCTAATGGTCAGCCCCTTTACACCCATGACAGAGGGCAGCTGAATGCGTCATTTTCCTACAACCTGAATGAGACCTTTGCGATTACCCTTAATGGTGTCAATCTCCTCAAGGAGCGTAAAGTACAGCCTGGTGTCTTTGCCGATGGGCCTATTGCGCGTATGTCAGATTCTGATCGACGCATTTCTGTGGGCTTAAGAGCCAGGTTTTAAAAGGCGGCCAGCTGTAACTTGTGCTGCCCAAACGCAAAGTTTACAGCTGGTTTTTATCCATAGATAACTTCAAACACAGGGTCCAAACGAACTCCGGTTTATTCTTGGAGCGCTGTGGCGGATGGAAATAATGCAGTTAGAGAAAAAATGCTACCTGAGTTGCCTAGTGGCAATGCTGGTTACGGGAATGATTTTTATCTCGTACTCAGCGCTTGCCAGTGCCCCCGCGAATTATTTTGTCAGCGCCTCTGCAGGCAAGGACAGCAATGACGGTCTGACCAAGGACAGTCCATGGGCTAGCCTGTCACGGGTTCAAAAAGCAACATTGCGGGCAGGCGATAAGGTGTATTTTAAATCCGGTGATGTGTTCAATGGCCAGCTGGTTATTGATGCGTCTGGTACTGCCGCGGCGCCAATTCACTTTACGTCATATGGTCAGGGTCAGCTGCCTGTGATTGACGGTGCTGCCATGAAAGGTGGGTCGCCGCTTGCGGCGGTGTTGATAGTGGATCAGGACCATCTCGAAATTAGCAGGTTGAATGTCAAAAATTTTCGTACAAAAAAGCGCAAAGGAGTCACAAATCTTGATGCATTTGGGATCCTTGTACAGAACACGGGCAAGCGCAATTTGCGTGGTTACAACTTCCATGACCTTGTTGTTGAGGATGTTTTTCCGATTAAAGCAAAGAAGTCCTTCAATTCGACATCGGTGACAGGCATCCGTTTCGAGACAGCTGCAGCTAGTGATAAAAGCCGCACATTCAACACAGGTGATATTTATATTCATGATAACTTTTTGAGTCGGACGGCACGTTTCGGCATAGGTATTCGTCATAGGGCGTCGAAACTTAAAGGCGTTAGCGGAACGGCTCAGGATTATGATACCAATGTGCGTATCGTCAATAACCGTTGCGAAGATACCGGTGGTAGTTGCGTATTGATTAATGGTGTTTGGAATGGTCTGTTGGAGAGTAATAGCTTTATCAGGTCAGGTGCGATGGTCGAACCCAATCTGTCCGTTAATCGTGGCAGCGGTGCATGGTTTTTTCGCAGTAAAAACATTGTTGCACAGCGCAATGTGTCTGTAGGTTCTCGCGGCCATAACGACTCTGCGGGTATGCATGTGGATTTTGGCAACCAAAACATACTTGTGCAGTACAACTTCACTTTCAATAATGAAGGTTATGGCACTGAAATTCTGGGCCAGAATAAGCATGTTATTTGGCGCCACAATATCAGTGTGCACGATGGTACGCGCAGAGTGGATGTTGAGCGTCCAGAGGGCGGTAAGAGTAAATTCCCCGGTAAGACAGTATTCGTCAGCGATTTTTCTGCGCCCAAAAGAATCCAGTCTGAGGGGATTTTCATCTATAACAACACCTATGTAATCGCTGCCAATTCGCATCCACTTATCGAACTTAATGGTCGGGATATGCATCTGTGGAATAATCTTTTTGTGGTTGATCAAGGCGGCAGCCTTGGGCGCAAGGTGACATTTGGCTGGGGTAGTGGCGAGGGGCTGGATATGCAAGGAAATGTATTTTCCGGGAATATCTCACCAGACTTCATACGGTCGGACAGCGAGCCTGTTGAAGCAAACATTAGTTTTGATGGTACACCAGGGCAGCCTCAAACCTATGCCGTAAATCCCGCTGTTATTAAACAGAAAAACCTAGGCATAAGTATCGAACACCCGCCATTTTCAGCTGCGGGGAAAGGGATTTTTAGCCATATAACTGCTGAGCCAGAAGTGGATATTTTTGATAATCCAATCACGCCAGATAATGCCGGGATTGGTGCTGGTCGCCGAGCTAACCTCTGATGCCAATAACTATGAACCACTTATATCATGCACGGCATCAGCTATCGCGTTATTTGCACCCACTTGTTAAAACTGTTGGTGGGACACTGATGTCGATGCTGTGGCTTGGCAGTTCAGTGCAAGCGTCAACGCCGCCAAATTTTATTGTTATTCTCGCGGATGATTATGGCTGGACCAGTCTGTCCGTGCCTGTAGACAAGCAGCAGCCGAATGCCAAGAGTGACTTTTATTTAACGCCGCATATTGATTCGCTGGTAAACGCGGGCATGCGTTTTTCCAATGGTTATGCCGCGGCGCCCGTATGTTCACCAACCCGCTATAGCATTCAGTTTGGCAAGAGCCCCGCGCGTCTGCAGCGTACCAGGGGGTTGGGTGAGAATCACGCTGATCACAATCAGATTGGTATTGCTCAAGTTCTAAAATCCATC
>Ga0209713_10001660_pt1 | contig 13511 bp, 7 predicted proteins | sample ArcOceMetagenome_3_FD_187444 | JGI IMG/M metagenome (GOLD analysis project Ga0209713, IMG submission 187444) | Marine eukaryotic phytoplankton communities from Arctic Ocean - Arctic Ocean- Svalbard ARC20M Metagenome (SPAdes) (version 2) | ecosystem: Environmental > Aquatic > Marine > Oceanic...
CCGTCGGGGCATCGCCGTTCATCCAAGCAAACAGCTCAATCGGCGGCGTGATGGGAGGTGCGCGCCGTGCCTACGCTCGACGCACGCGCCCGACTCGGCCTGTGCGGCCCGTCGTCGCCTCCCCCGCCCCACGCGCCGCACGAATCGGGGGAAGGGGATCCTCGCTAGGGGGAGCCAGGCTGGGAGAGGCAGCTCCTGGGGATGGACGTTCCAACACGCTAAAAATGCGATCGCCCCTCCCGGCGCGAGCCTCACAGCCGCGTGCCCGGTCCGAGGGTGAGCGTTCACAAGCCTTGGCAAGGGAGCGCTGTGGTGCCAAAGGGGGTCGCACCTCATGGAAGGGGGGGCATCCGACGGGGGAGACGCACACGCGAGCCTCGCCCCCTGAGCGCCCGTCGCACCACGCCACCCGGCGTTCTTGGTCTGCCATCTTCCGCAATCCACGACTCCCCTCTGCCCTCCCCCGCCCGGCAGAGCCTTCGATCCCGATGGCCGCGAACATGGCCGACCTGGGCGCGGCGCTGAGCAGCACGAATGCCGTCGCGGCGACGCTGTCGGCGGCGGCCTCCTGCGCGCTGGGGGGCGAGGGCGCCACCGAGGTGACGGCCGCCGAGCCGGCGGCGGCGGCGAGCCGCTCGGCGTTTTCGTTTGCGACGTGGGCGGCGAGCATCGGGCTGGCGCGCTTCGCCGACCTGATCGCCGAGGCGGACCTGACCGACTTCGTCGACTCGTGCATGACGCCCCTCACCATCTTCGCGCCGACCGACGACGCGATCGCTCGCCTCGGCCAGCAGCTGCCGGGCGACCCTGAGCTGCTGCGCGAGCTGCTGTGCGTCCACCTGACGATGGGGCAGCTCAGCTCGAGCGAGCTGCTCACGACGCGCAGCATCACGACCATCGGCCAGCAGACGCACCACATCACGCTGCTCGGCGAGGCGGGCGCGCAGGGGCTGCAGGTGGGGCCGGCGACGCTGCTGCAGCACGACGTGATGCTGCCCGACGGGCGCGGCGTCCTCCACACGATCGACTGCGTCATGTGCTGCCTGCGGCTGCTGCAGCACTGCCGGTACGAGCAGGTCTGGAACAAGACGGTGCGCCCGTCGCCCAAGGTGGCGATCAACGGCGAGTGGAACCACTCGCGCGACGAGCTGCACGCCATCCTGATACACTGCGACTCGTGGCACCCGCTGATGCAAGGGCTGCGCGGCCACGCGATCGCGCTGCAGCCGCCCGTCGGCAACGACAAGGGGCACAAGTCCTTCCAGGACAGCTGCGCGCACTTCTCCGACCTGCTCATCCTCGAGAAGCCGCCGGAGATGTCGAAGAAGAAGCGCAAGAAGGGCCCCGACGGCGCGAGCATGGTCGAGGCCAACACGCCCACCGCCAACTACCGCGTCATGTTCTCGCTCTACCGCAAGGACGTCGCGGGCGGCCACGGCAAGGTGGGCGAGGAGCGCGGCAAGCACCTCACCTTCGTGATGGCGCCCGAGGACATCCTGATCCGCAACTCGTTCCACATGCTCTCGGAGGAGGCGAAGCAGGCGCGCCGCACCGAGTACAAGCAGCTCACCAAGAACGCGCAGTCGAAGCAGAAGGTGCGCCTCGACGGGCCGGCCGGCCTCGGCGGCCTCGGCGGCCTCGGCGGCGGGCTGGGCGGCCTCGGCGGGCCGACGGGCGCGCCCGGCGGCAAGAAGGTGGTGCAGGGCCTGCCGCCGTCGATGTCGCTCGCGCTCGCGGCCGAGGCGGCCGAGGCGGCGCAGTCGCACACGATGGCGCACGCGGCGCTGGACGAGGGCGAGGACGACGGCGTGACGCCGCGGCTGCTCGCGCTCTCGGCGACGACGGGCGCGCACGCGGGCGGCACGTGGGTGTGGATACAGGGGCGCAACCTCGCGCCGGAGACGCGCGTGTACGTCGGGCGCAACCTGGCGCAGCGGATGACCTACGTGAGCGACTGCCTGCTGCAGATCTCGACGCCGCCCGCCACGCCGTCGACGGGGACCGTCGAGGTGCGTGCCACGTCGACGGGCGGCCTCGAGTGGTCCAACGAGCTGCACTTCACCTACTCGGCGTCGGGCGGCGCGTCGGCCAACCTGTCGCCGATGGAGGGCGAGCTGATGGAGCGGCAGCTCGTGCTGATGCAGCACTTCGTGCAGGCGTGCTGCGGCTCGGGCGCCGAGGCGTCGGTGCACCAGCTGATGGCGTCGAGCCTCGCGCAGCCGCAGCGGCTCCTCGGCGCCGTCCTCGCGCTCATCCTCGCCGGCTCGGGCGGCATGAACCACAAGGGGTCGGCGCTCGACCTCGAGCGGCAGGACGCGCAAGGGTGCACGCTGATGCACTACATCTGCTCGCTGCGCAACGGCCCCGCGCTGCAGCTGCTGCTGCGCGCCAACGTCGACCCGACGATCGCCGACACGCAGGGCCTCGCCGCCGCCGACTGGGCGCACGCCTACGGCTTCCCCGAGGGCGTCCGCCTCATCGAGCAGCACCTGCACGGCGGCGCCGACCCGTCGGGCGGCTTCGACGCGTCGAGCCCCGAGCCGCACTCGCTCGAGGCGACGGGCGTGCCGCAGGCGGCGGCGGCGGCCACCGGCGACGTGTCGGGCCTCGACGCCTTCCTCGGGCGGCCGCCCAAGCTGCCCACGCCCGCCGGCGCCGCGGGCGGCGAGGGCGTCGCGGCGGCGGCGGCAGCGCCGGCGCAGGGGCGCTCCCTGCAGCAGTTCCTGCAGCCGACGATGGCGGCGGCCGCGCCGCTCGCCACCGCCACCGTCGCCGGCAGCGAGGCGACCTCGGTGGCGCCCGCCATGGTCGGGGGCCTCGCCGGGCTGACCGCCGGCAGCGCCGCCGGGGTGGGCGCCGCCATCAAGCCCGAGAACGGTGGCGGCGAGGCGCGCCCGCGCTCGCTCGAGCAGTTTTTGGAGCCGGGGCAGCAGCCCGCGGCGCAGCCGGCGCGAAGCCAGGAGACGCACCACCGCAGCCTGGCGGGCTTCCTCACGGCCGCCGCCGCCCACGTCGAGTCGACGCCTCCCGAATGAGGGGCTGCCTCTCTGCCTGGGCGGCCGCGGTCGCTTGTCGACGACGCGACAACGATCAACGTCGCCTCCCACACGCCCGCCCAATTGAAGGCGCTTTGTCGTTTTGTAGCCCTCTCCCGATCGACGGCGCACTCTCGCACCCTCGCCGTTGCCCGATGATGTTGATGTGTTTCCGTGTTGCATGTGCGCGTCTTTTTCTATGCCCTCCCATAATACACCAAAACACCGCATGCCTGGCTTTGGGGGCACGCGAAAGGGGAGAGCGGTGGACCCAACCAACCATAAACTACACGAGGGAACCGGTCTTGATAGGAGCCACGTGGGCCGAAAGTCGTCTCGCCGCTCATCGCCTCTTGCGTCCGCTTCCCAGATGGATGGGGCGACCAGGCTGAGACCTCGAGGCTCGAGCAGCGTTTTGGAAGTCCGCGTGTCACGTGGTCCAGCCCCTCCGCGTGCCAACTCCTCCGTACATCAACTTCGCGATGTACGGCTGCTGAGCAGCTGAACGGGGCCGCCGGGCTCTAGGCACCGCGTTGCCAAGCTCGTCATTATGTCCCTAATTTCGGCAGTCTTCTCGTTCGCGCCACCCGCACTCGATCATTTCATCGTTCGGTCGTCGCCGTTCCGCGGTCAGTCGGTGAAGCAGGCGTGGCATGCGACAGAGAGCACCAACACGTCCACGACTGTTGTGGCTGAGGCTGCAGAGCTGCCGGCTCCGCTGCCGCTCTCCGAGTGGGCGGCCAGCGTCAGCACGCTGCACAAGCCACCGCCAGCAGCGCTCAACGCCGACTCCGATGCCTTCTGGGACTTCCTGCCGTCCTACATGGGCTCTGCGGTGCCAGCCTCGCCAAAGCCAGTGAGCTTCTCCACGTCATGCTTCGGCGAGGTCACGGCGACGGCGTCCTTCAACAGCGATTATTCGCAGTTCTCGCTCACATTCGAAGCCAAGAAGCGCAAGAAGCTGGCGTGCTCCGACCTCTACATTCTCACGACCAACTCGCACGTGCACCTCGAGCTCATCACCTCACTCTCACTCTCCGCAAAGCACACGGTGCACTGGTCGGGCTTCAAGCCGTACGAGCTCGCCGACGTGCGCAGCTCGGGCGTGCGCATCTTCCGCTTCGAGGAGTCGCTTATGAATACGGTCCACTCCGCCTTCGAGACCGTGCTGCTCTTTGCGCAGCCGATGCTGTTTGCGCACGTCACGAAGGCGGCCGAGGAGCGCAACATCCACTTCCTCGAGCAGAAGGCGACGGGCGCGCTCGCGCCGCACGAGTACGAGCCGCGGCCGACGACGGACGTCGTGCCCGACGAGAGCGAGGTGGCCGACGGCGACATGCTGTGCATCCTGCGGCTCGACGGCCTCGACCCGCTGATCAACTGGGGGACGGGCGGCAACTGCGGCCACACCGTCATGGCGCTGCGCTTCGACGGCGTGCTGCACATCGTCGAGTCGCAGGCCAAGTCGGGCTACTGGCCCAAGGACTTCATCCAGCGCAACAAGTTCGCCGACTGGGTCAAGATGGCCAAGAAGGCGAGTTACAACGTGCTGCACCTGCGCCTCTCCGCCGAGAGCCGCGCCAAGTTCAACGCGAGCGCGGCAGTCGCCGCCTTCGAGGCGACGTACGAGGGCGTGCCGTACGGCTTCGAGAACATGCTGTGGGGCTGGTTCGACGGGCCCGTCGACAACTTCCCGCCGCCGCTCGACGTGCACCTCGTCGGCACGCTCGTCTCCCTCTTCGACCCGATCGCGCGCAAGGTCTCGGGCGACACGCCGTCGCTGTGGGACGGCGCGATCGCGCAGCGGCTCGGCGTGCCGCTCCGCTGGGGCGACAACACGTCGACCGCCGCGCTGCTCGACGGCGCGCGGAGGCGCAACATCACCTTCGGCGACATCCTGCGCATGCCCGAGAAGGACAGCTGGCTCTACCCGCTGCCCGACGAGACGTGCGCACGGCTCAGGCGGCCAAAGGGCTGCACCGCGCCCAAGCAGGTGTGCAACGTCTTCGTGTGCAAGATGTGGGTCGAGGGCGGCATGCTCGGTGACGACTTCAACTGCGGCGAGCAGACCCCCCTCGACACGTACGGCATGACGCTCTTTGACACGGCGCCTCCGCTCTCCGACGCGTGCCGCGCCGCCGACCCGATGAACACCAAGTTCTGCCAGATCCTCGGCGACTATCGGATGCAGGTGCCGCGCTTCAACACCGTCGCGCCGCACGCACACATGAGCGAGAACTGCCCGAGCAAGGCGCCCGACTACGCCAAGCGCTTCGACCCGAAGGTTGCGAGCAGCTGCTGATCCGAGAGAAAACACCGAAATGTGTGAGGCGCGCGCCCTCCGGCCGAGTGTGCGGCGGGGGGTGGCCATGTGCCATTTGCATGGACTTCAGGCCATGTGCCATATGCATGAATTCAAGGCCCGCTGAGGGCCTGAATTTAAAGCTCCAATAAGACTTCACCTCACCTTCTTCCCGACCCGCCGAACGCCTAAATGACCACGCGGAAAGACAGATCGAAGAGACCTTGTGAGACCCCGCGATACACAGCGCTCCAGCAAGCATATCGCTCACGCGATGCGAGGGGGGGAGGCTGGGGGAGAAGCATCCTACTTGGCCGGGGGCGGCGGCGGCGGCTCGTACAGCGCGGGGAACTTCCGGTGGCCCTTCCCCCCTTTCCACTTGAAGTTGTCGGCGTACTTCTTGGGGCCCGAGGCGGCCATCGTCCTGTTCTCGTGCGTCACCTCGACCACCTGGTAGGTCCACCCGTTGGACTGCGCCCAGCGCACGGCGTCCTCCTTAGTGTGGAAGTCCATCGTCATGTGTGTGTTGCTGAGGGGGTCGTTGGTCGACGTCCACCCCATCAGCGGGTTGGTCCACCGCTGCGTGTGCACGTCATCCCACTGGACCTTCCACGTGAGCGTGTTCTGCGTGCCGCCCACGACGGTCGGCGACGGCTGGAAGATCTTGATCGTCCGCGTCTGCATCTGCTTGACGGGGACGCCAGTGAATTTCGCGAGCGTCTCCTGGTCCTCCACCTTGGGCCCCTCCTCGGCGATGGCCTTGGGCCCCGAGCCGGGCACGGCGATCGCGTCGCTCATTCTGCGGAGCGCCGCCGCGCGCGGCAGCCCGCCGCCCGACAGGGCCACCCTCCGAAGCGCGAGCATGGCGGAGCTGGTGGCTGCGCAAAGTTGCGAGGGAGGCGGCCGTAGCACCGCCAGCACCACCGCCGCGGCCTCGGCGAGGAGCTCCGCCATGTCGGCCGCCTCGGCCCTCACGGTGCAGCGCGTGTGGCGTGGCGTGCGGGCGCGCCGCCAGTTCACAGACCTGCTGTTCGCCACACTGAACGAGCTGAAGCGAGACGAGCTGGGCGGTACCGGGCTACTGCGCTCACCGGCGTCTCTCAGACGCGGCAGCAAGTCGTCAGAGGAAGGCTATGCCGCTGCCACCACCGTCAGTACGGCTGCCGCGTCGCAGCGGCCTCCAGCGGTTGTGCGCGCAGGAACGCCGTCGCTCGAGGAGGCGCTCGAGGAAGCGACGACCAGCCACTTCCATCACCCGGGCTCGCCTCGGACGGGACCGGTCTCGCTGCGCGCCATCTCAAGCGAGTCCAGTGTGGACTCAGACGTCTGGGAGCCCACTGCGCGTTTCGGCGCAGAGGCGTCGCCGGTGACAAAGGTCAGCGCCAGCGCTGGCGCAGCGTCGAGCACACCCGCCGCGCTGGCCCACCTGGGCAGGCTCGGCGCTCTGGGCAGCAACCCCGAGGGCGTGCCGACCGCCGCTGAGGAGCTTCAGTTCACCGAGGAACTGGCGGCGGACATGGGTGTCGAGGCGCTTCGCGAGCTGGCATCGGTGCTCGGCAGGCTCTCGGCATCGCGCAACAAGCTGCTCGGCTCTCTTGTCGAGAGGCGTGACGAGCTGTTGCATGAGCGCGAGCAGCGACAAACAATGGTCGAGCAGCTGCTCATGCAGGTCGACCGCTCGCGCAGCCTGCGGAGCAAGTCTAAGAAGCCTGGGAAACGTTGACGCGACCGGTGATGTCACGTGTGAGGTTCTGGTTGCAACGTTGCCGTTGTGCAAACTTGTTCACACTAATCCCTGTATAGAAGACACCACGCCCTATAGCATGCACACCTGCCAGCGCCCTCGCCAGGGCTTGGATCCCAACACGGCGGAGCAGGAGATCACCCCCTGCCGACACGCCATCCGTTGAGATGCCCCGCCACCACCTACTCACATGTTCTTGAGCGCCTCGACCTGCTCGAGCACGGTCGGGACATCACTGTGGTAGCACCAGCGGAAATCTGAGCCGCCCACCCGCACCAAGTGGTTGACCTTCAGGATGTGGTTTTTCTTGGGCTGCAGCTTGATGGGCTTGCCCTTTGCGGTGCCGGTCGTCACGAGCGTGCCGTTCGTCGAGCCCATGTCCATCAGCTTGAACTGCTTCTTCTGGTAGGCGACCTGCGCGTGCTTCGACGAGACCTCGTCGTCGCCGAAGAGGCTGATGTCCGCCGTCTTCTCGCGACCAATCTTCCACACCGTCTGCTCCTCGGTCGCCTCGATCTTGAAGATCTCGCCCGCCTTTGGACCGGCGATGGCAACGAGCGCAAACGGGTCGCAGAGCGGGCCCTTGGCGGCGACGGCGGCGGCGAGCTCGGGTGCAAGCTCGACCTCCGCGTCCTCCGCCGGCGGGTTGGCGATCTCCTTGAGCGCCTGCCGCCCGCGCTTCACCGAGGACTCAAAGTCGGCGAGCCGCTCGTTCATGTGCCGCTTGAGGCCGGCAACGCGCTGCTGGCACTGCCCCTGCAGGTACTGCTCGACCGTCATGCCGAGCTCCTCCTGCGAGAAGGCGGTGGCGATGTCGCCCATGATGCCTTTGAGCAGAGGCGCTGTCTCCTTCTACATGCCCTTAGCGCTGCGCTGCAGAGCGTGCGCTGGTTTGCCCATATTGCGTCTTCATTCGCGCTTGTCACCGCAACGCCAGCGCCTGAGAGTGAATGACTGAAGATGAGTAGTTTGGGTGGTTTGCCTCCTCGTCCAGAACACTGCTTTCACACGTTTGCAACGACAAGAGCCAGCTCGTGCTATGATGACGCACGCGGCTCCGTCGTACCGCGATCTCGTCTGGCCACCTGCCGTCCCTGCGACGGCGCGTCGGCTCGCGGAGGAGGTGGCGGCCGCGCCGAAGGTCAGCCTCGTCCTCTGCGGCATGAAGACGGACGACGTGGGATGGGCGCGTGACGCCTTTGGGCAGCGCAAGGATGTCTCACTCGCTGTGCACCTGCAGGAGGAGACGCCGTTCGACGCGGACGAGACGGCGAGCACGGGTGGAGGCGAGGCGCTCTGCTTCCTCAGGCACATCATGAGCTCGTCCGATGCCATTGGCGACATGACTGTCGTGAGCGCCGCCGCGCCGCGCTGTGGGTCGCCGCACCCTGCCGCGACGGCTCATTGCATCCCGGCGCTGATCCGCGCGGTCAATGGAATGGTCGAAGGCAAGTCCAAGATCGAGCCGTTCGGCTTCGCACCCGTCTTCAGCCCCGTCCCTCGCGCGCCGTTCCACTCGGATTTGCCGTCCCTCAACAGCCCCGATTCGATTGGACGTTGCCTGCCACAGCAGTACGCCGATCTGACGGGCGGCCGGATCCTGGCCGACGATCGACCATACCTCTCGTACGTGCCAAGCGGCAGCTGGGTCGTCGATCGCGCCAACCTGATGTCGGCGCCGCACGCGTGGCTGCGGCAGGCGGCCAACCTGACGAAGAGGGCGTCCTTCTTCTCCAAGGTCGGCGACTGCTGCAACGGGGACAACACGTGCGTGCCATGGCTGCTCGAACGGCTGTGGCCGACGATTCTCGGCGCCCCGATGCGCACCTGCGAAGAGGCAGGTTGGGAGGGCCGACGCGGCCCGGTGAACGCGCTCTGCGCGTACCCGCGCACGCGCCGTGCGACATCCATCGAGCTGCGCCTCAACGTCTCGCGCGTCGCGCGGGTCGCGCAATTCGCAAACACCCTGACGGGACAGGAGACGGCATCGCTGCTCGACCTGATCACTCACGAGGCCAAGTTTGAGAAGCTGCGCACAGCAGGGCGTTGGTCGGCCGAGCGCAAGGCACCATGCGACTCGAAGCTATGCAAGCTGTTCCGAGCCATCGCCGTGGCGCGCGGCGGCCAAAGGCAGGAGCTGGTCGCTTACCTGAGCACCGAGCTGCCCAGTGAGCTGGCGAACTTGCCCAACCGCGCGCACAACCGATGCGTCAAGCCATTCTTGGCCCGCGGCTGGCTCGCGTCGAGCCTCGAGCGCGTGCAACGCCACCCCCCTGCCGCCGAGTCGTGGCCACCGCTCGGGTGGCAATCGGAGACGTATGGCAACTTGTTGCACTCGGCGATGCACAAGTTTCAGCGCGCGTGCCTGCGCCAGATGAAGCGCGAGAAAATGTGGTACGTCTTCCCCGAGCTGTATGGCATCGGCTGGCCGGGCGAGCCGCCTTTCGAGGCGCCAAAGCCATTCAAATGAGCTCAATGAGGGCTCATGATGGCCGGACCAGGATCAGAGCAGGCGCGCCATGACTGGTGGAGTCGTCCTTGTAATCGTGTGTCGGGAGGAGCACCAGCCACCACGTAGCGATCATCTGTGATTGAGAAAATAAACACTTTTGAACGGACACACGTCATGTATGTGGCACCGGTGCTACGGCGCTTCCTGCACGGCGGCCGGAACAGCAGAGGCTGCAGAGCTGCCCTGGTGCGTCCTTCTGCGACGGCGGCGCGTGCCATCTGCAGATTGCGACGACTCCGTGCTGCGCTGCGCTTTCTCAGGGGATGGGACGCCTGTGCCGCACTCGCCGCAGAATTTGGGCAGCAGGTTGGCGCCGCACTTCGCACAGCTGGTGAGGCCGGTGTCCATGCCCGACTGGGCGACGGAGAGCTTGACCTCGAGCTGCATGATCTCGCGCTTGAGGCGCGCGTTCATCTGGAGCAGGTCGTCCTTGTCGGCGCGGAGCAGCGCGAGCTCCTCCGCCTCGCTCGACGTCAACGCGGCGGCGCCGCCGGCGGGTGCGGCGCTCGCCACCGCCGCCGCTGTGGGCGACGGCAGCTTCGCCGGGTCGACCACGGTCTGCGACGATGCCTTCTTGGGCGGCACCGGGCTGGCGAAGGCGCCCATGTCAACCGTGCCGCCCGTCTTCTTCTGTGCTCGGGCGGCGGAGCCGGCACCGCCGCTGATGCGCTGCTCGAGCTTGACGGCGTCCTTGGCGACCACGCCAGCCGTCCCGAGCTGGACTGTCTTGCTCTTGCTCTCGTCGGCGACCTTCTGCGACGCGATCGTCGCGAGGCTCGACGGCTGCCTCGACCCGTTGCGCGGCGTGCCGCCGCCGCCGTTGGTGGTCGCCGACTCCTTGCGCCCGGACATGCCGAGCGAGCTGCGGCTCGACGGCTTTCGCTTGCCCCTCACGGCGTTCTCGAGCGTGAGCCGGCTGATCTCCATCTTGACCTCCTCCGCCTTGGACGCGACCGCCACCTGCTCCTTCTTGCGCCGCTGCGCCTCGGTGCGCTGCACCACCTCCGCCGCCATCGTCGCCACCGCGTCGGCCGCCGCCGCGTCGGCCGCCTCGCCCTTCTCCTCCATCGCGGCGAGGAACGGCACCAGGGCCGTCGTCACGTGCACGTCGTCGCCCTCGTACCGCACCTGGTCGGCCGGCACGCCGAGCACCGACATCAGCTCCGCCGCGAACCTGCGCTTGTCGGCCGGCTTGATGGCCTGCAGCGGCTTGGGCAGCTTGTCGACGTGCGGCTTGGCGGCGAGGCGCACGAGCGTCGCCATCTTGAGCGTGCCCGGCATCAGCTTGCGCACAAACTTGAGCGCCGAGAGCGTCCCCGCCGCGCGCACCTTCTGCCGCACCACCGCCGGCTCGAAGAGGCGCGGCTGCATCTTGAGGTTCGACTTCATGCAGCGGATGAACGAGATGTCCGTCGAAGTGAGCGTCGAGACGAGCTCGGCCAGGTCGGTCGTGAACTTCTGCCCGACCGAGATGAAGCCCTTCTTGGCGGGCGCCGCCGGCTGCAGCTCGGGCGCCGTGAAGAGGTGGTTGACGACCTTGTTGCCCACGCCGCTCTCGAGCCACCCCTTGTGGTTCATCGAGTCGTTGTTGAGCTGCAGGAAGTTGCCCGCCGTGTACAGCACGTCGCCCGCGAAGTGGCGCACGAAGAAGCCGCTGTTCTGGTCGGCGTCGACGCCGGCGGCCTTGGAGACCTTGGGCGTGCGCAAAAACTGCGAGTGGCCGTGCGTCTGGTTGACGGCGAGGCAGAAGGCCTGGTCGCTCGCCTTGGGCGCCTTGCACTGGAAGTCGAGCAGGTGGAGGATGCCGCTGGGCGGCTCGCCGAGCATCTTGAGGCACGCGCCGTTGTCGATGCGGCCGGCGTCGCCGCCGAGGAGCACCTTGAGCTGCGATGGCGGGATGCCCTGGAAGACGGCGCCCAGGAAGAGGTTGTGCAGCTTCTCGTTGGCGAGGTTGATGCAGATCTGCTCGAGGCCGTTTGCCGCGAGCGACTCGAAGCCGAAGACGTCGAGCAGCCCGACGACCTTCTCGTGCGCGCCGACGTCCTCGAGCGACTTGTTGAGGCTGCCGCGGCGCATCGGCGCGGCGGGCGTCGCCGCGACGCTCTCGCCGAGCGCGGCGGGCGAGAGCGCGTTGTTGAGCAGGTGGACGTGGTACATGAAGAGCCGCTGGTACAGCGACTTGCACACGGCGTCGCGCACCTGCCGCGCCTCGGTCGGCGGCAGCGGGATGCAGATCTCCTCGCCGGGGCCGGCGGCGATCCACCGCTGCGTCAGGTTGAGCAGCAGCTCGGCGGCGGGGTACTGCAGCAGCGCCGCCGCGCTCTCGAGCGCCACCTTGCCGGCGGCGTCGGGCGTCGAGCGCTCGTCGTGCGGCTCGAAGGTGACGTCGCCCAAATGGAGCAGCGCCGCGAGGATCGTCGAGAGCGCCTCGCGGCCGGCCTCGCCCACGTAGGCGCGCGCCTGCGGCCCCGAGACGAGGTCGCTCTTCATCACCGCGTCGAGCTCGGCGTTCTCGCGCTTGAGGCCGTCGAGCTCCGCCTTCTCGACGGGCGTCGCCGCCGTGTACGCGTGGCCCGACGCGCCCTTGAGCCGCAGCCGCTTGCGCTGCGCCTCGTCCGCCGACGCGAGCAGGTAGTAGAAGCAGTGGAAGTTGCGCTCGTTGGTCGCCTGGTGCGTCACGCGCGACTTCTCGAGCAGGTACGTCTTGAAGCGCGCGCCGCAGATCGCGTGGTTGCCGCCCGACGACGAGAAGGCGAGCTCGAGGTACTTGCCGAAGCGCGACGAGTTCTTGTTGTTGGTCGTGCGCGCGTTGCCCAGCGCCTCGAGCAGCACGTTCGACTGGCCGATGATCGACGAGATCTTGGCGGCCTTCGACGACCCCTTGCCGGCGTCGCCGCCCGCCGCCCGCCATCGCAGGTAGGCCATCACGTGCTTGTTGGTCTCCGTCTTGCCCGCGCCGCTCTCGCCGCTCACCACGACCGACTGCGCCACCGTGCCCTTGTCGGTCAGCGCCTTGAAGATGCGCTCGGACACTGCCCAGGTGTGCGGCTCCGGGTAGGTGCCGTCCCTGCACTGCTGCATCACGGACTCGTCGTAGCACTTGAGCTTCTCGTACGGGTTGAGGCACATCAGCTCGAGCTCACCCGTGTATGTGTACGGCTTCTGCTCGTCGAAGCGCGCGCGCAGGTTCTGCAGCAGCGACGGCTCGTTGAGCTCGACCAGCATCAGGTTGTTGGCCTGGGCTCTGCCGGCGTCCATCTTGTACACGAGCTTCCGGTCGGTCTTCACCTCCACGCCGCTCTCGGTGCGCACCTTGCACCTGTCCGCGTCGACGGTCAGCACCTTGGCGCGGCTGAAGCACTCCTCCGAGCCCTCCTTTGGCTTGAGCGACGGCTGCGCCTGCAGCACCGACGGCGCCAGCTCCAGCCACACGTTGCTGCCCTCGACGATCTCCTCGGCCGCCTCCTCGAGCTCGACCTTCTTGGCAGCGAGCGTGAGCGCCTTGACGTTCGGATCGGGCGCCGCGCTCGCGAGCTCAGCGTAGTGAGTCGAACAGAAGATCCTGTGCGAGGACGGGTCCTCCCTCGCCGTGCCCGGCTCGAGCATCTTGTTGCACTTGGTGCATCGGAAGCAGCTCTTGTGGTAGACGTTGCCGGTCGTGGTGGCCACGCGCTCCGCCTGGTACACCTTCTTCTCGCAGAGGATGCACTTCTCCGCGACGCCGCCGAAGATGGGCATGGCTGGCTCCTTTTTTGCCGACGCGAAGCAGATCGAGGTCGGACCAAGGCGGTGAGCGAAGTCTGTTATTCACAGGCGAACGCGCAGACTCGAGCTCGTGCGCCTGCGAGCGCAGCCGCTCGTTCTCCGCGCGCAGCGAGGGGAGCAGCGACGAGTTAGCCTGCGCGGGCGGCCAGGTAA
>Ga0209713_10001662_pt1 | contig 13503 bp, 7 predicted proteins | sample ArcOceMetagenome_3_FD_187444 | JGI IMG/M metagenome (GOLD analysis project Ga0209713, IMG submission 187444) | Marine eukaryotic phytoplankton communities from Arctic Ocean - Arctic Ocean- Svalbard ARC20M Metagenome (SPAdes) (version 2) | ecosystem: Environmental > Aquatic > Marine > Oceanic...
GCAGCGGGAAGGTGTTGGCGGCCGGCATGCTGCGCTAGCCAGCCGGTGTAGCTCCGCTTGTCAAACGAGAGGCGCAGCTTTCTACGTGCGGTGGTTGGCAACCAGAAGTTGGCCACGTACGAATGAGCAGATATAAAGTAATCTAGGCCAAGTGCTAATCGCGGGCGGGGGATATATGAGCGCGCGTGCGAAAAACGGTGTGGAGGAATGAACGTGGGATTTAGCGACCGCGCGTCTGCTGGAGACTAGGAGACAGCGCTCTTCTTGGTCATACAGGCCTTACGTGCGGTACTGTGCTTTGCGATAGCTGGCCTCCGTGAAACGCCAAGGCCAGAAACAAGCTACTAGCGGAGTGCAGCCGCCTGCACCGCCGCACGCGCGACTCGATGCCGCCCACCAACGGCGGCAACCGGCAGCAGCTGGCGCGCGTCAGCTCGGCGCCGCCGAGCACGGCGCTCCGCGTGCAGCAGGACACGCTAATCCAGCGAAACGCCGCCAACGTCGTGGGCAAGCAGGGCAACATGCTCCGCAAGGAGGTGCGCGCGCGCCTCGACCCAGTGACGGAGAGCAGGCCCAGGCTCATAGCCACCGCCGCGCGTCGCGAACGATGCCGATCCTGACACCGTGTGCACCGCCCGCCCACCCGCCCGCAGATGGAGCAGCAGCGCAAGTCTGGCATCCAGAGCAAGATCGCCGAGACGGTGCAGATGGTGCACCGCCTCAACATCCAGCTCAAGAACATCGAGACCGAGGCGCGCCACGTCGACGCCGTCAAGAACTCGCTCGAGCGCAACGCCAACGGCAAGCTCGGGCTGAGCGGCGTGACGGCGCACTGCCTCGAGATCAAGCGGCGCAAGGTGCGCGTGCGCGGCGAGGGCGGCGTGATCGACATCGACATCTCGGGCCAGATCTCGGCGGAGCAGGCGTCGCGCGAGGACGGCGTGCTGGCGCTGCTGCACGACGAGGCGTCGCGGCAGGGCGACACGCGCGAGCTGCTGGGCGCGCACCTCGAGCAGGCGAAGCGCACCGCGCACGTGCTCTCGCTGTACAAGCAGGAGGTGGCGTCGGTGCTGCGCGACAAGCAGGCGGCGCTGCGGATCGAGCGCGAGTGCCTGATGCTCGGCGTGATGTGCGACGCCGAGGTCATCGGGTGGGACGCGGGCACGCCCAACGACGCGAAGCTGCTCAACGCGGCGAAGCGCGGCAGCGGGCCGCGCTCGCTCGGGATGGAGGCGATGCGCCGCGACCTCGAGGCGCCGCGCTCGCACTCGGGGATGCTCGCGCTCTCGCCGACCAAGGGCGCGCTGCCGCGGCCCGTCTCGGCGATGCCGCGCCGCACGCAGTCGTCGGCGAGCCCGAGCCCGCTGAGCCCGATGCCGCGCCCCGCGACGGCGGGCGGCAACGGCGGGCTGCGCGGCAGCGCGTCGGTGCCCGTCGGCGGCGCGGGCGGTGCATCGGGCTACGGGAGCGCGGCGGGCGCGCTGGTGGCGCGGCCGGCGCCCGAGGTGCCGATGCCGGTGCCACTGCCGCTCTCGGTGCACGAGGCGGCGACGCTCGAGGAGCTGCGCCAGCGCCTCGCCAACGGCTTCTCGCTCTCGGCGGAGCAGCTCTCCGCCTTCAAGCAGCTCGCCGCCACCGCCGCCTACCGCCAGGTGCAGGCGCGCCTCCCGATGGGCCGCATGGGCAGAGAGAGAGGCGGTGGAGGCTCCCCGGCGAGGACGCCGCCCCGCGGTGGTGGCGGCCGCCGCCCCGGGAGTGCGGCTGCGGCCATGGGCGGCGCGGGCGGCGACGACGAGGGCAGCGACGACGACGACGAGGCGGGCGGTGGCTCTGCGGCGGAGGCCAAGGCGGACTGGCGCGACGCGACCAACCGGCTGCTCAACGAGGCGTTCACGGCCTACTCGCGCTGCCGGCAGTGGCGCGAGAGCGTGCGCGGCGAGGTCGACTCGACCGAGGGGCGGCAGCGGACGCTCTTCTCGCACACGACGCGCGCGCTCAAGCAGATGGTCGCGCAGGGCGAGGCGCGCGTGGCGGCGCTCCACTCGAAGCAGATCCACCTCGACACCGAGCTGCGCCGGCTGCACGGCACGCGCCGCCGCCTCGAGGCCGCGATGCGCGACAAGAGCGTGCCGCTCGCCGGCGCGCGCCGCACGATGCTGCTGCGCGCCGAGCGGCCCGCGCGCGAGCGGCAGACGGCCGACGAGGTCGACGAGATGATGGAGCGGCAGTACGGCGAGCTCAAGGCCGTCGTCGGCGCCATCGACGCCGAGCAGAACACGACGGCCGACGACATCGAGCGGCTCACGCAGCTCGCCGCCGAGCTGCGCGCCGACTTCGCCTGGTCGGCCGAGGTGCTCGCGCGCGACAAGGAGTGTCTGCGGCGGCGGCAGGACTTCTCGTCGCACGACGAGAAGAAGGAGAGGAGGTGAGAGGAAGAGAGCGGGGGCGCGCTCGCGGGTCATGGCGCCTACTGCATCCCATCAGACGACGTGGTCTCGTCATGTGTGAGGCCAGTACGGAAAGTTTCTACTCATAACGTACTCTGACACATCTGGATGCACGTACTGCAGGGGATGCCTCTGCGCTCTGGGCAGTGGAGTGCCTCTGGATGACAATGCTCAAGACGGCGGAATCACGCCACCGCTCCGGCCTCGCCCTGCACGCGCAGCAGCTTCTCCGCCACAACGAGCCAGTCCGGCAAGGGTGACGGGCAGGCCGACTGCGATCTCTCGATCGCCGTCTCGCACGAGTCGATGTTGTGGCACATCTCGAGCACGACGCGCATCGCCGCCGTTGTGCGGCCCATCTCGCCTGGAGTCAGCGTCGCGAGCAGCGACGTCGCGTCGTGCATGGCTGCAATGCCCTCCAACGTAGACATCAGACCCAGTGCGCGCAGCCGACGCGAGCGCTCCGTCGGTGGCGAGCTGAACAGCTCAGGCTGGGTCAGCGGCGAGCAGTCAAGCTGGCATGCCGTCCGGCGAGGCGGCGTGCCAAGCGTGGTGATCTTGACGACACAGCCCTCGTCGAGGACGTACGACGGCGATGATGCACGGACGAGCAGAGGCGTGCGAGTCGCGAGGCAGAGCTCCCAGCGGAAGCCGTCGAGCATGGCGCTCGATTGAGCGGGTTGCAGGTTCAAGGTGGACCAAACATGCTCAAGCGCACCTACGTCGTCATGAAGAACGGCGACGTGTTCGACTTCGGCCAGAACGACAAGTACCCGAGCACCTGGGGCACTCCGGCCGGCCCCAAGATCGTCGCCGAGGACATCAAGGAGCGCGTGGGACGACCCAACTCGCGCGCCCTCCCGCTGTGGCTGGCTGGAGGCCGAGCGTATCGAGCGGCAGCAGCGCGCCGGTTAGGCGCGCTCTGCATTCGACGACCCGCGCCCCGCCAGGGGCTAACTACATGGCACGTAGGAAAGTTCACGTGTTGGTTTATGTAATGCCAGACTTGCAGAACACAGGCACGACAAATCACCGCATGGTGGTGCCTCCTGCGCGCAGAACCGTGGGCGCCCCGCCTCCCAGGCGAAACGGACAGGGCTGTGCAGAACATGCCTCGGACGTGATTATGCGAGTTAGGCAGCTACCGTTGCTCCTCGTCGGCCTCGCGCCTCTATCCCACGCCTCCGGTCACCCAGGACCCGACTTTTCGTCCGGCTGCGCCCGTGCGACCGGCCTATGGCGAGGCGCGTCCTACGACTACCGCCACCCGTTCAGCGAGACGATCGAGCCTGTGCCGGACACTCACCTCGTGCGTGAGCTGCATTTAGCCGACGGCGAGCTCGATGGCATCAGCGAGGTGGACTCGGATGGCGCTACTCTGAACGTCGGTCGAGCCGCCGATGGTTGCAGCATCTTCTCGCACGGCTCGTGGTCCGTGGCGCCTCTCGCCTGCGATGGCAAGCGGCTGGTGCGGCTCTGCCTCGCCAATCGCGACGGCAGCCGCCATCGTCTGGACGTGCGCGTCGTCGATCGACAGCTGCACAGCTGCCGGGTGGCCGTCGAGGGCCGAGCCACGCCTCCGTTGGCGTCAAGTCTCCTCGGCGGCCACGCCGAGCGAGAGCTAGCGACGCACGACGAGGCCGATTGGGCAAGAGCAGACGACAAGCTGCTGGTCGGCTCGCCGCCTGCCGGCAGCGACGTGTGGGCGAGCACGGCGACCGAGTGGGACCTGAGCATCGCCTCGCGACGAGCGGAGGGGGAGGACGGCAGCGGTGGCGCGGCGGCGGTGCTGCCTGTCGATGCGGTGCGGCTGCCGGGCTGCTGCTGGGTGGCCGTGCGCGAGGAGCCCGATCGAGGGCTGTGGGTCGAGGGCGGCGCGACCTTTGCGGGCGAGTCCAAGTCGATCGGCCACGCGTACGACGCCGACGGCGCGCTGCGGCGCGTGGCCTTCCGCAAGGTGACGCTGCCGCCGCGCGCGACGCTCCGCCTCAGCTGCGAGCGCTGCACGCTCGAGGCGGTGCCGGCGGGCTGGGCGCGCGGCGGCGACGCCGATGCTCGTGGCGACGGTGGCGACGGCAGTGGCAGCAGCACCGGTGTTGGCGGCGGCGGCGGCGGCGGCGGCGGCGACAATGGTGGTGATGGCGCGGCGCCACCCGCGTATTGGCTGTACCACGAGCCAGGCGAGCCGCTGTCGGCGTGCGTGGCGGAGCCCGGAGCCGCCACCGAACGGCCTGCGCTGCTGCTGACGCTGCTGGGAGAGGCGCCCACGCCGCTGCCCGCGGCTGAGGCCACAGGAGGGTCAGCGGTGCCGCCGCCACCACCCTCGCCGCCGCCAGCCGCCGTGCTGGGCGTCGGCACGCGGCTGCTGCTCGAGGATGAGCGCGTGGCGCTGTGGGAGTTTCAGCTCGCGCCCGGCGAGCGCTGCCCCTTCCACACGCACCGCCGCGCGTACGCCTTCGTCAACCTCGAGGCGAGCCTCACGCAGGCGCTCGCCGACGACGGCAGCGACTTCGGCAAGCCGGCCTTCCAGACGCAGGGCCAGGTGACGTACGTGAGCCCCGAGCACCTCGGCTCGCACGGCGTGCGGAACGTGGGCGACCAGCCGTTTGTGCAGTTCGTGCTCGAGTTCAAGGATCGCGCAGTGAGCTGAGGAAGCTCGATGTTACGTCGACGGGGTGGAGTAGTGGGTAAATCTAGTAGACAACGCTATTCGACAAACGATACCGCACCGACGCCGTTGACGTGGCCCGACTCATTGGCCGTCTTGCACACCAGTACGCTCACCGAGGTGGGGCGGGCGCATTCGAGCTCGCCGCAGCCAGCCGACGTCGGCGTCGGCATCGCAAACCACACCTGCGGTGCGTGCAGGCCACGTAGCAGCACGCGGAAGCCCGTGCCTTGGTCGGCCGACGTGCCACGGACCTTCTCGGCGTGCCTGCGTCGGGATGCCGCCGCCGCAGCCGCTGCCGAGGCGTTGTTCTGCCTCGAGAAGATCTCATTGGCGTTGTTCGCCTCCTGGTAGATCTCCGACAGCTGCAGGCTGCCCGGCACCAGATCGTCGACGCCAAGCGGCACGCGGCACGCCGTGCGGTGGCCTCCATGCGACGGCTGCGACGGTGAGGAGAAGCCCGCGTACGCCGCGGCCGAGGCTGCGCATGCAAACGTGGCCGTGAGCGTCAGCGTGCCGCGACGCATCGAGGCCGCCACCAGCGCGACGTCCTTGGGCCCTTCGAGCACGCGCCCCTCCCTCGACACGAGGTTGATGCCAACCCAGCGCGGCAGAGGCAGCGGGAGCCGCGCACGCGCATGCGCATCGTCGCTGCCGCCGCCGACGTCACCGCCGCCGCCAGCGCCGTCAACAGCACGGCCTTCTACTTTGCGAGGGCGCGCGAGGTGGAGCGTGTGTCGGACGTGCCCCGCACCTGACGTTGAGTCTGACGCAGCGCACAGCGGCAGCCGCGCGTAGATCTGAGAGTCGGAGCGCGAGGCGGCGGCTGCGACGACCGTCTCGCTCACCACGGGGGCGTCGTCCACGGCCATCGTCGTCGTCCGCGGCTGCTGCTGCTCCGTTGTTGTGGCTGGAGCCGCGTAGGGGGCGCCCGCCTGCCCCGCGCTCATGCGCTGCTGCCAGTCGCCGTTGCGTGGCAGGGAGTGCGTGATCGAGTGGACGCCCGACGGGCGCGAGAGCATCGACCACATCAGCCGCGCCGCCATCGGAGCGTTGGCCGCGTCGGAAACCCCGCGGAGCGAGACCGGCGGCATCGGCAGGCGGCGCAGCGGCGCGGAAGCACCCGGCTCGGTCTGCTCGGCCGCCTTGGCTGACGACGTGGTCGGCGCCAGATGCGGGGCGAGGTGCGAGAACAGCATCATCCCGAGCGCCGCGTGCGCCGCCTCGGTTGGGTGCTGCTTGTCCTCAAACAGCGTGGTGATCGCTCTACTCGCGGCTGTGGCGGCGGCGGGAGAGCAGGAGGCATCGCTGCCGCCGACGCCGACGACGCTCGCGGTCGTATGATTCTTGCACGTGGCCTGGGCGTCGGCGTAGGCGCGCTGCGCAATCGCGTTGAAGTCGACGGAGAAGGCGTCGAGATGCGGCGCGTACCGCCGCAGCAAAGGCGCCAGCCGCGCCGCCATCATGTCGGGCTGCACGCACCGCGGCCAGCACGCGCGCGCGCGCGGCTGCCATAGGAAGGCGAAGCCGAGAACCATCTTCGCGTTGAGGCCGAGCGCGCGGCGCAGCCACAGCTCGAGCTGCGCGCGGCCCTGCTGGTCATCGGTCGCCCAGTCGTTGATGGCGTACTCCCACAGCAGAATGTCGGTGCGCCGCGGCACGAGCGCGTCCATCAGGATGGCCGAGAAGTGCGTGCCGGAGTGGCCGTTTGCCGCAGGGACGACCTCGACGACCTGCCATGAGTCCGCACCGCCCACCGGACACCGCCAGATCGGTGGGCTCTCACCAAGCGTGCACGGCGCGGCCAGTGTCGCCGAGCCCGCCTTTGCCCGCGCCGCGGTGAGCACCGCAGCCAGCTGCTGCCCACAGTGATACGCGAAGCCATGGATCGCGCCGCTGCTTGAGCCACCGGTCAGCGTGATAGTGATGTTGCGGCCAAGCAGCGCCGCTCGCATCAGCTCCGCAGTGTGCGGCCGCGCTGGGCTGCTCCAGTGGCTCTTGCGGTCCACCAGCGGTTGTGAGGCACCTCCGCTGACCGAAAGTTGACTCATGAGAGCCCAGGTGCGATACTCAGCTTCCAACTCGGCCATCCACGACACATTGGTCATTAAGAAAGCAGTATGATTTTTCAAATCTTTCAAACTTCTTAGTGGAGAGGGGCCACACCATTCAACGACGCCTCGGATGGAACACGAACACAACACTCAATCGTGGCTAGCCGGCAGTGGCATCTGCCAGCTCATAGTGCTATACTCGCCCTGTGCGCCGACCGTCGAAGCCAGCGCTGCTGTGCTCATTCGTGGCGCTCACCCCACATGCCGCTGCGCGCATGTGCTCCACTCTGTCTGTCCATTTATATCTGCGCCTCGCATCGTCGCACCGGGGCGGCGTCTGTTCACACGCCGCTACGCTTCCCGCTCTCTCTCGCGCGCGCTCTCTCGCTCTGCCACCCTGCGCTTCGTTCAGAAGTAGCGAGGGCGGCCTTTCTTGTCGCGGCGGTGCTTGACGAGCACCTGCCCGCCGCGCTTGCCGCCCAGCAGCTCGTTGGCGCCGCGCTTGCGCGGCCCGCCCTGGCGGCGCGGCACCCACTTGGGCGCCTTGCTGCGGCCGGCCGGCACCCAGTCGCCGATCGACGTGTCCCACTCCATGCCGCTCGGCCCACGGCCGCATGGCCGACGGACGTAGACGCGCCCCCCCGCGGACGGGAGACGGCCGACGTGCGGGTGGTTGACCATCAGCACACGCCTGCCGCCGCCGCCGCCGCCGTCGCGAGGGCCGACGTAGTCGTCGTCGTCGCCCTCCATCATCGGCCCCTCCATCTCCCACTCGCCTTCGCCCTCGTACTCATCGTACTCGCCCTCGTCCTCGTCGTACTCATCCTCCTCGCCGCCCTCGTCGTCGTCGCCGCCGCCGTCCACATACGCCTCCACGCGCACGTCGTCGTCGTCGTCGTCGTCGCTGCCTGCGACGCCGTCGACCTCGGCGTCCCCATCGGCCGCGCGGAGTGCCTGCAGCTTCGCACGCACACCACCACCACCACCAGCAGCGCCACCGCCACCGATGCCGACGCCACTGATGCCACCGCCGCTGCTGCCGCCTGCGGCGCTGGCGCTGGCGCTGCTCTGCTGCAGCGGCAGCTGCGGCGGCGCGAGCGCCGCCATCAGAGCGTCTCCGAGCGCGGGCCACCGCCACTCGGTGCCCTCCTCGTCGGTGGCGTACTCCTCGACAAACAGCTCGTCCCACTCGCCCGACGCGAAGGCGACGCACACCACGAAGCGCGCGGCGCCCGGCGTCTGCCGCACCTGCGCGCGCCGCCAGCCGAGCTGCCCCTCGCACTCCACCTCCACCTCGACGACGTCGCCCACCTCAGGCACGCGCCCCGTCACGCGCGGCGGCTGCGGCTGCTGCGGCGGCGCCTGCGACGCGCGTGCCGGCGGCGCGCGTGGCGGCTGGCGCGGCTTCGGCTGCGCGTAACGTGCAGGCACCTGCGGCTGGCGCCGAGACGACGACGGCGGGGCGTTGCGGCCGCGCATGCCAGAGCCGTAGCGGTAGCCGTAGCGCGCGCCGTAGCGGCGGTTGTACTCGGCGGTGGCGCCCCATTCGTCGCCGTCCGAGCCGTCGCCCGAGGCCGACGACGGCGCGGCGGGCATGTCGCGCCCGCGCTTGGGCGCGCCGACGTTGATGTCCGCGTACGGCGCGGCGGCGCGCGCGGCGGGGCCACGCACGTTCGAGACCTCGCTCAGCCAGATGCCGTCGACCTCGACGATGCCTGCCTCCTCGACCTGCTCGGCCGTCATGCCCGAGGGGTCGACGGCGTAGTCGGTTAGCAGCTGCGAGACGATGCCGTCGACGCGCAGGTCGCGCATGAACGAGCGGCGCGTCTTGACGGGCAGCTTGCACTCGGGGCAGTCGTGCCGCCCGACGCGCAGCCACTTCTCGATGCAGCCCTGGCAGAAGCGGTGCACGCACGGCGACGTCACGCAGCGGTCGAGGTAGCCGAGGCACACCGAGCAGCGCAGCTGCTGCAGCAGCTCGGCCGCGAAGCCGTCCACCCACATCGTGCCCGGCCCAAAGTCGACCTCCTCCGCCTGTGCCATCGCCGCGCTCACCGCGCCGACGCTCTCGAGCTGCGCAAACGTCAGCTGCCCCGCCTCGACGCCGATGTCGGTCGCGTCGACCCCCGCCGGCCACCCGCCGCCGCCCGCCGTCGCAAACGCCGCGTCGCCGTCGTACGTATAGCCGTCGTCGCCGCCTGCCGTCGATGGCATGCTGGGCCGCGGCCGCTTCGGCGCGGGAGTCGAAGTGCTCGGCTTGTTGCGCTTCCTCGGCGCACCGCCGCCTCCGCCACCGCCACCGCCACCGCCGCGCGCTGCCGAAGACGTGATGGCGGAGGAGGCGGCGTATGCGGAGGCGGTCGCCTGGTGGCCGCTCTCCTCCATCACGTGCTCGACGGCGCAGTCGGGGCAGAGGTGCAGCTGCAGCTCCCACTCGTAGCACGGGATGCGGCAGCGGCGGCAGCTCGCGAGGCTGCCGTACGCCACCTCGCGCCGGCTCATCGCACCCACGCCAGACGACGCACCCTGGCTGCGAGGCGGCGCGCCCCGCGCTGCGACGTGCGCGTCGTCGCGCATGCGCGCCGGCGCCTTGCCACGGCGACGCCCGCCGCCACCGCCACCGCCGTAACCACCGATCTCGCCCTCGATCGAGAGCTGACGCGCGATCTCGGCGTCGCGTGAGGTGTCCACCACCTCGAGTGCCCGCCGCTGCTCGGCCTCCGTCGCGCCCAAGCCGCCACCATCGACGGCAGGGCCCTCCATCACCTCTGTCGTGTGCAGATCGACAGCGTCGCCGTCATCCACGACGCAGTCCACCTGCACCACCTGCACCCCCTCCAGTTCCTCGCCGGCCTCGCCCATGCCGCTGCCACTGCCTCCGCCTTTGCCACCGCTGCTGCCCTTGCGACGAGCAGCGCTGCCTGCAGCGCTGTGGATGGGCGTCTGGACCCCGTACTGAATCGACGCGGCCTTGGGTAATGAGAGCGGCATCTGGCGCGGTGCCTCAGCCCGCACGTGCACGTGCAGTGGCGGTGCCAGCCGGGGCGGTGGCGGTGGCGGGCAGGTTCGATGCGTCTGCGAGTGAGAGCGAGTGTGGCGCGTGTGGCGTTAGCGCGCGCACCCTGGGGTTGCCGGGGTAGTACATGCCGGTCGTCATGACGGTGGGGTCGTCGAGACTCGCCACCTGCTTCCACGCCGCCGTCGGCCGACTCGCCTGCTGCCCCTCCCACGACGACGCCTGCTCCGACGCCTGCTCCTGCTGCTGCTGCTGCAGCTGCGGCTGCAGCTGCTGCGGCGGCTGCTGCGGCTGCTGCTGCTTGGGCGTCGGCTCCTGCTGCTGCTGGCGCACGATCTGCTGCACCTGCTGCACCTGCGCCTTGACGCCCGGCGCGACGCCCGCCGCCAGCCCGAGTCCCTCGGGGTCGTGCTGCGCCTGGAGCAGCCACCCCGTCTTGGCGGCGGCGGTGGCGGCGCTCGTCGTCGCCGACGTCTCGGCGCCGCCAAACTCCTGCCGGTAGTGCTGCAGCAGCAGACGCCCCTCCTCCTGCTGCTCCTCGAGCGTCTTCGTCTTCGACGACGAGCGCGACACCAGACGGCCTCCGTCGCTACCGCCACGCCCGCCGCCACTACCAACGCCACCGCCGTTGGCGCCCGTCGGCGGCGGCGGGCCGCCCTCGCTGAAGTGGCCCGGCGGCATCGTCGGCGGCAGGCCCTTGCCCCAGTACTGCACGCTGCCGTAGCCGCCGCCGTTAACCGCCTTTTTGCCGCGCGCTTTCTCGGCGGCCGCCGCCGCGGCGAGGGCCGAGCCCGGCTCCTGCGGCTGCCAGTTCAGGCTCTGCGGCACCCCGCCGGGGTGGGGCCCAGCGCCCGAGGCGGCGGTGGCGGTGGCGGTCTCGGGGAGCGGAAGCAGCTCCCACTCGTACTCGACGCCGCCGCCGCCGTTGGCGCCGTTGGGCTCGTCGTCGTCGTCCTGCATCTCGGTCTCGCCTCCGGACGACCAGCCACCCACGTCGTCGCCCATCTCCTCGCTGCCAGCTCCGTTGCCGCTCTTGCCGCCGTTCTTGCCGCCGTACCGCTTGTGCTTGCGTGGCGGCGGCGGCGGCTGCTGCTGGATCAGCTTCCCATCGGCGCCCCACTGGTGGCCGTAGCCGGGCGGCTGGCGGTGGCCGGCACGCTCGAGCGAGAGCGGCAGATGGCTCTTGTCGAGAGTGATGTGCCGCTCGCAGTGGTACATCAGCACGTACGCGGGCGGCAGCGGCCGCGCGCGCCGCGCCCGCCGGAAGCCCCACACGAGCGGGATCGAGCCGCGCGTCTGCATCGCCGCCACCAGCTCGGGCGGCGGCGGCTGCGACGCGAACAGGTCGAGCTGGCGGAGGTGCTGCTTCGAGACGACGCGCAGGCCGCACCACACCACGCCGCCACCGCCGCCGCCACCGCCGCCGCCACCGCCGCCGCCGCTGCCGGCGCCGCTCGCGCCCTGGCCGAGTGACACCAACGCCTCCTTGTCCTTTGGCGTCGCGGCCGTCATCGGGTTCGGCCGGTACGCCTCGCCGTGCGCGTACTGCTGCCGCTTGAGCACGCACTTCTGCCGCTTGGTGCCGGGGCCGCCGTACTTTGGCTTGTCGAGGCAGAAGACGCAGCAGCCGCAGTCGTCGACGTGCAGTCCCGGCGGCGAGCCGTTGGTCGCCGCCACCATCAGCGAGAGCTTCACGCGGAACCCGCCGCCGCCGCCGCCGTTGCCGCCGTCGCCGTCGGAGACGCTGCCGTCGTCGCGCAACGCACCGGGCACGATGCTCAGCACGCTCGGGTGCGCGCGCGCCGGCTGCAGCTGCGGCGGCTGCGATGGATATGGCTGCGGCGGGAGCACGCCGTGCCCCGCGAGCGCGGCAGCGACGGCGGCCTGCTGCTGCTGCGCCGCTGCCGACGTGTGTGCGGCAACCTCCGTCATCGGCATGCTCATCGGCATGCTCGTCGGCATCGCCGTGTTGGCGGCGCGCGCCAGCTGCAGCGCCTCGGCGCCCAGCGGCGTCGGCGCAGGCCGCGCCGATGGATGCGAGATGCCGCCGCCGTTGCCTGTACCGACGACGACGTCGCTGGCCGGTGCCGCGTGCACCTCCTCGCTGGCGGCGACGGCGGCGGGCGGTGGCCTCTTCCTCGATGGGCGGATCCGCTTCCTCTTGGGAGGCGGCGGCGGCGGCAGGAGCGCGTCGGCGTCGGCGACCATCTGCTTCGCCATCGCGAGCGGCTGCTGGTGCGCCATCGCGAGGCCGACGCCGTGCTTGTCGCCCGGCATCCACCGCGGCACGACCGCGGCACCCTTGCCGTGCGCGGGCGGAGCCGCCCCGTGGGGCTGCTGCTGCGGCTGCTGCTGCTGCGGCTGCGGCGAGGTGCCCTGCGGCTGCGCCGACGCCACCGTCGTCATCGTGGCGGTGGGCTGCTGCGGCGGCTGCGGCTGCGGCGGCGTCTGCTGCGGCGGCTGCTGCATCTGCTGGATCGTGGCGGCGTCGCGGTCGCGCTCCTGCTGCGCCTGGAACTGGACGCCCGCCGCGGCCGTCGCGTGCGCCACCACCATCGCGCGCGCCGCCATCCCGTTGGCGGCGGCGCCGAGCGCGCGCGACATCTGCGTCTGCGCCTCGGCCGTCTCCCTCTCGGTCGCGCCGTGCGGCGGCAGCAGCCGCGCCGCGGGGCCCGCGTGCGAGTGAGGGTTGTTGAGAAGAAGGTTCGGGTCGGGCACCAGCGGAGGCGGCGGGGGGCGCGCGCCCGTGAGCTGCGAGGCCGGCGCGGGCGCGGGCACGGGCGCCGCCGCCTTGGTGGCGATGCCGCGCGCGGCGGCCACGGTGGACGCCGCCACAGTGGGCCCGGCGGCGGCGGCGGCGGGCTGGTCCGTCGTCGTCGCGGGGTTGGTGGGTGCGATGGGTGCGGGTGCCGAGGCGCCCAGCTGGCTCCACCCCGATTGCAGCGCCTCGGCCGCCGCCGCATTCAGCTCGTCCGCCGTCGCCTTGGCCGCCGCCATCTTCTCCGCCGCCGCGGTAACCGCTGCGACGTCGGCGCACGCCGCGACCTCGTCCGTGGCGCCGGTGGCGGGTGCGGCGGGTGCGGCGGGCGCAGTGGCGGGCGTGGCGGGGGCGGCGGCAGTGGAGAGGCCACCGCCGATGGCGGCGCAGAGTGCGTGGCTCGCGCCGATCGCAGCGGCGGCACGCTCGAAGCTGAACGGCTGCTGCAGCCCAGCCACCGTCGACGCGGGCGCGGCGGGCGCGGCGGGCGCGGCGGGCGCGGCGGGCGCGGCGGGCGCGGCGGGCGCGGCGGGCGCGGCGGGCGCGGCGGGCGCGGCGGG
>Ga0209713_10001663_pt1 | contig 13498 bp, 10 predicted proteins | sample ArcOceMetagenome_3_FD_187444 | JGI IMG/M metagenome (GOLD analysis project Ga0209713, IMG submission 187444) | Marine eukaryotic phytoplankton communities from Arctic Ocean - Arctic Ocean- Svalbard ARC20M Metagenome (SPAdes) (version 2) | ecosystem: Environmental > Aquatic > Marine > Oceanic...
CATAGCCTAAATAGCCAAATAATCCAGCAGCCATTGGAGGGAGATCTTCGGGAAGATCTATGGATGTTTCATCCAATATTTCTCTAAGTGAAGTTAAAGGGTCAATTTCTAAAGGGTTATATATTTCACTTCCAGATAGCGCTAAGCGGTTTATAGATGCTTTTTTACCATCACATCGCCAAATCAGATCTGGATTCATTCCAATAATTGAATAACGCCCTTTCGAGTCTCCACCAGTAACACTTTCTAACATAAAACTATTTTGCTTTGCTTGTGCTAATTTAAGCATCAAAGAAACTGTTGTATCCAAATCTGCAGATAGTCGAGTGTAAACTAGATAATTTTTACCTTTTTCATATACTTTGCTAAAGCTATCAAGACTAGGAGTGATTTCCATTTTTTAAAAACCTGTGCCGCCTAATATTTGTGTATTAATTTGATTTACTGCATTTTGATTTAAGGTCACTCCATCTCTATCTTTTAAGGCAGATGCAAATAACCTCAGTAAATCTCCAGTTACTTGATTGGATAATTGAAAGCCCACTTGCGAAAGTAATTCTTTATTTTCATCTGATTTTGCATCAAATTGTGTGATACTATTTAATCGAGCCAATATCACAGTATCACCATTATCAATTTTGCTAGTTTTACCTACTTCATTCAAAAATAGTTGTTCGAGAAGTGTGCCTGGAATGTTGTCAATAAATTTATTTCTTTTTACACTATTAACGCTGTTTAATGGCAAACTTAGAGATTCAAATGTATTACCATTGTCTAATTTAATTACCAATTCGTCACCTAGTTTTAAAAGAGATTTTTTGTTTTCTGCATCAGACCAATTGTCAATAACTTGATTTTTCACTTTTTCAAATGGGCTTAAAGTTGGTTCTATTATCTTGTCTAAACGTAGAGCAAATATGCCTCCATCTGACAATTCTTTTAATTCTGGGAAGTCGCCAATTTTAGAATTACTGGCTTCAGCTCTAAAGCCATCATAGGCTGCAATACCTTCTTCAGAATTGTCGTTATATGAAATTTTTCCAACTTCCATATCTGTATCTTTTGCAATTTCTTCTATTGTCAGGCCTTGTGCTAGAAGATCATCAATATCTGAAATCATTTCATTTATTAATTTTCGGCTTTCAATACTTACATATTCAGCTGTTAGTTCTGCTTTAGCATCTTCAAGGCTTGTATTCTGCGGCTCAATAATAGCATTTATTCTAAACAAAGCTTGGCCTAAACTTGTTTCAATTGGTCCGTAAATGCCTACATTTTCAGCATTGAATAATAGTTTATTGATATCCGCATCTAATTGGCCTTCTTCAATATCGCCTAAATCAATATCTGTTTGTGTTAATCCGCGTTTTTCAGCTACTTCATTAAAGGTAATTTCTTCTTGTGCTATTTGATTTTTTACTTTTTTTGCTGTTTCTAGAGTATCAAATATAATTCTATCAACTATCCTTCTGGCTGGTTTATTGAAGCGATCGGGCTGGCTGTCATATTCTTCTTTTATTGAATTTTTAGGAATTTCAATTTTTTTAGACAGCATATCAGGACTTAATAATACATAGGTAATTTCACGTGTTAGTGGTGTTGTGTATAAAGCGTGATTATTATCATAAAATTTAATTAATTCCTCACTCGTTGGATCATTGGCTAGTTTACTTAAAAAAGTTTTGTTTATACTTGTCCAATCAAAGCTTCTTTCTTCACGAGCATATTTAATTAAAGTCATTGCGTGAGATGATGGTGATTTTGTACCTGTAGCTACTGCACCTTCAATTAAACTCCGAGCGATGGCTTTTCGAGTTTGTAATTCGTATTCTTTCGTATTCAGACCACTATTTTCTAATGCAAATTCATATGCTTCTTTATTAAATTTTCCATCTACGCTCGTAAAGGTTGGGGTTGCTACGATTTCCTCAGCTACCAAATCATCTCCAACACTGATTGTTAGGCGATTAGCTTCATTAGACAATGCTGCACTTGATACGACGTTTTCTAATGCTTCTGCCTGCAAACCATAAGCTGAAACCTCTTGGCTTGTTATTTGCCTTCCAATTTGACGTGAAATACTTTGAACAGTATTTCTTAAACTTTGTGCATATGAAGTAACTGGAATAGGCTCTTCTCCTACCTTGCCAATAGAGCTTATTCGCGAACCATCAACACCACCTGAAGCAACGCCAACAAGGCCCAAAGCAAGTAGACCTAATAATCCATAAACAAACGGTTGATTTTTTTTACTAATACGCATTGAAGAAAGCATTAATTTAGACCTTTAAAAAATTAAGTTAAGACGTTTTAGGCAACTGTCTGCCGCGTGGCAAGTTAAGAGTGCAAGAACTTGTAATTTTGATACCTTGACTGTGACTAATATTTATTAGATTAGAACGTTATGGCAAAACCTCCAATCCTTACATTAACTGATATCACACTCTCTTTTGGGGGCAACCCAGTCTTTGATGCTCTTGGTATGACTGTACAAGAGAATGATAGAGTATGCTTAGTTGGTCGAAATGGATCAGGTAAATCAACTTTAATGAAGGTAATTGCAGGATTAATAGAACCTGATCAGGGTAATATTTTCTTAAGGCCTGGTCAAAAAGTTGGATATATGGATCAGCATCCTGATTTATCGGCTTATGATACATTGGGTGATTATGCGAGATCAGAAATTGACCCTATTGATACATATAAAGTTGATATCATTGCAGAAGGATTAAAATTGAACCTAGAAGCGCCACCGAAAACTGCTTCTGGAGGTGAAAGACGAAGAGCTGCACTTGTAAAAATTATGGCAGAAGAGCCTGAGCTAATGCTTTTAGACGAACCTACTAATCACCTTGATATAGAAGCAATACAATGGTTGGAGGCTGAATTGCGCCAAACTAAAAAAGCTTTTATTTTAATATCTCATGATAGAGCTTTTTTACGAAATTTAACACGCGCAACTCTATGGGTGGATCGTGGAAAAGTGCACCAAAATCCTAAAGGTTTTGAAGCATTTGAAGATTGGCGTGATAAAAAATATGACGAAGAAGATCAGCAGCGTCACAAATTAAATCGCCTAATAAAATCTGAAGCTCGATGGGCTGTTGAGGGAATTTCTGCACGAAGAAAACGCAACCAAGGTCGTGTAAGGCGATTATTGGACTTAAAGGATGAACGCTCGGGACAAATTAAGCGACAAGGAGCAGCTGCAATGGAATTTGCAGATAGCCCAAAATCAGGTAAATTGGTAGTTGATATCAATAATATTTCAAAAACTTTTGAAGATAAAAATATTGTTAATAATTTATCTATTAAAGTTACTAGAGGTGAAAGAATTGCTTTAGTTGGACCAAATGGCATAGGCAAAACAACAGTTTTGAATATATTAACTGGAATACTAGAGCCAGATACAGGAACTGTTAAGCTGGGAGTTAACCTTTTAACAGCAATTTTTGATCAGAACCGTTCAGCATTAAAACCTGAGCAAACGCTATGGGAAAGTTTAACTGAAGATAAAGATTTAGGAGTTTCTGGCAAAAATGATCAAATTATGGTTCGTGGTAAGCCAAAACATGTTGTTGGTTATCTAAAAGAGTTTTTGTTTGATGAAAATCAAGCTCGTGGTCCAGTATCAGTATTGTCTGGTGGTGAAAAAGCACGATTGTTACTATCTAGAATAATGGCTAGAGAGAGCAATCTGTTGGTAATGGATGAGCCAACGAATGATTTAGATGTAGAAACATTAGACTTATTACAAGAAATACTAGATAGCTATGATGGGACTGTATTATTAGTAAGTCATGACAGAGATTTTTTAGATAGAGTGGCAACTACCACACTAGCTTTTGAGGGTAATGGAAAAGTTATTCCTTATGCCGGTGGTTGGAGTGACTATCAATCACAAAAAAAATTACGATATTCTGATACAAACCAAACAAAAGATATTAAAAAGAAATCGCGTAAAAATAATAGCTTAGCTAGCAATCCTAATAATAAGGTATCTATAACATTTGCTCAATTAGATCGCCTTGGCAAACTACCTAATCTTATTGAGCGAAATGAAAAAGAAATTGCCAAATTAGAAGAATTTCTTTCACAAGAAAATTTATTTAACGATTATCCTGAAAAATTTCAGAAAGCTACTGATGGCTTAATAGAAAGGCATGAAGTGTTGGCTAATCTAGAAAATGAATGGATTGAGCTGGAATCTTTAAGTCAAGAAGTTTGATTTATGTATATTTTGTTGACAAAAACAAACTAGTTTCAGAGTTTTTAACCCCAGAAAACTTTCTTATTTTAGTTAGAACTGTATCTAATTCTTCTAAGCTTTGTGTCCCTATATCCACTATTATATCCCACTTTCCATTTGTGGTGTGGACAGCTTTAACTTGTTGCAGGAATAAGAGTTTTTTTTGAATAATATTAGCACCAGTTCCTTCAATTTGAAGCATAATTAAGCCATGTACTGGTGAAGATTTCAAATCTGATCTAGTAATTATGGTAAAGCCTACTATTTCCTCACTTTGTATAAGTTTATTAATTTTATTTCGAACAGTTGTTCTCGTTATAGTGAGTTCTTCAGCAATATTTGATATGCTTGCTCTAGAATTTTTTTTTAATAAATTTAAAATTTTATTATCCATATTGTTCATTTTAAATGTCCATTGTGAGTAATTTTATGTGTTTATGTGCAATTTATTAGGTTATAATTATCCATTTATATAATTAAAATATTGATATGGCTAATAAAAAATATTCGTTAATAGGTGTTCCATTGGACTGTGGAAAAATTGCTAATGGTTGCTTGATGGGCCCTGATGCTTATCGGACTGCTGGAATTGTTGAAATGATTGATGCCTTAGGCCATGAAGTAGAGGACTTTGGAAATATTTGTCCTGAAAAAAGTTTTAAAAATAAAAAAAACTTTTCTAAAATATATAAGTTAGACGAAAATATAGCATGGATAAAAAAAATTTCTGCCATTGCACAAGATAAAGTATTGAATTCTATTCCAGTTTTTATGGGCGGAGACCATGCATTATCTTCAGGTTCAGTTTCTGGTATTTCTGCTTTTGCAAAAAGAGCAAATAGGCCATTATTTGTATTATGGTTAGATGCGCATCCAGATTTTCACACACTTAAATCATCATTAAGTGGTAATCTACATGGTACGCCAGTTGCATATTTTACAGGGCAATTAGGATTTGAAAAATTTCCTCATTTAGAAGCTCCAATCCCGTATGAAAATATTTTAATGCTTGGTTTGAGATCAGTTGATAGTTTTGAAAAACATACTTTACAAGAATTATCTATATCTACAATTGATATGAGATATATCGATGAATTTGGAATAAAAGATCCATTAGGAAAATTTCTTGCGCATGTAAAAGATGTTAACGGAATGCTTCATGTATCTCTTGATGTTGATTTTTTAGATCCAATTATCGCACCTGCTGTTGGAACTACTGTTCCAGGAGGCGCAACAATAAGAGAAGCACACTTAGTCATGGAAATGTTGCACGATAGTGACCTAATGACTTCAATAGACTTAGTAGAATTAAATCCTTTTCTTGATAATAAAGGTCAAACTGCCCTCGTTATGGTCGATTTATTGGCATCAGCTTTAGGTAGAAGAATTTTTGATAAATCAAACTCGTCATATGTTTAAACATATTAATAGTATTCATATAAATATTTTTGGCCTTAAACCAAAATTTTTTAATTAAGGAATAACAATAAAATGCACAAACCATCCAATAAAGCTCTAGTTCCATTCGTTTCGGTGGATAATATGATGGCACTAGTTAATTATATTGGAATAGAGAAATTTCTCATTGATCTATCTTCTGAAATAGAAGCTGATTTTAAGAGATGGTCACTATTTGATAAAACTCCAAGAGTAGCTTCTCATTCTGATGTTGGTGTAATTGAATTGATGCCAACAAGTGATGGAGAAATGTATGGTTTTAAATACGTAAATGGACATCCTAAAAATACAAAAGTAGGTCTTCAAACCGTTACTGCATTTGGTTTATTAGCAGAAGTAAAAACTGGCTATCCTAAATTATTAAGTGAAATGACTTTGCTAACAGCATTACGAACAGCCGCTACTTCAGCTCTTGCTGCAAAGTATTTGGCACCAAAAAATTCAAAAATTATGGCTATGATTGGAAATGGGGCTCAATCTGAGTTTCAATGCATTGCATTTAAAGCAATTTGTGGCATCAAACAGGTTCGTCTTTATGACATTGATGCAAACGCTACAAGCAAGACTTTTGTAAATTTATCCAACTGTGGATTGGATGTAGTAAAATGCATATCAGCTCAAGAAGCTATATTAAATTCAGACATAATATCAACTTGCACAGCGGATAAACAATTGGCAACTATTTTAACAGACAACATGGTTGGTGCAGGGGTTCATATTAATGCCATTGGAGGGGATTGTCCTGGAAAAACAGAATTACATAAAAATATTTTATTACGCTCCAGTATTTTTGTAGAATATCCACCACAAACAAGAATTGAAGGCGAGATACAGCAATTAGAAAAAAATTACCCTGTTACCGAGTTATGGGAAGTAATGACACAAAAATCAAAAGGTCGAATAAACGATAGTCAAATTACATTATTTGATTCAGTTGGTTTTGCAATTGAAGATTTTTCAGCTTTAAAATTCTTATTAAAAAAAATAAATAATACTAGCTTTTTTGAAAAATTAGATATGTTAGCTGATCCTGATGATCCAAGAGATTTATTTGGGATGCTTCATAGAGCAAAAAAAGTTTAGTTGGAACTAAACATCAAGATCTTCAACAAACTTTGCATTCTCTTGTATGTATTGGAACCTTAATTCTGGTTTTTTTCCCATCAGCCTGTCGACTAAGTCATCTGTTTGGCCCGGTTCATCTTCATCGATATTAATTTGTATTAATTGTCTGGATGCTTTGTTCATTGTTGTTTCTTTTAGGTCCTTAGCATCCATTTCACCAAGACCTTTAAATCTAGATATATCAATACGCCCTCTGCCACCCAAACCTTTTTCAAGCATCTTGTTTTTTTCTATATCATCCATACAATAGACCCGCTTTGCACCTTGTGTAAGACGGAACAATGGTGGGCAAGCCATATAGAGATGCCCGTTATCAATAAGTGGACGCATTTGGGTGAAGAAAAAAGTCATCAGCAGCGATGCAATATGTGCACCATCTACATCAGCATCTGTCATTATGATTATTTTTTCATATCTTAAATCATCAATATTAAACTTTGTTCCTGTTTGGACACCAAGGGCCTGGCAGAGGTCGTTGATTTCATTGTTTGCAGACATTTTATTGCTTGCTGCACCTAAAACATTTAAAATTTTACCTCTTAAAGGTAAAAGGGCTTGAGTTTTTCTGTCTCTAGCCATTTTGGCGGACCCACCTGCTGAATCTCCTTCAACAATAAAAAGTTCTGTACCTTCTCGTATATTATTGGAGCAATCAGTAAGTTTACCAGGCAATCGAAGTTTTTTTGTCGCAGATTTTCTAGCAGTATCTTTTTCTTGTTTTCTTCTTAGACGTTCTTCAGCTTTCAAAACCATATAGTCCAGAATTGCACCAGCAGGTTTATTATTTGATGCTAACCAATTATCAAAGTGGTCTCTTACAGAGTTTTCCACCCATTTTATTGCTTCTGTTGTCGCAAGGCGATCTTTAGTTTGACCAACAAATTTTGGTTCAGAAATAAAGCAAGAAACTAATGCGCAACCTCCACCCATAACGTCTTCTCTGGATATAGATGAAGATTTTTTATTATTTGTCAGTTCGCCGTAAGCTTTTATACCTTTTAATATAGCTGACCAAAACCCACTTTCGTGAGTACCACCTTCCGGGGTAGGAACGGTATTGCAATATGATTGGGTGAAACTATCTCGAGATGGTGTCCAGTTTATTGCCCATTCAATATTTCCAATAGTATTTTGTCCAAACTTTTCAGAAAATTGAACTTTACCGGCAAATGGAATTTCTGAATATACGGAAGAACCTTCTAATCTCTCATTTAAATAATCTGCAAGTCCGTTTGGAAACCTAAAGGTATCTAAGAGGAGTGTTTCATCATTTGGCTCTAGGCATTCTGCATCTACTTTCCATCTAATTTCTACGCCTGAAAATAGATAAGCTTTTGATTTTGCCATTTCATAGAGACGTTTTGCTTTAAATTTTATAGTTTTTCCAAATATTTCTGGATCAGGATGAAATGTAACGCTTGTTCCACGTCGATTTTGTATTGCACCAAGGTTTTCTAATTTTCCTTGGGGTAATCCACGTGAAAACTCTAATGAGTATAATTCTCTATTTTTTGCAACTTCTACTCTAACAAAATCAGAAAGAGCGTTTACTACAGATGAACCAACTCCATGCAAGCCCCCAGAAGTTTCATAGTTTTCCCCAGAAAACTTCCCACCAGCATTCAGGGTGCAGAATATAATTTCAAGAGCAGATTTATCTGGAAATTTTGGGTGCATATCAACTGGTATTCCGCGGCCATTGTCCCTTACTGTTACATGGAAGTTTTTGTGTAATTCAACTTCAATCCATGTTGCATGCCCAGCTACGGCTTCATCCATTGAATTATCAATAATTTCTGCAACCATATGATGTAATGCACGGTCATCAGTTCCACCTATATACATGCCAGGGCGTAATCTTACATGCTCCATATCTTCTAAAACCTGAATAGAGGAAGCGTCGTAAGACTTATCTAAGGGGATTTCATCTGAAAATAGATTATCGGCCATTATGGGCTCATTTATTCCGTTTTTGCTCGTTAATTTTTACCTTACATGAATTAAAAAGATTCGGGTATAGGTGAAATAAATTAATTAATTTATTAAATACTAAATCATATAAAATATATTATTTTTCACCCATTAAGTGGGGGCAGAATGGATATTTGGTAATATTTTCATATCCATCATCAGTTACTAATACCTGATCTTCTAACTTTACAGAAAAGTCACCATTTTCAGGTGAAACTAGAGCTTCAACACATAAAACCATACCTGCTTTAAGTTCGTATTCATACGCACCTTCAACAAAATTATCTGGATAACTAATTAATGGCCATTCATCACAAAGACCAACTCCGTGAAATCGGCAACTATATTTACCTTTATTATAAAGAGAGTCTAATTGATGACCATTAAAAGTTAAATCCCGGAGAGAAACACCGGGTTTGAGCATCGCCATATTCGTCATAATATGTTCATGAGCGTGCTTCATTGCTGAAATCATATCTGACCTTGGTTTTTTGTCTCCAATCCACCAGGTTCGAGAGATATCAACGCAAAAACCATAACACCCAATTAAATCGGTATCAAAAGCTAAAATTTCGTTATTTTGTAACTGTCTTGGGCCACACTCTTGAAACCATGGATTTGTTCTTGGGCCTGTTGTTAAAAGCCTAGTTTCTATCCATTCACCGCCACGTGCAATATTTGATTTGTGTAGTTCTGCCCAAATTTCATCTTCTGACATGCCAATTCTTACTTTTTTTTGCATTTCTAACATTGCTAATTCACATGAATGACTGGCACACTTCATTGCTAGAATTTCATCATTGCTTTTTATAGATCTGCATTTTTCCGTACATTCCTCTCCATCCATAATCTTGAAGCCTTTTGCTTCAAGTGCTCTAATGCCATTTAACATTCCTTTATCCATGCCAAGGCGCTTATTTCCCCCACCATGCTCAATTATAAGATCATTAACTTCCGCTGAGAATAAATCTGCTGCAATGTTAATTTTATCACCTCTATCGAAGTAAAATAAATCCGCGCCTGATCGTTGTTCTTTTATTAATGGGTTAAAGGAGGATAAAAATGGTGAATTTTTATAGTCCCATATAACCATATAGCCATCTGCACATAATAGAACGGCTCGAAACGGATTGTGTGTATTCCACAATTGCATATTTGTGCTGTCTGTAGAGTATCTTATATTTAGAGGATCAAACATTAATAACCCACCCCAATCACGTTCTATTATGTGTTGAGTTAAGCGTTTCCAACGATATTCTCTCATATTCGTTAGATTAGGTTGAACTAGTCCAGCATTTTTCCATTCATTAATTGCTAGTAGAGTAGGGCCGATTTCAACCCTATTGCAATTATTAGGCGATTCATCTCTAAGATATTCACCTTGTGTTGGATCAATTTTTCTATCTGTAGAATAATTCTGTTTCATATAATCAATTTCATTAGATAATTTAAGAAAAGTCTAAACTATAATTTTTCTCTTTACTAAAAACGGCAAAAATGTCGTAATTGATGATATTATAAAGAATGAAATGTGGATTATTTTTTTATAATCTAGTTTATTTATGTGTATTTTTTGAAAGATGATTAAAAATGCTTAATGATTTTAACAGCATATTTCAAAACTACTTACCAGTATCACCTTGGCATGAATTATATTTAAAGAAATTACCTGGAATAAATCCGTTAGATCGAAATGATTGGATTGTTGTTGATAGTGCATTCAATAAACAAATGCAGTATGCTGATTATTTATTAAAAAATTATAGAAATAATGTTTTAAATATAAATTTATGTGCAATTGAGGCTTCTAAAGAATTATTAGAAAACATCCTAGATGCTATAAAAAATGTTGATGGATATAAGATTAGTTCAAAAAGTATAACTAGACCAGATGGGTGTATAGTGAACTTAGATTGGGAACAAACTTTATTGACTGCTAGATCAATTGTGCAACAGGATTTATGTATAATGATGCAATCAAATGAAGAGCATTTTTTAGCAGCAGCAGCGATGTGCTTTCCTGCAAGTTGGAAGTTGTCTGAAAAAATAATGCAGCCCATGAGTGTCATTCATAAACCTGTTGATGAATTTACAGATAACATAGGCAAAAGAGTAGAGCGAATGTTCTCTATGATGCGTCCGGATCAAGATATGTGGAGAGCAAACTGGCTCATTTATAATGACCCTAATCTTTATCAGCCGAGAAGGGCATCAGAATCAAGGCCAAAAGATTCATCTAAAGAGCAATGGGTAAGAGTTGAAAGACAATCATTTTGTAAGTTGCCAAATACCAAAGCTATAATATTTGGCATACATACTTATCTTGTTCCTTTTTCGTGTCTTACAGATAATCAAAAGGTAACATTAGGAAATATTATAAATTAATTAGCCCTCACGAAAGTAACGTGAGGGCTAATCTTTGTTTATTAGTCGGTTTTAGCAGCTATAATACATTTGAAACTCTACAGGATGCGGAGTGTGTTCATAAGTTGTATTTTCTTCTTCTTTGAGCTCAATGTAACCTTCAATTTGTGATTGTGTGAATACACCACCCTCTAAAAGGTAATCGTGATCTGCTTTAAGCTCTTCGAGTGCTTCACGTAGTGATCCACAAACTGTTGGAATGCCTGCCAATTCTTCTGCAGGAAGATCATATAAATCTTTATCTGATGCAGGGCCTGGATCAATTTTATTTCTGATCCCATCTAAACCAGCCATTAACAATGCTGAAAAGCAAAGATATGGATTTGCTGCAGGGTCTGGGAATCGAGCCTCTACGCGTTTTGCTTTTGGGGATTCTGCCCATGGAATTCTAACGCAACCAGAGCGATTACGAGCAGAATAAGCTCGAAGTACTGGAGCTTCAAAGCCTGGTATTAAACGCTTATAGCTATTTGTTGATGGATTTGTAAAAGCATTTAACGATTTAGCATGCTTTAAAATACCACCAATGAAATATAAGGCATCATCTGATAAATCAGCATACTTATCACCTGCAAATAAAGGCTTCCCTTCTTTCCAGATAGACATATTTACATGCATGCCTGTGCCATTGTCACCATAGATCGGTTTTGGCATAAAGGTAGCTGACTTACCGTAAGCATGCGCAACGTTATGAATTATGTATTTGTATTTCTGTAATTCATCAGCTTGTTTAACAAGTGTTCCAAATACTAAGCCTAATTCGTGTTGGCATGACGCAACTTCATGGTGGTGCTTATCAACCTTCATACCAATATTTTTCATGGTTGAAAGCATCTCGCCTCTTAAATCATGCGATGCATCAGTCGGATTTACAGGGAAGTATCCACCTTTAATTCCAGGGCGGTGTCCCATGTTACCCATTTCAAACTCAGTATCTGTATTCCATGAAGCATCAGACGCATCAACTTCATAGGATACTTTGTTAATTGTATTAGAATAACGTACGTCATCAAAAAGGAAAAACTCTGCTTCAGGGCCCCAAAATGACGTGTCTCCAATTCCAGAAGCAATAAGGTGTTCTTCTGCTCGCATTGCTGTTGATCTTGGACACCGTTCATAAGTTTCCCCAGTATCAGGTTCTACTACATGACAATGTACACACAAAGTTTTTTCAGCATAAAAAGGATCCAAATATGCACTGTCACAATCAGGAATTAATTTCATATCAGATTCTTCGATAGACTTCCATCCAGCTATTGATGAACCATCAAACATAAAGCCGCCTTCTAGAAAATCTTCATCAACCTCATCGTTTATTACTGTTACGTGCTGAAGGCGGCCACGTGGGTCTGTAAACCTAATATCTACATATTTTATATCTTCGTCCGCTATGCGTTTCACAAGATCTTTAGCGCTCATTTTGAGTCCCTTTCTTTAATTATTCTTTAAATTATAATGCTTCCACACCTTCTTCACCTGTGCGGATACGTATTGCTTGCTCGATGTTAGAAACAAAAATTTTCCCATCACCAATTTTATCAGTTCTAGCAGCACCAATTATTGCTTCAATAACAGTTTCTAACTGGTCGTCTGATATAACAACTTCAATTTTAATTTTAGGCAAGAAGTCTACAACATACTCAGCACCACGATATAATTCTGTGTGGCCTTTTTGGCGTCCAAAACCTTTAGCTTCAATAACAGAAAGTCCTTGCACACCTACTTCTTGCAAAGATTCTTTAACTTCATCTAATTTAAAAGGTTTGATTATAGCTTCTATTTTTTTCATTTTTAAACACCCATGTATTTTAAACTTAATTACATGCACCATCATTTAGGAAATAGTTCAATTTAAGTAGAGTGTTTCTTTTATTAAGAATATTAAATTTTAAGTAAATGATTAAAAAATAGGCATTTTGATTAATATTTAATCATTTTGTAATAATGCTTATTTAAGGATAATATACTCAAAGTAAAAATTAAAATTAATTTTTTAAATATGTATGCATTTTGTACTGGTATCAAATAAATCCTTACGCTAGAAGACGCAAAATCTGACCTATAAAATATAATGCGGGTGTGGCGGAATTGGTAGACGCACCAGATTTAGGTTCTGGCGCCGCAAGGCGTGGGGGTTCAAGTCCCTTCACCCGCACCAATATCAACCAGACTAGAGCAGTCTTCTGGTAGGTAACCTACTGATAACATTCTCATAATTAACCTTACCCTAGCATTGGGATGGAGAGAGTGTTGACCAAATTACTGACCAAA
>Ga0209713_10001664_pt1 | contig 13486 bp, 7 predicted proteins | sample ArcOceMetagenome_3_FD_187444 | JGI IMG/M metagenome (GOLD analysis project Ga0209713, IMG submission 187444) | Marine eukaryotic phytoplankton communities from Arctic Ocean - Arctic Ocean- Svalbard ARC20M Metagenome (SPAdes) (version 2) | ecosystem: Environmental > Aquatic > Marine > Oceanic...
AAGCGTTTCTATGGCGGGAAGGTTGCCATCATTCATGGAGGTCATTGGGTCACGGTCCGATACGATTGCACCCCCTGCAAGGGGTATTGGGGTATGGGGTAGAGCGGGGTGCGCTCCCCCCGGCCCCTCCCGGGGTATGGGGTATAGCCATCCAGCGGCGAGGCGGAGGCACAAGGGTATATGTGGTATGGGGTATGGGGGATGGGGTATGGGGTACAGCCCTCCGAGCAAGCAGTGTTGTCTATTTACCGGTAAACAGTGGTATTTTACCACTATTTCATTCTTCTGGGCGGTAGTAACGGTATCGATTTGAGTGGTATGGTAATGCAAATTCCTTTTTTTGGCTCGCTTCCGAAGTCATTTTTGACCGCTTTGCGATTGTTTTTGCTGCCTCCAGTGATACAGTCGCTGCTGAGTAGCTGCTGAGAGGCGCTGGATCCGCGGAAAACCACTACAAAATGACTTCAAAATCGGCCATTTCGCAAAAATGTGTCTGGATTTTTAAGAAATACACTCCGAAGGTGCAAAAATGCCTTGACCCCCTTCAATTCAGGCTCAGGCGTTGTCCTCGGCACCCTCCGTGGGGAACCTTGAGGTGCTGTGGGTACTCGCCTGGTTCCTGCACCAATGTGGTGAACGTTACCGGTAAATACCACTTTGCATTTTTTCGGGGTCGGCCGCGGCATTTCTTTGAGAGCCGTTACCGGTAAATAGACAACACTGCGAGCAAGGCCCGAGGGCACAATTTTTCATCGCGGCGCGCTCCGCGCGCGCGTCATAGAACGTAATTTCTTCGGCGCCTGCGGCGGGCAGAGTCACTTACTAGGTAGTACAATGATCAATGTGGAACATTCACACTACTGCTATGACACATGAACATGAGCTCTAAAGATGTTCCCTTTTCGTCTTTTGCCTTTTGGCCCTGCCGCTCACGGCCGACGGCCGCTTCTTGCTGGCGGCCGGCTGTTGCGGCAAGAGGCTGGTCGAGGCGCCGCTGCCGCCATCGTCGTCGTGCCCACCATCGTTGTCTTCCTCCCGAAACTCGGTGGAATCTCGTGGATCTTGAGATCATGGTAATTGACTGTTTTGAATTTGGGTGGATATAAAAATCACATAGTACATCAAAACTCGGGTAAAAGTATTGGGTACACGGAACGGGGTACGGTGTACGGGGTTGGGGTATTGGGGTATTGGGGTATGGTGTATGGGGTATGGGAGGCGCCCCGCACCGCTCGGGGTACGGGTATGGCCGTCTTGCGGTGGTGCCGGAAGCCCCGGGTATGGGGTATGACCAAATACTGGCCGGCCAGACTGCTCGGGGTATGGGGTACACAACCTTGCTCTACCCCTTGCAGGGGGCCAAAACTGGCACGAGGCCATCAGCGCGGTCCAGCCGTCAGCCCTGGCGAGGTTGACGTCGGCGCCTGCCGCCAGGGCGGCCCTCACTGCCTCGAGGTCGCCTCGAATTGCCACTGCCACAAACTCCTCGCCGAGCGTGGCCGAGGGTCTCGCTCGCACCGCCTGCACCTTGGCGAGGAAGCTCTGCGCGCTCGCCTCGTCGTCGGGGAAAAGCTCGGCCGCGTCGGCCTCGCCAAGCTCGCCCAGGAACGCGTCGAGAGGGTGCACCGGAGCCTCCGGCGGGGGCTCGTCAAACGTCTTGTGACGGCGCGCCGGCGGCGGCTGCGGCGCGAGCACGACAATCTGACCAACGGCCGCGCCACACCCCCACGGGCACGGCGTGCCCTGCACATGCGGCCCCGCCCAGTAGTTGACGAGGCACGCCCGGCACGCCACGTGCTTGCACGGCAGGAGGCGGACTTCACGAGGTTGCGTCTCGCAAAAGGGGCAGAGCCACCGGTCGTGCTCGGGGTCGTCCTCGTCCGACGCCTGCCTCCACAGCAGGGCAAGTCTGGCGCTGACGAGACGGCGGAGCTTGGCCCAGCGCGCCCGTGCCGCGCGGGTAGGTAGCGGCCTTAGCGATATTGGTACACAGAGTCGCGAAGCGTTAACGTCGAGAGCCAACGTAAAGGAAGCGTTTTTCAGATCGCTCAAGGTTGAGAAGAGCCCGAAGAAATCGGCGGCAAGATGGGTCTCTAGCAGACCCGCTCAACTTCTTGCGGAGCAGGATAGAGCTGCGTCGTCGTCAAGCCGTTGCGCCTGGATGGTCAAACGCAGCGAAATCGTCAACTTGGGCGGCCTCTGGCTGAAAGGACACGGCCTCTCGGAGGGGTCTGAGACGCTGGGCCTCTCCTCACGAGTGCGGAGGGCAGCCCCACGCGCCACGCCTTCAGATGCAGCCTGAGAAGCCCGTGGCGGCCAGCCATGGCGCCGCCAAGAGCGCCAAGACGCCACTTTGACCATGCTGTTGCTCTGTTGCGCAGATGAACTCGACGAGTGCCAGTGGTAAGGGGTAAGGCAGGTCCCATCTCGGCCGCGGGCCGGGGCCGTGCGATTGAAACTTCATAAAGGCGTTCTCAAACTCTATAACCGTTCGAGCTGCGTGATATACCACACGCCCCACGTGTACAGTCGCTCCACTGCCGCGCCCCACCCGCCGTCAGAGCTCGCCGAGGTCGCGCGTCATGGCGGCGGGTATGACGGCGGTGCGCCACAGGTCGCGGATCGCCTGCTCCTCGCCGACAAAGAAGGAGAGCTGCGAGAGCTCGTGGCCGAGGTGGAGCAGCTCGACGGCGCGCGCGCGCTTGGCCGCCGGCCAGAGCTGGTGCGACTCGACCGACCACGGCTCGGCCGCCTCGAGCAGCACCGCCGCCGCGCTGCCCGGCGGCGCGCCGCCGTCGCGCCGCCGCCGCTGCGCGAGCTCGAGCGGCGACGGCCGCGCGGGCTGCTGCGCGGGCCGCGCGTGGATGTCGGCGCCCGCGCGCAGCAGCTCGCGCACGCAGCCGGGCGAGAGGTGGTCGAGGTAGTGCAGCTGCGTGCTCCAGCCCTCCGACTGCGTGCGCCACTCGTTGACCGCCTCCCACGTCACGGGCCACGCCTCGCGGTCCGTCGGCAGCCCCAGCAGCCGCGCCAGCAGCCGCGAGACGGCGCCCTGGATGCCCGGGTGGTGCGGGTGCTCGCGCAGCGCGCGCGAGACGAGCGACATTGCGCCCGCGTCGACGGCCACCTGCCGCCGCGCGTCGGCCGTCGGGCCGTTGCCCTCGACGAGGCGCGAGAGGACCCAGCAGCCGTTGGTCTGCATCTTGGCGTCGCTGTCGAGCCGCCGCATCGCCGAGAGCAGCAGCGGGATGGCGCCCGCCTGCACCGCCGCCTGCTTGCCCGCCTCGGCCTCGGCCTCGACGCCCGCGGCGAGCCGCCCCAGCGCGATGCAGCCGTTGCGCTGCACGTACGGGTCCTGCGAGTTGACCTGCAGCGCCGAGACGACGAGCGGGATCGCGCCGGCGTTGACCACCTCCTGCCGGCGCGCCTCCGCCGCCGCCGCCGCGTCGCCGCGGCCGACGAGGAAGGACGACAGCGCGTAGCAGCCGCGCGACTGCACGTCGAGCTCGTGGGCGTGCGCGCGCATCGCCGCGACGACGAGCGGGATGGCGCCCGCCTCGGCGGCCTCCTGGCGGCGCGCCTCGGCCGCCGCGTCGTCGCCGTGCGCCAGGTGGCCGAGCGCCAGGCAGCCGCTCGCCTGCACGGCGGCGGCGAGCGGGCGCGCGCGCAGGGCGGCGACCAGCAGCGGCAGGATGCCCGCGTCGGCGGCCGCCTGCCTTCTCGCCTCGGCTGCGCGTCCAAGCAGAGGGGCGGTGGGAGGGGGTGGGTGGGGGGTCAGCTGGTGAGTGCGGCTGGCGGGAGGGAAAGGGCTGGCGCGGGAGGTGGGGCTGGCGCGTGGGGAGGGTGGTGTGGGGGGGGTTGCGCGGGTGCCACGGCAAAGGGGTGCTGCGAGAGAGGACGGTGGCCGTGGAGGAGGGGGGGGCGGCCTCACCTGCCACGGCCGTCGATCCATCGACGATGCGGCAGATGGCGGAGCAACCGTGCTTCTGCACGTCGGTGTGGTTCGGGTGCGTGCGCAACGCCGCGGCGACAAGCGGCACCGCGCCGAGCGAATGCGCCTCCGCCTTGCGCTGCTCGGCCTTGGCTCCCGAGCCGCGAACCAGGTGCGAGAGCGCTGCGCAGCCGTACTTTTGTACATCGGCGTGGTCGAGGTGGCCCCGCAGCGCCGCCACGAGCAGCGGCACCGCCCCACGCTCGGCTACCGTCTGGCGCCGCAGCTCGGCCGACTCGTCGGTGCCGTCGACGAGCGAGAAGAGCGCAAAGCATCCTGTTTTCGCGGGCGCAGGGGCGGGGGCGGGCTGAGCCGGTGGGTGTATGCAGCGGGTGGGTCCGGCGGAGGCGAAGCGGCGGCGGCGCACCGTGGTTCTGCACATTCTGGTCGTCGGGATGCGACGACAGCGCGTCAATCAGCAGCTCGATGGCGCCCTGGCGCACGGCGCTGGTGCGTGCAAACCCGGGGAGCGAGTTGTGCCGCAGCAGCTTGGCGAGCGTGAGGCACCCGACGGCGTGGGAGTCGGCCCCCGGAGTGGAGAGCAGGTCGATCGCGTCCTCGAGCGAGCCCTGCCCTCGATCGAGATGAAGGTGCGGGCTCGTCCACTTTGCAGCCCGATGTGTGGGCGGGGGACTCCGTTGCGTGTGGCCCGTCGTCGGCTGGGAGCCGGAGGGCATCGGGGTGGTGGAGGGCGTCGTCGCCTTCGTCCTGGGCGGGGAGTCCGCCGTGTCCATGTCGCTGGTGGGGGGTGAACGCTGTCTCTCTGCCATGAGTGCGTCAGATACGCGAGTCGCCTCGTTGGCTGGCTGGTTATGCGCGGTACTTGCGGTGGTTTGTCTGGGCTCGCGAGGCAGCCGTGATTCAGTGAACATGATTGTTCGGTATGTACGTGATCATAGGCTGTTAGGTTGCTAGGTGGATAGGTTGCTCTACCAAGCAACCTATCTCCTCTACCGAGCTGATAAAATCCTCACCTTCTCACGACCACAGCACCACCACTTCGTGACACTGCATCCGTAGGTGGTTTACCTTCTGGCTCCGCGGTCAAACTGCGCCCCTTGCATCGTCTAACTCAAGTCGCGACCTCGTGAGCGCGGCCACAGCCCGTGTCGGGTCTCATGGAGGCGTGGCTGCAGAAGATAGGCGTGCCAGGGGCCGTGCTCCCGGCCCCGGTGCTCGAGGAGGCCGGGCACGACTTCCTCAGGCTCTCGTGGGACTGGCCGGACGCGCCGCGTGCGCAGTATGAGATCGAGCTGCGCTGGGCGCCGCGAGAGTCCGCGGGCAGCGCGTGGGAGTCTCAGCGCATCCCAGGTGCCTCCGCCGACTTTCGGCACACCGTCCGTGGCCTGAGCTCCGGCACGGCCTACACGGTGGTCGTGCACGCGCTGCCAGCTCCGGGCAGCGGCTCGACGGCGCGCAAGTCGCCCGAGCTGAACGTGCAGACGGTCGGTGGCGACGACGAGCTGCAGCTGGAGCTGCGCGGCCGCACCGCCTCGTCCATCGAGCTGGGCTGGCGCGGCGGCGGCGGCGGCGCGAGCCACTTTGTGGTCTACGGCAACGAGGCGCTCGGCTTCAAGAAGGTCTACGGCGGCGCCGAGCGGCAGTGCACGATCTCGTCGCTCGTCGCCGGCAAGGACTACGGCTTCACCGTCCACGCGATGAACGCGCAGGGCGCCTTCTCGGCCTCGTCCAACGAGCTGATCGCTCGGTGCGCCGCCGACGACGCTCGCAGCGGCGGCGGCTCGCCCGACCGGCGGCTCAACGGCGGCACGTCGCCGCGCAACGGCGGCGGCTCGCCGGCGCGCGGGCCGCCGCAGCCGCAGCTGCTGACGCTCGACGCGGAGTCGCTCTCGATCAAGTGGGAGCCGCCGAGCGGCGGCGCGCAGCGGTACGTCGTCGAGCTCGCGCAGGCCGACGACGGCCGGCCGCCGTCGGAGGACGACTGGGACCTGATCTACGAGGACGCATCTGCCGGCTGCGAGATCTCGTGCCTGACGCCGCAGACCGACTACTACATGCGCCTCGCGTACGTCGACATGCGCGGCGTGCGCACCGGCTTCGGCCCCGTGCTGCACGCGCGCACGCCCGACGCGGCCTCGCCGCCGCCCAGGCAGAAGAAGGGCGGCGCCGGCAAGGGCAAGAAGGGCGGCGGCGGCGGCGGCGGCGGCGGCAGGGCGGCCTCGCAGCAGCCGAGCCCGCGCCAGCCGAGCCCGCGCAAGCCGTCCCCGGCGCAGCCGCCGCCTCGCAGGACGAGCCCGCGCCCGCCCAGCCCGCGCAGGGAGAGCCCGCGCCGCGCGCCGCCGACGCCGCGGCAGCAAAGCCCGCGCCCCGCCAGCCCCCGCCAGCAGCAGCAGCAGCAGCAGCAGCAGCGGCCCGGCTCGGCCTCCGGCGGCGGTGGCGGCCGCCTCAGCAGAGGCGGCGGCGGCAGCAGGAGCGGCAGCCCACGCCCGACGAGCCCCCGACGGCCTCCGCCGCCCTCGCAGCCCGCGCGGAGCAGCGGCGGCGGCGGTGGAGGCGGCGGCGGCGGCGGCGGCGGCGGCGGCGGGCCGCGCACGCCGCGACGTCCGCCCAAGTCGCCGCGCGCGCCGCCGTCGCGCGCGCCGCTGTCGGGCGAGAGCGACGAGAGCGGCGGCGGCGGCGGCGATGCCTTCTCGCGTCTGCATGCGATGCACGCGGACAAGCTCGAGCGCGCGCACGAGGCGCGGGAGGAGTCGCAGCGCCGCTTCGCCTCGATGAGCGCGGGCGACGTCTCGGCGCGCCGCACCGGCGCATCCTCGCCGCGCGGCGGGCGGCCGCCGTCGCCGCGCGGCGGCACCTTCTCGAGCTCGCCGCGCGGCGACCTGTGGACGGGTCGCTTCACCGAGAGCGTCCTCGGCGGCGGCACCTTCGACGCGGCGAGCTCGCGCCTCTCGCAGCACAAGTCTCCGGGCGACGAGGCGGGGCGGCCCGCGTCGCCCGGACCGGGCGCGTACGAGCCGAAGCCGAGCGCCTTTGGCGGCGGCGCGCGGCACGGGCACGCCACGACGCGCGGCCGCGCCACCTCGTCGGCCTTCGCGTCGGGCTCGGTGCGGCTGCTGACGCGCGACGGCGAGGCGGCGTCGCCCCGCTCGGAGCTGCGCTCGCCCGGCGTCCGCCACTACGACGTCGTCGAGACGACGTCGATTGCGTACAGGGCGCAGCAGCTCGTGCGCCGCGCCGAGAGGGCCAAGCCGGGCGCGGGCGGGCCGGCGCGCTCGGCGTCGACGGGGGAGCTGCGCGGCCGCTTCGACGAGACGCCAACCGAGAAGGCGCAGCGGACGCCGGGGCCGGGCGCGTACGACGCCTTCAAGCCGAGCACGCACGAGACGAAGAAGGCGGCGCGCGCGCACAACTCCGCCTTCAACTCGGGCAGCGTGCGCTCGATGCCGTGGGAGGCCGTCGCCGACGCCGGCGACGCCAACCGCAACTCGACGACGTCGCGCGTGCACGAGCAGAAGGAGGAGGCCGTCTACAGCGCGCCCGGCCCCGGCGAGTACGACGCCGCGCCGACGGCGGGCGGCGGCCGGCTCGCCACGACGGCGGCGGCCGCGACGTTTGGGCGGAGCAGCTCGCCGCGCTTCGAGCCGCCGCCGCCGCTCGAGAGGCTGACGCCCTCGCCGATGCACTACCAGCCCTCGAGAACGTGAGCGCGCGGCGGCGGCGGCTCCGCGGCGGCGGCGGCGGCGACGGCGACGGCGGCGGCGGCGGCGGCGGCGCGCCGTGTCGACCAAGCGAGAGCGGGTGGCGGCGGCGGTGGCGGCGGTGGCTATGTCGAGTGCGTGCGGGAGGGTGGGGGGAAGGGGGCTGAGATGGGGGGCGCGCACGCGAGGGATGCGCGGGGGTGCGTCGCCGCGGTACTGTACATAGGATTGTGCGCATTGCGGGTGCATGCGTGTGAGGTGGCGACGGAATTCAGCCGAAGGCTCGTTCGGTTTTTCTTTCTTTCTTTGAGCAAGAAAAGGCAGTTCCAGATTATGAGATGTAGCATGAGAATACGCAAACCCTTTGTCTTTCACTCGAGATTCGTGCGGGGCCGGGCCGCCTCGGCTTGCAACAGCCCCTCACGTGCCGGGCGGCACCGCTCCGACCACGTTGATGCGGTACGCGACCGCGCCGATGATGCTGAACCACACGGCGCCGGCGATGGCGCGGATGAGCGGCTTGTTCGCGTCGAGCGTCGCGACAAAATCGGCCGCCTTGATGATCGACTCGTCCGACTCCTTGGCGAGCGCGACAGGCGAGCAGACCAGCACGCCCGGATTCTTTGTGATGACGTCGGTCGCCTTGGCCTTGCCGAGGCGCTTGTTGAGCAGCGCGTACCTGAGCAGGCAGGCGGGTGGAAGGGTCGAGCGGCATTCGGAAGTCGCAGGGAGTGGGGGTCGGCGCGGCCCACGTTCCCTTGATCTTGGCGGGAGAGTTGAGCTGCGGGAGGATGACCGCCGTGTTCTTGGAGAGCATCTCGCGCGCGACCTCCTCGCTCTTGTAGCACTTCTTGAACTCCTTCCACAGCGCCAGGATCATCTTCTCCTGATCGGGGATGCGCTGGCCGCTGCTCTGGAAGGAGACACGCTCGGCAAACTTGAGCGGCAGCCCGCCCTTGACGAGCTGCTCGCGCGCCGGGTCGAGCGCCAGCGGCGGCGGCGCGCGGCGGCGCGTGACGGCGCGGGGAGGGAGCGTGCTCGGCGCGCGGAAGGCGGCGGCGCTCGGGAGCGCCACGACGACGGCTAATGCCAGGATCCGCGACATTAGCATCACGCGTTGCCGATCAAGTATTGCATTCCTGGCAACGCGTTGCGTACTCGTAGCGTGAATCAGCTGTGCTGACGTGATGCCCGGGTGCTGCTCGCGATCTCGCGACCTCGCCACCTCGCGACCTCGCGACGTCGTCCAGAGCCCCACTTCCTGCCCCCGCCGTTTGGCCGACCAGGCCCTGTCTGGGATGGCGAGTTTCAGCATGCAAAGAATGCGCGCGTTCGTGCGAAAGCTTGGCGCCTTTGACAGTGAAGCTTGACAATGTCCACGTACGACCTTCAGCCCTGCCCCAACCCACCCCCGCAGCGCAAGGTGGTGCTGCTCGACCGGACCCGTGGCGTGTTCATGATCCTCACGTGCAGCGTCCACAGCGACCGTCCCGGGCTGCATGACGGCAAGTGCCTGACGCTGGTCACGAAGCCGCTCCACACGTGGGTTGAGAAGAACCTTCAGCTGCTCGAGGTCGAAGACGACCAAGTTTGCGTGCCGTTTGCTGTCTGGGCCTCGGACAGCTCGTTTGCCGCCGCGCTCCACGAGACCCTGGTCAACGTTGCTGGCGGGAACAACCAGCTCGCGCAGAAGGTCAAGACGAGCATCTCCGTGATGCAGCTGACCGTGGTGGCGCTGGTCGTCGGGTGCGCGCTTCCTGGCAGCCGTGAGACGGTGAAGCGCGCCGTGTACCAGACGGTGAGTCGAGCACAACGAATTTCCCAGATTCCCAGAAAACCTGCATGCTCACTCCCCGCGTCCTACGCTCGCAGCTCAAGGCAGGGGTGGCCGAGGCGCCGACGGGTCTGTTCTCGGCTGCCATCAACGGCAGCGTCCACAGCCTCTGCGTCGCGCTGCTCGAGGAGGTTGGCACCGTCGAGCCGGTCGCGCGCGAGCTCATCGAGGCCAACCGCTTGTGGGTGCAGGGCGAGCTGGCCAAGCTGACCGAGAAGCAGAAGCACCTGCAGGACGAGCAGAAGCGGCTCGCCGAGTCGCTGGTGGCCTCGCAGAACGAGCGCGGCGAGAGCACGCGGCGCGCGATCGCTGGCGCATACGACCGCGTCAAGCTCGAGCTCGACGACTGCAAATCGCTTCAGCGCCAGTTCGAGGCGCGCTGCATCGGCCAGCTGCGCGAGCACGCAGCGCAGCTCGAGGAGCAGCGCAGCGAGCTGCACCGCTTCAGTTCCGGCCTCGCGACACTCAAGGACATCACCGAGAACCTCGTCGACACGCAGGCGGACCAGGGCGCCGCCATCTTTGTGCTGCAGCAGCTGCAGGCCAGCGACATGTCGGCGATCCACGAGCTCAAGGCGCGCCTGGAGCGCATCGAGCAGCGCTCCACGCGCATCGAGCAGCGGCACGACAGGGAGCTGCACTCGCTGCGCGGCGACGTGCTCACCGGTGCGCAGACCGCCGCGGAGGGGCAGGGCGAGGTCCTCTGGCGGGTGGAAGCGTCGGCTGCGCAGGCGGCTGCGGCGGCTGCGCAGGCGGCTGCGGCGGCTGAGCGGTCCACGACTGCGGCGGCCAGCACCGAGCACCTCGTCGTGGGTGCGGCAGCGGCGGCAGCGGAGGCGTACGGCGAGTCGGAGCGCGCGCAGGCGGCGTCCGGCGAGGCGGAGCGCGCGCGCGCGACGGCGGAGGCGTCGGCTGCGCAGGCGGGCGCGGCGGCTACGCAGGCAAGCGCTGCCGCTGAGCAGTCCCAGACTGCGGCGGCCGCCGCCGAGACCGTCGTCGTGGGTGCGGCAGCGGACGCGTACGAGACGCAGACGGCGCCGTCCTCGCCGCAGCCAGCCGTCAAGCCGGCCGACGCGTCGGGCAGCGTCGGCAATGGATGGCCGTTCTCAGCGGGCAAGCCCCCGGCCAAACCGAATGCCATGGGCGGGATGGGCAGCGAGGCGGAGCCGTTTGACCTCAGCTCGCCGCCGCCGCCGGCGCCGCCGCCGGCGCGTGGCTCGCCCGTCGACATCACCTCGGCGCAGGCCGACCTCGCCGGGAATGCGCAGTCGGACACGCACACCGTTCCGGCGCCAGCGGCGGCGCCAGCGGCGGCACCGGCGGCGGTGCAAGCAGCGGCACCGGCGGCGGTGCAAGCGGCGGCGCCTGCTACGGCGGCTGCGGCTGCGGCGGCTGCGGTGCCAGCGGCCGCGGCGCCTGCTACGGTGCCTGCCGGCCCGCAGCCCGAGCAGCGCCTGCGCAGCATCGTCGACAAGGTCCGAGCTGCAGCGGTCTGGTGGCAGGACTTCGAGGCGATCTACAACTTGATCTACAAGTTCGCGAGCCTGGCTTTCTTTGTGCTCGCCGCGGTGTTCTTCGGCCGCGGCGACTGAGCTCACACGCGGGGCCGTCTGCGGCATCACGCGCCTCGCGATGTCATCGAGCGCTCGCCCAGATCGCCTGGTTGCGCGGCGCGGCGAGCGTCGCATGCTATAGACGTAGAGACTGGCCGCATGTATACGAGGTAGAAATTGTTCCGAATATGGAACCGATTTTGTTTATGTGAAACTGAAAATAAAGAAAGTCGAAGTGTGAATTGGTCGGCGCGGGGATCCGGTCAGTGCTTGGCTGCCAACCACAACCCAGCCGCCTCGCATGCGATCGCCAGAGCGCGCCAGACCGCCCCGAGCAACCACGCGAGCATCTCCATCGGCGCCGCCGTGCGGCTGAGGCTCACCGGCCGCCGCTGTCGGCCGCGCAGCTGACGGCTCCGCAGCCGCGCCGCCGCCCGGACGCGCCGCTCGTCGTAAGGCGTCGCCGCTGCTGCGTTCGCATCGCGGTGCGACTGCCGCTGCAGCTGTCCTGCCGGCTGCTGCTCTGCGCCGCCGGACACGAGAAGGCGCGCCGCTGCCTCCGCCGCCGCCTCCGCCGTCGCCGCCGCCTTCTCTGCCTTCTCTGCCGCCGCAGCCGAGGGCGCCGCCGCCTGCTGCCCCGCGCTGGCGGTGCTGGCGGCAGCGGCGCGCGCGTTGAAGCGCTTCAGGTCTCGCCGCAGCCGCGTGCTCACGGCCGTCAGCTCCGCGCCGCTCAGCTCGCGCAGCACGCCGCCGCCGCCGTGCGCGCCGCCGCGGGCACCGCCGCCGCCGCCGTGCGCACCGCCGCCGCCGCCCGCACCACCCGCGCCGCCCCCCGCGCCGCCCCCCGCGCCGCCGCCGAGCACAATCGAGACGAGCGGCTGCACCGGCCCGCGCAGAAGCCGCCGCCCCTGGGGGCGGGCGCGGTCGGCCGCGGCAATCTCGTCGAGCAGGCCGAGGCGCGCGGCGAGGTGCGCGACGAGGTGCGCGTACTGCGCGGGCGTCCGCACCGATCGCCACGCCTTGAGCAGCTTGATTGGCTCCGCCGTCGCGTCGCTCTTCTCGAGGCAGTCGTGCCGCAGCAGCGCCAGCACGTGCTCCGACAGCATGCGCGGCAGCGCGCCCGCCGGGTAGGCGTCGGCCTCGCGCGTGTACTCGAGCGCCATCTCGAGACGGCACAGCAGCGTCGGCACGCCGCCGCGCCACCGCCGCCCGCTCACGCCGCCGCGCGCGCCGCCGGCCGCGCCTCCGTCCTGCCGCCGCTCCTCGTCGTTCTCCTCCTCCTCCTCGTGCTCCTCCTCCCGCACCTCGCCGCCTGCCGTCGTCATGGCCGTCGACGCCGAGGACGACGACGCCGACGCGGGCGCGCAGCTCGCCAGCGATTGCTCTGGCGACGCGAAGAGGCGCGGGTTGCTCAGCAGCGCGGTCGCGCTCATCACGGCGTCGCACCCCGTGACGGCCAGGCACCGCTCGGCGTCGGCCCGCGTGCGGACGTTGCCGTTGGCGATGACCGGGATGTCGAGCGCCTGCTTGACGGCGGCGATTGCGTCCCAGTCGGCGGGCCCCTCGTGGTGGCGCTGCTCGCGCCGCCGACCGTGCACCGCCACCGCCGCCGCGCCCGCATCCTGCAGCATACGCGCGAACGCCAGCGTGTCGGCCAGCTCGGGCAGCACGCGAATCTTGACGGTCACCGGGACGCGCAGCTCGGCCACGAGCGTCTCGACCATCAAGCGCACGTGCTCGGACCGCGTGAGCAGGAACGCGCCGTAGCCGCCCTGCTCGGCGCAGCGCTGCGGGCAGCCGAGATTGAGGTCGACGCCGTCGCATCGGTCCTGCACCAGCCGCGCCGCGGCGAGCAGCTCGTCGACGTCGGAGCCGCCAAGCTGCACGAGCAGCGGCCGGTCGGTGCCGTCGCGCGACGAGGTGACCCACGCTTCGCGCGTCTGCGGCCCGCCCGTCTCGGGGTGCTCGGGCTCGCCCGCCTCGCGGCTCGCGAGGAACGCTGCCACGGGCAGCATCGGCGAGTAGCACAGCTCGCAGCCGTGGCGCCGCGCGAGCTGCCGGAACGCCAGCTCCGACTGCAGCACCATCGGCGCCATCACGAAGCGCGGCGAGCCGAGCTGCTCGCGCCACCACCGCCAGCGCTCGTCGATGGTGAGACCGGGCATGACCACACAAAAGGTTGAGAGCAGACTCATAGGCTGTACGAGGTACTAGGGGTGACAACACCCAAGGCTAGCATGCGTCGCCGTAAAGGGCCCAGAAGACTTGCCATGCAACTCTCCGGCCGTAATGCCCCTCTCTACTGAAATGTAGCGGTGGTTCGTTCTATCTATGCACGAAACGAAGGTCTGCAGAGCGTGTGCCGATGGTCGTACCCGGGTTTGCCCAGGGTGTGTCGATGCAGGTAAACGGCCCGGAAATATCGGTGCGTCGCTTCAGTCTGGGCCAGGGA
>Ga0209713_10001666_pt1 | contig 13482 bp, 10 predicted proteins | sample ArcOceMetagenome_3_FD_187444 | JGI IMG/M metagenome (GOLD analysis project Ga0209713, IMG submission 187444) | Marine eukaryotic phytoplankton communities from Arctic Ocean - Arctic Ocean- Svalbard ARC20M Metagenome (SPAdes) (version 2) | ecosystem: Environmental > Aquatic > Marine > Oceanic...
GTCGGCTGCCGCGACTTGCCGGATGTCGGCAGCGGATGTCGGCCAGCGGGTGTTGGCAGCGGCCGATAAGCTGCCTGACAAGTTTGGCTGCGTGCGGTGCTGTGCACCCTTCGTCTCGCGCTCCCGGGGAAAGTGAAAGAATGAGGTCAAAAGAGGAAGGATCCGTTAGCTGCATGCAAAACATGCATCGCGTGCTTTGGAAACGCCGGCCGTACGTACGGCATGCATCTGGCGACGCGTTAAACGTTAAACCGTACATACATCTGGCGAAGATCCAGATGCACGACGACGACGATGACGATTGTTGGGAGCTGAGCATCGTGCCGCAGTCCACTACCCGCAACCTGCCAAGAATCGACGATGACGTCGAACCAGGCCGGATGATCGTGCCCATTGAAGCAGCGCCGCATGAGCTCGGCCACCGCTCCAAGGGCGACTCGGCCAAGGACCCGCTGGTGGATCGGGGCGCAAATGACAGCACGAGCTATTGCGTCGAGTGCTCAGAAGCCAAGAAAAAGGCACGGCGGGCAAAGCCGAAGAAGAAGCCGCGACACAGCCTACCCGAGCAGCGGGGAGGTGCTGCTCCCAAGAGCTCGCGTGGTGCCGTTGACACGCGCCGGCTGGCTTTCCAAAGCGTTCTCAAGCGGTACCGCAGACCCGCCCTCTTTGCTCTTCTCGGTCTCACGGCATTACTTGTCGTGGCCCTGGTGCCCGTGGACCATGGGATCACGCTGCAGCAGCTGCTGCTGTCTTCCCCGGCCTTGCCGCCCTCATCGCCACTGCGACCACCCCCCATGCTACCGCCGCCGCCGTCTCCATTGCCTATCGCACCGCCCGCGACACCGCCACCCGCGGCGCCACCGCCGCCCAAACCGGCTCCACCACCGTTGCCGCCGCCTCAAACCCTGCCCGAGCTTCGCTTGCGCCTGGCGCGGCTTTCCGTGCGCATGCTTCCAGGAGGAGACGCGTCGCAGGACGCCAGCGGGAGCGTGTCTCCGCTTGTGAGCATCGATGGCGTGTGTGAGGTCTTTGACGCCGCCCTTGCGCTAGGCGGCGCGACCGCCGTCCTCCAGCTCGTGAACCGCGACGCCTTCTACCACGCTACGGTGTCTGCGATCGCCGAATCGGAGCGGGCCTCCGAACTCGAGGTTCGCGTGGCGCCAGAGGGCGGCTGGGGCCTGACATATCACAGAGCAGGCAGCGGAGGAACGCGAGACGTCAACGGCCAGACCATTGCGGAGGTCGCGGCGAAAGTGTGGCTCGGCGATGGTGCACAATTGCGCCTGGTGACAATGGCGACGCTCTCCTGGCTGCACGGCGGGGTCTGGTGGCTCCGCCATTATGCAGGTGTCTTCCTCGCCCAACGGGTGCTCGAGGGGTTCCGCATTCCCGAGCTGCCCGCGAGCGATGATGCTGCAACCGAGCTGATCCTTTGGCTCCAGAAACCGGCCACCTATCAGCTCCTCTGGTCCGACTTTGCCCTGATCGCCTCTTTGCACGGCGCCATCCTGCAAACCATCGCAAACCTAACCAGGGTCGGCGATAGCAGTATGCTCAGCTACCCGGCGGTGCTGGCACAGCGGTGGTGCCCCGACGGCGTGATCAACGTGTACGAATGCCGCCACGGCGTCGGGCACGGAATCTTCTACACCATCATCATGCGGCGGCCCGAACTCGCTGGCTATTCGCTCTGCCAGCAGCTGCGGCCCTTCACGCTCGCTACCATCAGCCCGAGCGAGTGGGAGACGTCTGAGGCCATCTGCGCAGAGGCGGACGCCCTTCAGACATCTCAGCGAACGTTCACGTTCGGCCACGGCTGCCGCTCCGGGTTCGGTCACTCGCATTGGCTCTTCGAGCCAACACTGGCGGCTTACGGGGTTGCGGCGAGCGAGGCAGGGTTAGTTCAGGGAATGACGGATAGCGGTTAGTGCAGTGCCTTCAGATTACAACTGTACTGCTTTTAGATCTTACTTTCCTATCTATCTATCCAGCCGGACTCGCGGGTTACCTCGGTTTAACGGTTTAACGCTGTTAGCTTACCTCAACTACACACCTCGGCTCCAAGCCAGAATTGGACACCAGATTCACTATAGACGTGGCAGCTTACCCGCCAAGTAGCCGCCCACCGCGGCAAATTCAAATGCGGATCACTCATACCGATGGACGCCGCTCAGACCCTGGCTGACGCCACCGGCCAGCTCTCCCTGCTCGACGCCACCGAGCGCAACGAGGCCGCGACCGAGCGCATCGCCCTCCTGTCTCCCTTGGCGCGTGCGCGTGCGGAGCGCGAGACTGTGGAGGAGAAGCGCAAGAAGGCCGAGCGCGCGGCGGCCGAGGAGCTCAAGCAGGCCTCGAAGGCTCGACGCAAGGCGGCGGAGGACGCACTTGCGCGCGCTCGGCGCAACTTCAAGTACCCCGCGGCTGGCTTCCAGGGCGCGGGCGGCGATGCACTTGCCCAGGCGCGGGCGGCGCTGGCCAAGGTGAAGGTCGCGGAGGCCGAGGAGAAGGAGGGTCGCACGCAGGAGCGCCGCGAGGAGCAGGGGCGCCTGGAGGCTGCGGCCGTTCGCCGGGCCGCCGAGGCGGCCGCGCTTCGGGAGCAGCACCGGGCCGCCGAGGCGCGCGTCCAGGCTGCGCGCGACGCGACGCTGGCGCAGCGCGCGGCGGTGCGTGCCGAGGTGGAGGCGGCGACCGTGGCACTCACCGCTGTGCCCACCGACACCGCGCTGCTCCAGCGTGCCTCCGCTGCCTCCGCAGCGCTGTCCCAAGTCGAGGCGAGCGAGGCGGAGGAGGCGCGTCGCGAGGCCGAGCTCGCGGCGGCGCTCGCGGCGAGGGTCGCGGCGGATGCGGTGTGGCGTGAGCAGTTCCATCGCGATTACGCGGCGCGCATGGCGCGCGAGGCCGATGAGACCGCACGGCGCCTCGCGCGAGAGCGCGCCGTCGCCGAGCTTCTCGCCGACGAGCGCGGCGTGCCGGTGGTGGCGGCCCGCCGCGTCCTCGACATGCTCTCGCCCGGCACGCAGGTGGCGGCGCGCGGCGAGGCGGCCGCCAAGACGATCCAGCGCGTGCAGCGGCGCGCCGCCGCCGAGGCCAACGCGACCGAGGCGCACGTGGCCTTTGCCCTTGCGCTCGCCGAGCGCTTCGTCGCTCAGCGCACGGCCGAGGCGGCCGCGCCCTGATGCGCCGCGCCTGTTCGGCACGAAGTCGCTGCCGTCCCTCCCCTTCTTCCCTGACTCCCCCACTGCCAGGCCTCCGATCAGCCTGTTGCTCTCCTCCGGCAGCTGATCCGCCGAGATGCGACGGATGATCAGCCTTGGCAGCTTATAACAGCATGGCGCGCGAATGCGCGGCGGTGTGCCCGCGCATTGTATGAAGATGGGAAGCACGTCTTCTATAAGAGCTTGGAATTTTTCGTACTGGAAACCAAAACAACATTACACAACAACACGACGAGAGCCGAGATCAGATCTGGGAGGACTGCAGCTGCTCAGTCAACGAGATGCCCTTCTCACCAGGCTTCTCACGGCCGCCCTCGTCGGTCACCTGCGTCGCCGCGAATGGGGAGGCGGCGGGCGCGTCCGTCAGCTGCGTCGAGTCGTACAGCTGGATGGCGGCGCGCACAATGAGCACCTTCTTGTTCTTGGTATGCTTCACCAGAACCACCCACGCGCCCGGCCAAACTAGTTTGTTGTGTGAAGCTCTCACAAAGGCAGTGTGAACAAGCTTGCTTCGCCGCAAACGCCGCAATCATCGCGCCCCCCGTCACGCTATTCGAGGTGGACATGGCCACGGCTCCCACGGCCAGCGAGGTCCGCGAGTACGTGCTCGCGCAGGGCCTCGCGGAGGGGCTGAGCGACGCGCTGAGCCGCGTCGTCGAGGAGAAGCCTGCCGACGGCCTCGTGCGGCTCGCTGAGCTGCTGCTGGACGCGGCCGCCAAGCGCAAGCAGGGCCAGGGCGTCAAGGTCGAGATGCCAGGCACCATCGCACCGCCCGCTCCAAAGGCCGCTGCTGCGCCAACGCCCGCGCCGCCGCCACCAGCGCCGCCGCCGCCTGCACCGCCTCCGCCGCCGCCCAAGGCACCTGGAGGCGCACCGCCTCCGCCGCCGCCGCCGCCCGCGCCGCCCGGTGCGCCCGGAGGCGCGCCCCCGCCGCCGCCGCCGCCGCCGCCACCGCCGCCCGCGCCCATGGCGCCGCCGCCTCCCGCTCCGCCGCCGCCACCGGCGCCTGGAGGCATGCCGAAGCCCGCGGCGCCGGGTGGGCCCGCGGGCATCCTCGGGGGCGCCAAGCTCAAGAAGCGCGCGCCGCCGCCGCCGCGCGAGAAGCCGCCCGACCCGTTCGACTGCCCGAAGGACGGGTGCAGCGTGGGCACGTGGCTCAACCAGGGCCGCTTCGCCGACGAGACGCTCGCGGGGCCCAAGTGGCTCGAGCAGGTCCTCGCGGCGCACGCCGACGTCAAGTGCGTGCTGCTCGACTTCTTCGCGTACTCGTGCACCAACTGCGTGCGCACGGTGGGCGGGATCCAGCAGCTGCACGCCACCTACGGCCCCAAGGGGCTGCTCGTCGTCGCGATGCACCGGCCCGAGTTCGACTTTGAGAGGGACCCGGCCAACCTCGCGCACTTTCTCGAGGCCAAGGGCGTCGCGTACGTCGTCGGGATGGACAACGACGACGCCGCGTGGAGCGCGTGGGACGTCTCGATGTGGCCGACGCACTACCTCGTGCAGCGCGACCCGAAGGCCGCCGAGACGGGGCGCGCCGTCAAGAAGGCCTACTTCAACGGCAACCAGGCCCTGTTTGTCGGCGACTCGCAGATCAACCACGGCCACCTCGAGCGGCTGATCTGCAAGCTCACCGGGACGCCGGAGCCGCCGGGGCTGCCGGGGGCCGAGGACCCCGACCCGCCGCACGCGCTGGACATGGAGGTCTTCCTGGGCAAGCTGCACCAGTACAAGAACGTCGACACGGGCGCGGGCTCGTCGTGCGGCGAGGGCGCCTGCGTCGTGCACCGCCCCGCCGACGTCACGAAGGCGGAGCTCGTCGACGGCACGGACACGCCCGCCGCAAGCGGCTTCACGGTCTACGGCGCGGCGTGGTGCCGCTTCTGCCGCGCCGCCAAGCTGCTGCTGGCCGAGAGCGGCATCGCCTTCCGCTACGTGGACGTCGAGGGGCTCGGCGGGCCCGCCGCCGTCATCGACGCGCTCGAGGTGGCGCAGCGGACGATCCCGATCGTCTACTCGGACGGCGCCCACATCGGCGGCTACGACGCGCTGTGCGCGCAGCTCGGGCCGAAGAAGGTCGCCGAGCGGCGCAAGTCGTTCGCCGACCAGATCGGCGGCCTCTTCCAGCAGCAGCCGAAGGAGCAGCCGAAGGAGCAGCCGAAGGCGACGCCGAAGGAGCAGCCGAGCGAGCCCGAGGGCGGCGGCGCGGCGTGGGAGGCGGCGGGCGCGCTCGACGCCGACGCGCACGCCGCGCGCGTGGCGCGCTGCACCGACGCGGCGCGCTCCTCGGAGCTCACGTTCGAGCGGCGCGGCGACCTCGCCGGCATCTCGATGGGGCACGGCTGGGGCATCCAGGACGAGCGCGCCATCGCGCGCGCCGACGACGCGGCGATGACGGTGGTCGCCACGTTTGGCAACGGCCACGGCGACAAGCCGGTGACCGTCTATGTCGTCGGCGGCCCCGACGTCGGCGGCGAGAAGGGCGGCACGAAGCTCAAGACGGGCGAGGGGCGGGAGGTCAAGACGCCCGTCGCCAACCGGCACTACGTGGGCACCGTCCAGAATGGCGGCTCGATCGACCTCACGTTTGAGATTGGCTTCTGCGTCTACGTCGTCTACCTCACCTCCGAGCCGCCGGCCGACGCGTGATGCGGCCTTGCGAATAGATCTGACCGTGCGCGGTGGTGGAGGCGGCGCTGGCGGATCCGGCGGAGGCGGCACGCAAATCATAAGCGATGACGACCCGGCGTGTGCGTCGTGGTCCGCGAGAGTATTTTGGCTGATCTGCGTAGGTTCCTGGCGTAAAATTCCGTTGCCTTGCTTATCATCACTGTATACGACACTAGAGGCTGGACGGCTTCCCGCTCTTCTTGCCGGCGCCTTTTTTGCCCGCGCCTCCGTTCTTGCCGATGGAGCCCTTTGGCGCGCCGCCGCTCCGCTTCGCAATCTTGTGCTTCCGCTTCGTCTCGACCTTCTCCTTCTGCTCCTTCTTCAGCTTCGCCGCCGCCGACAGCTTCGGCTTCACCGCCTTCTTCGTCTCCATCTCGCGCCGCCTCTCGCGGACCTGCCAGCCCTTCGAGCCGCTGCCACCGCCGCTGCCGCCGTCGCCGTCGCCGTCGCCGTCATCGCCGCCGCCGCCGCGGCTGCCGCCCGCCTTGGCCGCGGCCGTCTCCTTGGCCTCGCGCGCGCGCTTGGTCGCCTTGGCAGCCGAGCAGCGGAACACGCGCACGGGGCGCGGCTTGCCCTTGGGCCCCACCAGGTCGAGCTTCTCGTGCTGCGCGAGCGCAATCTCGACGGCGCCCGCCTCTCGGAAGAGCACGTAGCCGAAGCCCTTGCCCTGCTGCGTCGCCGCGTCGCGCACGAGCCGCACGTTGGCGATGTCGCCGCAGCCGACGAAGAGCTTGCGCACCTCCTCCTCCTGCACGTTGAACGGCAGGTTGCCCAGGAAGACCGAGCGCTTCATCTCCGCCGCCGACGGCGCCGACGTTTCGGCGCCGCTGCCGCGCTTGCCGCCCGCCGGCGTGATCCGCAGGTGGTGCTCCTGCCAGAGCTCGCCGTTGACGGCGACGGCCTTGGCGACAGACGCCAGCTCCTTGAAGACGACGTACGCGTTGTACGAGTCGCGCACCGTCCTGTCGAGCGCGCCCGTGATCACGGCCGCCTTCATCGGCAGCGCCGGGTCCGACTTGGCCGCCGATCGCACGTACACCGTCTCCACCGCGCCGTGCACGCGGAAGTGGTTGGTGATCTCCTTCTTGTCGGCGTTGAAGTTGCCCTTGAACGGCACGTTGCCCACGAAGACGGTGCGCGCGTTGCGCTCCGCGAGCTCCTCCGGGCTCCATTTCGGCTGGTGCTGCTTGGGTGGCTGACCCGCGGGCTTCCGCTGCTGCTCCCGCTGCTGCTGCTTCGGCTTCTCCTCGGACCTCGAGGCCGGGCCGCCCGACGGCGTCACCACCGCCTTCGTAGGAATTTTCTGCTTGGGCTCGTTGGCAGGCCTGGCCGTCGTCAGCGTGGATGGTGGCTCGGACGTTGCGGCAGCTTCTTCGCGGGGCCGCTTCTTGTCCTTCTTCTGCGGCTTCTCGGCCGTGGGCTTCGGCGGGGGCTGGGCCGCGCCACCGAAGATCATTGTGTCGGTGCTCTTGGAGAATAGCATGTCAGCGACTAAGCGTAGTGTCCTCGTACACACACGTCCGAGCTATCGTCGTGCAACACCACCCAAACGAGCTTGCTTGGATTTGCCGCAAACACCAATTTCACCCTGCATTCCCCTCCGGTTCCCCAATAGCCGAGTACGTGGTTCTTTATAAGAGCGCAGACATTGACTGATTTTCCGTCCTTCACGGCGCGTATTTTATCAACGAAACCATCGCGCCACACCCTTCCTCGACTCGCACGCCCCCCAGAACGCACTCAGCCTCGCCGCCGTCTCCGCGAACCGCTCGATTGGCAGCGCGTGCCCCGCCTCCGGCTCGAGCCACACCTCGGCGTGCGGCACCAGCGCCCGCACGCGCACCAGCCCGGCTACGGGGCACGCGCGGTCCCTGGCGCCCCATGCCACCAGCACCGGCAGCCGCTCGCCACCCTCGCCGCCACCCTCCGTGCCACCCTCGCCGCCGCCGCCTCCCGCGCCTCCTGCACCTCCCGCACCGGCCGCAGCAGCTCCCGCAACAGCGCCACTGCCAGCTCCACGACGGCGGAACGCGCCGACCGTGGCGAGGTACCCCTCGCAGCCGCCCAGCTCGAAGTTTCGCGCCGAGTTGAGCGCCGCCGCGGCCAGCCCGGGCTCGTCACGCAGCCGCCGCAGCTCCTCGGCCAGGAAGGCACGCCAGTGCGGCGCGCCGTCGGGGTCCTGCCACTCGCCGCGCTCGCCGGCCTCGAACTGCGCGGCGCTGCAGAACTTGAGCGGCGCGAGCACCTCCGGCAGCAGCGGCAGCCGCGCGATGAGCGGCAGCAGGTTGCGCAAGACCGCCGGCATGCCGCGCGTGCCGGCGGGCGCGAGGAGCACGAGGCTGCGCAGCCGCGCCGCGTGGCAGGCGGCAAACTTGGCGACGACGCAGCCGCCCATGCTGTAGCCGACGAGGTCGATCGGTCCCGCCTCGCCCAGCGCAAACAGCAGGCTCGAGAGCTGAGCGGCAAACAGAGCGGCCGTGTGCGGTGCGTCCGGGTGGTCGGACCAGCCGCGGCCCCAGAGGTCGAAGCGAAGCACACGTCGGGTCTCTAGCTCCGCCGCGAGGAAGCGCATGTACGAGGACGAGCCGACGAAGCCGTGCACGAGCACCACCAGCGGCCCGGAGTTCCTGTGTCCCTCGACGATGTAGTGGCAGCGGCCGTGCGCAAGCTCGATGTACGCTCCGCCGGCCGGCAGCGGAGCCTCGCAGCGAGCCTGTCGGCGCCGGTAGCGGAGCCAGTACGCAAGCAGCAGGAGCAGCAGGCCGGCCAACACCGCGAGAGCCATCTCGAGAGCCAGAAGGAGCAGCGGCTGGTCAGAAGTACGCCAGCAGCAAAAGCAGCGGGCCAAGCAACCCGGAAGCGCTCGCGAAAACCATGCCCTCGCGCTCTGCTGGCTGTGGCGCAGCACGACTTCTCAAAGCTCGCGTATCTCGCCAGCGCCTGCCACCATGATATTAGGCGGCGTCGTGCTACTCATCGTATCGCACGTGGCCCTGAGAAGCGCTCCACACTCACACGTTGCGCTGAGAAGCGCTCGACCACGGCCAGCGCTGCCTCGTTTGGCGCACCAGCCCCGCTGCTTGCTCGAGGCTCCGCCCGAGGCCGAGCAGCAGCTCGTCGGCCGTGGTCGGATCCCGCCCTTTGACGACGCAAAGGGAACGCTGCTCGGCGCGACGGCGCTCGTCGCTGGCACCACCGTCGGAGCGGGCGTCCTCGCACTGCCTGCCAAGACGCTGGCCGCCGGCTTCCTGCCGAGCAGCGGCATGCTGTTCGCGTCGTGGGTCTACATGGCCGCGAGCGGGCTGCTGATCGCCGAGGTCAACGTCAACACGCTGTGCAGCCTCGAGCGCGACGCGGTCAGCATCACCTCGATGGCGGCAGAGACCATCGGCGAGGTGGGCTCCAACGTGTGCGGCGTCGCCTACGTCTTCATCCACTATGCGCTGCTCGTGGCCTGTGCGCTGCTGCCCGGCCCCGACACCTGCTCACGCCCGGCCCCACCACCTGCTCACGCCCGGCCCTCGCTTCGCGCATGCGCCCATTCGTCCACGCCTCACCATGCCCGGCCGACGCTCTCACCCTCGCCCTCGCAACCCGACGCCGCGCAGACTTCCTGCAGGGCGGCGCGCTGATGCTCGAGCTGCTCCCGTCCGCGGCGGCGTCCGGCGGCGGCGGCCTCCCGACGGCGCTCGGCGCGCCGCTCTTCGCCGCGTCGGTCGGCCTGCCGATTGCGCTCGGCTCGCAGCAGCTCATCGAGCGCGTCAACTCCGTGCTGGTGGGCGGCGTGGTCGCGTGCTTCGGCGTGCTGCTGTTCCTCGGCTCGCAGCAGCTGCAGCCCGAGCTGCTGCTCCACGCCGACGCGGCGTCCGTCGTGCCGGCGATCCCGGTGATGGTGCTCTCGCTCGTCTACCACAACGTCGTGCCGACGATCTGCTTCCAGCTCGGCTGCGACCTGCCGCGCATCCGCACCGCCATCGTCGCCGGCTCGGCGCTCCCCGCCCTCCTCTTCGTGCTGTGGAACGGCATCATCCTCGGCGCGGTGCCGCCCGAGGCCGCCGACGCCGCGCGCGCCGCCGGCGAGGTCTTCGACCCGCTCGTCGGGCTGCGCGCGAGCGGCGGCGCCTTCGGCGACGTCGTGCGAATCTTTTCGCTCCTCGCCATCGTCACCTCCACCGTCGGCTTCGTCTACGGCCTCACCGACTTCTACGCCGATCTGCTCGCCGATTGGCTGCCGGCTGCCGCCGCACCCGCCGCCACCACCGCCACCACCTCTGGCTCCGACTCCGACGACGCAGGTGCCAACGCCGACGACGCGGGCGGGAATGACGATGCGGGTGGAGAGGGAGGTGGTGGTGGTGGTTTGCTGCTGCGCAACGCGGCGCTCTTCGGTCTGACGCTGCTGCCGCCGCTCGCCGTCGCCGAGTCGGACCCGTCGCTCTTCTTCGTGGCGCTCGACTACGCCGGCGCCTTCGGCATCCTCTCGCTCTTCGGCATCATCCCCGCCGCGATGGCGTGGGTGCAGCGGTACGGCCCCGACGCCGACCCCGTCGTGCCCGCCGCGCTGCCCGGCGGCAAGGCGACGCTCGCGGTGATGGCGGTCGGTGCGGCCGCGGTCATCGGTCTCGAGGTGAACGAGAAGCTGCTGCCGCTGGTGGCCGGGCTGCTCTCGTGAGTACTTTACGTCCGCGTTGCCGTACTTTAGCTTTGCCGTAGGTGGTTGATCCCGTTTCCGAATAAACGTCTTCGCATGCGTCGTATACGAGCTCACACGCCGTCCACGAACCCGTGCCGACGCAAATCGCGCCGCAGCTGCGCCGCCGCGTGTGCCGCGTGCGCCACCTGCCGCTCACGCTGCCACGCCAGCGCCCCCCCAAGAGCAAGACCCTCGGCGACCCCCGCGCCATCGCAAAAGGCCTCCCACGCACGCGCTGTCGCACGCTCGACATCGGCGGCGACGCCCGTCGTCTCGGCGCGGCCGAAGCGACGCAGCACGTCGCCCAGCTGCTGCTGCAGCGGCACGAGCGCGAAGAAGCGCGTGCGGCGCAGCCCCGCGGTCGAGAGGTCGGGCGGCGTCAACAACGAGGGCGCGGCACCACCACGCGCGCCACCAGGAGAAGCGGCGGCCGCGTCGTTGGCGGCTCCATACGGCGAGGACGCCGCCGCCGTCGGCCCACCGCCATCATCACCACCTGCGAGGTGGTGCATCGGCGTCTCCGGCGGTGCGTCCATCACGACGAGATCGCGAGCGAGCGCCTCCGCGCGCGGCAGTCCGTTGGCGGCCGCGGCGGCGTCGGCGCCCTGCCACGCCGCCATCGCCTCGAGGATCGCGCGCGCGGTGGGGCGGCCGCCACCGCCGCCGGGAAGGCCGTCGCTGCTGCTGCTGCCTTGGGGCCCAGCGGCAGCGTCAGCAGCGTCGGTGGCGTCGTGCGTGGGGGCGCTGCACAGCTCGCGAATCGCCGCCTCGGCGCCGCTCGTGTCGGTGGCGCCCGCGAACGTCGCCGCCCTGCGCCAGTGCACGCCCGCCTCGGCCGCCACGTACTCGCCGTCACCGCCGCCACCGGCAGCAGCAGCAGCACCGGCAGCGCCAGCAGCGTCAGCCAATGGTAACTCGTCGCCGTGTGCCATCGTTGCTGTCGTCGCCGCCTCAGTCGCCGCCGCGCCCGGCCCCTCGCCCCCCGCCTGTCGCCGCGCCGTCTCCGCGCGCGCTCCGAGCCGCTGTCCGTTGGCAGCGCAGCGCACGGCCGCGTGCAGCAGCAGCACCGCCGGCAGCTCCGCCAGCAGCCTCGTCGCCGTCGTCGCGTCGGCAGCGTCGCCGCCAGCGCCGGCTGCCGTGCCGCCCTCTGCACGTTGCAGCAGCGGCGCAGTGAGCGCAGCGAGCTCATCTGGGGGCGGCGCGCTCCCTGCGCGCGTGCTGCTGGCGGCGGCGGCTGTGCCCGCCAGTGTGATGAGCGACCTGTGCACGGCGGCCTCGAGCGTCTGCCAGTTGTCCACCTCGAGCGACAGCGTGAGGTGCGTCGACGGCTGCCGCTTCTGCTTCTTCCGTCTCCGCCCGCCGCTTCCGCTGCCCCCCTCGATGCCGCTGCTGCCGCTGCTGCCGCTGCTGCCGCTGCTGCCGCTGCTGCCGCTGCTGCCGCTGATCCTGCCGTCGTCGTCACTGGTGGCGGCCTGCTGCACGTGCGCATACTCGGCGACATGCGGCGTGCCACGTGGCAGGTAGAGCATGTCGCCCGGCGTCATCAGCAGCCGGCGCGTCGCCTTGCCCCAGCCGCCACCGCCGCCGCCGCCGCCGCCGCCGCCGCTGCTGCTGCTGCCGCTGCCGCTGCCGCTGCTGCTCGCACCGCCACCGCGCTGCGCACGCGTCGCATTCGGCGTCATCATCGGACCCTCGCCACCCTCCTGCACCGTCTCCATGCCCACCTCTCCCTCCCCGTCGCCGTCGAGGCTGTCGTCGTGCTGAGCGCTCGAGACGGAGAGGCCTCGCGCCGCCATCGCCGCCGCCGTCAGCTTCGGGTCCTGCTTGCGCGCGCACAGCACCGCGGGCGGCAGCACCGCCCACCGCTTCGCCCCCGACAGCTGCAGCACGAGCACGTCGTGGATGTCGTCTGGCACAAATTGATACACGAGAGAGAGAATGGAGGCGAGAGGTCGAAGCGAGAGGCAGCGGGCAGGTGGTGAGAGGGAGCGTCGTGCGGGGAGGTGCGAGGGCGCGGGGGTGATCGTGCCAGACGTGGGCGCACAAGGAAAGTGCACATGCGGAGCCCAAAGAAGCGGGGCGGCGCCGCGCACAGTGGAGGCCGAGCGCCTGCGCGCCGTTCGTCGGCGGCGTGTGGTAGAGGTTGGCGCCAACGTGCACGCCCAGCGCCGCGCCGAGCGCCGCCGCGAGCCGCGCCACCGTCGGCAGCCGGTGCGCGAGCTTGTGCACGACCATCGAGAGCCGCTGCTCGCCGAGCATCCGCACCGCCGCGGCGGCCGGCACGACGGGGTGCTCGTCGGTGAGCGGCATCGCGCCGTCGCGCACGAAGAGCACGTCGTGCTGCGCGAGGAGCGGCCCCGGCGTCGCCGCCGTCGTCACGAGGCGCGCGACCCACCGCCGCAGCTGAGGGCCGTCGGCCGCGTCGAACGGCAGCAGGCTGCGGTGGCGCGCGGCGCGGTCGGTGCCGGTGGCGTTCCACACGCGCGGCGTGGCCTCCCAGTGCTCGCGCGCGAAGCTCGACAGCGTGAGAGGGTGCAGCCAGCGCTCCACCTCGGAGACGGCGGCGGCGTATGTCGTTACCTCGCCGTCAGCGCTGCACGAGCCATCCATGCCCGCTTGAGATGCTGCACATGCGGCAGCAACGAGCGCGAAAGGGATTGCTGCTCCGTGACCATCACGCTTGCGCATCATACAGCAATCAACGCGCGCCGAGCGCGAAAGAGATCGAGCTGTTCGCCTTGCGCTACAGTGGAATCACGCATCTGGAATTCAACAAGCATAAGTCTGTAATTCGGAGACTGGTAGACGGTGAACAGCCCATTCTCTCGCGATAAGAAAATTCACCTGAATCACACCTAATAAAAAAGCCGTTTGTCGCATACAAAAACGGCGAAGGGTCTTTTG
>Ga0209713_10001669_pt1 | contig 13477 bp, 8 predicted proteins | sample ArcOceMetagenome_3_FD_187444 | JGI IMG/M metagenome (GOLD analysis project Ga0209713, IMG submission 187444) | Marine eukaryotic phytoplankton communities from Arctic Ocean - Arctic Ocean- Svalbard ARC20M Metagenome (SPAdes) (version 2) | ecosystem: Environmental > Aquatic > Marine > Oceanic...
CAGCGCGCGCAGCAGGTAGCGCGCCGGCACCGTGCGCCCCAGCCACGAGAGGCCGCGACGCGACTCCTCGAGCGTGCCCGGCGGGTACAGCAGGTGCATGTCGTCTCTCACGTCGACAAAGACGATCCCGCCCCACGTCTCGCGCAGCAGCGCGGCGAACTCGTCGCGCTGCAGCTGGCCGTCGCCCGACTCGTCGAGCCGCCGCAGCACGCCCTGGATCTGGGCGTTGGTCGGCGGCAGCCCGATGCCGGAGAGCGCCTCGGCGAGCTGCGACTCGTCCAGCGCGCCAGAGCCGTCGGCGTCGTACATGGCGAAGAGCTCGTCCACCTGCTCGGCGGCAGCCTGAGCCTTGGCGTCGTACAGCTCGCGCAGCGTCAGCGCGTCCTCGCCCTTGGCGTCCAGCGCCGGGTGCCTCACGGTGAGCAGGCAGAACTGCGTGCCTCGCCCGTAGCCGAGGTCGTTGGAGTCGGTGTACGGCGAGAAGGTGAACTCGGTGCGCGTGGATAGGCTGCGGCGTGTGAGGACCGGTAGGCTGCTGCGCCGCGCGATGGTCGGTAGGCTGCGCCGTAGCATGTTGAGTGGTTCGGGTTACCACCTTGCATAGCTGCAAAGTCCTGCATACAGACTAAAAAAAGTCCGCCTGACTGTAGATCAGGATGGGTAGACCCACCTGATCTACAGATTGTTTTATCTACGAGGGAGTGTTACAGGGCATACAGTAGATCGGCGCGTGCCTTGGTCGAATATAAGCACGAGTTTCCCTGTTTCGATGCCATATGTTAGCTTAGCTTTCATGCCGGATCCTCGGCGCGCCAGCGCGGCGCCTCACGAGGAAAAACAGAATTCCTTGGTGGAAAGGCAGCGCAGCTCACTCAGAATCGATGGCTGTGGCGTCCTGGCTGCCCGACGTCGCGCCATGCACAAGCTCGTCTCTTCTCACCATCTACTCTCTGCGCTAGACCGTCGCGATCCCTCTCATGTCCCATCGAGCTTACACGCTTGAATAGAGAAAATCGCTTCAAATAATGTTGACGAAGTGCATTCACAAAGATCTGCGCGTCTCCTGTGTTTTTGGCCGCTCGGTGTGTGTTCGACCTTCGGCTGAAATGATATCTATTGCAGGGGGGTGATGAGCGGCCCCACTATCCAAGACCGCAGGGTCACTAGTGATCTCTTAACGCGCCAGACCACGGGCTGCGGGCGGACTGCGGCTCGCGCTGCCCTCGAGCTTGCCGCGAGCGCAGTCGACGACGCTGCCCCGCTTCCGCAACTGCGTGACGCACGCGCCCTTCTTTCGCCTGCACAGGCGGAAGCCGCCCTCAGCCGGCACGTAGTACTGCTCGCAGCGAGACGCTTGCGCGCCGGCCAGCCCGCGGCACAGCTGCTGCCCCGCGCTGCCGACGGAGCGCCGGCACGACACCTGCTGTGAGGCGTGGAGGCGCTCGCCGAGCGGCTCATCGCTCAGCGACGCCAGCTGCTCATCATTCACGAGGAGACGCGAGGCGCCCCACTCGGCGTCGATGCGCGGGGGCGACCGCCCAGCGGTGGCCTCGCCATCGCTAGCGCAGATGCGCTCACGCCCGCCCAGGCCGGCGCGTCGCAGCGTGGTGTTCAGCGCCGCGGCCGAGGTGAAGGTGGCGCTGGCGCGTGCGAGGTGGCGGTAGGCCGGCTCGTCCTCCTTCCACCCGCTCGTCCGCCCGCCACCGCCCTCGGCGCCCGTCGTGACGTCGACCAGCAGGACGCGCCGCGTGCGGCACCAGACCTCGATCACGCCGCGGTGGTTCGCTCGTCCTGGGTCGGGCCACACCCCAAAGAGGCCTGCGAGGGCGGGAAAGATGCTGCGCTGCTTGGAACGCCGCGGCGCCGGCCGGAACCAAAGCGCGAGCTCCTCGGTGCCGCCGTCGAGCAGCGCCCGGAAGTCAAGCAGCGGCCGCGCCCGACGCAGACGCGCCTTGAGGGCGGCCTCGTACGCCGGCCGGCGCAGCTGCGCGCCGAGCGAGGCCCACTCGCTGCGCCGCCACGAGAGCGGTGCGCGGTTGAAGGCGCGGGCCGCGAAGTAGCGCTCGTGCAGCCAGCTCGTCATGAAGGTGCCGTTGAGCCCCGCGTGCCACGTGCGCGAGACCTCGGGGTAGACGCACTCGCGCCCCCGCGACACGTGCTTCGTGCGCATCCAGTGGTCCCAGTGCGCGAGCGGCCACGCGCCCTCGAGCTCCTCCCACAGCCGCCGGCTCAGCAGCCAGCCGAGGCCCGGGAAGTAGCCGGTGCGCCGCAGCCGCCGCGGGTGCCGCGCGTGCTCCTTCAGCCCGTTGTCATTCCACGCGGAGACGCACCAGAGCGTCGGGTCGTCGCGCATCGCGCTCCAGCCGGCCAGGAAGAACTCCATCATGTCGGGCGAGAAGAGCAGGTCGTCCTCGACCACCACCGCGGCGTCGTCGCCGATCAGCGCGCCGAACGCGTGGCCGAGAGCGCGCCGGTACGCGTCGGCCACCTTGTGGCCGCCCCCGGTCGTCTCGGCGAACATCTTGCCCTGCTCCCACGCCGTCGGCTGCCGGTGCGGCGCCGGCGCGCGCGCGGGTGAGTGGTGCTGCCGCAGCCCATGGCCTCGCACGACGGCCTCCACCTCCGGGTCCACCTTGTCCTGCAGGACGTAGACGTGGCCGGGCCGCACGCCGCGCACCGCCAGGAGCGACGCCAGCGTCGCGTTCAGGTACGCGGCGCGGCCGCACGAGATCAGCACGATCGGGAAGGGGTCGAGGCGGTCTCTGCCGCGACGGCCCGATGCGAGAGGCGAAGCTGGCCGCACCGGCGACCAAGTCTGCCTCGCCCGCATGCGGCCCTCGCGCGCGCGGAAGCCCCCGCCGTCGCCTCGGCCGCTGCGGCTGCGGCTGCCTCCGCCTTTACCGCCGCCTTTGCCGCCGCCTTTGCCGCCGCCTCGGCCGCCGCCTTGGGCGCCTCGGCCGCCTCGGCCGCCTCGGCCGCCTACGCGTCCGGCGGCCGAGAAGGCGCGCTCCGCTCGGCCGCCTCGGCCGCCGCCCTGCCGCCGCCCCTCTCCGCGCGACAGCGGCACGAGCGACGGACGCGGTGGAGGCGGTTCGGCTCGCGAGGCCGCCTCGTGGCTCCCGTCGTCGTCCGAGCTCAGCTGCTCCTGAGCTCGGACGGAGCTCAGCCTGCGCAGCAGGCGCGGCGCCAGCGCGAGGCGCGGCGCGGCGAGTCGCCATGGCGCGCCGAGGCGCGCCTCGTAGTGCGCCTTGTACCAGAGCCACGCGGCGCGCGGCAGCAGCCGCCAGCCGCGCCGCCGGAGCACGGCGTTGCTCACGGCGTCGTGCGTGCGCTCAAAATGCGCGTCGTCGCACGTGTTGTTGCCATGGACGACGTACGTGTACAGGTGCGGCGCGTCCACCTGGTGCGCAACGCTGCGGATGAGGAGCGTGAGCGCCGAGTCCTCGCCGTAGTGCTGGCTGAGCCCGGGCCTCCCCGCGCCCTCTGGCAGCGCCGCCGCCTGCGGACGCGACGGGTAGGGCATCGCGAGGAGCAGCGAACGCTCGGCCAGCAGCGTGCCGTCCTTGCCGGTCCACGCGCCCGGCTTGCGGCCCGGCTCGATCATCTCTTTTCGCACGAGGTCGAGGATCATCCAGCGCGCCAGGAACACGGCGCGCGCGCCGCGCGCCTGCGCCGCCGCCTCGAGCCCGAGCAGCATCTCGTGCACGCGCCGCGGGTCGTGCACGTCGTCGTCGTCCCACTGCAGCACGAAGTGCCCCGCGGCGCTCCGCACGGCGAGGTTGCGCAGCTCGCCCAGCGTGCGGTTGCCGTGCCCGTCGACCGCCACGGGCGTCACCAGCCGTCGCACCGCGCCGCCGTCCGCCTCAAGGCCGCGCTCGCGGCTGAACGCGCGCGCCTCGCGCGCGACGGCCGCCGCCTCCCGATTCGACGCGTCGTACACGAGCACCAGCTCCAGAGCCGGGTACATCTGCGCGAACCAGTCGCCGATGGCGCCACGCAGCAGGCCTGCGCGATCGCCTCCGGTCACGCAGAGCGCCGAGACGAGAGGCGGCACGGTCTCATTCCACGGGAGCACACACTGCGTCTGCTCCGGCCGCGAGCACCGCGGCAGCACCGCCGCCGGCTCCGGTCCGGGCGCGAGGGCGGCGCCGGCGCCGGGCGCAGCAGCGCCGAGCGTGGCGCCGAGCGTGGCGGCCTCGCAGCAGGCGGCCCCGCCCGCGCACGCGCAGACGGCGCCGGCCGCGCAGAGCCTGTCGCGCACCAGCAGATGCGCGGAGGGTAGCAGCTCGGCGACGGCACGGTCGCGCCGCGCGAGCTGCTCAAGCTGCGCCGCCGTCAGGAACCGCGCGGGCGCGTCGGCCGAGACGGGCACGCCGCCGCCGACGGCCGCGCAGCCCTCGCGCGCGAGCGAACGCATGGCGGCGGGCGGCGTCACGGCCATCTGCTGCGCGAGCGAGGAGGCGGGGTACGCGGCCTTGAGGTCCACCCACGACAGCTCGGGGGCGGCGCCCTCCTCAGCGGGGTCGGCGGCGGGGTCGTAGTGCGCGATCAGGCTCAGCGGGCCGGCGGTGCCGTCGGGGCCGCGGTCACGCACGTGCGGCGGGCTGCCTCCGACGAGGCCGAGGCGGGCGGGGCACCACGGCGCAAAGGCGAAGGGCTGGCCGCTCAGCTCCGCCGCGAGCCAGTACGCCTCCTTGTCGCCGAAGCTCAGGAGCGGCAGCTGCGCCGCGCGCCACGCCGCCTGGCTCGCTGCCCACGCCGCGAGCACCTCCAGCCACGGAGCGCTCCGCTTGTCCACCAGCAGCACCGCGCTGTCTTGGTGGTGGCACGAGTCGCCAAACAGCCACGGAGAGCTCAGTGCGTGCGCCGACGGGCGGTAGCCGCCGCCCGGGCGCGCTTCCGCCGGGAGAGACGCGGCGGCGAGCCGCATGAGCCGTCGCACCCGCGGGCCGAGCTGCTCCTGGTCCCACGCCCCTCGCTGCCATCGGGACTGCCCGGCGCAGTAGCCCCGGTGCACAAAGTCGGGGAAGCCGAGGGCGCCCGCCTGCAGCAGCGACGGGTGGGCAAGCAGCCGCTGCGGCGGCTGGAAGAAGACGACGTCGGCGTCGATCAGCAGGACGACGTCGAAGCCTGTTGGTTGCAAGTGGCAAGGGCTCATTTTGAACCGGCCTTCCGGCCACCTTCATTGGAGCTTCTATGGCCTTTGAGCTGCCATGGTGCAGCGTAGGGGTGCTGAGGCCGGTCCTGAGCCTTCAGCGACGTTAGGAGGGTGGGCGGGCGGTGCGCTGTCCTTGGGGAGGGCCGGCGCCACTTTCAACCTGCTGCGAAGCGCGACTGGAGCAGGACGAGCGGCTTGATCCGCGCGCCGTCCGCCGCGAAGTGCGCGTCCTCGTCGGGCGTGCGCGCGCCCACGGGCGACGGCAGCCCCCGGATGCGGCGCACGCTCAGGTTGCCGAGGCCGCGCAGCAGGCGCACCGCGCCCCGCGCCAGCTCGCGCGCGTGCCACACCTCGATCGGCAGCCGGCAGCGGTGCTCGCCCCGCACGGCCCGGAGCGAAGCCACGCCCATCGCCACGTCCTGAGGCCGGCCGAGCGGCATCGCGATCCCGGCGACGCGAGGGGCGGCCGGCGGCATCGGCCGGCGCTGGTAGCGGGTGCCCGAGCGCCACTGCCCCGCCTCCTCGTGCGCTAGGAAGGCGCGCGACAGCCCCACGCGCGGGCGCGCCGCGGCGTGCGCGGGCCAGTCGTCCCCCTTTGCGAGGAGGACGCCGCGCGCGTGCGCCCGCCCACGGCCGAGGGCCGCGGGGGCGGCCTCGTGCAGCACCGTGGTGACAACGTCGGGTCCGGTGGCCCACAGCACCTCTGCGTCGCTCAGGCGGTGGCCCGAGCCGCCGCCACCTCCTCTGCTGCCTCCTCCGCCGCCCCCTCCGCCCTCTCCTCCTCCTCCGCCGCCGCCCTCGCCGCCGCCCACCTCTTGCCGCTCCAGGCTCCGCAGGCGACCGAGGCTCTCGTTCAGCACCGCGGAGAAGAACCAGTGGCGGCGCGGCGCGAAGAAAGCGTGCTGCGCGATGCGAAGCCGATAGGGCTTCTCGCGCCGCCCGAGCTGGCCCACCGCCGCCAAGCGGTCGCCGAAGAGCAGCGCGGGCGTGCCGGCGGGCGCGCCGATGGTCTTACGCAGCAGCCGCGCCCCGGCACGCTTGAGCTGGCTGTCGACGTCAAGATACAGCCCGCCGTGCTCGAACAGCGCCACGTACCGCGCCAGGTCGGCGCGCGCAATCGCTGGCAGTGAGCGCGCGACCGACGGCAGCCCTGGGAGAGTCGCAGCCACGGTGCGGAATAGCCGCTCCACGCTCGCGCGGCCGTGCACCCGCGCGAGCGGCGCGAGACCCGCCTCACGCAGCGCGATCAGAGAGCTCTCGATGCGCGCACGCACGCCTGGTGGCAGCCCGGGAACGGAGGGCCCACCGCCGCGCGCGCGGCGGCTCGTCGTGTCCGGGTCAGCGTCCGGGAAAAGCCCGTAGACGAAGTGAACCTGCACCGCGGCCGCGGGCGCGAGGAGCCCTGCCGAGCCGTCCCAGCCGTCCGGGGGGGCCGCGTGCGCTCTTGCGTGCGCTGCGGGTCTCCAGGGCGGGCGAACGCCCAGCGCCGCTTGCTCGTCAAGCCACAGCCGGCCGCACATGGCGCCGTCTTCGACGGCCTCGGCCTCCTGCCGCTCCAGCCCCGCTCGAGACGGCACAGCGTCGAGCAGGGCCTGCAGCAATTGCCCGTCCTGCGGTGGAGGCCCCTCCACGCCCAGTCCCATCGTGACCTGCGCCCAGTGGGTGGATTGCCCCGCCATCCATCTTGCTCTGGCGCGGCTGAGGTCGGCCTTCGCCTCCACCTCGGACACCGTTGCCGCCGACGCGTTCGCATCCTTCTTCGCCAGCGCGGCGTGCCGAAGGATCCGCAGCCGCTCGCTGTCCGTAGACCGGTGCAGCAGCAGGGGCGGCATCGCCACCCAACCCTGCACCGACGCGGCATCGTCGTCGGCGAGCAGGTGGCCGAGAACGAACGCCTCAGCGACCGTCAGCTGCGTGCGCCCCGCGCGGTCCACAAAGGAAGAGCCGTTTAGAATGAATCGCACGGGTCCCGCGGCGGGGGAGCGGCGCTCCTGTGGGCACGCCGCCTGCATGAGTCGCCGCAGCCCGCCCAGAGAGTACACCACGCCGAACAGGCCAAAGTACGTGGGCTGACTGAAGCACGCGAGGGGCCCATGGCTGCTGACGATCCTCTGCGACCGTCGAGGAGCGATGCCGCGATGTGCCGTGACGGAGGTGAACGCCCAGCTGGACAGACTGGCACCGAGCCATCCGGCCTGCACGAAGGACCAATTTGCGGGCAGCCGTTGCAACCACTCGCTCAGAACGAAACGCCAACCTGCGGTGTGGCGCCGAGATCTGTGAGCGATGCGGCGCCGCATGGGTCTACGTGTGTACCGTGCGCCGCACCCGCCGCCGGAAGAAGATCGGCGTCATCCTCGAGCACGAGCACCGCTGGGGCCGCCAACGCCTCCGCAAGCGCAAGCGCCGCGCGCGCAGCTCTAAGGTGGGAGAGCGCGATCGCCGCCTCCACGTCCCCGGCCGGGCGGCACGGAGGTGCTGCGCACCCTGCGATGGACGCCAACTGCGAGTCGATCGAAGACCAGCGCCACATGTCGCTCCAGTTCGTGGCCTCGACCGCGTCGACAAAAGTAAGGGAGGCACCGACGCAGCCGAGGGCTTCAAACGACTGTCGCGTCGCAGTCCTGCGCTGCGATGAAGAGCGCAGACCGAGCACCACCACTGGCACGTCGACCGGGCAGTGGCATGGAGCGCCGCGTGGACATGCCGCATAATCTCCCATGGTGAGCCAAACTTGATGAATTTAGCTTTATTGTTACGCAAACTTAGGCTAACAGCAGACAGAGTTTGTCGGCGCGTTCGTTCATGCTATTATATGTCCTCTGTGGGCTCGCACAACGTTGCACGTGTTCGAAGAGGATGTCGATGCCGCGGGATCGGAGGGCTGCGAGCTCCTTCACGTTCCGCGCGATGAGGGCCTTGTGCTTGCACGGCTTCCACGCTCCGGTGGTCGTGCAGAGCGCCATCATGGAATCCGGTAGGATGCGGGCGGTGTCTCCTGCAGTGCAGTGGGCGTGGGCTGTCTGAAGAGCTACGTAAACGGCGGTGAGCTTTGGTGGCGCGCGACGCGCCGATCCACATGGGTGAGGCGGGGTCGGTGTCGACGGGGCCGTAGTGTTCAATGAGCGTGGGCTCGGCGCCTGCGAGCGGTGGGAGAGACGGGTCTTCGTCAGGGGCGAGCCAACGTGCGGTCACGCCCGCCGAGCGCCTCGGAGTGGCAGCCTGCGCCGTCCGGAACCGCCCGGGCACGCGCGGCTACCGCGCGTCGATGCCGTCTTCGCCCGTGAACGGCGTTGCGGCGCTGGCCTGGCGGGCCTGGATGGCCTACGGTGCGCCACACTGCGCTACACGCCGTCTGAGCGGTCCCTCGGCACTCTTGTGGTGGCCGGGTCTGTTCGGGTGGCGCGCCAGGCCGCGCCCGACCCGCCCGACCCGCGCGGATGACGCAAGGGCGCCTGGGCGACGCTCGGGAGCCCGAGGGGCGCCCTGCAGTGGCGCGCCAGCCAGCCAGGCCGGGAGGGGCAAACCGCCCTTTGCGGGCTACGCGCCGGACTCGCACGCCCAGGCAGCTCCGGCGAGGCCCCTCTGTGCGTGGGAGGCGCTCGCTGCCGCGTCGGCGCCCGCGAGGCCCTCGGCTGAGGTGGCAAACCAGCGTGCATGGTCTGGCATGAAACTCATCTGTCAAACTCGTGCATGACCTGCGGGGTGACAACCAGCGCACTCTGGCATCTTTTTGTTCTTCTGCATTTTTTTATTCTTTCGACGAGACGTGTATCTAGTCCAGGTCGTGCTACGACACAGGTCTCATTGCGAGCAGCGCGTCCCTTGCAGCCTGCACAGCGGCAGCACTCGCGAGATTGCGGCGGAAGAAGCCGCGGAAATTGTAGTCGTCGCTGGCAAACTTGGGAAGCCCACCGGCCTCGAAGGCTTTGGCTAGCGTGGACATGCTCGCGTCAGTGATCTCGTTGCCGGATAGCCAGAGCTGGTCGAGCTCCTTGAAGTCGTCCTTGCCGAGGTTGGCCACGAGCGAGGCCACGCCCTCGTCGCCGATCTCGCAGCCGGGGAAAAATAGCTGATCGAGCGCAGGTAGCTTGCGCAGCGGCGCGACCAGCGCGGCAACACCCTGGTTGCCAAGGGGGTTGCCGCCCATGTGAAGCATCGAAAGCTTGGGCATCGCCCCCCTGTCGAGGGCGGCGGCGAGAGCCGCGGCGCCCTCTGGCCCAAGCTGGTTGCAGCCGAGGTAGAGGATGCGGAGCGAGGGCGCAGCACCATGACTGAGGCCGTCGCATAGCGCCCGCATACCCGCGACGCCAAGGCTGTTGCGGCTGAGATCAAGATGCCGCAGCCGCGGCAGCCCATTCGTGCGCAGGATCATGCCGAGCGTTGCCATTTCGTTGGTGGTCAGTTCTTTGTAGGCCCACTGCAGTGCCTCCGCATCACGCAGGAGCTTCGGCGCATCACGGCTCATTGCAAGAGATGGCTTACGGCACAGCGCCGCCGCCCGCCAGTGCCGCTGCATCAGCCTGTACAGTGCCGCCTGAAGCACCGGCGGGCTCCTCAGCCCCTTGCACGTGCTGCTGAGCGCCACGGCGACGACAGGCTGGAGCGGGTCGGCGAGGCCGTCGACGATCACGCCCAGCTCGTCGTGGCTCAGCGCGAGCAGGAGGCAGCGCTCCGAGCCGTCGTCGCAGCTGCTATAGCCGCGCGCGCCGCCATCACGCGCAAACTGTGCATGGCGAGCTTGATCGCATAGACTCGTAGTCTTCGCATCGGCCTTGCATGCCCACCCCGCCCGTCTCGCCGTCAGTTGCGCGGCTCGCTCGCCCCGGGGGACCATTGCGCGCCTCCCTGCACGTCGAACTGACAGCCGGACGCGATTCGCTCCTCCGATGGGCGCGGCCCCAACTCGCCCGCGCCGGCGAGAGAGCGCCTTTTCGGCCCTCACGACCCACCACGCCCTTCCGGCCGTCAGTTTGGCGTCGCTACGGCCTCTACACGACCCGTAGCGACTCCCCACGCACCGAGCTGACGGCCGGGCGAGCTCCTTGGGCCCGAGCTGCCACCGCTCGCGGTCGAGTGGGCGCGGCCTTGCGGGCCGCGTCGCTCCGCGCCGTGCAGCGCGCCTCGGTAGGCGAGGCACGCCGTGCCGAGCGAGGCTCCGCGCGACCGAGGCTACACACGCACGAGTGAAGAACACGCCGCGCCGAGCTCGCGCCTCACTCAACCGTGGTACGCGACGGCTCTATAGCCTCTTGCCGCGGCGCGGTAAGTTACAGTAATTACAGTAGTTACTCCCCTCAACTCCAGCGAAACTTAGCCGCTACTTTTTTATAGGGGAAGTCTTTTCAACTTGTTTTGCGAACTTTCTCATAAATTCGCGAACATCTCCGTCGGAGATATCGCCGAGATACATAGATTCCGACGGAACTTTCGCGGAATACGGAAAATCCGCAACACCTCGAAACTTTTTCCCCCACTTACACCTGCCTAATTTGGAAAATCGGCTATACCTGCTGAAAAGAAGGGTGTCGGTTAGTTTTTTATAATTGTTAACAACGTATAAGGCACTAACCTAAACTACAAATATTTCTTCGCCGCTACAAATGTTTGTTCGCCGCTCCTCTCCGCGCTTCGCTCCGGGGGAATTTCACCCCTCTCGACCCTTTCCGCGGCTCGGAAAAGCTCGGCACGATCTCCGCTAAATCTCCGACGATCTCCGAAGATCTCGAAACTCTCGAAGATTTAACGGCCTTCCTTAAAAATTCACTCCGAACTCATTTTATGTCGTCTATTTTTTTGTTTCGTCCGACGAGAAACACCCTCCCCGCTCGGAACCCGCCCTACCCCGCAGCGAGCGGCACTCGAAGCCTCCTCGAATCCACTCCAATTTAGGAAACCTACCCAACCACCGACCCACCGGGCAAAAGCCCCGGTGACCCAGACCCTCCCCTACCCAACCACCGACCCACCGGGCAAAAAAAAGCCCCGGTGACCCAGGCCCTCCCCTACCCAACCACCGACCCACCGGGCAAAAGCCCCGGTGACCCAAGCCCTCCCCTACCCTTAAGAAAATGTGAGAAGACCGAGGACAACGCCGAAGAGGAAAACGGTGGAGACATAAGGTATATACAGCACTTACACGAATTACATGGATTCACCGGGTTTTTCTATTTTTATTATGTTTTCCATTATGACCCTCCTCCGCGCCTCACACGGCACGGGTTGCTCTCGGCGTGTCTGCTCGGGTGGCATGGTCGGTCCTGGCGAGGCGCACGGCAGTCGCACCTGAGTGCAAAGCGCGTCGCGCGACCCGACACTCGCCCCGGTGGGCACCTGCGGCGACCCACAGGGCCTAGCGGGGGCCGACCCTCGCGCGACGCGACTTGCGAGTTGCACGCAGCGGGTCGGTGCGTCCGACGGCTCGATGGTACCCCACCTCGCGACGAGACGCGCTTGAGTGCAAAGCACCCCGCGCCGAGTAGCTCGCGTCACTCAACTACGTGGCTTACCGTAGAGTGAAACTCGATTCACAAATTTGCCAGTAACCGCATCAATCATAAAAAAATCCACTATTCATAGGGTTTTAAACAGTCTCCACTATCAATATTCGGTGTTCTCTATGCAGTTGAGTCACCGAATGGCCGGGTCGGCGGCCCACGAGTCGTGAATCTGCACGAGCGACGTGGCGGTGCCGACGATGGCGAAGAGCGGCGACAGAATATAGAGGAAGAGGCCGCAGAGGAGGAGGTCGACCAGCGCAATCGGCCTGGCGGCGGCGCGCGACGAGGCGAGGAAGAAGAAGGCGGGGCAGCCGAAGACGAGCGGCGCTCCCAAACAGGACCGAGGAGCTGCTGCAGGTCGGAGAAGAAGGGGATGGCGATGGCGACGATGGCGCTCGACATCAGCAGCACGCCCGTGCATAGAAACCAGTCGAGCGCCGCGCGCCTGCGCGCCGATGGTGGGGTGGTGGTGGTGGTGGGTCTTGGGGTGGTGGTGAGGGAGAACGCACACTTGTTCAATTGTACTGTATAAAAGCGGGAGAGCACTTGCGCCAGCCCATGAAGAGACGTCACGACGCGTGGGGTGCGCGGCGGCGAGCGAGGGCTTGGACTGCTTGCGTTGTCGTCGTAGAATCTTCGAGAGTAACGCGTACAAGCGACGGCATCCACAAATCATCGCAACCGCCGTCGACGCCGGCGACGGGTGGTGTAGCCGTACCGGATGGCGAGCGAGCGCGCGACCTCGACCGCGTCGACCTCGGCGCGGCGGACCGCGACGTCCGCCGCCGACCCCGCCGCGACGGCGAAGTCGTCCCAAGCCTCGAGGCTGCTGCTCGCCGTGTGGACGTGCGAGTTGTACGGGTTCAAAGCGGCGAGGCTGCGCTCGAGCTGCTCGCGCGGGGGCGGCGTGCGCCCCGCCACGCGCAGCAGCGCCTCGACGGGCATGGCGTTGTGCGCGTGGAAGACGTCCTCCATCCGCCACGCGAGGCCAGGCAGCCCGTCGGCGCCGAGCTGCGCCTCCGCGAGCAGGCAGAAGGAGCTCCACCACAGCAGCGCCTTGTGGCCTTGGCTGATGTTGGACCAGACCGCCGCGTGCGCCTCCGGCACCCAGTCCCACCCCTTGAGCCGGTAGTCGAATTTCCAGCTGCTGACGCTACGGACGACGCTGCGCGGGTGGCGCACCTGCATGCACAGGAGCAGACTGCGGCAGCGCGGCTCGAGGTCGGTCCTGCCCGCGCGGAAGGTGCCGGCGCCGAGTACCGTCGAGATCCAAGAGACGAGCCCGGACCTCTGGATGGAGGATGGCGTCACGTGCTCGTGCGAGAGCGGCAGGCCGAACTTCGTGAGGAGGCTGGCGATGCCGCCCGTGCCCGAGTTGCCCGCACCCAGGATCATCACGTAGGGCGTCGCGCTCTTGTTCTGCCCCGGGTTGCACAGCGCCTGCGTTCGCTTCGGAGGGAAGCGACCGCCGACTCGCGCGAGCAGCGCCCTCCAGTAGCGCTCCGCGGGCGCGGGCAGGGGCGCCGAGGTGTTGATTAGCACAGACGACGCGTTGGGCACGGCCACGAAGGGCGTGGGGACGGTCACCTTGGCGAAGTGCGACTCGGTGCGCGCGACGCGCGCGACCGCGACCGAGCGTGAGTGGTGCTGCACCTCGGCGGGCTCGTCGCCCTTCTTCGGCACGAGCGAGCTGCTCTCAGTCGGCGGCCCAGGGCCCCTTCCTTTGTCGATGACCACCGCCGACGGCGCGCCCTTGGAGGTGGCGGCCATTGGAGAGGCCAGAGCGTCGGTGCGCGTTGCTGACTTTTTTCAGAGCCGA
>Ga0209713_10001670_pt1 | contig 13467 bp, 2 predicted proteins | sample ArcOceMetagenome_3_FD_187444 | JGI IMG/M metagenome (GOLD analysis project Ga0209713, IMG submission 187444) | Marine eukaryotic phytoplankton communities from Arctic Ocean - Arctic Ocean- Svalbard ARC20M Metagenome (SPAdes) (version 2) | ecosystem: Environmental > Aquatic > Marine > Oceanic...
GTCGCCACCTCTGCTCCTGATGGGCGTGACGCGACCCGTGCGATGCCGTCCGCCGAAGCCAAGGCCCTCGTCGAGAGCATCGAGCCAGGCCTGTGGGCGACTGTCACGGGGTTGTTGCCTCCTGGGCCTGAGTCGCTCAGTCGATACACGGAGGCCATCGTGCAGCTGCAGTCGTCCACCACGCACGGGCCTCTTGTGCTGCCGGAGCACGCGGAACCAGGGGAGCGGCGTGTCTGCCTTGCGCCCGGCAGTGTACGCGCCATCGCTGCGGCGGTGTCGTTGCCCTTTGGCGGGCGCTACAGCACCAACACCGCAGCTGCCATGATCTTTGGTATCAGTCAGGCGTACGTCTCGCTGTGGCGACAAAAGGTCGTCCAGCTTCGCTTCCGCGGCGGCGTCGATCGCGTGTGCCGCAGCATCGCCAGCAGCAAGGACGCAGTGACCGAGGGGCGGTGCTCCCAGGCGACGGCGGGCAGCAGCAGCAGCGACGGTGGTTCTTACGGAGCCTCGGTGGTGCTCGAAGGGCATGCGGTCGTCGGACAGCCCCAACCCGCCAGTCGCAAGCGGTCTCTCCACGCCGCGCAGCAGGAGCAGCAGCAGCAGCAGCAGCAGCAGCAGCAGCAGCAGCAGCAGCAGCAGCAGCAGCAGCAGCAGAGCGACGACGACGTGGCGTGTGAGAGCTGCGGGCTGCGCCACTCGAGCGCGAACAATGCAATGCTCCTGTGCGACCAGCCAGGATGCATTGCCGGTTATCACCAGCGCTGCCTCGAGCCGCCGCTCGCGTCCGTGCCCGCTGGGGAGTGGATCTGCCCCGAGTGCATCTCCGCGCCACCGCCAGATGCGGATGGTTGCGTGGTCATCGACGCTGGCGCCCCCGACGGCGCGGGCGCATCGTCGTCGCGTAGTGCGCTGATCTCATCCGACGAGGGCGAGCGCCAGCGCATGACCGAGGTGATACGTGTTGCGCAAAGGCGCGGGGTCAAGCCACCGCCCCTGCGGCACGTGCCCCTGTCGCCGGAGGTCGAGCTCGCGAGCTCCAGGCTTGAGGCGATGAGCTACGAGGAGCTGCTGCGCGAGCGCGGGGCCTGGCTGGCGAAGCCGTTGCCTGTGCTAGAGTCATCAGGGAAGCCGTGGCAGCAGGACTGGCCCACGACGCTTGAGCCGCTGCTGAGCGGCCGCCCGGTGCGCAAGCGCTTCGGCGCGCATGGCACCTTCTCTGGCAAGGTTGCGGGCTGCTTCTCCGCCTTCTTTCAGGTCTACTACGAGGACGGCGACTCGGAGGAGATTGATCTGTATGAGCTGCGCAAGTTACTCGTCCCACAGGCGCAGATGGACGAGGCGCTCGACCTGCTCTGTGGCGCGCCAGGATGTCGGACATGGGTCGGAACACGGCACACAGGTGGCTGGCTTGGCAGCCCGATCCCTGGAGGGCCTGGACGCCTGGCTCGTCCTGTGGGTCGTGTGCTGGGGCGGCCCGGACCCCACTGCACGCTGCCGGCACGAACCCCCATCGAACCCCGAACGCCTCTTTCGGACGCCGCAGGCGCATACGAGGACGAGCTGGGCCATGGGCGTTCCAAGCGCGCACGGACGGCACGCGATCTTGAGGCTGAGCAGAGTCAGTACCTCCGCCGAACGGGATGCCACAATTCGCTTCCTGAAGGCAACGTGGCGTGCCACCTGCACGAAGCTCTGCGACGTTCGGGCATCTTTGCGGTGCGGGCCGCGCCAAATGCTTGAACACAAAACGCTTCATCGTCCTTGGAGCATCGCCTCCCTGCCGGCACGGCACGCCTGCACCCAGCTCTGCGACCTTCGGGCATCTTTGCAGTGCGGAGCGCACCCAGCCACCACCTCCTGTGCATTGTGGCAGCATTGTGATCCTGGTCCAGAGGCATCCGACTGACAAACATGCCCTACGGGGCTTATGTGCAATTTTCCGTGCGGCGTCATCAGCCGCAGGGGCCGCAAGTAAGCATCCGCGCCGAGAAGGGGCCGCCCGCAATATGAGACCACCCGCCGCAAGCCATACTGAATGGCCGGCGGGTGGAGGAGAGCCGCGGGGAGCAGGCCGCCATCGACCGCGCGCGGGTGCTGAACAATCCATTGGGTCTATTGTGGGTTTGCAGGAGGGGGTTTCGAAGGAGATGGCATTGGGCCGCACACAAAGGCGCACTTGGTATTGCGACGCATGGGTGGTGGACGAACTGCGTACGATGTGGAGGGGTTCTGTAAAAGTTGACGCTTGGGAGGTGCGGGGTGCGGGGTTCCTCGATGATGGCCGGTGTATACGCGGCTGGCTGCCTCGCTACGCGCTCTTTCCGCGTGCGTGACGAAAGCCGAAACGCGAAAGCGACGGAAAGTTGGACAAACCACCGTCGAATATTTCACTAACCGTCATACCTCGCTGTATTTTTACCGTATGGGGCCCCTTTTTGGAACGTGGAACCCAGCCGGTGAGAACGAGATTTGGAATGACGACGCACGACGCTTCCCACGATCCCGTCACAGTCGATTTTGAAGGACCCGGGCAGACCTAGTACCATACACGGTAAAGGGGAAAAAGCCTCCGTTGAGCTTCTCAGGATAAGCGCTAAGGCAAAACACGCACTGGGAGCGTTTTGCACGTGAGACGTTACGTGGGCATGCCGTCACTCCAGCTCCGAGAGCAGCTTCCCGAGGATCGCGTAGCTCCCAGCCATGGCGGCGGGCACATCGCCGAGCCCGTCGGCGAGTAGCTGGTGGCCCTTTGCCATCTCCTGCTGTATCGCGTAGATGCGGAAGCAGTTGCGTCCGACGTTGTTCGCTGGCCGCAGCGGGTCCTCGATGTACAGCGGGTCAAACCAGTAGTTCTTGGTGGTGCGACGCGCAGAGGCTGACGAGACCAGCTGCCCCCCTCCGCCGCCTCCGCGCGCGTTGCCGCACGCAGACACCGCGTGAGAGACCATGGATTGGCCCTCGTGGCTCACCGTGTCCCACGAGCTCGTCTCGTCCACCGTGCCAGTCCAAAGCGCTGACGCGACGGTTGGCGGCGCGCGGCGGAAGGACATCGCACGCATCAGCCCGCCGCCGCCACGGCCACCTCCGCCGCTGCCATCCTCGATGCGCAGATCAGCGAGCGTGCGCACGACGCCGCTCACGCTGCCACCCGCGTTGTATGGGTTGGTCGACGAGCCGTCGGACGAGAGGTCGGCGAGCGTACGCACCGCTGCCACCGGCCGGTACGACGCCACGCCCTGTGGCTCGTGATGGGGCGACTGGTCTGGCACCCAGTCGCCCGCCTCAGACGCGGGGCGGCGAGCACGGCCCATCCCGGCGGCGCCCATCGCGAGCGGCCCTGGCTGATGGTGCTGCTGCGGCGCGTGCAGCAGCCCATGCCGCAGTTGGGAGAGGTCGACGCGCACGGTGGATTCGTTGTCGCGCAGCAAGAATTCGCCATCGCCCGCGTTTCTTGTGACTGCGACGCCCATGTTGCGTGGGTCGAAGTGATGCGCGTAGAAGTCAAGAAGGGCCATCAGAAGCGCCCCGAGATTCTGCTCGTCCTCGCCGCCGCTGCCATTCGTCTGGCCATGCTGGTGCGCCTGCAGGAAGCGCGTGACGAGTAGCAGCAGCCCGTACGACGAGAGGCCGCCGAGGTACGGCTTGTCGAGATTGCGCTCCGCCAGAAACTGCTTGAGCACCAGCGTGAGCGGCTTGATCGCAGGCCGCTCGGCAAGTTGGCGCATCACGAGCTGGTTGGTGTCGAGGCCATGGTGCTGCGTGCCCTCGAAGGAGACGTCGAGCCGCAGCGGCCGGCCGCCCGCGACGTTGAAGCGTGTCGCGAAAGATACGATCGGCACCATCGCCGACTGAATCGTGCGGACCGTCTCGCCAAGCACCCACGGCTGCTCGAGCAGGCAGCGAGCCAGGCTTGCCTGCCAAGTGTCCTTGGGGATGGCGTTGTGCCCCTCGAGCTCGCCCGGCGCCTGTGGCATCGCTGTTGTGGTGCGCACGGGCGGCAGGGTCACCACGAGATCGACGTCAGAGCCGGGGCGCATCAGTCCCGTCGCGAAGGAGCCAAAGGCCTTAACCTGCGCGCGCGGCCAGAGCAGCGAGACGACGCTCTTCACCTTGGAGATGGCCGCCTCGTGAGCCGGCCCGTGCTCCACCATCTCGTGTTGGCACCGCCCAACAAAGCGCAGGATGTCGGCGTGCAGCAGCGCGTGCATCTGGTGCACTGGCGCCATTGCCGCCTCCGCCGCCGACGCAGCCAGCTGCGCTGCCACTGCGGAGAGGCGCGACGAGAGCGCTGCCAGCTGTGCTGCGGAGTCAGCGCCGCCGCCCGGTGCCGCGCGCGCTGGCAGCCCCGCAGCCGCCACCACGCGCGCTGCCGCTATCGCCGCTGCGCCGCCCGCCTCGTCGACCGCAATGCCGCATCCACCGCCGCTAGAGGTGCCGCTGGCAGCGATGACGGCCTCTGTCATCGCCTCAGACGCGGCTGACGCCGGTATCACCGACAACTCGTCTACGCTCAACGCGTTTGCTGCCGGCTCGTCCTCAGCCACCGCTCCCCCCTGGCTGATGGTAGCGGAGGAGAGGTTGGCCACAAGAGTGAACATCTCAGTCTCGAGCCGCGTGACTGCCGCGCGCAGTGCGTCATTCTCGCGTGAGAGCCGTTGGTTCTCTAGCCGCGACTGCAACGCAGCAGCTGTCTCCCACGCCGGCCCTTGCTGCATGCCACCGTCACCAACATCGCAAGCGTCGGCCTTGGAGGCAGCGGCGGTGGTATCGCGCGGCGATGGAGGTGAGCTGAGCAGCGCCGATGTCTGAGTGCCAGCGTCGCACGACGAAGCCCTTAGGCGTCGCGGCGACCCGCCGCCTTCACCAGTGCCGTCTCTGGAGCCGGGGCCATCGAGAACCGTCCAGTCCGATACGCATGGTGGAGTCAAGGCCAGTGCAGCACCTTCAGCTGACATTGCACGCTTATACCGGTGCACCAGACGCAGCCCCTCCGACTCGGCCGGCGATGCCATCGCTGACGTGGTGTGCACGAGGACGGTGGGTGGGCGACTTGCTGCATCGTCAACGCCGCCAGAACCAGCGCCGAGAGCGCACCTGCCGCCGTGCTCGTCGGCAGCGGTGCCGGTGGAGGTGAAGGAGACGGAGGCGACGTCTGGCGAGTCGCAACAGCTGTCTGAGCGAGATGCCGACTCGAGCAATGATGGCGTGTCTCCATCCACATCCGGGTCTTTGCAGGTGAAGGAAGCAGCTGCTGTGGCGATGGCACCAGTGGCACTGGTGGAAGCGGCGGTGCCAAGCCACCGGGCGTTGGGCGACGAGGCTCGCCGACGAAGCGAGGGCGGCATGGACCTCGAGTCAGATACACCCTCGTCTGATTCACCACGTCGCCGTTGCTGCACGTCAGGGGCGCTGGTGCGTTGATTGGTGTCAGAAGCGGTGGCGCTTGCCGGTACGGCGGTGAATGAGGCGCCCCTCAGCTGGGACGGCTGCTGCAGCAGGCTGCCGCGCGGCACTGATGGCGGCGAATCATCCGCCAACACCGCCGGCAGCGGTGAAAACGACGCGGCACGCTGCGCAGGTGGCCCATCTCGCATGGCTGCTGCGGGCGAGCTGCCATCAGCGCGGGAGGAGGAGGCATCAGTTGCGTCCTTTAGGGATCGGACATGCGGAGCAGAGCTGCCGCGATGTGGCTGGAGCGTAGGTAAGACACTGCCAAAGCTCTGCGTGGAGTTGGATTGCAAGCCAGCGGGGTGCGTTGGTGCGGAAGGCTCCTGCTGCTGCGGTTGCACCGGCATTTGTGAGGACGGCGGCGCATGCGGTGCTGGCGGCGTCGCGGGCCGTGGTGGAGAGGTCGGCCGGGCCGGAGGCAACGATGCTGAGCGGTGCACCACTGAATTGGACTCACCGGGAGACGACGGCACAGAGAGGTTCGCGCATGCAATCTCCTTGGACGCTGGCGCGGTGGCTTGGGGCACCGCTGGAGGCTCGGGACCTTCCTTTGGAGAGCGATTTGGCGGTATAACCGGCCTTCCCAGCGTCGGCGCAGTGGACGCCGCCGTGACGGCGTGTAAACAGGCGGGGCGGCTAGGAACTGGCGAGTCGAACGGCGAAGGCGGTGGTGGTGGCCAGCTAGCGGGGGGCTGCTGCTCATCGCCTGCAGTCGCCGGCACTGACGGCGCCGCCGCCGATTGCTGCCACGTGTCTGCGTGCCGAGCGCTGCCGCTGCCGCTGCCGCTGCCCGTCTCGGTGGGAGCGCACGCCTGTGGCGAGGGTGGGCGCAGTGGCCGCTGCTGCGGAGCGGCATGATGATTATCTGGCGATGGTGCAGGCCAATGGCCCATTTCGGGAGCGGCGGGTGATTGCCAGTGCCACTGCTGAGCCCAGCGGTGCACGCCCCAGTGTGCTTGCGGCAGTGGTGGTGGGGGCGGCGGCGGCGGCGGCGGCGGCGGCGGCGGCGGCAGCGGCGGCGGTGGCGGCCTTGGTGGTGGCGGCATCTGCTCTGAAGAAGGTAGCCATGGCTGCTGCCAGACCATCGGCGCGCAGCTGGCGCTTGCCTGCGTGGCATCCCAGCCAACAGCCACCGCCACGCTGCCTCCTGGCGCACGCCCGATGGCGCCAGCAGGTACGCGCTGAGCGAATTGGTTCAGAGAGCCGAACGCTCCACCGCCCCCACCGGTGCAAACCCCGCGGTCGCGAGCAAAGTGGCGCGGCAGCGGGCCCGAGTGCGGGCTGCGTGCCTCAGGTATGCGCGAAGCGCCGGCAGAGTTGCAGCGCGGCCGCGCCGGCTGCGACTCTTCTGAAGGAGAGCCGTATCCTTCGCCCCCGCGGTCCTCCTCGTACGCGCCAACACCGTCGCCAACGCCGCGGCCGCCAAGCTTCTGGGCAAGCGCATTCGCATCAAAGATTGGCTGGAGGTGTTGGTGGAGTGCACCATTGATCGGATGAGAATGACGGCGCGATGGGGGCCCTGAGGATGGCCCTGAGCCACCACAGCCGTCGCATCCGCACATCCTGCTGTGTGCCTTTCGCCCCACGGGCGGGGTACGCGCGCCGGGCGGCGTCAGCATGTAGGGTGGCGTCAGCGTGGCTGGAGGCGTCAGCTCCGAGGCCAGCTCATCGATCAGGGGCCAGTCCGACAAGTCAAGCGCCGGTGGGGAAGGTGGTGGCGCGGGCGGGCCGCCGCCGGAGGCGAAGGGCGGGGCGCGCGGCGGCGATCTCTTGCAGGATCCCGGCGTCGCTGTGGGTGGTGGCGACACGACAAGGGCACGCTCGGCCGTCGCTATGTCCGCGGATGCCGGGACCAGGGCGTTGATGGCATTGCTAGCGGAAGCGGCGACGCTGGCCGACGTGCCAGCAGTGGCGGACAATGGGGTATGTGCCGAGGTGGGCAATGTCGGTGGAGGCGGCGTCTGCAGCGGTCGCAGAGGGGTCGACGGCGGTGGCGGTGGAACCGCTGCTCGTGGCGCGGCAACCTTCGCCCATGAGCTGTTCGGATCCAACGGCACGGGCTGCGTAGCTGTGGTCGCGACGGTGACACCGCCTTTGGTGGTGGGGCGAGGCGTTGCCACACCGCGCGCTTGGCTTGGCGTGGCGCGGGCGCCGCGGCGGAGAGGCACAGCTGATCTTGTCGGCACATCGACCGAGGGCGCCGGCTGCGCTGCGTTTGCGGCGGCACCATTGCCAATGGACCCGCTTGTCGAGCTGACGCCACCGCTGCCGCGTGCCCGCGCGCCGACGGCAGTCCAGCCATCATCGGCCGTCAAAGCATCTTCCTTGGCAGGCACTTGCTTGGCAGTTGCACCATTGTTGCCCACCTCCTGTACTGCCGCCGCCGCAGGCTTTTCGCCCGGCGGCGCCGCCGCAGGCGTCGCTGCGAGCGTAGCAGCCGCTGCAACTCGGCTCTTGTTGGTCGCAGCCAGCAGCGCCAGGCTTTCTTCGGCGGTGTCCTCAGCGACGCCTTCATCCGCACCGTCTTCGTCGTCATCCGACACCACCTGTGCCGCGCGGCCACTGAATGCGGTGACCGCTTCCGCCTTTTCAGACGTCCGGGCGTTGCTCGCGGGCGCAGGCCTGCCCTTTTTGCCCCCTCTCTTGGTCGACCTTGTCGCCGCCACCGCATCCTTGGTCGCCGTCACCGCAGCCATCGCTTCCGCCTCCTGTCGCCGCCGAAGCTGCTGCTCCGCCTCGTCGCGAACAAGTTCCGAGGCCAGATGCGCCGAGTACTTGGCAGCTAGTCGTTTTGCGAGGCTGCGGCAGAGTTGATCAAGCGGCGAGTGGACGCGCCGCAGCGGCCGCTCGTGCAAAAGCCGTAGAAACCCTTCGGCGTCGTGCGAGAGCCCCGCGCGCAGCAGCAGCGGAATCGCGTCAGCACCCGCGATTGGCGCCGCCTTCACTGAGGCGCGACCGTCAACAAGGCCGCCAGGGATGCCTCCAAAGCCGCCGAAGGCGCGCAGGGCCTCGGTCCGTGCGTCTGGCTCGCCGGGCATGATCGGTGGTTGCCCTACAACGCCCTCGATGAGCTGTGTGAGGAGTCCGATCTCCGTATCGGCTCCGTCCTCGCTTAGCTGCTGTTCCTGCCGGTGTTGCAGCCACTGCTTGCGCTTCAGCTCGCCGCGTTGGCGCAGTGCATTGCCCAGCGTGGCAAACTCGGCCGCGAGCATCGCACGCCGCTCGGCGTGCGGCAGTGACCGCCACCAGCTTTCGGGCACGCGGCGCAGTGGCGGTGCCGGCGGCGCGACCACCCCGGGCACGCAAGCAGCTTGCACGGCGGCTGCGAGCAGCAAGTGCAGCCGCGCCGCAACGAATGCGCCAAGCGAGAACCAGCCGCAGCCGCGAAACCACTCCGGCCGTGCGCTCGCTTGCGCGGCGGCGGCCGGTGACGATGGCTGCGTGCCGAATCGCCCAGAACTCAGCAGCCGCATAGTGCTCCAAAAGGCGTCGACATCTGCCAGCAGCGACGCGTCGAGCGTGACGGTGTCCAGTGGTGCGGCTGCATCGCAGAGCCGCAGAGCGTCGAGCAGCGTGCACTCGGCGTGCCGCCGCGCCTCCTCACCACGTGACTCAGGATGTCGCGGCACGAGCTGCCCACCGCCGAGCGACGGGTGTGACCAGCGAGACTCGAAGGCGTACGAGACCCCGGCAACGACGCGTGACTTGCTGCTGCGCGCGCGCGTCCCGCCCTGGCCTAGATCGAGGAAAAGGCCAGGGCCCTCAGACATCAGGCGCGAGTGCAGCTGGCGGAGCTGGCCTGCCCATTCGGCGTTGGTCGAGCGAAGAATGTCGACGCGCGCAGCAGGTGCGAGCCGCGCGAGATGCGCTCGGAGAAAGGCGGCGAATTTATGCGCCTGCTTGTTGTCAGGCTCCATTGCCGCTCCTCTTGACGCGCACTCCTCGACGCGCACTTGGTTGGCGAGTAGGTAGAGGACGCGCCCCAATCTATGTTGCATTAAAAAGTATGCAGGATACCAAATGTTCGATCGTCTCAGCCCGGAGGCGATCCGATAGCTAACCGCCTAAACAGCCTAAAAAGTACGCGTGATACCATAAAGTAATCTTACTTACTTACTTGGATCTACGCAAACTCTCCTAAGCAGCCTACAGTACGCAGCAGAACTCTCATCGCGGCTCAACTCACCGCCATTGCCGGATCCCAGGGCAGCTTGCTCCCATCGTACCCGAACTTTGCGCTCACCAGTCCCCGCACCCTGAGATCCATTGGCAGCGACGCCTCGTACTTGACAAACTGCTGCTCGAGGAGCCGAAAGAAGGCGACGTACGAAGCCGTGGCACCACCGCTCGGGCACGGCCTGAGCAGCCGCCCGCTGACGAGGCAGCGATTCTGCTGGCTGTGGACGTCGTCGGCGCAGTAGAGCACTTCCTCCTCCGCGCCGAAGAGCTCGCGGAGCCGACGCCTGCGGAAGCCCTGGATCCACGACTCAAAGTACGTGGCCTCGTTGAGCAGCTCGCCGTATGCCGACGACAGCGTGCCTCGCGCCCTCGCGTTGAAGAGCTGGTTGCGCCACGACGTCGCGCGCGCGACCGTCGGCAGCACCTCGCGTACGAACGCCTCGCCTCCCTTGTCCCGCGCGCCACGATCACCGCCGCCGCCGCCATTGCCGCCATCACCGTCGCCGCCGTCGCCGCCGCCGCTGCCACCGCCCTCCTCTTCCGAGGGCGGCGGCTTGGCGAAGCGGTAGCGCCGGAAGAGGGCGTGGCCAGCCCCTTGCTCCTCCTCCTCAGCGATCGCCTTGGGCGCCTCCGTGCAGTGATGGAAGCGGCACGCCTCGCCGTCGTCGCACATCCCATACCGCAGGTAGCGCCGGCAAAGCTGCTTGCCCAGCCTCCTAGCCTCGTCCTTGGCGGCCGCGAGCCTCGCGTGGTCGAGCGCGCGTGCCGCCTCCTTCCGCCCCGCCGCCTCCTTTCCCGCACGCGACGCCTCCCTCTCGATCAGGCTCTGCTCATCGACGTCTGCAGCCGCTTCGCTCTCCGGGGTGGGTGGCGGAGGCTCACCTGGCTCGCATGGCTCGCATGTCGGGGCGGTCGGGTCCACGCCAGCGTCGGAGGAGCCGCCGCCGCCGCCACTACCGCCGCGCGGAAAGTAGAGGTCCGCAAACAGGGTGGCGCCTCCCACGCCGGCACCTGGCCCACCGACGAGCTTGCAGCAACAGCAGGTGGCAAAGACACAGCCCAGCATGCGATCGAGGTGCTTGCGCACAAACTCGATCCCCGCGTCCGTCCCGGGGCCGCAGAGATGCTTGCCGAGGACGATCACATTCTCGTAGCCGTCGGGCAACACGTAGTCCTGGATGAGCCGCTCCACCCGCGTCACCGCCTTGCGCTGCTTGAGGTCGGCGGGCAGCCACGACTCGCCGCGCAGCTCGGGGCGTGGGGAGTCCATCTCGACGCAGATGACCGGCACGTCAAAGACCAGCGCAATGAGGCAAGACAGGTTGGCGTTTCCAGCGCCAACGTCAATGACGAGGTCGCAGCCAGTCGTACCACCGAGGCGAAAGATTTGGTACAGGAGGGAGAGCTCCTGGCTGGCATACTTCTCGTTATACTTGTGCGCCCGCCACATGAACTGGTCGATCACCCGGCATGCGCGCGCTGATCCGGGGTCGTCGTCGCCGTCGTCGGCGGCCGCGGCAGTGCCGCCATCCGATGCAATTAGAGCGGCAGCACCATCAGGACCATCGGTACCATCACCACCATCGCGAATGGTGCCAGTGGCGCCAGCGGCGCCCCCGGCCCCAGCGGCACCAGAACCAACAGCACCAGCACCAGCACCAGCACCAGCACCAGCACCAGCCTCCTGCGAGCTGTTCTGTGGCCGCTGGAAGAAGACGCTGCTGCGAAGCATCTCGTCGCCCACTGCAGCGAATAATTCTTGGGCCGAGTCGCGTGGAAGCTGCGCGTAGAGTGCCGCCTCTGGCACCGCCCTCTCGATGTCAGCAGCAAGCCGCGCATGGAGTCGGCGTGCGTCAACGAGCTTTGCGCTGTGCTCCCAGTTGTGGTGCTCGCGCTTCATCTCCTGCTTGTAGAGCGCTTTCTCCTGCTTCTTCCTGGCGTTTTTCGACAGGCCAGGCGCGGAGATCTCCTCATCCACTGCTGGCTCCTGCATGCTGCCTGCGCTGGCGACGCTTGACGGCAGAGGCGCCGGTGACGCCGACAAAGTCTTGCACGAGCTTCTCCCTGCGGCGCGGAGGCACACATGTTCGGTAATCGTGCGTGGTGGCATGCTCGTGGCGCGCAAATGGGATGAGAGGCGCTCAGCCGGTTCGAGCAGTGGCCTACGGAGAAAGCCACGACGGACTGCATGAAGTTGCATGCTGCTCGAAGTTGCGTAGACGCGAACACCGCGTTTCTTGCGCCAAAAATAGCCTCATCTCCTGACATGCTGCGAGCGCGGAATCCACGACTGGGCACGCGGACACCGCCTCGAGCGAGTTTGTTGTGGCTGGAAAAAGCCGGCGGCTGCACGCGATCCGATGTCACTCGATTGAACGCAGGAGAGAGTCTCTCTGTCTCTCTGTGTGTCTGACTCACGACACACACTGTCACCACTACGCCGCAAGGGCGCGACACTGAAAATGACGTAATGGCTCGAGCCCACGCAACCCTAGTTTGCAGACTTGGACGCTCGAACACACGGGGCTCCACAGTGCTGAAAAAGCCGCCACAAAAAACTCTCCGCAAGTGCCGGCGGAAGCCTCCCGGATGGAGGAACGGGCCTCTGCACCCGATGATAGGCACAGCAGGCTGAATGTGCAGCAGCGGCCGGGGCGCCCGCCGCGCAAGCCAATGCGCGCCGCCCGGCCTCCCAATGATTCCCCCACCCCCCCTTCCCTGCATCTCCCCCCCCCCACACCTCAGCGCCGCCTGCCGAGCAGCATTCACGCCATCGCGAACTGCTCGCAGATGCGCTTCGCGCGGAGCTTGGCGTCGTGCCGGCAGAGCGTCTCGATCAGGTCCCGGCACTGCCAGCGGCTCAGCTTGAACTTGAACCGCTGCCGCTCCGTGTACTCGAGCACGTGCCGGAACTCGGCTTCGGGCACCGGCATGAACTCCTCCATGATGTCGAAGGTACACTGCGCCGGGAACGGCGAGCCATCCCCATCGTCGGCCTCGACGTCCTCGATTTCGAGGCCGGTCAGCTCGTCCCGACGGCTCACCTTCGGCGTCGGCGCAGCGCCACGCCACGCAGTGAGGCTGAGGTTCTCCTGGCCCTTGGAGGTGGCGACGTAGACACCGTGCAGCTGCCGGTCCGAGAAATTGAAGAGGAAGACAAGTGTGTGGTGTGCGACGATCGACTCGACCAGCGGCAGGTACTTGCGCGGCAGGCCCACCATCGAGAGCCTGAAGCACTCCTCGAAGGTTGAATTGGTGCAACCGAAAATGATGCCCGCTGCCGGCTGCTGACCCGGCAGCGACTCGTCGTCGACGACGCCGGGATGACCCAGCGACAATACGCTGGCCCCCGGCGCGCCGGACAGCGGGCCACCGCCACCACCGAGACCGCCGCCGCCGCCGCCAACGCCGCCGCCAACGCCAATGCCAATGCCAATGCCAATGCCAATGCCGCCGCCACTGCCAACGCCGCCGCCCCCGCGCCCGGGCTGTTGGTTCGACATGGGGTTCAGCCCGGCGAACGCTGGGGCGCTACCCAGGCCACCCAGGCCACCCAGGCCACCCAGGCCACCCAGGCCACCCGTCATGCCTTGCGGCCCTCCACCACGATGCTGCTGCACCAGGTGTTGGCCACGCTGCCCTGCGCCCATGCCGCCCTGCTGCTTTTGCTGGCCGCGCTTGCCAGCACCGCCGCCGGTGCTTGTGCCGCCATCCTGCATTTGGACTGAGCCAAACTGCTGCGCGAGCTGGTGCTGCTGGAACTGCTGGTGCATCTGCCACTGCTGCTGCTGCTGCTGCTGCTGCTGCTGCAGTGGCTGCTGCTGCTCCTGCTGCTGCTGC
>Ga0209713_10001671_pt1 | contig 13462 bp, 6 predicted proteins | sample ArcOceMetagenome_3_FD_187444 | JGI IMG/M metagenome (GOLD analysis project Ga0209713, IMG submission 187444) | Marine eukaryotic phytoplankton communities from Arctic Ocean - Arctic Ocean- Svalbard ARC20M Metagenome (SPAdes) (version 2) | ecosystem: Environmental > Aquatic > Marine > Oceanic...
CGCGCCCTCGGTCGCCTGGCGGGCGACAAGGTGCATGCCGACCAGCACCGCGGTCGAGCGACGCTACGCAGCCTGGCGCGATCAGCGATGGACGATTTGGACGCAGCTGCCGATGCCGCATGGCATAACGCGGTGCTCAAGGTTGCGGGGTGCGCAGGGCATGACGCCGAGCAGTCGGCCGACGAGGCGTTCAATCTGTGTGCGCACAAAATGGCGCGGCAAACGTGGCACACCGACAGCACGGCCTCCCTCGCGTACATTGTGGCGCTCACTGACGCACCTGCGACCGAATTTTTGCAGCTGCACGAGCGTTGGATCGACGTCTCCGCGTGCAGCGCTGCCCGCCGCAAGGCATTCTTCGGGAACGCGTCTGCCGCGGCGGCGACCGCGAGCAGCGACGTCGTGAGGAGCGCTGACCCGGAGCTGCAGCCGGGCGACGTTATATTCTTCTACACGCAACGGGTTCATCGTGCGCCGCCACCACCAGCGCCGGGCAAGCCGCGCTACACGCTTTTTGGAGCCTTCTGTAGAGAGGGCAAGAGCAATTCTATGCCGCAATTTTTTCCCTGAAATTAGTGCGTTTCGGATATAATAGCATGTCGCGGGTATTAGTGCGTGTCGTGTCGCTTGATCTTGATTACATGCTTGACAACTGCACGAGAACTGACAGGGCACATCGAAGCGTACGCCGCTGGGGTCGCTTTGCGCATGCGCAGAGACCTCGCCAGCGCCGGCGAAGCGCTGCGCCATCGGACCAGCAGCTCACACAACGCTGCATCTCGCGCCGCTGCCATCACTGTCGCAATGCGTGACGGGGATCTCTTCGCAACCGCCGCGAGAGGCGCCGTCTCTGGCGGTAGCTTCCCGGCCATGCTGCCGCTTGCCATGCCGTGCAAGGCAACCTGGCTGACCCACCGCCGCGCTCGGTCACTTCCAGACGCGATTTCGAGCTGCAGCTTGCTGTGTATCGAACATGCCGCTGGGCTGTTCGCGCTGCGCAGCGCACCGTAGCACACAGCGGGATTCAGCGGGACGCCGGCTTGTGCCTAGCGTGCAACCTGTGGTAGAAGGCGGCCTTCTAAGCAAGCAGGCACGCATGTTAGGTACATGCGTGGCAGCGGGAGCATACCTAGGCCTAGGATGTACATCCTAGGAGGCGGGCAGTGCTAGCGCCAGAGCCGTCCACCCCTGACGTCGAGCCACAGGCAGCCGCGAGACCTTGAGGCTCCGCCTTCGGCAATATATTTGTCGCTTGCCGGACGTGTCTGGCTCACGCAGCGCCACTTTAGTGCTCGATGCACCGCGTCAGCATCATGCCATGATCGCAGGCCGCCGTCACCGACTCCTTGGAGCGCGCTGAGTTGTCACGAAAACTCCGGTGCATCGTTTGGTATGCCATCCGATGGCATGCAGCCCCTCTTCTTCATCCATCGTCCGATTCTTGTTCACCGACCACCAAATCATTACAGGACCAGACTATGACTTTCCAAGGCGTGCGTGTCAGGGCTACTTATACAAAACCAAGACTCAGTGTAGTACCGTGCTTCATCCATGCATCATGCTCTCTGTACAGCTCTCTCACACCCTCTCTCGCACCATAATCACATCAGCGGTGGCATGGGCGGCGGCGACTGGCGCGCCTGCATGAGCAGCGGCTGGAGCGCCGGCATGGGCGGCGGCGGCGGCCGCGCCATCACGGAGAAGTTGAAGCGCTGCCCCGGCGTCAGACCGGCGGGTACCGTCACCATCAGCACCCCGAATGGCGTGCTCACCGGGATCGCCTGGCCGCCCTGCACGCCATTCGGGACCGTGCACATCAGCTGCAGCGGCTGCGGCTGCGGCTGCTGCGGCTGCTGCTGTGGCTGCTGCCGCTGCCGCTGCTGCTGCTGCCGCTGCAGCTCCTCCTGACGAATGCCGGCGTGGCCTCCCAAGGCCTCCAAAGCAGCAGCATGCTGAGAGGCGTGCAGCTTGCGCTGCACCTCCGCCAGCTCCTCCTGCTTCTCGGCCTTCGCGGGGTCTTCGTCGCGCAGCAGCTTGATCGCGGCGACCAGCGCGTCCTTCTGATTCTTGAGCGCCTTGGTGCCTTGGTAGTGCGGAGCTTTTTTGCCGCCGGCGCTCAGCTTGCGCTGCACCTCCGCCAGCTCCTCCTGCTTCTCGGCCATGTCGTCGTCGTCAGCCATCTCCGCGATCTCGGCGAGCAGCGCCGTCTTCTCCTCCTTGAGCGCACGGCCGCCGATCATGCCACCGATGGCGCACGGGAAGCACAGCCGCCCGTAGAGCAAATTCGCCGCCGCCTCCACCGCCGCGTGCCCGCTGATCCGCGCCGCCTCGCGCACGCTGCGTGCCGCCGTGCGCTCGGCATCGGCCGACGCGTAGCGCTGCTCCATCGGCAGCAGCCCGGCCTGCGAGAGCGCCTTGGCGAGCCACTTGCGCAGGCCCGCGAGGTTGTGCGAGGTGTCGTCCAGCGGCGGCGGCACGTAGCTGAAGTTGGCGTCCCGGTGCGTGGCCGGCCACTTCGGCGTCTCCTTGTCCTTGAAGGTGTCGGCGAGGTCGGCGCGGTCGACGATGCACTCGCCCTGACCGTCGAAGATGCGGATCTTTCGTCCCTTGAGGAGGCACTCGCCCGAGTCGGTCTGCGTGTCGAAGAAGAACTCGACAGCGCGCCACATCGCCTCCTCCGACTCAGGCGTGCCGTCGTACTTGGCCGCGGCGAGCACGCCGGTGGCGCGGCCGCAAAGCGCGTCGTGCAGCACGCGGTGGAGGGAGCCGGGCGCCGCCTTGCGCACGCCGCCCTCGAGCTCGGAGAGAGGCAGCGTGCGGCCGAACTGGATGGTCGTCCAACCGGTGTGCACGTCGTAGATCTCGATCGTGCCGCCGTCGATGCCGTGCTCGACGACGCGGCGCCAGCGCGTGACGTTCTGCTGGATGATCTCGTAGAAGCAGACACTGATTTCGTCGCGCTCGCGCCGCATCAGGTAGCGGCCAACGTACCACGGCGAGACGCCGAGCATGCCGTAGAAGCAGCCGGCGTAGCCGATGATGTGCTCGGCGAGCGTGTGGTCGAAGTCGCCCGCGATCAGCGTGTGCCGGAAGAGGGCGCGCAGCAGGTTTTCCTCGCTCCAGATCGGACCGCCGAAGCTCTGCGCCTCCTTGACGAGCGCGTCCAGCTCGCTCTGGATGAGCTGACTGCGCCGCGCGCCATCGAGCTCAGCGACTAGCACGCGGTGCCAGAAGGCGACGCCAAAGGTGCGCTCGCGGTGTGCCGATGCGAGCCGCTGCGACTTCTTGCGCGTCGCAGCGCCCGCAGGGGTGTCGGCGAAGAAGTCGGTGAGGAAGGGCGCCATCCAGCCCTCGCGCAGGCGGATGAGCATCTGGCGGTGCGGCTCGTTCTCGCGCAGGTGCTCCATCAGCTTGTGGGCGGCGATGTCGCTCGGCGCGCGGCGCTCGAAGTGGTGGTCGTCGTCGTCGGACGCCGGCTTTTGGGCGACACGCTTGGGGCCGCTGCCGCCCGACGAGTTATAGCTGCGCGGCGACGTGCGGCCGCTGGACGAGCCGCCGCTCGACGAGCCGCCACGCGACGAGCCGCCGCCCGCCGTCGATGCGTGCCCGTCCGCACCGTCGACCTCAAAGCTGTCGTCATCCATCCGGGACGACCGCGTCCGCTTGCGTCCGCCCGCGTCGCCGCGCGCCAGGCTGATGGTGCTTGGCCCCACGGGCGCCGCAGCGTCGACGCCGGCGGTGAGGATCGGCATGGTGACAGCTACGCCCGCCACCGTCGCGCCGGCCGACACGGGTGGCGCCGCCAGCAGCAGCAGCAGCGGCACCAGCCACCTACCACTGGCGGCCAGCAGCCGCATGAACCACGGGGCCACGCGGCTGCGGCCACGCGGCTGCGGCATCCGGAAGAGCCAGCAGGTGATGAAGACGGGCGGGACGAGCAGCGAGAAGCCCGCCCACGCCAGCACGCTCTCGGAGGCGAGCGGCACCACCAGCAGCGCCAGCAGCAGCGCCAGCCGCAGGCTCGAGCGGCCCAGGCCGCCGCTGCCGCCGCTCTGCACGAGCGAGCAGCCGACGGCAACCGTCGCCAGGATGCATCCGGCGATCGCGACGGCCGCGAAGAACCCCGCAGCGCCAGACGACGCTACAGCGATGGCCACGTTGGGAGTCGCAACGAAAGCGGCGGATGCTGCTGCGATGAGGCCGAGGTCAGCTGCGGCCGCAAAGCTGCGACGGGCCGGGGAGAGCCACAGCAAGGACTCGCGCCTCCCGCCGTCCACACACGCCGGGACGTCGAAATCGCCGCGCCAGACGGGCGGCGGCGGCGGCGGCGGCGGCGGCAGCGGCGGCGGCGGCGGCGGCGGCGGCGGCGGCGGCGGCGGCGGCGGCGGCGGACGACGCGGCTCGGCGCTCTCCGACCAGTTGGAGCTGGTGGAGCTCGAGATGATGGTGTCGTTGCACGAGAATGTGCCAGAGTCGTCGATCGCCATCGCTGGATCGGTGCATCCGGTCGAGGTGGGCCAGGCGAGGCCCGACGCCCAGCACGTGCTGCTGTTGGTGGAGGCCGAGCAGTGGCAGAGCGACCAGGAGCTGGCGCTGTCGCTGATGTCGATGACGTTGGCCGATGACCGCAGGTCGTTGACGGTCTCGTCGAGTGTCGTCGAGCTGTTCAGCGGGCAAACACAGCCAGCACAGCCGGCCGTGTCCGCAGGAGACGGGTCGGTGGCCGACGGGTCGTTGACGATCGAAGCGTACTTGGAGGCTGCGTGGACGGTGCGGTCGGTCACGATGTTGTTGCAGCAGGTGAGCAGGAGGGCTAGCGAGAGCGCGCGCGCGATCATCGTCTCGAGAGTGACGAGGAAGTGAGCGCGGCTTGCAGGTGTCTCAAGTTTCGATGTTCTGCATGCCGATGCCGGGCTTTAGCACCTCAGTGAGCTGTTTTGTTGGGAAGTCTCTATGGCAGCGTCGTTGTGATCGCAAAGTACACTACCCTCAAACAATGCAAGGCTGCATGCAGATGGAGTACAAACACTATCAGGTCAATACCTGGATGTTTTCTACGCTGGCGTACTCGGTGCATCGGCCGATCCCTTGACCAGCCCCTGCACGATGATGTCGGCCGCGCTGCCCTCTGGGCCTGTGCCGTCGTTCAAGAGGTCAGCTGCGCTGGCGATGTTGCCGATTGCGCTGGCTGGCGCGTCGGCAGGCGCGAACGGCGGCGTCGGCAGCGGCTCCGTCTGCAAGCGGCGCGCATCGACAAACCACGCCGTCTCGTCGAGCGGCGGCTCGGCCGTGGCGGCCGTGCCTTCGGCCCGCGCGCCGGTGCGCGCCTCCTCGGCCTCGTCGGCGGCGGCGACGACGCGCTTGACGCGCTCGAGCTGCGTGTCGACGGCGGCGGCGCGCCCCTCGAGCGCGGGCGCGAGCGCGTTGAGCAGCTCGATGCGCTTCTCGAGCTTGATGGCGTTCTTCTTGTCGCCGAGCGCGCGCAGCTGCATGGCGCGCTCCGCCTCGGGCGCCGCCTCGCGCTTTGCGCGATCGGCGCGCCGCCGCAGACCCGCCGCGAGCTCGAAGAGCTGGTGCTTGTCCGCGTGCAGCGCCGCGCGCGCGTGCTCGGCGCGCTCGGCGCGCTCGGCCTGCGCGTCCATCGCCGCCGTCCTCTCCTCGTCGGCGCGCTCGCGCTCGAGGCCATGCGCCTCGCGCTTGCGCGTCGACTCGAGCGAGGCGAGCTTCCTCGCCTGCAGCTGCGCCTCGTCGCGCGCCGCCAGCTTGGCTGACTCCTCGCCCTGCCGCGCCTCGGCCTTCTCGAGCTTGGCGAGCGACAGCCGCTGCGCCTCCCTGCGCTGCTGCAGGATGACGGCGCTCACCTCCATCGCGCGCTCGCGCAGCCGCAGCAGCCGCGCCCTCGACGCCTCGCGCGCGCGCGACGCCTCGCGGCGCTCGTCGACGTATTGGTCCCACGCGGCCGCCGCCTGCCGCCGCCGCTCGAGCAGCCGCGCCGCCGCCCTGCTCGCCTCCGCCTCCGCCTCGTCCGTTGCCGCCTTCGCCGCCGCCGCCTCCGCCGCCGCCGCTTCCTCGCTGTGCTTGCCGCCCGTCGGCTCGGCGGCCGCGGGCGCCGCATCGGCGGCGTCGGCCCAGCCGGCGCGCGCGTCGGCCGCGCCCGCCTCGGCGGTGGTCGCCTCGAGCCTCGCCAGCTCGAGGCTGCGCGTGGCGCCGTCGGCGGCGGTGCGCGTGAGGTGCGCCTCGCCGCCCTCCTTTGCGAGCCGCGCGCGCGCCGCCTCGGTCTCGGCGCGCGTCGCCCGCTCGCACAGCTCGAGCGTCGCGCCCGTCAGCGCCGCCATGCGATGCTCGAGCGCGAGCGCCACCACCTCGGCGCGGTGGTGCGCCGTGCTGCCGCCCGGCAGCGCCAGCGCGCGCCCCACCAGCGCCTGCGCCTGCGCCACCGGCTCGCGGCAACTCTCGACGCGCTCGAGTTGCTTCGAGAGCAGCGCCGCCTGCTTGGCGGCGGCCTCCTCCGTCATGCGCACCGCCGCCTCCGCCGCCGCCCGCTCGGCCTCGCGGCTCGCCGCCTCCGCCGCCACCGCCGCCGCCGCCGTCTCCTCGGCCGCCACACGCAGCCCGGCCTTGGCCGACTGCTGCGCGTCCGTGAGCGCCTGTGCCGCCTTTGCCGCGCGCAGCTGCGCCTGCGCCGCGTCGGCCTTGCTCGCCTCGAGCCGCGTCGCGTGCTCGCGCGCACGCGCGCGCGCCGCCTCGTGCCCCTCGGCCGATGTGAGCTCGCCCCTGAGGTCGGCCCAGTGCCGGTTGGTGTCCTCCATCTCCTGCGCGATGGCGCGCCCCCCCAGCAGCCGCACCTCGAGCTCGATCTGCGCGACGGTCAGCATCTCCTTGCCGCGCTCGGCGCGCGCCTTGTGCCGCCGCCGCGCCTTCTCGGCCTGCACCTTGTCCTGCGCCGCGAGCGCCGTGTTGAGCGCCGACGCCGAGCGCCGCGGCGGCGGCGGCGGCGGCTTGGCGTTGATCAGCATGTTGGCGGCGGCCATCCGGATCGCGCCCGCCTCCTCGGCCTCCCTGTGCGCGTTGCTCACCGCCTTCCTCGCGTCGTCGATCTCCGCCTCGCCGCGCGCCGAGCGCTCCTCGAGCTCCGCGCGCATCTGGACCATCTCGGCCTCGTCCGCCGCGTCGCCACCGCCACCTCCCTCGCCGCCCTCGCCGCCCTCGCCGCCCTCCTTGGCCTTGGCCTTCTTGGTCTGCAGCTCGGTCTGCAGCCTGACGAGCTCGAGCCACGCGTGTCCCGCCTGCAGCTGCGCCAGCTTCGCCTCCTTGACCTCGAGTGCCGCGCGCATCCCCGCCAGCTCGGCCTCCTTGTCCTCCACCTCCGCCTCGGCGTTGCGCAGGTCAGCCTCCTCCTCGACGCACCGCGCCATCGCCTCGGTCGCCTCCGCCATCTCGCGCGCCGCCTCCGACCGCAGCTGCGCCGCATGACGCTCCGCCTGGTCGCGCTTGCCCGCGGGCCGCGCCGCCGCCTCGCTCGCCGCGCGCTCGGCCGCCGCGGTCGCCTCGGCCGCCTCTGCTCGCTCCTGCGTCGCCCGCGCCGTTGCCAACTGCAGCTCGTCCCTCTCCTTCTGCAGCCGCGCGCGCGCCGCCTGCATCCCCTCCTCCGCCGCCGTTTTGAGCGCCTCGCGCGCCTCCTCGAGCGCCTGCTGCGCCGCCTCCGCCAGCCGCTTCGCCTTCTCGCGCCCACTCGCAATGAGGTGAGAGTCGTCGACGGCCGCCGCCGGCGCGGCCGCCGCCGCCGGCGCGGGCGCGGGTGCGGGTGCCATCCCATAGAGGGCGCCGCCGTCGCGCTGGATCTGCGCCGCCGTCATGCGGCCGCGCCTGCCCGTGCTCCGCCCAATCTCGGAGAGCAGATTCGACGTCGCCTGCGAGAGGCCAGCGGCGCGGCTCGCGCGCTCCGTGGCGGCGCGCAGCGCCTGCTCCGCCTCCATCTGAGCCTCCTGCAGAGTCATCATCGAGGCGCGCGCGCCCGCCATCGCCTGCTCCGCCTCCTCGAGCTCCTTGGCCATCGCCGCCGCGCTCGCCTCCGCCGCCTCCTCGGCCGCCGCTTCCTCGGCCTTTGTCGCCTCCTTCGCCTCCTCCGCCGCAGCCTTCTCGGCCGTCGCCGCCTCCCTCGCCTCCTCGGCCGCCGCCTGCTCGGCCTTCGCCGCCTCCCTCGCCTCCTCCGCCTCCCTCGCGCGCGCCAGCAGCAGCGCCTTCTCCGCCTGCACCATCGCCGCCTTGTCGCCCTTGGCCTTGGCCACGTCGAGCGCGCGCTGCGCCGCCGCCGTTGCCGCCTTGGCCTCCTCGGCCTCCTCGCGCTCGCGCATGGCCTTTGCAGCTGCCATGCGCGCCTCCTCGCGCTCACGCGTGGCCTTTGCGGCGGCCACCCTCGCCTCCTCGCGCTCACGCTCGGCCTTTGCAGCGGCCACGCGCGCCTCCTCCGCCTCGACGTCTGCCTGCGCCTGCTGCTCCGCAAGCTGCTGCGCCTCGACCACCTTGGCCTGCCACAGCCCGTCCTGCACGAGCCCCAGCAGCCGCCCCGAGATCGTCGGCGTGTGCGGCCACTTGCCCGTGAGCAGCTTGGACGAGAGCAGGCCCGAGGTGACGATCGTCTCTCCCTGCAGCAGCACGTACATCACCTCGAACGAGCCGAGCCGCGGGTAGATTGGCGGCGGCGGCGCGAGGCCGAGTCGCCCCTCCTTCTTTGGCACCGTGATCGCCGGGTGCTCGAGCTGCGCGCGCAGCTCCGCATTCGGCCGCAGCGGCGCCTTCCGCCCGAGCCACTTGGCTAGGATCTTCGGATCGATCACGCCGGCCGTCGCGAACGACGCCATGTACGGGTGCGGGTTCTCTAGCAGCGTGAGCCGCTCGGCCTGGTTCTCAAAATGCATCCGGACCAGCTCGACCACGCTCGAGTGCACCTGCAGGTACTGGCCCGACGTGCCGAAGAGGCCGCGCTGCGCGCACGGCCGCTTCGCCGTGCAATGCTCGACGATCACGACGAGCTGCTGGTCGTCGCGAAACGCAAGCTCGGAGCGCTCGGAGCGAGGCGGCACCGCCGGCCCGGCGGGTGGCGGCGGTGGCGGCGGTGGCGCCTTCTTTAGACCGTCGTGCCGCGACCACGGTGGCGGCAGCGGCACCGGGATGTTGCCCAGGGTGGCGACCGCCCGGTGAAGCGCCAGCGTGCTCAGCTTCAGCGCCTCGGCGTCGCCCAACGCCTGCACGTGCTCGACACGGCGCAGCGCCTTTGCCACCTGCTCGAGCTTGAGCTTGCGCATGGGGTCGGCCGGCTGCGAGGCTTTCGGCGTCGCGCGCAGCTCCCTGCGCGCCGTCTTCGTCAGCCACTCCATGTGATCCACGTCGGGCTTGCGCTCCATCGCCTGAGTGATGAGATGGGTCGAGAGTGATGCAGGCATATGTGAGAGAGAGAGAGAGCAGGCGTCAGGCTGGCTGCCAACTCGAGCGACTCGACTCAACGCACCGCAGGCACCTCCAGCACCTTGCTGCGGACGCCCGGTTGGGCAGAAGCTGGGCGGCGCTTCGATGGCAGCACGAGCTTCCCTTCGGACGTCACCCGCAGCCCTCGCCGCTGCGGTGATTCTGGGTCGAGGAGCCCGCGCGGGTCGCCGAAGCCCTGGCGGTACTCCTTCAGCAGCTTGCCGCATGGGTCCTGCTGGACGTAGGCTCCTTTGCTCCACGCCGAGGCAGATCGTTCAGGGTTGTAGAAGCTCGCTGATCTACGCATCGGCGTGTGCACTGAGAGCAGGGGTGCTGACAATGGCCGAGACCTCATGTTGCCTCCCATGACGAGTGGAGTGAGTGCGCTAGCTGGAGGCTGGCGCTAGCTCGAGCGCAGCGCAGGAACGCTACCTCGAGCACGAAACCGCCGCGCCGTGCTGGCGAGGCTGGATGCGTCGTGTACACGCAGGCGCGCCTGTCTCAACATGAAGGAAGGCTTCGGTCTGAAAGCTGGTGACAGCGTCATGATGAAGCGTGACAAGGCTTACGTCAAGAAGCAGATGAGCAATCACGGTCTGAAGCTTGACTGGAACCTTGGTGTGGCCTTGGGGAAGAAGGTGAAGGTCGTGCGCGTTTTCTTGGGCAGCGAGACGGTCGTGATTGAATGTGACCATGATGAGGAGAACGGTCTCATGGATGTCCCTGTGCCGCGGAATTGCGTTGGAACGCCGGTGGGCCAGGCCAAGGCAAAGAAACCAGCCGTGAAACCGGCAGCGAGAGGAGCGGCTAAGCTGAAGTCGCCCATTGCCAAGGTTAAAGGAAAGCCCGCCGATGCATTCAAGACGAAGATTGTGGATCGGATGAAGAAGGGGTCATCGATGACTCCGGCCCAGTACAGGAACGAGCGCATCAAGCTTGGCTGTCCCGTCTACGCCGATCAACATGTCTTGCACATCATTGCCAAGGCCAATGGCGGTGCTGACCACCCAGACAACTACTTCGTGGGGAATGGAAAAATGAATCTCGCCCTCGGCCACCGAAACGATCACGTCATGGCCTGGATGGTCGGGAAACTACAGACGATCGAGGCAGTGAAAATTTCCAAGAAGCTGCGTAACTACCGCGGGCCAAGTGCACTGCAGCTGTATCAGCAGGGCGCGGCAGAGCATCGCGACCAGGCGCAGAGGGCGAAGCGGCGCTAGGTCTAGATTCGCCAGACGCAGCAAGTCATTGGCATTCTTGCGTGTAGTGTCACAAACCAGCGCATCAAGGGAGCAAAAGAGTTGTTTTGATGTGATGACTGATGTTGGTTGAAGACAACGCTCCATGGCCGAGCTCGATCCACGAGTGAACGTCACGACACTAGTCTTCGTGCACGTCCCAAAATGCGGCGGCACGTCGTTCGAGGCGGTGGCGCAGCAGATGCGCAGCAGGAACCACGTCTGGTTCGGAGCGACCGGAAGCCACCCAGGCTGCGGCAAGTACTCTCACTGCTCGGTCTCCGAGCTGGCACGGTGCTTTGACGAGGGCCGCGCACTCATCTGCAGGGCGCAGCCCGACTGGAGGAGCAACAGCTCCGAGTGCGCAAGGCAGCTCCTCGCGCGGCGCGACGAGGTGGGTCTACCCTTTGGCTCGTGGCAGCGGCCTCCGATCTTGATGCCACGATACGTCACGATGGTGCGCGACCCAGTGGAGCGTACCGTGAGCGAGTGGTTCTGGTTTGGGCAGAGGCACCTCTTGAGTTGGCAGACGTGCACGCAGGTGTGGACGGCGGCCGTCTGCGAGCTGACCGGCAGCGAGCGCCACCACAACGTCTCGGCCCTGCTGCGCTGGATGGCGGCGCCTGGCAACACGGCTGGGAATCGTCAGACGCAGATGCTGTCGGACGTGCGCTGGGCCTTTGGCGCTGCCGCCGACAGGCCATGCGCGACGATGTCAGCCTCCTTCATTCACCTATACTCCTGGCGACGCTATCTAGTCGGTGACGCGGCGCCAGGACACGTCAGCACCTCACCCATAGCACCGATCAACCCCACGCGGACGGGCCCGTGCAGTGCGGCGGTACGAGCGCAGCTCGTTGCGAGCCACGGGCACCCCAAGCATGGCTCGTGGCTGTGGGGGCAGTCGTGTGCGCACGCTGCGGTGCAGCGAGCGATCAACGAGGACGAGGCGCTCCTCGCCAACGCCGAGAGAACGCTCCAGTCGGACTTCTTCTTCGTCGGCGTCTTTGAGCACTTTCGCGTCTCGCTCGCGCTGCTAGCCAAGCGGCTCGGGCTGCCGGGCGTGCCGGACGTGGCCTACTCACGAGAGCGCGCTCACCACGCCACACCCACCGGCTTCATCGAGCACATGGGAGACGAGGCGAGGCTCGCACTCGAGCAGATGAACCGACTCGACGTGCGGCTGCATCGAGGAGCGACGGAACGCTTCGCCCAGATGCGTCGTGAGTCGCCTTAGGAGAGCAAATCAATCGTAGAGCCTATAAAGTAACACCTTCTACTTCCTAAATTACCGTAGGCTAAAAAATCGTGGGCAGCGAGTGAGCTGCCCACTGGAATTCGCGTAAGACGACGCGGCAAGATCTCGGTCGGAAAGAGGAGACGCTTAGCCAGTGGAGGCGGCTCTCAGTCGTCGAGCTTGAGCACCGCGTGCAGCACCCGCCACTCGGTCGTGCGCCCGGCTGCGGCGGATGCGGCCGGGCCGACGAGCGCGGCGGCCTCGAGCGCGGTGAGCGCCTCGGCGAGCGTACGCTGCACCTCGTTGATGCGGTAGCAGTGCTTGCAGACGTTGTTGGCCGGGTTGATGGGGTCGATGACGAGCAGCGAGTCGCACCGGAACATTGTCAGCGTCGGGTGGTCGCGGCGGAGGTAGCCGCCGCCGCCGTCGACGGAGAACCTCTCGCGCTCACGCAGCGTGATGCCCTGCCGCTCGGGCGAGAACTGCTGGCCGAAGAAGCGCAGGAAGCCGAGCACGACGCGGCCGAGCGCGCCGGGCGCGCCCTCGGGCTCGTGCGTGTGGTGGTGCCAGTCGCGCAGGAAGCGCACCGCCATGATCAGCACGGCGTACGACGAGAGGCCGCCCGAGTACGCGCGCTTGAGCGCACGCTGCTCGAGGACGGCCTTGATGACGAGCACGAGCGGCCGCAGCAGCGGCATCACGCCGCACTGCTCGTTCATCAGCCGGACCGCCTCGAGACCGTGGTGGCCCGGCGCGTCGAAGCTCACGTCGAGCGAGAGCTCAAAGTCGGCGCGCGGCGGCGTGGGCGCCAGCGGCAGCGGCAGCGTGGGCGACGGCGGGATCGACGAGGGCGGTGAGGCGGTGCTTCTCACGGCCTGCAGCTTGTCCCTGATCCGCTCGTCGTCGTTGGCGGTGGAGCGCGTCACGAGCGCGATGATCGGCGTCACGCTCCGATCGATCGTCTTGATCGAGCGCACCCAGAACACGTCGCCCAGCTGCTGCGCCAGCCGCTTCGCGCAGGCGGCCTGGTGCTCGTGGCCCGAGAACTCTGGCCTCGAGGGTATGTGCTGCACCACGAGGTCGACGTCGCTCCTCTCGTTGGCCAGCCCCACGGCGAGCGACCCGTACATGGCGCAGTCGGCCTGCGGCCACAGCTTGCTCACCTCGCGCTGCAGCCGGGCGACCATCTCGTCGCGCCGGCTCGCCACCCGGTCGCACCTCGCCCGCGTGCGCTCGACGTAGCGAGTGACGTCGTGGTCGAGCGCCTGCACCAGCGTGGCCTCGCGAGCGGCCGACGAGGACTCGGCGAGGGTCATGACGCTCGCCGACGCGCCGGCAGCGCAAAATTAATCAAACCCAAACTTGCAAACTTCCGAGGTGCAAACCAGCGCACTTTGGGAAGATAGTAAGCTGCTTCCACCATCTCCGACCATCGCAAAGATCGACGAATGCCGCTGCCCAAAAGCGTGTGGGTGCAAACCAGCGCACGTTGGCGCATGCCGCATGCAGCACCGCGAGT
>Ga0209713_10001673_pt1 | contig 13448 bp, 8 predicted proteins | sample ArcOceMetagenome_3_FD_187444 | JGI IMG/M metagenome (GOLD analysis project Ga0209713, IMG submission 187444) | Marine eukaryotic phytoplankton communities from Arctic Ocean - Arctic Ocean- Svalbard ARC20M Metagenome (SPAdes) (version 2) | ecosystem: Environmental > Aquatic > Marine > Oceanic...
AGTCTGGCATTACAACCAACACGTGAACTTTCCTACGTGTAATATAGTTCGCCCCTGGCGGGGCGGGTGGCGTCGTCGCTGAGACGCGCGCCTAATCGGCGCGGCTCTGCATGAGGAGACGCTTCTTCAGCTTGGTGGCCTGCATACGACTGCACCGCCAACGACGCAGTTTGCATGCGAGAATTGGGCGGGGGAGAAGTTGAGGTCGTTTTAGTGGTTATGAAAACTTTTTCGTTTCTTGCGAGCGACTTCTCCATGTGCACGTGCGACGAGCAGGCGCCTAGCAGGCGCTGGCGCGCACTGGCGCTGCAGAGCATGGACTTATCGGGCTGGACTTCTCGCCGGCCGGGCCCAGGCGACTCGCGGCAAGCAAGCCGCCTCGCCGAATCTGCCGACCTTCTCCCTCGACTTCGTACCGCGACCTCGCCGCGAGGATACTGCGGCGGGCAGAGCGCGAGGAGTTTCTGGCGCCGCGCGGCTTGGCGCGACGCTCGGCGCGAGCGAGTGCGTGAGAAGTTGGGCGGAAGAAGGCAGAAGTCAGAGCAGGCGCGGTGAGTAGCGACCACCGGATAAATTGACAACACGGAGAGAAACCTAAGGACATATTTACTGCATCTTCGCTTCGTTCTTTCCCTTCCAGAAGAGGCCCAAGCAGATGTGCGCTATCGCCAACCCAAAAGGCGGTGGGCAGCCTTCGATGTCGCCGATGACAAAGTGCAGCGCCAGCGCGACGAGGCAGAACAGGCCACAGAACGGCTGCATTGCTTGCGCATGGCCGGACAGAATGCTGCCGAAGAGATAGGCCGACAGCGTAAACTCGGTCGTGCCGAGGAGCTTCACCTTTAGCGAGTCGATGGGCTTCATCTGTTCGGGAATGACGGCGTCGTCGCCAAAGAGCATCGCGATGCCCACCAGCAGAACAAGAAGGCCGCTCAGGCTGAAGAAGATTGTTGCGAGGTTCCACTTCATCGGCTGCCGAGCAGGAGCGCCACGCGCCAGGCAGACGAACACGAGCGCGAAGGCCGCAGCTGGCGCAGCGCCGGGCAGATCGTCAATCATGAAGTGCGAGGACACCACGACGAGCATCGCTGCGACGAAGGCCGGCATCATCACATGCGCAATGTCGTTCACGACGACGCCGATCATCAAGCAGACGTCCATGAGCATGTGGTAGCCGATGCCCTGCACGAAAACGAGGTTCGCCGGCTTCACCGTGACCGGGACGGCGGAGTCGTCGCCGAGAGCACCGCGCACGCCGTTGAACACGTAAAAGGCGGCGAGGGCGATGACGGCGAGGGTTGGCCCATTCCACGTCGGCATCTTGACGTGCGTTCTGGCTCAGCTCAGGCTCGTCGGGCGATCGTGCGTCGCGGACGCGAGTCGCAGGAGTTGCCGTCGTGATGGATGGGCGCCTGGCAGAGACGCCGCGAGCGCCGTCTCGCGCACTGCTCGCCCAGATGATCCGCGGCCCCGGGAGCCCTGCTCCGAGGGCCGAGGTTGTGCCCCGAGAGTGCGAGACGACCCCGAAATCGTGCCCCGACACACTGAATACGCCGCCTTTGCCCCGATACAACCCCGAGATCTGCCTGTCCCAACGCCAAACAAAACCCCACTTTCCCCGAACGAATTTCATGGCTGATTTTGAGGGCCTTGACGAGCTCGACGGGAGCAGCGTGGAAGGTCGCTCGGGGAACGTGGAGTTTTGGCATCGGGGCAGATCTCGGGGCAGTCTCGGGGCAGTCTCGGGGCAGGAGACGAGCTTTGGCTTGCCCCGACCGAGACTGCCCCGGTGCCCTGGTTGGTTCGTGCTGCCACGACCCCCGAGACACGCTACGAATGCTCCACTGACCGCCGCCGAACCGGCGAGCGTGGTCCGAAATGGTCCGGAGCGTGTCATTGAAGTGCGGCACTGCCCCGAGTCTGTCTGTCTCGGTCGGGGCACCGGCCGGGGCACAAGCAAGCAAGAAGGCCCTCGGGGCAAGCCCGGGCGGGGCACTGCCCCAAACTGCCCAGAGCCGGGGCTGTCTCGGGGTTGTCTCGCGCTCTCGGGGCAAACCCCGGCCCTCGGGGTAGGGCTGCGCGGCCGCGGATCATCTGGGCGAAACACGAAGCGGCGAACTGTAACGTTCGCGAAACAACGTTCGTATCGACCACCATGCAAGGCGCCCGGCGCGTCGTCGTCGCGCCGTCGAAGCCGACGCCGAAGCGCGCTTTGCAGCCGCTCCCGGCGGCGCGGTCTGTGGCCAGGCCTCTGGCCACTGGCGGTGTCTCCGGCTCGCCGAGCGGGGAGGCGCTGCCGCCCTCGCGCATCCCGATCGCCTTCCACGTCTACCAGGGGCGGCGCTGCCTCTTCCCCTCGGAGTACCCGGCCGGCGACGCCGAGACCCTCCACCTCGCCAACGCGCTCGGCGGCATGCTCGAGCAGTGGCGCGCCAAGCTGGAGGAGTCAAAGCCCTCCTTCCCGATGGGCGCGAGCGGCTCGACGCTGTGGGGCGTGCTGCAGATGATCTTGTACGACATCTGGTCGACGATCGAGGAGTCGCGCATCTGGGACACCGCCTTCCTCGAGGCGCAGCGCGAGGTGCACTTCTACTCGCCGCAGCTCTCGGCGATGCTCGGCCGCGTGCGCTCGCGGATCGCGCAGTCGTTCGAGTCGATCCTCTCGATGAGCCAGCGGCTGCAGTACGAGCTGCAGCGGTGGCACTCGCAGTGGGTGCACGCGGGCGAGTCGCACCAGCGCGAGTCGTCGCTGCGCCACGGGCTGCAGCTGCAGGCCGAGCAGCTGCAGGCGAAGCTGCTGCAGATGGAGAACGATGGCCGCATCGCCACCGCCGTCGCGAGCCGCCTGCAGACGCCGCTGACCTCGTCGTCCTCGCCGATGGGCGGCGGCGGCTTCGGCGGCGGCGGCTTCGGCGGCGGCATGGGCGGCGCGCCGGCGGCGCTGGGCGGCGGCATGGGCGGCGGCATGGGCGGCGGCATGGGCGGCGGCATGGGCGGCGGCATGGGCGGCGGCATGGGCGGCGGCATGGGCGGCGGCGGCGACGAGTACGAGGCGACGCTGCGCAAGCTGCAGCACGAGGTGACGGCGCTGCGCAAGCAGCTGCGCGCGGCGCAGACGACGGCGACGGCGCTGCGCGGGCGCGAGGTCGAGCTGCGGCTCGCCAACGAGGGCCTCGTCGACGAGGTCCTCCGGTGGAAGGACCAGCTCAAGGAGGCGCGCGGCGACGCGGGCGGCTCCGAGATCCGGCGCGCCTTCGGGACGATGGGCGGCGCGCGGCAGGCCGAGCTGCTGCAGGCGCTCCAGACGGCGCACGCCGCCGCCCACCCCGAGCTGACGACGCCCGAGGCCACCGCCGCCGCCGCCGCCGCTGCCACCGCCGCCGCCGGCAAGCACGCGCCCGTGACCTCCACCGCGGCGTCGCTTGGCGTGCCGGCGCCGACGTCAGAGGTGGCCCAGGAGCGGCTGCAGGCGCTGGGCCAGCTCGTCGACAGCCTCACCGCCGACGAGGAGGCGGCGATGCGCGCACAGCTCGACGCCAACGCGCAGCGGCGGCAGCAGCGACTCGATGCGATGCAGCCGCGGTAAGGTGGCGCGCGTGGGGCCTATGCGGCAGGGTTCGGGGGGACATGGTGTGCAGCGGAGGGATGTGTGCCTGCCACGGCACACATTGTGTGGCCTTAGGTGAGTTTACTGTGCAAAGCTCATTGGTGCTCTAGGCGTCGAAAAAAGGCGCGTGCGTGCGAGGGGGGCGAAGCAGCACACGGCGCGCGCGTAGACTTGCGCACGCCAAGTACTGCAGATCGCTGGCTTCTGGAACACCCCGGACCATTGGTACACACCGACGTGGAGATGGAGATGACGGACACCAACTCGCTACACGCCGACGTGTCGATGGATATGACGGACACCAACTCGCTCTGCATTGTCTGTCTTGACCAGCCCCGCGCCGTCCGCTTCTACGAGTGTGGCCACTCGCACACCTGTGCGCTGTGCACGCTGAAGCTGATCGGGCGCTCCGGGACGGAGCTGGCGTGCCCGACGTGCAAGGCAAAGGTGGATCGCATCGAGGTGACAGGGGAAGTGGCGCAGCCAGAGTACGTTCAGGGCGGGACGGGCGGCGTGTCCGTCGAGGCGTTCGTTGACGCGCACGTGGACTCGGAGGAGTTGGAGTGCAAGGAGGCGGCGGTGGCTGCGAGCGCGGCGTTGAGGCAGCCGCGGGCTCCAGGGCCCTCGGCAATCGAGCGCGAGCACGAGGTGCTGAACCACGAGCTGACTGGCTGCTGGATCAACCTGTGCGCCGTGCCGTGCATCGTGCCGTGCAGCCTGTACTGGGTGTTGCAAAGCCGAGGCCGACGCTCCACGCTCGACCTCGATGTGATGGCGATCGGCTTCTGCTGCTGCTTTTTCCCGCTGCCCGTCAAAGGCCAGTACCGCAGGAACAACCATTACGAGGAGCTTCGGTACGAGCATGCGGGGGGCAGCCTCGCCGCGCAACACCTCGTGGTGAAGAGCAGGACGCACATGATGACCAACGTGGGCGGCAGGATCTACAAGCTCAGCGATTGCGAGTGTCTGGGTGACCGGTGCTTGAGTAGCTTATTGTAGGCCATGCATACAGGAGAATACCAGCTCAGACTGCATTTCGTATTTCAACACTCGACCAAGCCACGCAACCAAAACTTCGAGCGCGTACAAAAGCTCATGCGCCCTTCTCGAGCCCGAGCAGGACGATGGCGCCCGATGGTCCACACGGCGCAGAGGGCCCACACGTACATTGCGCGGCCGCGGATCTCGCCATAGTAAAACAGGCCCCACAGGCCGGAGGTCACGAGCTGGATGGCGCTCATCTGCGCCATCGTTATCGCCGAGCCGCCGCGCGCGTTGGCTGCGGTGCCGCAGAAGTTGGCGAGGGCCCAGCACAGCCCGGCGGTCGAGCCGGGCACGCGCATCACCTTCAGGTGCAGCTGGGGCGGCGGCTTGCCCGCGAGCACCCGGCGGCCGGCCGAGAGGAGCGTCAGAAAGCTCAGTGTGACGAGCGCCGCACCCAGCCCAAACGAGACCATCCAGCTCCCAAAGTTGTCGAACTGCTCGCGCAGCGCTGCCGGGCATGAGTCGGGGTCGTCGGCGCAGCCGGCCTTGTGCCGCTCGTACCGCTTGCCCGCGTTCACGCAGCCGTACTGAACGGCACCGAAGACGCCACTGCCGAGCCCCGCCAGCATCCCCAGCAGTTGCACGCCCAGCCCGCCCTTGCGCTCCGGCGCGCCCGTGGCCTGGATGGCGTGCGAGTCGTTGGCGACCGGCATGAGCATCTCGCGCGCGAGGTCGGGCGTGCGGGACGCGGTCGAGGCGGGCGGCACGCTCAGGGTGCCGGCGGAGGGCTCCGTCTTGGCGGCCGTCGAAGTGTTGAGCTTCGGGGCGTAGACGAGTCCGACCATCCCGACGACGATTGCGGCCAGGTAGGCGGGTGCGAGGTAGATCTCGTGCCCGTTGATCTCGTGCTGCTTGATGTCCTCGTCGAAGACGAGCCAGAACACCAGGAACGAGAGGATCGCGTTCGACGCGCACGAGATGACGATGGTCATCGACACTGCTCCGACACGCGGCGCAAAAGCGTCAATGGCGGAAAATCCGAATCTGCTCGTGCAGGGTTTGAGGCTCGCTGCGACTTACGCCCAATATAAGTGACGCCACAGATAGTGCAGAAGCCGCTTGGCACCCAGCTGGCGGCGCTCGCGACGCCCCACCATGTGAACTCAAAAGAGCGGTGCGACGCATACACTGGGATCAGGGCAAGGAAGCCCGTCACGAAGACCCAGAACGACTTGAAACTTTGGAAGATGAGTGGGTGGACGTCGGCCTCGAGGACGGCGCGCGTCTTGATGGGGACCGGGTAGGAGCCCATGAAGACGCCGTACGCGACCGCGAAGAGGAGCGCCGTGTGTCGACGACCATCGTCTGGACCACGGGAGCGATGACGAGGACCTCGCCAGCGCGCGGCGAGGCCGAGCTCGATCGCCCGCACACCAGGTGAGCTGAAAGTTAAAGAATGCATCGGATTGCATACACTGGTGTCGGTTACAACGCGCTGCGCAAACCATCACCGCCGCGGTCACCGCAACTCCATGTCCACCTGCGAGCTGCTAGCCGCCACCGATGGCGCCGGTCACACGCTCCAGAAGCACAAGTGCTACGAGGGTGTCACGTATGGATGCGACGCCACGCGCACGGCGATGTGGGTCGCGCCGAAGTGCACCGGCCTCTTCCGCTGCGGCGTGCGACGGCTGGCCTGCGGAGCTCAGCTACCTGGGCGTGAGATCGACGCCTACGATCGGTCTGATCTCACCGTGGCCGACAAGCGGCAGGAGCTCGTCAACTGCTCTTGCGTGCACGGCGCCACCCCGGCGGCGGGTCCGTGGCACGCGCCGGGTGTGGCGACGGCAGCGGCGGCGCTGCCACCACGCCTCGAGGACCAGCTGGCAGCGCGGCGCGGCTGGGCGAGCCGTCCATGCCCGGGGCACTTCGCCGGCGCCGCGGCATGCGGCATCGAGCGTGACGAGTGGATGATGGTGGACGCGCTGGTCAAGCCGGGCGACGTCGTGGCCGAGTTCGGCGCGCGCTTCGGCACGACGTCGTGTCGCCTCGCGCGAGCGACGAACAACTCGGGTCTTGTCGTCTCGTTCGAGCCCGACACGTCGGTGGTGCCGTCGCTGCTGCGCAACCGCGCCGCCAACAACTGCCGCTTCAACGTCTTCAACGGCGTCCTCTCGTCCGCAGACAACTTCATGCGCGGCGGCGGCAGCTACGGCTCGCGCACGGGCGACGTCGAGTTCGCCGGCGACCCCGCCGACAAGAGGCTCTTCGCGATCCCGCGCCTCTCGCTCGCGCAGCTCGAGGCGCGGCTCGGCGCGCGGCTGAGCGTCGCGCTCTTCGACTGCGAGGGCTGCATGCCGCACGTGCTGAGCGACGAGCTGCTCGCGCGGCTCCGCCTCGTCCTGATCGAGGAGGACGCGTACAAGCGCGTCAAGCCGCGCGCGCCCGGGGTCACACATGGACGGCCGTGGCCTGGCCGTGCCTGGCCGTGGCTGCTTGTCCCCTCGCATCGGCAGCCCCGCAGCACACGCAGCCACGCCCCCCCTCGCTCGCCGCCGCCGTACCGTGCGCAGGCCTCCGCGCGGCGCGCCCGCGCTCGTCGACTACGCAATCTGGCACGCGAGGCTGCGGCACGCCGGCTTCGCGCGCGTCTGGTACGCGCACGACACCTTCTCGAGCTCGGCGGCGTGGGCGAAGAACCTGTACCACTCGGCGTGGGCGCGGCCCACGGAGGCGGGCGACGGCGCCGCCGGCGCCGCTTCGCCCTCGGCGAAGCCGTCGCCGCTCTGCGCCGCGTACAAGCAGCGCGTGGGGCTGAGCGACAGGGAGCTCAAGTGTGTGGAGTGACACTCGGGACACGGGAGTGGGAGTCGAGCATCGTGACCAGTCTTCTTTGTTTGTCACAACTTTCACGCGTCTCACACAACGAGAATCTCTCTCCACTCTCGTGGGAACCCGCGGATAACCCGCGGAGCAACGTCCCACCCACCGCACGCAGCGCTCAGCGGGTGCGCCACAGCCGGTCGCTCGACGATTTGTTGAGGTCGGTGTCGGTGATCTCGGTCGAGCAGAACGGGCACGGCTTCCGGAGCTCGAGCAGCGCGTGCGTGCAGCCGGCGCACGTGATGGAGTGGCCGCACGGCTGGAGCGTGATCGCGGCGGGCGCGTCCATGCACACGACGCACTCGGCGCTGCGGTCGAGCTCATCTCGGGGCAGCAGATCCATCGGCCGCGTGCGCTGCTGCTGCTGCTGCTGCTGCTGCTGACGCGACGCCTCCCTCTTCGACGACGACGACGAGGCGGCGCCGGCGCCGGCGGCGGAGGCGAAGGCGGAGGCGGCGGTGGCGACGTGGGGCGCCTGGCGGCAGAATCGCTGCTGGTGGCCGAGCTGGCCGCAGTTGAGGCAGAAGAAGACGCGGCAGCCGCGCCCCTTGGTGCACTGGTACGTGCCCGCCTTGTTGACGGCGCCGCACTTGCACCTCCAGTCGAGCGTCACGTCCTGCGCCGGCTCGCGCCGCTCGGCCGACCGGTCGGGCTTCTCGGCCGACCGCTCGGCCTTTTCGGCGGCGCGCTCGGCAGGCGGCGCGGAGACCGCCGGCGCGCGCCGGCGCTCGGCGTCGCTGGCGGCGGCCGCGGCGCCGCCGGTGGCGCTGCCGCTGCCGCTGCCGCTGCCGCTGCCGCTTCCGGCGCCGCTCGCGCCCCCGCTGCTCGGCGGCGGCGGCCCGTGGCGGCAGAAGCGCTGCTGGTGGCCCAGCATGCCGCAGCCGAGGCAGAAGTAGCAGTGGCAGCCGCGGTTGGCGCACAGGTGGGTGCCCGCCTTGTTGAGCGTGCCACACTTGCACCGCCAGTCGAGCGTCACGTCCTGCTGGCCGAGCGCCGTGTTGGCGGGCGTGCGCTTCGGCGCCGACGCGGCGGCCGCGGCCGCCGCGGCCGCGGCCGCGGCCGGCGGTGGCTGCTGCTGCTGCGGGGGCGGCTCCTTCTTCGAGGATGCCACCTGCGCCCAGCCTCCCGCGTCGACCGTCGGCCGGTTGCGCGAGGGGCCGTCGCGCCCGCCGCCGCCGCCGCCGCCGCGCGACGACTCGGAGCCGCCCCACGCCAAAATGTCCTCGGCGGAGCACAGCGGTGCGCTCGGCACGCCGCCGCTGCCGCCACTGCCGCTGCCGCTCCCACTGACGCCGCCGCCCTTGCTGGCACCCGCGCCCGCCGCGGCGACCCCCTTGGAGGAGGAGGCCGTCGCCGAGCGCGACGGCGGCGGCAGCCCACCGACGTCGGCGAGAGCCGACTGCGACGGCGCCGGCGCGGAGGGCGCGGCGCCGACGGCGGCCGACCCCTCGTTCAGGTCGGCGAGTGCGAGGTTGGGCGCGACGTCGGAGAGCATGGCCATCATGCCGTCGTCCGGGGTCTCGTTCCACAGATCACCAATCATGTCGAGCCCCGGCCCCGGCCCCGGCCCCGGCCCCGAGAGGTCGAGGTCACGCCCAAGGTCGGAGGCACCGCCGCCGCCGCCTCCCGCGCCCTCGAGCTCGAGCAGGTCGCGGCCGAGGTCGCCAAACGGCGAGCTGAGGTCGTCCGACCACAGCCCGGCGAGGCCCGCGTCCGCGCCCGGTGGTGGTGCGGCGGCGGGAGAGGTGCGCGGCGGCGGCGGCCCCCCAGCGAGGCCGCCGGCGCCTCTGCCGATGGCGGCGCTCCCGGGGCGCGCCTGCGGCCGCGTCGTCGGCCGCGGCGCGCGTGGCGCCTCCACGGAGGAGGGCTGCCCAAAGATGGCGCGCTCGAGCGGTGTCGAGGTGCTCGATGGCAGGCCGGGCGGCGCAGGCGGCAACGCGCCAGCACCAGCACCAGCACCAGCTGCAGCTGCGGCAGCGCCCGCGGGCGCCCGCACCGCGCCACCGCGCGCGTCGGAGCGGCTCGGCAGCCCCGGAGCCACGCCCACGCCCGACCCGGCGGCCGCGAGGGCGGCGCGGCTGGCGCCGATCGCGTCCCTGGCACTCGGCGGAGCGCCGGGCGCGGCTGCCATGGCGGGCGGCACCGTCGCTGGGCGCGGCTCGCCGCCGATGGGCGCCGCCGCCCGGCCGGGCACGCGGCTCGTCGCCGTCGCCGCGCCCGAGGACGACGGCGGTGGGACGGCGCGGGGCGGCGCCGCGCGGGCCGCCGTCGCGGAGGCCATGTCGCCGGTCGGAGTGCGCGTCGGATCCGCGTGCTTGGACGCCGCGCGGCCGGAGGCTGCGGCGTACGCGGCCGCCTGCGCCGAGCTCACCTCCGCCTTGGCGGCCTCGTTGGCGGCGGCGGCGGCGGCGGCGGCAGCGCCATCGTCGTCGCCATGGGCGGCGGCCCGCGCGGCGCGAGACTGCCGCGTCGTCGGCGCGGCCGCCTGCGACGCCTCGGCGACGAGGCGCCTCGCCTCGGCCTCGGCCTCCGCCGTGGCCTCCTGCTCGGCCTGCCGCACGGCGACGGCGGCCGCGTGCTCGACCTGCCACGTCTTCCGCATCGCGCGGCGCTGCTCGTGCCGGTCGACGCCGCCGCCGCCGCGCACCCACGCCAGCACGCGCTCCGTCGCCTGCTCGACGACCTTTGTCCCTACCGAGAGCATCCGTCCGGGCGGCCCCGAATCGACCAGCAGCGCCTCCACGAGCTGCGTCGCCAGCGGCCGCGGCGCCTCGCCGTCGTCGTCGTCGTCGTCGTCGCCGTCGCCGTTGTCCGCGAAGCACGCGCCGCCACGCGCGAGCAGCTCGCCCACCACGCTGTCGATCGAGCGCCGCTCCGCATCGAGCATCTTGATCAGCGCGCTGCGCGGCGGCGGCGGCTTCGCGGGCGCGGGTGCGGGTGCGGCAGCCACGGCCGCCTTTGGCGCCGCCGCCGCCGCCTTCTCTTGTTTCTTTGCGGCGGCCGCCGCCTTCTCCGCAGCGGCCTTCGCCTCCTTCTCGGCCTTCTCGGCGGCCGCCTTCTCGGCCTTGGACAGCTTCTGCTTGGCCGGCGCCGCCTCCTTCTTGGCCGCGGTCGGTGCCTCCTTCTTCGCGGCCTCGCTCTTCTCGCTCTTCTCGCTCTTCTCGCTCTTCTTGCCCTTGCTTGCCTTGGGCTCGGCCGCTGCCGCGCCCGTTCCCGCGCCCTTGGAGCTGTTGGCCGCCGACTGGCCGCCCTCGGCTCCCTTGGCCTTCGCCTTGCCGTCCACCGCCGGCGCCGCGTCCGCAGCCTCGAGCGCCAGCACCTTGTCCTTCGCGACCGCCATGGCCCTGCGCAGCGACTGCTGCGCCATCTCCCTCACCAGCTCCTCCTCCGACGCGTGTCCTCCTCGCTCCTCGTCGCTCGTCGTGCGGCTGACCTTTGGCTGCGCAGGCGCCGAGGAGACTTTCGCCGAGATGCTGCCGCCAGCGCCGCGGTTCAGCTTCACGGAGAGCTTGTTCGCCGGTGCGGCCTTGGTGTCCGCCGACGCCGCCGGCTTGGCAGTGGCCTTGGCCGTCGTCGACGTCGTCGTCGGTGCACCCTTGCTCGCGGGCTTGGCGGCGGTGGATGAGGTGGATGCGGTGGGTGCGGTGGCTGCGACGGTGGAGGCGACGGGCTTGGCGGATGCGGCGGCGGCGGCGGCGGCGGCGGCGGCGGCGGCGGCGGCGGCGGCGGCGGCGGCGTCCGCGCGCTCGAGGGTAGCCCACGGCTGCGGCGCGCGCTTCTTGAGGCGGAGCTGCAGCTTGCCCGGCGTGACGACCATCCTCCCCGGCGGCACGACGGCATGCAGCAGCCGCAGAGAGACCGAGTAGAGCGCGAGCGGCGGCTCGTCCTCCGCACCACCGGCGCATGCCGCGGTGGCCGCGGCCCCGTCGGCGTCGGCGTCGCCGTCGGCGCCGTTGCCGCCGTCGAGCGCGACGCGCAGCTGCGCCGCGCTGCCGCCGCCCGCAGCGTCGTCGTCGGTCACGCGGAGCGTGGCCTGCTCGGCAGAGACGATCGACGGGTGGTGCAAATCGACCACCACGTGCGTCTGCGTCTGCCACCACTGGTGCGTCACGCCAGCGACGGCCGGTGGCGGTGGCGCCGCGCCCGCACCCGCCGCCGCCGCCGCCTCAGGCGCAGGCGCAGGCGCAGGCGGCGGCGGCCCTGCCTTGGCGTCGGCGGCGGCCTTCTTGCCACCGCCCGACTTGCTGGTCGCCGACGTCGAGGGCGGCTGCGGGTCAGTGGCCATCTTGCCCTTGCCGTCGACGTCACACCCCACCTCGTTTCGACACCTCCGGATCACCGCGGCGGCCGCCTCCTCGGCCGCAGCGAGTCTCGCGGCATTCGAAGCGGCCGACGCGTCGGTGTTGGTGGTGCTGGCCGCCGTCCTGCGCGTCGTCGACGGGGGCAGGGGCCCCTGTCCCCGCTCCGCGGCGGCCGCCGGCACCGGCGGCGGCGGCGAGGGGTGCCCCGAGTCGTCCTGGCGCCGCTGCCCCCTCGACTCCTCCTGCGCGAGTCGCTTGGCGTGCGTCGGCTTGTGCGGCAGGTCGCTGCGCGTGGCAGCGCCGCCGGCCGCCATCGAGGTGGCGGCGGTGTCGCCGTCGGCGGCCTCCTCCACCACGCGCCGCTTGGCGGCCGGCTCGGTCGGGCTCTCGGCGCCGCCCGCCGTCGCCGTCGCCGCCGCCGTCGTCGCCGCTGCCGTCGCCGTCGCCGTCGCCGCCGCCGCCGCCTCGGAGGCAGTGGCGTCGTCTTCGGCGGCGGCGTCGGAGGCGGCGCGCCTGCACTCGGACGTGGGCGGCGGCACGACGGGCGGCCGGCCCGCCTCGTGCGGCACGAACTCGACGGCGACGGCGCCGCCGCGCCCCTTGTACGTCACGTACAGCCGCGGCGCGTCGACGCCGCGCGCCACGAGCGCCGCGCGGCACGCCTCGGCGCGGCGCTCGGCGAGGCGGTCCATCACGAGCTGCGCGTCGCCGACGGCGTCGAGGCCCCAGAACCGCGAGAGCGCCTTGGGCGCGGCGGCGGTGGCGCCCGTCTCGCCGTGGATCTGCAGCAGCACGTGCGGGTGCGCGTGCAGCAGCGCGGCGACGCCGTCGAGGGCCCGCTCGTTCTGCGCCGCCAGCACGGGCGCGAGGTGGTGCACGCTCCACGCCTGCGACACGTGCGCGTTGCCCACCTCGCCCACGCCGTTGAACGCCAGCCCGATCGTCGCCACAAACTCGCGCAGCGCCCCGACGCCCTCCGAGGGCGGCGGCCGCTCGTCGTCGTCGTCGTCGTCGTCGCCGCCGTCGTCGTCGTCGTCGGCAGCGGTCTCGAGCGGCGGCGGCGTTGCCTCCGAAGCCGGGTCGGTGGAGGCGGAGGCGGCGGCGGCGGAGGAGGCGGCGAGCTGCTGCTTCGGATGGGCGGCGGCGCGTCGGCTCTCCTCCGAGTCCGGGCCGTCCTCGTCGTCGCCCTCGTCCTCCTCGGTCTCCACCTCGGTCTCCACCTCGGTGTCCGCGTCCGCCACATCGAGCTCGACCGCCGCCGCCGCCTCTGTCGTCGAGATTGAGATCGAGCCGCCGCCGAGCAGCAGGGCGGAGGCGGCGTCGCGCCTCTCCGTGTCGCCAGAGTTGAGCAGCGCGATCGCCTCGGCGATGTTGCTCGCGAGCTCGTCGGCCACGCGCCCGCCCGACGACGACTTGCCCTTGCCGCCCGCGCGCTTGGCGCGCCGGGCCTGCTCGCGCAGCTGGTCGATCACCGCCGCCCTCTCTGCCGACGTGGCGCCCACACGACCGCCGCCGCCGCTGCCGCCGCCAGCACCGCTGCTAACACCGCCCACACCGCCCACGCCGCCCGCTGCGCCGTGCCGCTTGCCGTCGGACGCCGCCGCCGCCGCCGCCGCCGCCGCCGCCGCCGCCGCCGCCGCCGCCGACGCCGACGCCGCCGCCGCCTTGCTGCT
>Ga0209713_10001674_pt1 | contig 13440 bp, 7 predicted proteins | sample ArcOceMetagenome_3_FD_187444 | JGI IMG/M metagenome (GOLD analysis project Ga0209713, IMG submission 187444) | Marine eukaryotic phytoplankton communities from Arctic Ocean - Arctic Ocean- Svalbard ARC20M Metagenome (SPAdes) (version 2) | ecosystem: Environmental > Aquatic > Marine > Oceanic...
GTTCGCAGAGCCGCTCACAACAACGCCGCAGGGGTAAACTCTGTCGACGTAGTCTGTATAGAAGACGTCCGCGCTGCTGCTGGCAGAGGACGAGGCCTGCCCCAGACTGAATGGCGTCACGAGGGTTGTGCGCTTAACGTGCCTTTTCACGGCTTGCCAGGTGAGCCGTGACTCCACGCATTGGTGAAAACCGTCCGGATCCGCGTGAGAGACACAGCAAATTGTGTGGCCCAACGCTGATGAGATTGCTGATGAGTTGACGCTGCGACCGTCCCTGTCTGCAGATGCATGCTCGGCAAAATACTCGGGCTCGTGCGGAGGCATATAGAATGCGTGAGTGAACTTGCCGTCGCGCAGCATCTTCTCGAGCCGAGCCATAGCCTCTGGGTCGCCTTCATCTTGTGTCTGTGCGTCGTTCGTGACGGAAGTCAGCTTGGCGCCGTTTGCAAACGTCAAGGTGAACCGGTCGTCGAGAACGGCTGTAGGCTCGCAGTCCGTTAATGCTGATTTCGTGCCACACTGATCCGTTGAAGAGAGTGTGAGTGAGGGCAAGGGTGAGCGCAAGCGCAGCAGCTTTATCCCCTCCGTTGAGAAGGGGTCCGCCGTTCCGACGATCTCGCCCGCTGTGCCGGCAATGATGGAGTTAGCGATCTCCCTCAAATAGCTGGGGCCAAAGAAGAGCCAGTGCGCATCCGATGGCAGGTGGAAACTAAACCTGTGCGCACTGTACGACTTGGCTGCCGTGCACGTGGTTTCAAGCGACGGCACCATGCACGAGTACATTGGCATGATTCTACGTGCACCTCCATCAGGCAGCACCTCATCCAGCGCCTCATCGAGCGTTGCCTCAGCAGCATTCTTCTGGATGTCAGTGGCGCCAGAATTGAGCGGCGGGGGAGGCGGCGGCGGCGGCGGCGGCGGCGGCGGCGGAGGAGGCATGACAGCACGGAGAGCATTCACCACCTCTTGCTGACGCGCGGGCGCCGCGAGCGAGTAGAGGGCCGCGAACGCGAGGGCCGACATGGCAGAGGCTCGCCAAAAAAAGGGCAGTCGTGGCTTACAAAGAATGCGACAGACCGCGAGAGGCCGCCTTCCGCTCGCCAGTAAACTGGGAACCACGGCGAGAGCTCTGCTTAAACAGCTTAAACAGCGGGCCCCAGCGACTTTGTCTTGGGAGGGCAAAACAACGCAGATTTTCAAGTTTTGTGTCCGCTGGCTTGCCACGCGCGCAAGCTCCGTCACGGGGGTGTGCCTCGGGATCAATATAACTCCACGGCTTTTGGCAAAGTACAGTAATGATCTAAAGTATCTAAAGTATCAAGGACAAGAGAGCTACAACACGAGGGTTTATCGCGAAGCGACGTGGTTGATGTATACGCACGCAAACTCGCCTCGGCATCGCCGAAACAGAAACGGAGACCTACACCGAGCCCCCCGCCTTCTCGCCCTCATCCGACACTTGCACAATCACACATGGCGCTCGCTTGCACCACCACGCTCTGGTCTCTGGACCTGCTCGCGTCCTCCCGAGAGCGCGTGCAGCGCGGCGAGCTCCAGCTGCCGCTGCGCAACCTCCTCGCCCACGCCAACCTCTGGCTCGCTCGCTCGACACAGACGCCGAGAGAGCTCTTCACCGTCACCACCAAGCCGGCGGTTCCAAGCCGGTCGTTCAACTGCTCGCAGCACTGCTTCTACTCGCTGGGCACCTACTGGTGGCCCAACAACGCGACGGCCGACGGCCTGCCCTACGTGCGCCGCGACGGCCTGGTCAACCCGGAGACTTTCGAGTACGACAGCATCCCGCTTTCGCAGATGCTGTTTGCGCTGTCCAACCTCTCGCTCGCCTACTACTTCACCCGCAACGCGAGCTTCGCCGTGGGTGCGGCCGCCTACGCCGACGTCTTCTTCCTGGACGCCGCGACTCGCATGGACCCGGACGTCGGCCTCGAGCACAACCAGGCGATCCCGGGCAGGGGCGCCGAGGACGAGGGCCGTGGCACGGGCATCATCGACGCCAAGGACCTGGCGTTTGCGCTCGACTCGAGCTGCCTGCTCGACGGCGCAGCGGCGTGGGGCGAGGCGCGCGCCGCGGGCCTGCGCGGCTGGGCGCGGAATTACTGGGGGTGGATGAACCACTCGGCGCACGCGCGCGACGAGTTTGCGAGCGTCAACAACCACGGCACGTGGTACGGCGTGCAGGCGCTCTCGCTCGCGCTGCACCTGGGCGAGCGCGAGGCGATCGTCTTCTTCGCGCGCGACACCCTCCGCCGCGTCGCCGAGAAGGTGCGGCCCAACGGCTCGCTGCCGCTCGAGCTGGCGCGCACGCGGCCGCTCCACTACACGTGGTGGGACCTGCAGGCCTTCTTCGAGCTTGCGTGGATGGCGAGGGCCGTCGGCGTCGACGCCTTCGGCTACGTCTCGCCGGGCGGCGGCTCGCTGCGCGGCGCGCTCGAGTGGGTGCTGCCGTTTGCGACGGGCGCCAAGAACTACACCAAGCCGGAGGTGACGCCGTTTGACCATGGCAAGTTCTTCCAGGTGCTGCGCGTCGCGTCGCGCGTCTGGCCCGACGGCGCGGCGCGGTACGAGGCGGCCATCCCCGCGCTCAAGCCGGGCGAGGTCGACTACGACGGCAGCGCGCTCAACCTGGTGTGGCCGCGCGTCGAGCCGGCGGGTGTAGAGCTGTTTAACGTTAAGCGCTGAACAGTGTTGAGTGTACAACGTGTTAACAGTAACAACAGAACAACAGAACAACAGTGGGAGTCGCCAACATTAAGTCTTTTTGGTGAACAGTAAGGCTTTTGGGCGCGTTTTCCTTCTCCTGATCATGGATGGTCGAGAACGAGATCTGGTTGAGCAAGGCGCTCCTTGTGAAGAGGAAAGGAAACAAAATGAGGCTCTCAGGAGCGACTTGTCGTGCTTAGGTATCAGCTTGCTGCGCCACCAAGGGTGGCGTGAGCAAAATTTGGCCTTAAGTGAGTTTATTTTTGCTCGTAAAGCCGTTTTGGCTAGATTGGGGGCTTCAACAACGTTGAACAACAGTAACAACACTAGGATCCTCCAACACTTGAACAATGTTAGACCTAGCTTTGGCTTGAACGCTATGGTAACTCGTTAGATGGTGAAGCCAATGTTAAACAGCTCTACCGGCGGGTGTAACTCCTAAAGGGTAGCAAGATGCGAGGAGATACACGTGCGGATGCGTTGACACGAATCAGGGAAGAGGGATATCACACCACTCGCTTGCGGTTTACAAGTAAAAGTCGCTCAGAACCGGCGGTTCTTCGCTCTACGACGCCTTTATGCTTTTTAGTTTACCGAGGGGTTGATATCACACGGCAGCTCTTGCCTCCTTGGACGGTGGGTCCTTGCCTGCGCCCGCAGGCGCCTCTCGCTTTCCGCACGGCAGCTGCCCTTGCTCGTGCAGGTTGACCGTTGTGTACGAAGCAGCGGCGAGGATCGTCAGGCAGTAACCGACGACGTTGACAGGCTCGGCGGAGGCGCCGAGCAGCAGCGCTGCGAGGACGATCACCAGCACAATCTTCAGGTTGCCTAGCATCGCCGTCGTGATCGACGACGTGCTCTGCACGAGCACGAAGCCCATCATGTTGAAGGCAAACGAGATCAGCGCCCCGACGAGGATGTAGAGGATCGCGCCCGCCAGATTCTCCGACGACCACTCGATAAAGTCGCGCAGCTCGAGGAAGGGTATGAGGCAGAAGAGCAACGCCGCCTGGATCGGGCTGAAGTACAGCAGCAGGTTGATCGCCCCCAGCCCGCTGCTGCTGCCGATGAGCAGCATGGCGCCCACGACGATCGACGAGCCGCCCACCACCGAGCTCGTCAGCGCAAAGGCGATGCCCCAGACGTCTCCAGCGCCAGAGACTGTCGATATGCACGACAGCGCCGTCCCCAGCGCCAGGCAGGCTAATGCGGCCACCTTGGGCCACGAATACGTCTTGCGCTCGACGGCGACGGAGAGCAGCACCGTGAAGATCGGCGCGGTCGCCTTGATGACCTTGTTCAGCGGCAGGTCGATGTATTCGAGACTCCAGTTGTTTGTGGTGATCGACGCCCCTCTAAGGAGAGCCAGCAGCACGATCTGCTTCCAGTACGATCGGAACTGCAGCCATGATGCCGACGCGGCCTTGACCCCAAAGACTAGTATCGATGACCCGATGAACGAGGTGATCATGTGCACAGCGGTGTAGATGAGCGGGAATTTGAAGCCGGGGACGTGTCGCAAGAGATAGCTGTTGTAGAAGTTGAGCGCCACTGAGAGCGCCATCTCAGTGAGGATGATGATGACCACCCTCGCCGTGAACGGGAGGACCCGCCAGGCCCGTAGCAACGGGTTGGTGGGTGCGCTGGCCGGCTCGCCCGTGTGGAGGAGCGAGGTGTCCTCGTCCGCCGTGGGACCCGACTTGGCGCCCGACATAGGAAGTCGCCGACGAGTTGCAGCGCCCGCCACGAGACGCGCGATGTGGGTGAGCTTTCCATAAAAGGGCGGAAAGGGCAACGGAGTGCATGTCATATGGTTGACAGTTTCGTGGTAGGCAAGTCCGTCGTCGCCGCCGTGACGGATGGCCACGGCCAAGCACGTCCTACCGCCGCTGCCGCCTCGCCGGCGCGTCGCGCCGCTCATCTCGCCCTTTGCCCAGATCAAGACGAAGGCCGTCGGCCGGCGCGCAGCGGCAGGCGAGCCCGGCATGGGCACGGGCAACGGCGACGGGGACGAGGAGACGCTGGGGGGCGAGGAGCAGAGGCTGCAGATCGAGCTGATGGAACGGAGGCGCGTGCTGAGTAGGCTCTCCGCCTTGGCGGGGAAGCGTCAGGAGGCGCTCGAGAAGCTGCAAACCCAGTGGAGGTCGTCGCGCGCAGGCACAAGCAGTATCGCCGACGACGCCTCGGAGGAGGAGGCCCTCAGCGCGCTCTCGACGCGCCTCGCCGAGGCGGAGGCGGGGCTCGCCGCGATGGCCAAGGAGCGCTCGATCAAGGAGTTCATGCATGCGCGGCTGAGCGCGCAGATCGCCGTCTCAGTCCGCGCGGCCACACGGCTGCGCGACGAGCTCGACGAGGTGCTGGCCGACGTGGTCAAGGTGGAGACGCTGCCGCGGCAGGCGGCGTTCGAGTGGCGCGGGGTGCTCGGCCAGCTGGTCAAGGAGCGGAGGAAGCAGCAGAATATGTCGCACCAGCGCGCGGGCATCGCGGAGCGGCGCACGGCGGCCGAGCGCGACCAGAAGGACGACGAGGCCTTCTTCGTCTCGATGCGCAAGCGGCGGCAGGACACGCGGCGCGCGGGCACGGCCGAGTCGAGCGGGCCGCGGCGCGGCGTCGAGCCGCCGCAGCAGGTGCAGACCGAGGCGGCGCACGCGCAGCGCAAGGCGCAGGAGGCGCAGGAGGCGCAGCAGGACGCGGCGGCGCAGCTCGAGAGGCTCGATCAGCTCGAGAGCAGCCGCGATGCGCTCACCGAGACGGTGCGCTCGGTGCAGGAGCGCAAGGCGGCGCTCGACGACGAGCATAGGCAGCTCGCCGCGTCGCTCGAGCAGATGCGATACTTTGCGGGCGGCGCCGCCGGCAGCGAGGGTGCGCGCGCCTCGGCCGAGAAGATCGAGTCTGTGCGCACGCTCAGCGCTGAGTGCGGCGGCGCCGAGCACCGCGGCGAGCGCGCGCGCTCGTCGGCCGAGGCGCGCGTGCGGCTGCTGCACCACGCGTGCATCGGGCTGCAGAACATCAAGGAGCGGCTGCAGACCCTCGACCCGCCCGAGTGGCACCAGCACCCGTCGCCGCTCTCGCCCGGCGGCCTCGGCGGCACCTCGCCCAGTCTCGAGGCGACGCTCGATGCCTCCATGTCGCTGCCGGGCGAGACGGCAACCGAGCGGGCGGCGGGCGGCTCGTCGCATCACCAGCAGCAGCAGCACACCACCAGCATCGTCGACGGCGAGGTGCCGCTGGCGCTGCTGCAGGCGTGCAAGGACCGCCTCGACCGGCTGACGCGCGCGTGGACGTTTGCGCTCTCGCAGTCGCCCAACCGCGACAACCCGATGCTCGCGACGCAGGCGGCGGCGGCGGCAGGCCACGGCACGCCGTCGCTGCCGCAACTGCCGCTTGCCCGGCTGCACCTCTCCGGTGCGGCGACGGCACGGTTGCTGGGCGACGAGGCGGCCTACTGGCCCGAGGAGCGAGAGCCGCCCGACGGCGACGACGACGCCGCGGCCGATGGCGGCGGCGGTGCCGACGACGACGCCTTCGTCGCCGACCGGGAGCGCGCCAAGCGCAGCGGCTTCAACGCGCTGCCGCGGCAGAAGCGGCCAAAGGAGACCAAAGAAAAGCGCTCGTCGCGACGCTCGTCGAACGCGTCCGCCAAGGCGATGGCGGCAGCCGCGCTGCAGGAGCGGCCCGCGACGCAGCCCCTGATGACCGTCAGCGCCAGCGCCCCCGTCATCATCACCTCGACGGCGATCTCGATCACCTCGACGCCGATCTCGCCGTCGGGGCGTCTGGGAGAGCGCAAGCTGGTGTGATATTAGCGTGTAATATTTTTACGCGAAGCCAACCAACAAAATGACCGTTCATAAAATGAATCATTTTTCTGACCGAGGAAATCAACAGCGCTGGAGCTGATCGACGACCCAAACACAAACCACTCCAAGCCCTGCTCATCTCCCTCAGCCGTAGAAGCGACCGCTCTCCACGACCTCGATGAAGGCGAGGAGTGCCCCCCAGTGGTACATCGGGTTGGAGTTGCCCACGTCGTCGCCGAGCCCATCGTCGGGGTTGAGGTTCTCGTGCACGTGGTGCTTGGGGAGCCATTCGACCATCAGCGCCTGTCTCGACTGGACGGCGAGCTGCCTGCGCGCCGCCGCAATCTCTGGCTCGCTCGCATACTTCGGGTGGCTCAGCCCCATGTAGACCAGGTAGTTGAGCGGCCCCCATACCCTACCGCGCCAGTACGAGTTGTCCCTGTACGCCAGGTCGTCGTTCGGCGTCGACGGCAGCGCGTACCGACACGACCCCATGGTCGTGTGGTTGTCGTCGCCCGGGGTCCAGCCCGAGTCGCCGATCATCACAAAGCCGAGCCGCTGCACGAGCACGTACGGGTCTTGGCACTTGGAGGCGTCGGTGCACAGCAGGTACCGCGATGCCTTCGAGGCGACGTTCTGGTAGTCTCTCCTCCCCTCCGACCACCAGAGCTCCATCGGCACAAACGACGAGTTGGGCGATGCACTGCAAGCATCCTGTAGTGGTAGAGTATGCTTGCTACTTCCTACATGTACATTCAGTCCCCTCGAGGACGAGGACCGTTGTACACTTTCACGCGACGCTCAAACACATGGTCGACAGGACAGACCCCGGTCAGTACCCGTAGCCGCCGCCTTGCTGCGGCTGGCCGTAGCCACCCTGCTGCGGCTGGCCATAGCCGCCCTGCTGCGGATAGCCGCCCTGCTGCCCACCGTAGCCGCCCTGCTGGCCGTAGCCCTGCTGCTGCTGGCCGTAGCCGCCCTGCTGAGGTTGGCCGTAACCCTGCTGTCCCGCCCCCGCCAACTGGCACGAGAAGACCGCGCCCTCGGGATTCTCGCTATCCAAGCTTATCTGATCGCCATCGACCAGGCGCTGCTTGTCACCCCAATCGAGCCAGTACCACTGGCCGTTGCGACGCAGCCCCGTCGGGGGCTTGCCACGCGAGACGAGATAGGGCGTGCCCATGGCCGTAACTTCCACAAAGCACTGCTCCCGCGAGACCGATGACTTCTGCTGCATCATGTCGTAGCGGCCCAAAGCCTGCCGCTGGCCAGGCTGCAAGTTGTGCATTCCGCTGGCACCGGAGATGCCGGTGACACACAGGCCGCCGCCACCCTGCTGGCCATAGCCCTGCTGCTGGCCGTAGCCCTGCTGCTGGCCGTAGCCCTGCTGCTGCCCGTAGCCCTGCTGCTGTCCATAGCCCTGCTGAGGTTGCCCGTAGCCCTGCTGTGGCTGCCCGTAGCCCTGCTGCTGCCCGTACTGCATCTTCACTTCGCCACGCTTGGTGACTGCCGCCACGCTCTGTGACGAGGTCATCGGTACCTGGCAGACCATACATGTGACAGGCTGGGCCATGGCCACAGCGAGGACTGCGGTCCTGGGCAGCATGATGGCTTTTTTCGTCAGGCGCTCGACACCGACTAACCAGGAGAAGTCGAGGTCAGTCGAGCTCAGAGCCAGCCTCTGAGCAGACTGCAACACAGCCATGCATGAGCGAGGAAGCGAGAGCAACCCGACGATCGGCGGGGTATGATGACCAACTGCGCACTCTTCGGATGTGCAGCATGGCCACTCAGCGGCGCCGACGGCCAGCGGCAAAGCCGCAGGCGGGATTGATGGCTAGCTAGGCTGTTAACATACGAGACGGCGACGCAGACGGCGCCCGGGTCACAGACCGGGTCCGGCTATATATATAGTGAATCTGGGGTCCAATTCTGGCTTGGGGTCCGAGGTGTGTAGTTGAGGTAAGCTAACAGCGTTAAACCGTTAAACCGAGTGCACCAGCTGGCAAAAGAAAACGAGCTCGGAATGCCGGGGCAGCGCTAGATAGAGCACCACCCCAGCACGGTGCACTGATAAGAATGAGCGCAGTTCTCCGTCCGCTTCCACACTCCACACGATGGGTGTCACACGCTCGCCAACCAACGTGCGTGGCCAAACGGCCGAAGCAGCCGAAGCGAGCGCGCGTATCTATCTATCTGTCTGTCTGTCTGAGTGATGTGGGTGAGGTGCAAGCTTCGTACTTACTAGGTAGCGTACCTCCTCAACTCAGTCGAGGCTCCACCTAAAGACCTAAGCCCAGCACACAAAACCGCTTTCTCTCGTAAAGAAGCCTTCGACGCGAACACTCGTACTACCTGTTTACGCTGTTTACGCTGTTAGCTTACCTCAACTACACACCTCGGACCCCAAGCCAGAATTGGACCCCAACTGCTCATAGCCGGACCCGGTCTGTGACCCGGGCGCCGTCTCGAAAGCCAAACAGCCCATCGATCGCCTGCGCCGCGCTCGGTTGCTCGACTGCACTACTCGTACGGGCCCTAAGCAGCACTATCGGGCTCCCACCGCGCGGCGCGCTGCCAGAGGGGGAGTGTATAGCGCTGTATAGTGTATAGGCTGCATCGCTGTATACTGTATCGGCTGTATAGGCGCTGTATCGGCTGTATATGCTCAGAGGCGCTGACGCAATGCGCGTTCGCTGTATAGCTGTATAATTACAGGGAAAATGGTGCAACCAACTAGTGCGCACTAGTTGGTTGCCACCATTTTCGACCATTTTTGCTGTATTATACAGCTATACAGCGAACGCGCATTGCGTCAGCGCCTCTGAGCATATACAGCCGTCCGATACAGCGCCCATACAGTATACAGCGATCAGCCTATACACTATAGAAGGCCACCGCCCTTTTTGGCAAGCGTCGGTCCCATGTCGGCCCTCGCGTTCGCGGCCCTCTACTCGCTCGCGGCGCCCGCGCGTCAGCAAGAGGTGGTGAATGCTCTCCGTGCTATCCTGCCTCCTCCTCCGCCGCCGCCGCCGCCGCCGCCGCCTCCCCCGCCGCTCAATTCTGGCGCCACTGACATCCAGAAGAATGCTGCTGAGGCAACGCTCGATGAGGCGCTGGATGAGGTGCTGCCTGATAGAGGTGCACGCAGAATCATGCCAATGTACTCGTGCATGGTGCCGTCGCTTGAAACCACGTGCACGGCAGCCAAGTCGTACAGTGCGCACAGGTTTAGTTTCCACCTGCCATCGGATGCGCACTGGCTCTTCTTTGGCCCCAGCTATTTGAGGGAGATCGCTAACTCCATCATTGCCGGCACAGCGGGCGAGATCGTCGGAACGGCGGACCCCTTCTCAACGGAGGGGATAAAGCTGCTGCGCTTGCGCTCACCCTTGCCCTCACTCACACTCTCTTCAACGGATCAGTGTGGCACGAAATCAGCATTAACGGACTGCGAGCCTACAGCCGTTCTCGACGACCGGTTCACCTTGACGTTTGCAAACGGCGCCAAGCTGACTTCCGTCACGAACGACGCACAGACACAAGATGAAGGCGACCCGGAGGCTATGGCTCGGCTCGAGAAGATGCTGCGCGACGGCAAGTTCACTCACGCATTCTATATGCCTCCGCACGAGCCCGAGTATTTTGCCGAGCATGCAGCTGCAGACAGGGACGGTCGCAGCGTCAACTCATCAGCGTTCTCATCAGCGTCGGGCCACACAAATTGCTGTGTCTCTCACGATCCGGACGGTTTTCACCAATGCGTGGAGTCACGGCTCACCTGGCAAGCCGTGAAAAGGCACGTTAAGCGCACAACCCTCGTGACGCCATTCAATCTGGGGCAGGCCTCGTCCTCTGCCAGCAGCAGCGCGGACGTCTTCTATACAGACTACGTCGACAGAGTTTACCCCTGCGGCGTTGTTGTGAGCGGCTCTGCGAACTACGACGATCCCACCTATGGTGTAGGGCATCAACTCGACAGCAAGGAGTGGTTGGAGCTAGGTGGGGGCCATGCAGGTGGGGGCTGTCACAGATGCACCGTGGTCTGCGAAGCGGCCGACGGTAGCGTCGACGCACCGCCATCACGTTGCGTAGGGGGGCCGGTGCTAGTGCTGGCAGAGGAGCTGCTGAGGAGTCATGTCAGGAGTCTGTAGATGATAGCAGCCGGGCGAGCCCGACGACATGGCTCGTGGCCAACCTCATACGCACACATCTCAGTAACCTCGCGTTGTGAAAGTGTACCTCGTCGAGGGACTGAAAAGTGAAATGTAGAATTTGTGAATGAATAACGTTTAACGTTGGGAGGCGGTGTGTACCGTAACCACTGGTAAATTAAGTAACTCCACTCTCACGGCGTGCGATCGTTCCCGTCGGGTAGGCTCGCCCACGGCTGTGGGTCCTTTTCGTGCGCGTACGGGAACTCGCCAAACGACTTGAAGCTGGTGCCAGGCTGGTAGGCGTTGGGCAGACACGCCTCGGGCTGCGCGCGCGGCAGCAGGTCGTGCGACGCGACGCAGCGCACCTTGGAGCCGGCGTACGCGCCGCCCCAGCCGGGCGCCGCGAGGGGCGTGCCGGCGGCGGGCGGGTGGATGCACGTCGAGTTGTCCTCTGCGAGGTAGTGGCGCATCCACACGCGGTCGCGCGCGTAGTGGCGCCACAGGTCGTCCTCGCAGTCGAGGCGCACCGCGCCGGCGGGCACGCTAGGCTTGAAGGTCTGCTTCTGCGCGTACTGCTTGAAGAGCTCGGCGTAGAAGGCGGCGATCGCCTCGTTGTCGAGCGTCGACATGCGCGCGCGCCCCGCGGCGGCGACGCCGCGCGCGTAGGCGTCGTGTGCCTGCAGGTACTTGACCATCCGCGGCACGTCCTTGGCGCTCGGCACCGTCACGTAGTGCACGCCCGGCAGCAGCCCGTACTCGTAGAACTCCTTGTGCTGCATGCCGTCCTCAACGTAGATGACGACCGAGCCGCACAGCAGCAGGTACTTGAACTTGTTGGCGTAGCCGATCGACGCCGAGTTGAGCAGGTACTTGTACGAGCACTGCTCTGTGAAGGTCATGTAGCACTTGTGCTTCTGGTGGCCGCCCGCGCGCTCGAGGCCGAGCTCGTGGCACGTCTTCTTGATCTTGCCGTGGTCGCCGATGAAGAGCTCGTTGACGAGCATCGTCGACGGGTTTGTCGCCGCGATGCTCGCGATCTTCTTGCGGTACGGCGAGCCGACGTTGCCCGTGTGCATCGCGAGCTCGATCTTGTCCTCCCACCGCACGCTCGCCGACTCGCGCACCATCTTGGGCTGCAGCTGGAACCACGGCGGCGTGCGCAGCTTGTGCGACTTGCGCGGCATGTAAAACGAAAAGTCGGCCCACGGCAGGTCGGCGTGGCCGCGGTTGATCGTCGACGAGAAGAGCGGCGGCGGCAGCGGCCCCGGCTTGGCCGGGTTGCGCACGCCGCCCGGGTACTTGTTGAGCGTCTTCGCCCAGTCTGCCTGACCGAAGCGCATCTTGATGCGCGGCTCGTCGACGGCGGCGACGACCAGGTCGAGGTCGGGCAGCTTGTGCCGCCGCATCGTCTCGAGCATCAGCATCAACCGCGCGGGCGCATAGTGGCGGTCGAAGAAGATCGCGCGGTAGTCGGTCACGTACAAGTTGCCGTCGACCACCTGGATCCGCTGGCAGTACATCGTGCCGTTGTCAAAGCACTCGGCGACGCCCTGCTGCAGCATGCGCTGGTTGATCTCCTCAAACGGGTAGAGCAGCTCCTTGGCGAGCGCGGGCCAGTCCCAGTGCCGGTGCACCTCGAGCAGGTGGTTGGCCTGGATCTCAGCGTGCGCCGCCTCGATCGAGCTGTTGGCCGGCACCCACGGCGCCGCGGCACCCGCGGAGCCGCTTCTCGGCTGCTGCGTCAGCTGCTGCCGCTGCGGCGACTCGACCTGCGTGGCGGCGCTCTTGGCGAGCTGCACGTTGCGATCGAGCGCCTCGTCGAGCTGCTTCTGCAGCTCCTGCTGCTGCAACTTCATCTGCTGGAGCTGCGCCAACAGCTTCATGTTGGTGGCAGTCATCTTGCGGCGCGCCGACTCGGCGTCGCCTTCGACTCCGGCGTTGTAGCGCAGCCGAAGCAGCAGCAGGATGCCCGCGCAGAAGAGGACGAGGCCGGTGGCGGCCTTCATGGTGGTCTGCGGCGGACGACGGTGGTGGCCAAGGTCGCCTTCGTGTCCGGATGCGAAAAGTTGAAGTCCGAGACACGCCAGCCACCAAAAAGGGGAGTTTGTGTGTTAGACGTAGTTATAGATACGGTCGGAGCTGATGAGACTGGCGGAGAGGCTGGCCACGGGGGAGGACCTTACGCTCGTCTGCCACTGCAGGGCGCGGGGGCGTGCGCAGACGCCCGCGTCGCGGTGCCATGGCGATGGGATACGAGACATGGTGACCGAGCTGGCCGTAATCGTCGCGCGGTGGCCGGCGGCGCCGCAGGCTCCGATGCAACAACTCTCGCCGCCACCACCCCCGCTGATGGCGCCGCCGAGGCCGCCACCGGTGCGGCCGCCCGGCCCGGAGCCAGGAGCGGCAGAGGAGAGGATGGCGGTGCTGAGGCGGAGGGTGCAGGGAGGGGAGACGACGGAGGCGGCGACAGAGCGGATGGGCGCGGCGAGTGCCGGGGCGGAGGGGCCAGCGGCAGCGGCAGTGGGCGCTGCGGCGAGCGCGGCGGCGCCAGCGAATGAGGGGAGGGCAGGGGTGACGACGACAGAGGCAACGGGACGCGAGACGACCGAGGTGGGCCAGGGCGAGAGCAGCACGAGGCAGGGCGGTAGCAGCGACGACGGCGGTGGCGACGGCGACGAAGGCGGCGGGGGCGGCGGCGACGACGATGGCGGCGGAGACGGGCAGGCGGAGGGCGAGGGAGTGGCCGACGAGGTGATGAGCAA
>Ga0209713_10001676_pt1 | contig 13438 bp, 16 predicted proteins | sample ArcOceMetagenome_3_FD_187444 | JGI IMG/M metagenome (GOLD analysis project Ga0209713, IMG submission 187444) | Marine eukaryotic phytoplankton communities from Arctic Ocean - Arctic Ocean- Svalbard ARC20M Metagenome (SPAdes) (version 2) | ecosystem: Environmental > Aquatic > Marine > Oceanic...
AATAGCAAGAGCAATAGAAATAGCAATAGCAATGGCAATGGCAATGGCAATAGCAATAGCAATAGCAATAGCAATAGCAATAGCAATAGCAATAGCAATAGCAATAGCAATAGCAATAGCAACAATACAGAGGTGAAAGGGAGGAAGAGGAGGAAAAAAGAATCATTTGTACTTGACAGTGATACAAGCGATGATGACGGTATGCAAGATGAATACGAGGATGACGGATTTATTGTTTTTGGTTCACAAGAAGAAGAAGACAGTTCCGTGAACATTGATGACAACGACATATGCGCAGTTTGTAAGGAAGGTGGAGAACTTGTGGTGTGTGATGGCGGATTCCATAGTCATAGTCATCGGCATTCTGGGGATAGAGGAGGATGCGGAAAATCATTCCACCTAAAGTGTATCAAGAGAGAAGAAACTCCTGATGGTGAGTTTGTGTTGCTCCCCATTTGTCAGATTGAATAGTTTTCTATGTGGTCACTCATCAACTCAACATTAACACATTTAAAATGTTGCATATGGTCATCCAAGGTGATTGGATCTGTATCAAGTGTGCTAGCATATGTGGCATTGAAGCGGGAATAGAAGGGCATGAATGGGAAGTCACAGAACCGGAGCCAGAGAGCCCAGAGCACCTAGAGGATGACTGGCATGAAAATTTAGCAGGTGATAAGCTTCCACTTCCAATGTCCAATGAAGGCTCTGATTCTGAAGCATCGATGCAAGAGCAGCCTAAGACTAAGAAACGGGCACGCGCAAATCCACGCCTCTTGTTTGAATCTGATTCTGATAGTGATTAGATCAACACGAAGAGTAATGATTATGTATTGTACAGCTTTCTGTTGCCTTGATATTGAGTCCCTTAGCTACATTCATTCTATCTATCCATTGCCAGCATGTGACTCCTCTTGAACAGGACAAATACTGACATGGCAGGCTCTTTTCGTATATATGATCCATCCACTTGAACAACGCACAAAACACAAACTTTTTGATTTTCAATCGATTCGATAATGAAATGAGACGAACACACCAAATGCAATTACGCCCACGAGCAGCAGCTTCAGTGACACCAGTAGCTCATCAGCAACATGTTCCATCAAAATACCATCAGAAACAGATCATCTCGTTAAAACAAGAGCTGAAGAATGTAAAAGAGCAGGCTGCAGCAGCTGAGGCCAACGCCGAGGTGGTTCGTCGGGAGAAGAGTATCGCGGAGACCTCTCTGAGGGATGTGCAAGAAGATTTAGTAATCCAACAAGAAACAACAATGCAGATGGCAATCACGCTGGACTCTTGGCACGATCGTTTTGATAGAGTGTATCAACTCGCTGAGGCTGCTGGTGTTGACCCAGCAATGTTGCGATCGATTCGATATGGAATGCAGGGGTAGATTCAAGCAGGGGTAGATGCAACAGCAACAAGTATGGAGACAACAAACAGAAGAAGGCCATAAATTCTAAAGATTTTCACCACAATCTCAACTCCAATATTATATCCTGTTCGTCTGTGTCAGTCATCATAACTCATAAAACTGCATAACTCATAACTCAACCAGCCGCCTTTCTTCGCAGCTCGACACTCCCACACCCTAACAACAACGCGCCCCATATCATCTCATCTCATCTAATTACTATAAAAAAGCCATGCGTCTCCGTCCTCTGTCACGTTCTCTGACACCTGCAAAAACACGTGCTCCTTGTTCACTTGGTAGTGTTTTACAGAAGTTGAGTCGCACTTTGGTGTACCTCTAGAGGGCTTTCAAAATTCTTGAAGTTGAAGTTGAATCTTTCCTGCCTGTGTTTTCATTTTCTTTCTGCTTCTGGTTGAGAACAAGGTACAGTTATAATCGCTCAGTCTCATAACCATAAACTCGCTCAGTCTCCTCATAATTCTCATAATCATAAACTCGGACTTAACACTACCACTACGAGGTATGTGTGTGGAGGAGGAAAAGCAATTTGCAACACCCATTTGTGATCATATGGGTGATTGTCCTGTTTGTCGAATGAGCTATGGATTCGACTCTGATCTCTTTTTGACCTCTGGCAAAAGCAGCATGTATGCTAAACTTTTGACGGCCTTGCCGTGCTGCTCTCGGCAAATCTGTTCCACATGCTCCTATGCAATCGTGGCTACCTGTGCCAAGATGGGGAAATCGCCGAGTTGTCCATTCTGCCGAGAGATATTTTTGCCAAAATGTCATATGGGAAGAGATCGATATAAACAGCACCTGCTTGAAAGGTGCACAGAACAAGACCCGCTTCTTCTCTTTGAGCTAGCTGAATTGTCCCTAGCGGACAATGAGATTGAAATTCAAGTCGCTTTCGATTATTTTCTGAAGGCAGCATATCTCGGACATGCCCATTCTATGTTTGAAGTAGGCGTCTGGTTGAAAGCTGGGTATAGTAACGACATGGTCAAGAACAACAAAGAATGGTTTTTTTTTCAGGCAGCTATCAATGGTCATCCTATTGCAAGGTATTTTCTGGGAATGATCAAGGTGCGGCAAGCCGATTTCAAGTCCGCAGTACATCACCTCAAAATTGCATCCTTCCAAGGCGTTACCATCGCAACAAAAGAATTATTGACACTTTGTAGATATGGGCACTGTTCCAACGACGATTGTGCGGAAGCATTACGTAAACATAGTGAGAAGGTGAAAGAAATCAAGGATGAAATTGCAGCAAAAGAGAAAATTCGTAACGACGTAAAGAAGGGTGCCATTATCATAATTGGAACTCAGCCTCAGCAGTATATCTACTTGGCTCAAGAAGGCAAAGATCCACATCCATCTGAGTTGGTAAAGTTATTGACTTGTTTGCAATTATAGAGCATTTAGAGCAGACCATTGCATTCACTCCCAAGCATCTTCGAGAAACACAGGTAGAGATTCAATCTAGTATCGGCCTCTAAGGCGTTTACACCATGTACATGACTGTTTTTTACACGTTGTTATGTAGTTCATGTCGCTCTGCTGCCATGTCAAAATTTGACGTGTTTCTTTCGTGATACTTTAATAAGTATTTGAAGACTAGGGAGGATGCCGAGATGGATGCACCTATGGAGGAGCAAAAATATGTGTTTTAGTCCATCTTGTCATGGTTAACTGGTATTCTTGGTGGAATGATTGATCTGTTTCAATATATTGTGCACATAGACATAGCAAGATATACCATCCTGGAGTGTTGGGGTCCAAGCTGTGAAGTTGTGAAGGAAAATGTTCAATGTCAATGCCTTCCCCTTGCAACTTTGTAGTCATCAGAGCTTTGAAAGAGATCTGTAACAGTAGCCTTCGTCCTCTTTCCATTTTTCCAAATATCATAAAATAACAACAGAGACAGCAACAACAACAACAACAACAACAACATTGTTATCATGACTGACAATTCCAAGCTATGGGCCATGTCTGAGACTGAGATATCAAAAAGCACAACCACAACCCACCGGCTTCTGAAAAATCCACGACCAAACAACAACAGCAACAACAACAACAGGAAGAAAAGGCAGAGACAGAGAACAATGGAGCGGAGACAACTCATCCTGCAAAAACATCTATCATCTATAGACATGGGTGTATGTTTACACTCTCGTACAAATGAATTATATCTTGCCTGTATTATTTTAGGAGTAGTGATAATCAACATTACCTAATTTCCTAGGAGTTGTAGTGACACATGATATTGTATGGCCTGTGTGACATGTGGAGAGAAATGCTCTATTTTGGCGGGAGCTGGAGTTGTTGACTTTTGTTCACATCTACAACTCCCGCCAAAATGAGGCAAGGAGATGGCAGGAAGGAGGCGAGGTGTGCGTGAGAGCAAGAGAATCCCTCATTTTGACCTGTGTGAAATGTGTGTGGGGAGAATGAAATGCTGTGCCAAAGATGCGAACTTGTACTCTACTCTCTCTTGCTTTTGGAGTTCATTTATGGCTCATAAATTTTGGAAGAATAAATGACAGAGCTAAAACATTCAAATCATTGCTGCCCTACTTATGCTATCTCCATAATTTATCATAATGAACATCAAGCATTCAAACTCAAACCGTGGTCGGCCAAAGCCAAAGCCAAGCATTCTAAGGCTAAAGCTTCGTCGACCAAAGCGCATTCTAAGGCTAAAACGAATATGTCATGATTACACCTTGATATTACAACTACAACAAAAACATGATCAAGTCGAGCATGTGAAGATTAAACGTTCAGGCAAAATGGTAATGGTCCCAATAAAGCAAGAGCAAGATAGCTACCACTACCACAACTTCACTAACCCAAGCCCAAGACCCAGAGTATTGAATTGTAAAGAGATGCATTCCTTCCTCTACAACATGGTTAAACGATACCGATCAAGTTTTGCAGAGCACAATTTCCTCATGGACATCACCCGTGAAGCCGTGGAAGATTCTAATGTTGTTATAGTGGAGTCAAATGTTTTCAACAATATTAATGATCATCATAGGTACAGTGAAACCCATCCAATGGTAAAGCAATACCTAAACGAGTTGTTAATTGAAAGTGGGTGGGCAGGAATTCTAGGACACAATAGTTATCTTAGCATTGACGGTCGCCACATAGTGTTGATCCGTGACATTGAAGATTCTTCGTTGAAACGCCTGAACACAGCACTGAAAGCTCATGGGAAATACAGTTATGCAGAAATTGCAAACCATGATGTTCTTGGTTTGATTCAAAGCTGTGGCAGGGACAGGGACAGAAGTGCGCCACAGGCGATGAGGATGAGGAACACAGAAACAGAGATAAAAATGGAAAGTGAAACCAAATGTGGCAGACCAGCATCAGGTCAGGACCATGATCAAGCTGAATGTGACAAGTAAGAAATTCTACTGTAAAGATGTTACTACAGGTTCTGCTCATAGTCATACCTAGTGCAGTGTCATAGTCGATTATCTCATTGTAATGAGCAGGATAATTGAGATAAAATAATATATATCAGTCTGTGTCATATATATCAGATTTTACCAATCAATTGTGCCCCTTGCTCATCAAGCTGGTGTTGTCTAGGTCTAGGTAGAAGTTGAGTTGCAAGTTGGTGTAGCTAGAGCTAGAGCTATCTTTACCATCTGTTCTTATCTATCTGCCCCTGACCCCTGATCCATATCCATAGGAGTACCTAACAAGGTGCATCCAAGTCCAAGACCAAATCCTTTGATCCAAAGAGACAAAGTGGTTTGATTAAAATTCACCAGTTATTTTTCTTGCAGTTCTGAAGCAAAATTATTTTGCATCTAAGTACCAATCCATATTCTTCTTTAGTCTACTCCTATCTCATAAAATAACAACAGCGATTCCAACGACATCAACAACAACAAAAAGCCGCAACCAAACCACTCATGAAAAATCGGCCACCCAACAAGGAAAAGAGAAAGACAGAGATCAATCAAACGGAGATTATCTCATCTTGAAACAAAACATCTTTTGTTGCTGTGCTACTGTAGCCAAGTCCTAATACTCCAGGTCTTGGGCTTGGGGAGCCGCCGCAACCTAGCACCAAGGCATCAGCATCAGCATCAGCATCATCATCAGCAGCAACATCAACACCATGTCCCCAACCCCAAGCACATCATTGCTCCCCTTCCTCACTCTACGAATGGCCTATAATGCCATCTCTCATGAAATCAGAGATCATCAGCCAGAAATCATCCCTCATGAGGCATCAAAAATGGAAGCATCAGCAGAAAATCACAACACCACCAACAACATGACAGGTGTGGCCAGCTACGTGGAAAAGGCAGCCGAGGAAGACATCAAAGCCAAACTAATAATGGAAATTAACGATCTAAAGCAACTCCTTGGTGGCCGTAAGGCACAGGTTGAATCTCTCAGTGCAGAGAAGGTCAATTTACAACAGAAAGTCAATCAATTACAAGAGCACGAGCACAAGTGCAGCAACCACAACAACAGACACCCTGGCCCTGGGAGTGTTTCATGCAGTTTTCCCACACCTATCCCGACCCAAATAAATGGAAAAAAAGAGCGAGATCAAATATACGTGAAGGTTGTTGAGGAGATGCAGTTAGATGCGTTAAAGTTGGAGGCCATGGCAAGAGGGATGGATACCGCTACTGTCATTCCTATGACCAAGGATACCTTACTAAACAAACTCGTTATTGGGACCACCTGCATCTCCAAGTCCACTGTATGGTCCACCGTAGTAAGTCTGCGGCGTAGCATTGAGAATGAAAAGGATGCCATCTGTGCACGAGAAGAATATGAGAAGCAGCTGCAACTAGATATGATAGAAACCAAATGTGAACCAATGTGGGAGAAATGTCCGAGGAGGAAGAGGACTCAGTGTCAGTGCAATGATCAACATGGCCAGTGTCTTGATAGATCCAGGAAGATTGTCACCAATGCTGATGCCAATAGAAGATTCACTCGTACTTGTCTGAAAGCACACAAGATGACTACCCCAGTAACTTGTCAAACCCAATTACAGAGTGAAACTACCCCCCCTCCAGCTCCAGTGAAACGTCCCAGAAAAAAATTCAAGATGTCACCATCATCCAGAAAGCAAGGAAGTGTATTCAGCAACAATGCTGCATTCTCCACAGAATTTCCCAGTGGATCTTATCTCAGCCTTGCTGACAAAGAAGATGGAAACAATACTCATCCATCCCATGCTATCATCCGCCGTGATATTCTGGAGGCATTCGTCGCGGTAGCCCCAAAGGCAACTGAGGATGAGGGGGGAATTTCCACTGAAAACAAGAGAAAGCTAACACGCCAACGACGTTACGCTGGATTTGTTGGCTTCCGCTGCCGTTACTGCAAAGATAAGCACATCAATAAACAGGCTGATCTAGCAATCATTTACCCAGAATCTATCAATGGTATCTACCGTGCCAACATTCGCTTCCAAAGTAAGCACATCCAAGCCTGTCCCTATATTCCAAAGCAACTCAAAGACCAGTTGAATTGCCTCAAGACATCCAAGACTACCAGCCGTGGGAAAAAGACTTACTGGACAAAAAGTGCTCTTCAAAAAGGGTTTTGTGACTGGCAAAGTCCTACTGGAAGGAAGGGCATCATTTATCGCCCCCCTGAACTCAAGTGATGTTGATGTGTGGCATCATGCACTCTCTATAAAAGGTCCAAAGAGAGCCCTTCTTAGTCGGATGTTTTACTCCATGTATGATGTATGGGTCATTATGTGGTACTGGTGGTATATAAAATTAATCCAACGACTCGCTGCGCTGCTTCTTTCATTTTACCAGCAGCACTACAGCCTTGTTTGGGGCCTGATGAGGTTCCAATTGGGCTGGCCATAAGCACCACATCTTCTGTCTGAGAGAGAGGGGGGAGGGGGGAGAGATGTTGCCTCCCGTGGCCAAGACAAATATTTGGCCCAAAAGTGGGTACCTGCCGTGTAGATAAATGGAGCATTGAATATACGGACAACCTTTTCCGTATTATCAGGGCATATCCAGAGACTGTGTCATTTGCCATGAAGGGAGGTGGAGGTGGAGGGCTAAAGCTAAAGAGGAAGCATGGGTAATGCATACCAATTCTGAAAACAAATCTCTTCCCATACCAATACTTACTATAAGTTCATAATTTCCTCCTCAGCTGCTGCTGCCAAAGTTGTTGCAAACCAGACTGCACTCATGACAAAGGAAAATGACTCATCACCTAGTTCTATAACTATAATGTTAATTTAATATTATTGATTAATTCTAGAACAGGCCAGATCGTAGTCACTTTCTTCTTCCATCACATACCTCACACTTTTTCCTCCTCATCGTATTCAAAAATGTGCAGCTGGTACAAGCCCACTTGTTGGTTTGCACTTATGAATGGACTTGCTCGTCAGAAGTGTGGGGTACCTTGGACTTGTTTCCCATCGTTGAACCATGCCCATGCTCTTGCTGCACTGGTAGAACTTCTACTTCAACTACTTCATCATCTTGAAAGTCTGAATCATCGCTCTCAGCCATTTTTTGATCTGCTTCTTTAGTATTGCACTCAAGTTCTTCAACTCTCTTCTTTCCCTGTACAATTTCCGATGCGAGCTTCTCCATTTCCTTTTCGATCTCCTCGTTTTTTTTCCTTAGTTCCTCGGTTATTCCCGAGGCGAGGTGTGTGAGAGAGCAAGAGAATCCCTCATTTTGGTCTGTGTGACATGTGTGTGGGGAGAATGAAATGCTGTGCCAAAGATGCGAACTCGAACTTGTACTCTACTCTCTTTTATGCTTTTGGAGTTCATTTACGGCTCATAAATTTTGGAAGAATAAATGATAAGGTCCCCTTCTTTCACTTTCACTCTAAGCAGAGGACAGATGACAGCGACTTCTCCGCATAGCCACCAAGATCATCTCCCATTGGAGATGATTCCTATCAGACCGTATCACATTCCCTTTCCAGGAATAATCGCCACCAACTATGGCAGGAAAGCATGGGACAAGAAAGAGGCACAAAGAGTTCAAGCCATGGCACAACGCCAGGACAACCTGCGCCAGCGGGGAGAAATCTCGAGCACAACCAACAGTACCCCCCCTATGGAAGCCTGCGCAGAAGTATTCAACCTACCTCCTCCAAGTGATGACAGCGACACAGAGATGCCAGTCCACCATGACATCCAAACTCCCACGCCCACCTGATGCACTTCATCAACGTCAACTCATCTGGACAAATCAAATACTACTGAAAATGCCACTGCCTACACCACCACCAATGCAAACTCCTCCGTTGCCCCTGCCGCTGCCGCCGCCACTGCTCCAGATGGAGGTAGCTTCCTCTCCATCGACGGATCTTCAATCGGACCAGATGATACCTATGCCTGGGTCTGGGTCAGAGAAGCTCAGTCAGGTGCCGACAGTTATTGCTACTCTGACGAAGACAGTTATTGTTATTGCTACTCTGACGAAGACGTCAGCGAAGTGTTGGAAGATTTGAAAACTGATGAGGTAGTCAACGGAGCGAGGAAGCGTGTGAAGGTATCATCGCGTTACGAACCCGAAGACCAGAGTGAACTCCTTGATGACAATTACGGAGCGGATTTGCATGGGCAACGGACCATTGAGCAATGCTATCCCTACTACGAACAAAGACAAAGTTGCGCTACAGACCACTCCCATGCAAGAAGGGCCAGCCGACGCGCAGGTGCGACACGAACTAGGAGCCATCGCGGTGGTATCAGGGCGTCGGTGAAGATGGAAGTGATTGACCTGACCGACGCAAAACCCAAGGGGACGAAACAACTGATTACGATTAAAAGAGAGGTAGAATTCTTTGACCTGACACTATCTGACGAAGATGACTAACTGCAATGGTTGAGGGGTGCGGGAGTGTGGTACAAGAAAACAAGAGGAACAGGGCACAACATGAACGAAGAGACAGGGGAAACAAAAGTGAACAGGGGAAACAAAAGTGAACGTAAACTAACAGACATTACATCTGAAACATATACGATTCTAACCATCATCAACATGGATTTGCCGCAGTGTCATCCTTTTCAACCACATGCCAGTAGTGGTAGTGCTCCACGATACACTCATTATCTCCACGAACCAACATCAGGTTGAACACACACAATATGTGCCTTGAAGTGTGTATAGGACCAAGGAGCCGTTGGTCCTTCCGTGCTCCTTCCTCCTACTCCTTACACTAAGTATCTCCATACCACCTACACCTATTCAACACCCTTCGTTTCTCCCCACTGCATCCATCACCGCTATCCCTCGCAAGTGTGTCTCTGGTACTCTACTCTCTTATGCTTTTGGAGTCCATTTATGGCTCATAAATTTTGGAAGAATAAATGACAAGGTCCCCTTCTTGGCCTTGTGACTTGTGATGTGTGGAGAGAAATGCTCTAAGTAAAATCTTTTTGGCAGGTGTTGGAGATATGAAATTTTGTTCCAATCTCCAACTCCCGCCAAAATGAGGTGAAGGAGACGGCAGGAGGACAGAGCAAGGATCCCCTTCTTTGGTCTTTGTGACATGTGGAGATAACTCTATCTTTTTGGCGGGAGTCGGAGATGTGAACTTTTGTTCCAATCTCCAACTCCCGCCAAAATGAGGTGAAGGAGATGGCAGGAGGACAGAGCAAGGATCCCCTTCCTTCTTTGGTTTATGTGACATGTGGAGATAAATGCTCTCTCTTTTTGGCGGGAGTCGGAGATGTGAACTTTTGTTCCAATCTCCAACTCCCGCCAAAATGAGGTGAAGGAGATGGCAGGAGGACAGAGCAAGGATCCCCTTCTTTGGTCTTTGTGACATGTGGAGATAAATGCTCTCTCATTTTGGCGGGAGCTGGAGTTGTTGACTTTTGTTCCAATCTCCAACTCCCGCCAAAATGAGGTGAAGGAGATGGCAGGAGGACAGAGCAAGGATCCCCTTCTTTGGTCCTTGTGACAGTGACATGTGGAGATAAATGCTCTCTCATTTTGGCGGGAGCTGGAGTTGTTGACTTTTGTTCCAATCTCCGACTCCCACCAAAATGGGCTGAGGATCGTGAGGGAGATTTTGCTGGAGGCAGGAGAGAGAATCCCTCATGCCTGTGTGTAGGAGTATCTTTTTGGCGGGTGTTGGAGATATGAATTTTTGCTCAAATCTCCAACTGGCCAAAATGAGGATGAGAGACCACCTGCTCATGCTCATAATTTTCGTTAAAAAAAGTTCACATCAACAATCATGCAGGACATCAACATCAACAAAACAGACGAAACTGGCAATATTCTTTCAAAAATTATATGCTTTTGCTCCAAGGGGCAAGAAATAATTGAAGGAACCGAATCATTGCATTTTACAACCAAGTCCGACCTTCTCACTTGGATTCATCGTGCCTCACATGCAATTCTGGAAAATATTATCCCACATAGCTTTTGGCAACAATATGAGCTTGACAAGCCTAAACAATTCGAATCACTTTGTTCTGGTTCTGGGAGCAATTCTTCATCAATAATTTACTTAGTCATGTGGTCATGTTTCAATGAAGCATGTAAAGTACATATTATGAAGTGTCTGAAGGATGCAGAACACAAGACATTTGTCATACATTGTCAGCAACTTCAGCCTACTGACAGAGAAATTTGGGTTTGGCTTTCTGCTTTGGTTTTGAGTGCACAGGCAACAGTACAGTATGGACTGGCTAGATTGCGCTCAGAGAAGAAGAAATGGGGATCTCATAACGCTTTGATTATTAAAGAACAAATCCTGCTTGAAGCATGCTATCTGAGCTATGCTGTTGCCAGCTCATTTTCGCCTGCATTTGCCTGCTACATTGGCACAAACCCCAACATCAAAGGGTATGTTAATGGGATCAGTATTGTGAAAATGTTTATGAGCTATCTTAGGACAATGAGCCCAGATGTACCATTCCTTGAACCTTTCTCTCGGATGTTTCATTGCACCAACCTGGGTCGGTCAAAGATAGGAGTTGACTGGTTTGTGAAAGCCTACATTAACCACAAAAGCAGGCAAAATGCACATAGCATTTACAACCAGCACTCCATGTTCCAAAAAAGTACCAAAAACCTCTGGTTGCGACTGTCTCAAATAATCAAGCTCAAAGAAATAAAAACTTTGTGCACACAAATAAATGAGGCCCAAAAGAAATTTCTGAGATCTAAAGGAGGAGGAAATGAAAATATTATCTACCTTGATTTAGACAAAAAGTCTAAGGCAGCTTTAGATGCAATTGGAACTGATGGAATAGACAAATCAGAGGTGTATTTCTTTTCTACATGCCTAGCTGTCTTGACTAGGTTTGTGTATGAACTCTTGCAATTTCAAAGACATGGTAGCAAAGAGAGGTTGATTGGGAGGAAAATGCTTGTCAAGTATCTTGTGGCTGCATTCGAAAAAGACAATAGCATGTCTGAAGGTAGAGAATGTCTAATGAATGTGCTTCAAAGCCTCATTAAGGGAAGTGATCCGTTATTTTCTCATGAATTCATTGCATCAGTACTGCAAGGTTCGGTGGTAGTAACAAAAGCCAAGACAGCAGAGAGACTTCCCCCATTTTCTATTCCAGCTGATGATGTTTGGAATAGCCATTTCCCAGAGAATCCCCTCCATGACACTCAGAGGAAGGCAGTGAAAGAAGAAGAAAAAGAAGAGGAGGAGGACAAGCACTCAAAGGATGCAAAACTTCTTTTGAACTTTAGCAGCAGCAGCAGCCCTATCAAGTATGATCAGAAGGCAAAGGGGGGAAATGATGTGGAAAATGCTGTGAAGCAAAAACAGTTGGAGAAGTCCACAAAAACAAAACGCATCATGATGAGTAGAAAGTCAAATCCAAGGCTCCAAGATCAAGATGACCTCGCAACTGTTGTGCTGAAAAGGAAACGAATCAATTTGAAAGCAGCTTTTGATGCTGCCACTGCCATCAGAACCACTAAGATGAGAGACAAAGCAAAACTTGAGGCTTCAAATGCAACAGTGGCAACAGCAGCAACAACAACAACATCGACAAATGATAACAATAACAACCCAAATAAAGAACAAAGACACAATGACACACAGCTGCAGAAAAAAGTCAGAAGCAATCAAAATAATGCTGAGACTGGGCTGCCTGCTGAGAAGACAAAAAAGAGTCTTGTCTCAGGAAAGAAAGGAAGAAAAGCAAATGCTTCAACAAAAGTAACAAAGAATAAGGGTAACAAAGAGAAAGCAGAAGTAGATGAAGGAAAGAAGAGAAAGTGGCAGCAAAAAGACAGTGGCAGTGGCACCAGCACCAGCACCAGGAATAAGAAGAAGCAGCAACTTGGTGGAGGAAGAAACAAAAAAGCTACACCAAAACCAACACCAACACAATTCGCTCCAGCATCATCAAAATCAAATAGAGATAAAACAAATGAATGCCTATTGAGGAGGTCTCCCAGGAAGTTGAAGGGGGGACAAGGCAAGGAATCCATTTTGTAGGGGAACAAGAAGTCAAAAACTGCAGACAGTATCAGTATAGGATATAGGATAGAGAAGGGGGAGGAGAAGCTAAGACACAAGAAAAATAAATGAAGACAAAGTAGACAATATCAATGTTTGCTTTGTAAATGCCCAAAATGTTTATGGTATTGAATTTTGTTTTTGGGATTGAGTTCTGTCATCTCAGTGTTCTCACTAACAATGACAATGCATATTTGTAGCAACGCTGCCCCTTGTGTGGAATCCAAGTTAGGGGGTACAGTTTGGGTTAGTTCCCTGTATGGGTCCAATGAAAGATTAACCCCCATTGCCCTATCAAACACCCCCACATGCTACACTGCCTCTCTCTCTCTCTCTGGGGACAAAACGTTTTTTGAATCTAATACATCACTGGCTAAGTGTATTGTCACCCTCCCCACTTTTTGCGGAATTATCTGTTCTCAGCCGCGATGGGGTCAACCTACAATACCCTTAGGTGCTTAAAACGATCCTGTCGCTGAGCTGAGTTCAAATCCATGCCATGCTTCCAAAAATAGAAACACATTTTTTGTC
>Ga0209713_10001677_pt1 | contig 13434 bp, 32 predicted proteins | sample ArcOceMetagenome_3_FD_187444 | JGI IMG/M metagenome (GOLD analysis project Ga0209713, IMG submission 187444) | Marine eukaryotic phytoplankton communities from Arctic Ocean - Arctic Ocean- Svalbard ARC20M Metagenome (SPAdes) (version 2) | ecosystem: Environmental > Aquatic > Marine > Oceanic...
TAGTATTCAGGTCTTGCAGTTACTTTAATTACATCGTTTTCTTCTCCTTCTTGTTCTTGACCTTCTATGTCAATATAATCTACACCTTCTTCATACAGTGATGAAAGAATATGTATCAAAGAGGATAGGGGAACTTTATTTAGTCTTAAGTGATTCTTCATGTTTTTTATATTCTGATTCTTCTTCCTCTGTCAATACAGATTCCCATTTTTTTACTGGGCATGAGCATGACAAACATTTAGTCTTTGCAGAAAGAGTGCAACCACAACTAACGCAGTGTGCATCTGGTCTTTTACTAGAGTGCTTACTAGAATGATTTTCACATTCTTCACATATTGACAAACGCTCTGCGCTAACTTTAGCTATTTGATCCTTTAGTTTTTCTGGGGGGAGTAAGTTATTCCTCCATCCCTCGTATATCTCTTTTATCTTTATCATCTAATTTTGGTTTTAATGACATCAATGTTAAGTTTAATCTACTTAATTTACTTTTTACAAAGTTTGCTTTCTTTTCTGGAGTGTTAGTGTTTGCTAATAACAACTCATATCCAGTTTTAATTGACTCAAGCTTCTTTACGTGATTTTTAGCTTTCTTTATATTAAACAAAAACTTACCAAAACCTGAAAGTTCTACACTGTTGTTTAATTTAAGTGCGTCATGTGTGCTATCAAACTGATGTAATATCACTTGATTTATCACTCTCTCTGATATCACCATCTTTGTTGACATCTTTCTGACTATCCACTCCTTCACTGTCATGTCTTTGGGCTTCTTCATTGTGCACTATCTTTACTACTAGATTTAAATTTTTTTTGAAGTCTACAACGATGATGGGATTGACCTTCACCTTACCTAACTGTTTAACAAAAATGCCAAGCTTCTTAAGCTTAGAAACAATGTTATTGATCGTAGCTGTTGTTGTACCATACTTCTCACAAAACTGTGTTCTTGTATTAGCATAAGATATCGTACCCTTAACAGCTGTAAATGCTACTAACTCAATCTCACGTTTAGTAAGACCTAGATTGTTTATAGCTGATAGTATAGAATAATACTTCTGAGCTACAGCATACTCATCCTGTAAGCTTTTCTGTAGCTGTTGAATGACCATCTTTCTTTCTTCCATGATTTAGTTGTTGTATTATTACAAATATACAATAAATATTTTAATCTTCTACTTTTGCTTTTTTTTCAATGCTATATTATGTAATGTATTCTTTTTACTTCTTTTGATTGGTGGTTAAGTGGTTATATAGTATAATATAAATAACCCACCCACCCACCAAAGGTATAACATTTTTACCATACCCACCAAATTTTTAAAAAACTTTTTTTCTAAAAAGGTGTACACCATCATGTACATAAGAGAGTAGACCCCTTCCCACATGAAACCCCACGCATAAATCAGTAGTGGGGATACTCCCCCCTATGTTAACCCATAAAAAACAGAAATAATGGGAAATTTAGTTCAATGGAGAGATGCTCGTCCTACAACAGAGCGTGAGATTTTAAGTACAGTTAGTGAAAGATACAAAGACGCAGAGTCTTATCTAATTCCTAACAACTTCAAAGCAACACCTAATGATGACGGTTACATTCCTAATGTAATGGTTCTCTTTAAGACAGTGATTGACGGTAAGGATAAAGAGATTTCGATTACTTGTTCTTCAAAGCTTAGTAAGCTTCTGCGTAATGGAGATGTGACTAAGAATCAGTTAGCAGGGTTTCCTGTTTGTGAAGCAGTGTCTAAGGACGGAGAAATCTTTCCTCAAATTCAAATGCCATCAGGTGCAGGTCTAATCAGCATTGGTAAGTTCACCCAAGTGGAAGAGTACACCGTTGAGGTAATTACTGCCGATGACCTAATCAAAATCTAATTGATTAGCCCTTAAAGGGGAGAGTTTATCACTCTCTCCTTTATATATAGGGTTCAGAGGGGTCAGGGGTAGGGCAGGGGAGGTTAAAGTATACATCATTTGCATGTGTAATTGAAACACTGTCTTCACATAACCCACATTTCACCACTTTTTACCACCTGTATTATTACAGTATGTATAATTAATAAATATAGCATTAACATGTTGTTCTTATACAAGCACCTAATAACTTTCTCTCTATGCTTATATTAAGTTAGGGAGCTCTAAAACATATTAATTACTAGTCACTAAAAGCAGTATTGGCTACCTGCGGAAGAAGAACGATAAGTCGAAGGTAGAATAGTTAGACTATTCACAAGCCCAAGTGTATGTAAGTGCATACAATAGACTTATAATCGTAGCCTTGACTAGTATATTATGTTTAGTAACTTAACGCTGGAGAGCATTGTACTATTATATCATGTCAAATTTAAGAGATAAAGCTATTAGTTTAGCTACAAGAGCTATTAATAGTCCTAAACTATTAGAGCAATTAGATAATGAAATATATGAGACTTTCATATTAAGTGTTATACCATTTAGTATAAATTTAGCTCAACAGCTTGATATACTAAGACCAGTAACTAATCCTGAGACTAAAATATTGTTTTGGGAAGCTGCTGGTATTCTAACAAGTCAGAAAGATTATAGTTAATAACTTAAAGCTGAAGAGCATTGTACTACAACATTATGTTTGCAATACCAAAGAACAAAGTTTACACTACTGACCTGGGATCTATTTCTATGATTCCTCCTTCTTATGTTTCAGATCACTCTTATGAGATATATTGTCTTGAGGGAGATTTGTTTGATGACATAGAGAGATTTAAAACTCTTGAGGCTGCTGAGGAGAGAGTTAATAACCTTTTAAACTTATCATCATGATAAATACAATCAAAGTATATCCACATACATACATGGATAGAGCAGATGGAGATCACTTCAAAGCTGATCATATAGCTAGTCTTGTTCACAAGGGAGTTATGAGTTTATTAACTAACAAGTTAGGATCTATATCTTATGAAGATACTAGCACTAATGAAAGTTATGAACTTGCATTGAACAACGTTGATGCTAATACATTAGATGAAATCGTATCTGTGTTTCCACATGTATCAATGCTTACTTTTTGGAATACTAAAAACTCGTACTAATGTTTTTTGAAGATGCACAATTTGCTTGGGAGCTCTATAAGATATCTCCTGAGCTAACATGCACTTGTGATGAGGTTCATACTTGTCAGCAGTGTTATGAAGAAGATAAGAATAATAAATAAAGTCTAAAAGCAGAGATAACCTCACTTGTAAAACAAGGGTAGATACCATAACAATTGGTTGAGTGAGTAAAGAATCAGGGGAATAAGGTTATGCGTTAAAACCTGAATGATTGCTATAGACTAAAAATAAATAAGTTAAACTATTAATAAATACAACAATGAGAGAAATTAAACTAACACCAACGGAGTTTTACAGATTTAGAAAGGTGGCATTCATGTTTGGAGTGCTATTTATGTGTAACATTGCTAATAGTATGTACACTGTGAAAGCAGAGAATGAACATTTAGAACAATTAGGCTATTAACATGGCTAGTGAAACCACACACGAGATTGAGTATAACAATGTTGTACTCAATGTCACTGGTTTTTATGAACCAGAGGAGAAAGAAGTTACATATGATGCAGATATGGCTGGTTATCCAGGAGCACCTGCAGAGTTTGATTCACATATGATATCATGTGGATGTCAAGATATCATGAGTATTTTACATTATGATACAATAGGAGAAATAGAAACATTAATCTTAAATAAATACTACGAGCATGATTATTAAAGAGCACAAGATACTTGAAACAGGTTTGCATTGTCTAATTGATGACAAGGGACGTGTAGAAGTGTACACAGAGGAAGAGTATAACACAATATCAATTCTGAATCCATGGTGGAAGAGAATGAAATCTAAATACTTTAGCTATGAGTAAGAGAAAGAAGAAGTGGGAATACCAAGGACGCTCAAAAGAGCAGTACCAGCGTAACATGCAAGGATGTTTACCAGTAATCATTTTCTTAATGGCTCTTATGTGGGTTATGATAATTTGTAATGTTTTAGGATCATGACAATTAGAGAAGCGCACGTAGCATTGATTATTAAGGCCATGAACAAGTGTTGTGGACATAGAGCTCATGCAGCTGAAAAGCTAGGCATAACAGAGAGAACTCTGTATAGATACATAAACGACTTTAACATTGGAAAAGTTGAAGGAGTATATGAAACAAGAATTACTAAATCAGAGATTAAACAAAAAAGAAAGAGGATTACTAAATTATAAACAATGGAAAGATATAGAACAATAGACGGTTGGAGGTTTGAATGGAATGAAGACAATGAATTCTACGAATGTAGAGGTGATGTATATCATGATGATGAACATGATGAGATACCTGAGCCAGAGTTGTGGGATGCAGCTTTGAAATTAGAACAAGAACTTAAAGACGATGGTTATGTTGCAACAGCAGAACACTCTGAGAAAGGATGGGTAGAGGTGCAAATATTATGACGTATAAACCTTTACCAAAAACTCTTACAATAAAAGAGTCTGATATAGATGGGCTAGGCCTATTTACTACAACAAAGATTCCTAAAGGAGTTGATTTAGGAGTAACTCATCTTTTTGATGAAAGATTTGAGAACGATTATATAAGAACTCCATTAGGTGGATTCATTAATCACAGTGATGAACCTAATGTTCAGTTGATAGTTGTAAGAGATACATTGCGTCTTTCAACAACTAGAGTTATAAACCCAGGAGAAGAAATAAAACTTAAATACCACCTTTATGAAATTGTATGATGTACCAAGAAATAGCAGAATTAAAGTAATAGTTAAGGATAGAGTACCACCAGGTGCTCCTAAAATTACAGAAGGAGAAGAACTTAACTTCAGGTCTGTAGATGGAATGTATAGTTACTGCACCAGAGATAGTGGTGAGGTAGTACATTTAGCAGCATGGACTGAGGTAGAAGTTATATGAAACCACTTATGGTTATAACTATAAGTGATCTCAATCACCATAATGTCGGATAAAAGTCAGGTTTGTACTTAAAATAGGTACTTTGCTCAAAACTTTACTTTACAGTAAACTAAGCATTATAAATAAATAAATAAATAAAAATGGAAGGACAAAAAGGATTACCAGAAGAAATGGCTAGCAACAAGCAGCCACACGTTATGTGCCCAGAATGCTTTAAGGGTTCAGTTAAGTTTAACTTTATTACCAATGATGGTAGTTGTGATCAATGTGGCACAGCGTTTACCAAACGTGGTAATAGTATAAGATTTGTCTAATGTTTGTGGCTGTAGAGTTACACTTTCGTCATTATGATACAGAAGAGTTAAAAGAGGGAATGCTCTTTATGAACCATCTATATCCTGGTAGCGAGAGAGAGCACGTAGAGATCTTTAAGTTAAGGAAGGAAGCTATACATGAGCTGATTACACCTGAGATAATCTTTATGGAAAATGGGTTTCCTGTTTATCCATATTTATTAGATTCAGATGGTAAGGTTGTAGCAACGCCTGAAGAGATAGGTTTGTTTGATCCAGGTGAAGCATCTGTTAACCTCATAGATTTTGATGTTAAAGAAATGAACTTTATAATGAGAGAGTTTGATGCATTGCTTGAAGTATTTGTTGATGAAGACATGTACGAACAAGGAGTGATTGAACCTGTACTAGACGAAGGTAAAGTTATACTTAAGTTTCTAGATGATAACGAAGAAGAACCCTATTGGGAAGATACTATTTAATATGGAAGAAGAACTAAGTAATTGCTGTGGCGCATCAAGATGGTATGACACAGATAGATGCTCTGACTGTAAGGAACATGCAGAGTTTAACGAAGAAAACGAAGAATAAATATGGGAGTAGATATTTATGGCAAAGCGCCAAAGTTGATAGGCAAGAAGCCTGAGCTTGATTACAGTGATGATAATATTACTGATAAGCAGAAGAAAGAGTACTGGGATGCACTAGAGAAGTGGGAAGATAAGAACCCTGGTTATTACTTTAGAAGTAATTGGTGGTCCTGGAGACCAATAGTTATGTTATGTAAAAATGCAGCAGAGCAAATTGATTTACAATTTGACTTTGATTCATGGATGGGTAACGATGGAATGGGGTTAGATAACTGGCAAGAGAGTAATTCTATGGCAGATGCACTAGAAAAAGCTATCACTGAAGAAACATCTACCTGGTTTGTAGTAGAAGAGGAAGATGTTATCTATTGTAACATGAACTCTTGGAGTAAGTCAGGAGGTGGTTTTGTAGATGATGAGACAACAGAGAAGCTTAATGCAGCATATCCTTATGGTACAATTATGTTTACTAGTGTAGTTACTGATGATGGTGTATTTCATCCTTCACACGGTACACCACTGTGGATGATTAAGGAGTTTATTAAGTTTCTTAGAAATTGTGGTGGGTTTTCGATTTGGTAATCTCATTAAATTGATTACTTTTGTAGACTCACTAATAGCTTTATGAAATTTATAACCTTTTTGATTAGATGGGTGGCAGGTAACTTGTCTATACCTTTTTGGGTAGTAGGACATGTCCACTTGATTATAAATGACTTTCATGATTTATACGAGTTAATCAGTAGTGTAAGTATGAATATTATAGTAGCAATGGGTTTTTATTTAGAGTGGGAAGATTTAAAAAAGACAAAGAATGACTAAACCATTCATTAAATGTAGTAGATGTGATGAAACATTCAGTGCAGGATTTGACTATAGGATGCATTTCGATAAACACTTAGATGAGTGGTGGGAAGCAGAAGATAAAGATGAATATATAAAACGAACAACACAATGAATGATGTAATTATATATGACATAGAGACTATGCAGGAATGTTTCATAGTAGTATGTATGAAGCCTGAGAGCACACCTAAGAGCTTTACTGTTAGTAAGTGGGAGAATCAGTTAGATTCGTTTGCTAAATACACTGAAGACAATAAGGATGTGTATTGGGTAGGTTATAACAACCTACGATTTGATGCTCAAGTTGTTGAATGGATACTTAGGAACTATGAACAGTGGCATGATGCTACAGGTTTAGACATATGTGCTAAGATAGCACAGAAAGCTCAAGATGTTATACATGATGCTAATTATGATGTTTTTCCAGAGTATAGAGAACATGAGCTATCATTAAAACAGTTAGACTTATTTAAGATACATCACTATGATAACAAGAACAGGCGTGTAAGTCTGAAGAGGTTAGAGTTTGAGATGGATCTTGAGAACATTGAAGAGATGCCTATACATCACACTAAGACAAACATGACCAAGGATGAAGTATTCTTGTCATTGCAGTATTGTTTTAATGATGTTGATGCAACCTATGAGTTCTATAAGATAACGCTAGGTGACACAGATCATCCACTTTACAAAGGTAATAACCAAATACAATTACGTAAAGATATAGAAGAGGAGTTTGGTATACAGTGCCTTAATTATTCTGATAGTAAGATTGGTGATGAAATCATCAAGAAGTATTATTGTCAAGAAAAAGGTATAGATATACGTGAGCTTCCACGTAAAGGATACTTCAGGAAGAGTATTGACATGAAGAATTGTATTGCTCATTACGTTAAGTTTGAGACTAAGCAGCTACAAGATCTGTTAAGCAGTATCAAGAAGCGTAAGCTAGGCCTTATGGATAACTTTAAAGAGCATGTACATTTCTATGATAATGTATACTCCTTCATGAAAGGAGGTCTTCATACAGAGAACAAACCAGAAGTGTTTGAAGAAGATGAAGATCACGAGATTATAGATTGGGATGTAGCTAGCTACTATCCTGCTATAATAATTAACAGTGGGAAATATCCTGCTCACCTAGGTAAAGAGTTTCTGAATGGGTACAAGCGTATGTTTGACAAAAGGATGGAACTTAAACCACAGGCAAAGAGTGACAGGAGAATCAAAGGAATTGTAGGAGCGCTTAAGCTTGCAGTTAACTCTGTGTACGGTAAGTCATCTGACATGAACTCATGGATCTACGATAGGCAGTTAACTATGTTCACCACTATAACTGGTGAGTTTAGTCTAATGATGCTTATTGAAAGGTATGAGCTTAATGGCATAAAGATAATATCTGCAAATACAGACGGTGTAACTATTAAGGTTAAGAAAGACTTGATACCTAAGATGCATGAGATTAATAAATGGTGGTGCGATGCTACACAATATGTGTTAGAACGTACAGACTATACAAAGATCTTGTTCTCTACTGTTAATGACTACCTGGCCATCATGCCTGATGGTTATGTCAAGAAGAAAGGGGACTTTCTTACAGACTTTGAACTACATAAAAATAAGTCTGCTAGGATTGTTCCCATTGCTCTTGAGCAGTACTATGTGCACGGTATTCCTGTTAAAGATACTATTATGAATCATAAGAATTTATATGATTTCTGTATCAGGAAGAAAGCATCTAGAGATTTCCACTATGAGGGAATTAATAAAGTGACTAATGTTAAAACGAAGTATAACAAATTGATTAGATACTATGTGTCCAACGTTGGTGAGAAAGTTTACAAGGTAAAGAACCATGACTCTGATAGCAAAGCTGCTAAAAGGAGTCAGGTGCAAGCTGGTGAATGGGTTTGTCATGTTTGTAATTATCTAGAGAAAGATTCCTCAATAGATAATGTAAACTATAAGTACTACATAGACCAAGCAGAAAGTATGATTGTAAAGATTCTTACAAAAGGTAAGCGTAAGAAGAACACCGTAGTACCTAATCAACTAAATCTATTTTAAATGTGAAGAAAAAAGCAGAGATTAACAGAAGTAATATCATGAGACATCTTATTGAGTATCAGTTAGATATGGTCGGTAAACGATTAGTAGATACATTAGATGATGACAGGTGGTATTTTAATTGGACAATGACAGATGAACAGTCCAAAGAGTTTAATAAATATGCAATTAAAACTATGAAGAAAGTCTTCAAGTTTAACACGAGTAAAGCAAAAGAAAATCTAGGCTGGTTTAACCTTCAGTTTGGATTAAGAATTAAAGATTAATATTAATAATTAAAAACCAGAAAAATGGAAGTAAATTTAAGTACATCAGCCTATGTGTGGGCAACAATTATGATCGTGGGTATCTTATTCACAATTTATCAAATTACTAAAGCTGAACCAGATCCTTATGAAGAGCCAAAGAGAGCTCGTAACAAAAAAGGTAAGTATGTAGGTGATGACAAGAGTACACCTGACATCAATGAAGCCTGGGAAGGTGGAAAACCAGGAAGACCACTTCTAGTTAAAAAGCCTAAAAGAGGTAGAGGTAGACCAAAAGGATCTAAGAACAAGCCAAAGGCTAAGAAGAATGTCTAAGTTAATCAACGAAGACTGGGAACATGCAGCTGCTAATGATGAAATGTATGCTGCAGAACGCCAATATATAGCAGAACTAGAATGGCAAGAGTGGGAATACTTGCAAAGTCAGAAAGACAAAAAACCTGCAATAATAATAGTAAATAAACCGAAGGCCAATGAAAATGCATATAAGCCCTCAGATGTTTCAAGAGATCATCAAGAGAAGCTATAACCTTGACATAGTTTATTTACTAAAGATGATAGATGAGCAGTATGACATACAACCTTTATATAAGGATAGTATGAAGATTGCTGCTCTTTATCAATCTTTACTTAGAAAAGGTCTCATAACTAAAGATGAAGAGAAACTTACTACAGCAGGTAAAGACTTATTAAAGTTTGTAGAAACTACTGACAATAAAAAAATAATTAAAAGAAAGCCTGTAACAACGGATTTTGAAGAGTGGTGGAAGAACTATCCAACTACAGATACCTGGACACTAGATCAACATAGCTATAAAGGTACTAGAGCTTTACGTAGAGGTAAAGAAGAATGTAGGAGAAAGTTTAAAAGCATAATTCAAGAAGGTGAATATACAGCACAGCAGCTCATCAAAGCTCTTGATTACGAAGTGAATCAAAAGGTTCAACGTTCAATAAAAGAGAGAAAAAACATTATGAGTTTCATGCAAGGCAGTATAACTTATTTAAATCAAAGAACTTTTGAAGCTTTTATAGAGCTTATGGAACAAGATAAGAATGATAACACACCTGAACCAACATCAGGACCAACAGACGTATAAATTATGCAAAACACAATCGAATTTAACGAGTGGATGAAAAAGATTAGAAGTAATTACTATTCAGATGATAGACAGATGAATAATGCTTTTGATAAATTAAGAGAATTAGCAAATAATAAAAACTGGAAAGATGAAAATAATACTTAGTATAATATTATGGATAGTAGTAGCAAGAATATTTATGTGGATAGGTGGATACATCTGGCCAGAAGATAAAGATGACTTTGATAACAATTTAAGATACTAATGAGTTTTCAGCTACTAAAAGAAGAGGTCCAGAAAGGCCTTGATGGAAGAAATGGTGGTATACCTATGGGGTTTAACAGACTCAATAGGTATGTTGGCATTAGAAAGTCAATGTACTACCTGATAGGTGGGTTGACTGGTTCAGGTAAAACTAGCTTTATAGATGATGCGTTTGTACTTAACCCTGTAGACTGGGCTCTGTCTGAAGAAGGACAAAAGTCTGGTATAAAGGTGAAGGTGTGGTATAGATCTATGGAGCGTAGTAGAACTTACAAGCTTGCAAAGTGGACATCTCGTAAGATATTTCTAGACCAGGGTATAATCATACCTGTTAACAAATTACTTGGTTGGACAGAAAAGATGACTAAGGATGAGCACGATCTATTTCTTATGTATGAAGACTACATGATGCAACTTGAAGACATGGTAACTATTATTGATGGGCCAGAGAATCCTGTAGGTATAGCTAAGGAGTTAAAGTCTTATGCCTTAGAACGTGGTGAGATAATACAAGTAGATAAATATAACAAGCGATACATACCTAATGATCCTGATGAGATAACACTAGTTGTGTTAGATCATATAGGTTTGTTAAAGACAACAAGTGCACAGCCTACTAAAAAGCAAGCAATTGATAAGATGTCTGATGAGTTACGTTATGCTCGTGATTTCTATGGGTATTCACCAGTAGTTGTTAGTCAGTTCAATAGATCTATATCTAATCCTACTAGGATAAAGAATGGTGATGTTGAGCCACAACTAGAAGACTTTGCTGATAGCTCTAGTACACAGAATGACTCTGATGTATGTATGGCCTTGTTTGACCCTATACGTTATAATGTATCAGACCCATCAGGTTATGATACTAATAAACTTAGAGATGACTTTGGTGGTAAGTATTTTAGAAGCTTACGTGTTATTAAGAATAGTTATGGTGAAGATGATATTAGAATTGGTCTTGCATTTCTTGGCCAGATAGGTATGTTTAAAGAACTTCCTAGAAAAAGAGATATGACTGAAGGAGATTATACTTCAGTAGTTAACAAATCATTTTTTATATCATGACAGAACCAATAGAGTTATTACACGCAAGGCTCACTGAAATTAAGGAAGTTAAAGATAGGGCCATAGAGCACAAGCTTCCTTTAAAAGAAAGAGCAGAGATAAGTGCTATATATAATAGATATTATGTATGCATTCAAGAACTAAAAAAATACATACGAACAACATGACATTAAGAGATAAAAGACAAGCAGAGTTTGCAGAAACTTGGCTTAACCACGGTAAGTTTGGAATCCTAAATCTATGTCCTAGGTTTGGTAAGATTAGAACGACCATCAACATCCTTAACCAGATGAACGACAGTTGTACTATGTTGATTGCCTATCCTGACAACAAGATTAAACAGTCTTGGATAGAGGAATTTGAAGAGATGGGATACATTAATGATAACATAACTTACACTACTCACAGGTCCTTACATAAGCAGGCAGGTACAGAGTTTGACATTGTTGTTATTGATGAGATACATTTATTATCAGAGGCCCAGATAGGTGTCTGTGTAGATCTATTTTCTGTCAATAATAACATACTTGGCCTTACAGGCACCTTATCTAAATGGACCACCAGAACCTTAAGAGATGAACTTGGTATATCAGTAATTGCACACTACCCTATAGAAAAAGCTATTGAAGAAGGTGTTATAGCTGACTACCAGATAAATGTAATTAAGGTGCCTCTAGATAACATAACTCGCAATGAGTATGGTAAGGGCAAGATTAAAAAAACAGAACTTCAACAGTTTAAATACCTTAGCGGTGTTATAAACAAGATGATGTACTCTGGTGGGAATAGTATGTTTATGCGCTTAGCACGTATGAGACTAATTCAAAATAGTTTAGCTAAGCAACAAAAGACTAAGCAAATATTGAATGATAACATGGAACAAAGAATACTAGTGTTTTGTGGTGTTACATCAATTGCAGATAGTCTTGGTATTCCTTCTTATCATAGCAAATCTAAAGACAAAGATGCTCTTAAGAATTTTGCAGAAGGAGAAGGTACACACATGGCAGTTGTAAAGATTGGTAATACAGGAGTTACATACAAGCCATTAAATAAGGTTATCATTAATTACTTTGATAGTAATGGTGAGAATCTAGCTCAGAAGATTAATAGATGTATGGCTATGGAATATGACACTCCAGATAAAAAAGCACAGATATATATTATATCATCTGATGAGAAAGTAGAAGGCAAGTGGCTTGATAAGGCCCTTGAATTCTTTGACAAAAACAAGATAAAATACGTGTAAATATCGTATATTTGTAAAACTAATATTAATAAATAAATAAATAAGAATGAGTTCAAAATTAATTGGAATTGTTGGCGAAACAGGGACAGGTAAGTCAACAGCAGTGAAGCACTTAAATCCTGAAGAAACCTATGTTATTAATGTTGCAAAGAAAGAGTTACCCTTTAAAGGTTCTCAAAAACTTTACAACGCAGAGAACAAGAATTACAAAGAAGTAGATGATCCAACTGACATCACACGCTTACTTAAAACCATCTCAGAAAAAGCACCACACATCAAGACTATCATTATAGAAGATAGTAACTATTTAATGGGCTTTAGAATGGTAGAGAAAGCTATGGAGACTGGATTTACCAAGTTTAGTGTAATGGCTAAAGACATGGTTGACATGTTTAGAACAGCTAGAGCACTACGTGATGACTTAGTTATCTTTTACTTCTCTCACCCAGAAGCAATACTTGATGGTGTAGAAATAATAGGGTACAAGATTAAAACAGCTGGTAAGTTAATTGACAATCAAGTATTGTTAGAAGGACTTTTAACTGTATGCTTGTACACTCATGTAGAAGAAACAAAGAGTGGTGCAACATATGAATTCTTAACAAACAGATTTCGTAAGAAGCCTGCAAAGAGTCCAGATGGTATGTTTGAATCAACAAGAATACCAAACAACTTACAGATGGTAAGAGATAGTATAGTAGAGTATTATAATTAATAAATAAATAAAAATTAAAACTTATGAGTACAATTGGAGGAGTAAAAAGAG
>Ga0209713_10001679_pt1 | contig 13433 bp, 10 predicted proteins | sample ArcOceMetagenome_3_FD_187444 | JGI IMG/M metagenome (GOLD analysis project Ga0209713, IMG submission 187444) | Marine eukaryotic phytoplankton communities from Arctic Ocean - Arctic Ocean- Svalbard ARC20M Metagenome (SPAdes) (version 2) | ecosystem: Environmental > Aquatic > Marine > Oceanic...
ATTGCAGCGATGTCCCTGTCATGAAGCGTCGTACGTCTCCGCCAACTTCGGAGCGCAAAGCACCGCATTCCTCCATGTGCACATGTGTGCGCGGCCTCCTTACATGCAGCGCCCTCTTCTGTCTCGATCTAGGCGCCTAAGCAGTTTGTTGCGCAAACCACCGCACACTATCCTGACGCTACGCATGATTCCGGGTCGGAGCACGACTGGTCGCGCGGCGATCAGTGCGAGGTGCGGGAAGGGCTATCGCGTGCCCCGGGCACGGCGCGATGCGCCGCTGATCGCCACGGGGCGGCGGGGCACGCCTGCGTCCACCGCAAAGGGGGCGGTACTAGGCTGTTAACTTCCATACACTGGGTTTTTTGGGCCACTCCCGCCGCGCAGCGTACCCCTGCTCGGCAAGCCCTTTGTTTCCTTACATCGGCTTGTGAGCCCGCGTCAGCGCTCCCACAGGCTGGTGGGTGGTGTTCGATGCACACGACGCAATTTCTCGTGGACACGACCTGGATCGAGGCGTGCCAAGGTGCTGGTGCAGTTGCGCGACGTCAAGGGCCGCGGAAGGTGGCCTGGGACGAGCGTGTGGGTGGTCTGATGTACCTCCTGGTGCCAAAGAGCGGCTCTTCCACCAGCCGTCGATACATGGAGGTGCTGAGCGGCGCACACGACGGCCAACAGCCTGCTACAACCGACTGGAAAGAGGCCTCGCAACGATTATTCCAGGCATTTGGCACTGCTACAACGCTGACATTCGTGCGCGACCCGGCGGCGCGCTTTCTCAGTGCTGTCACGACAGTTCTACTGCGCGGCAATGCCACGCAGTTCACCCCGTCTTTTATAGAGGCGCCGGACGCTGTTGTGCAACGGTTGCTGCGCGAACGCTGTCTGCACAGCGAGCGGCAAGCCGTGCCCCTACGCCAATCCGCGGCGCGGCGCGCGGCCAACGTGCTATGCGTCCTCGGCGAATGCGAGCGGCGAGGGCCGTACTGGAACGAGCATCTCGTGCCGCAGATCGCTTACTATGCCCAGCCCTCGGTGACTGCTTCCGATTCTCCAACGACGTGGCAGCCTTCGCCCGTTCACGCGGCACAGTTTCCCGAGGGCGAGGCTGGCCTTCCCGCAATGCTTCGGGGCTGGAAGGAGGCGGTGCAACGCGCGGGCCAAAACTCCACACCTGGGCTGGCGTGGTCCGGCTCGGTACCGCACCTTCCGGCCTTCCATGCGTCTGCCTACAACAACCACACCGACCTGGCACTCGCGACGGTCGCCGACTCCCACGAAGCAGCGGGAGCTGCCGTGGAGGAGGTGTGGCAAATTCTCCGCAATAGTCGCTTCGAGGAGAGGATACGCAATTTGTATGACGCCGACTACAGGTGTCTGTGGTGGAGCTAGGCCGCCGCAGGCAGTCAGGTTCTTTCAGACAAGTAAGGGAGTTTGCTAGTGGCCATAGCTTGATTACTATGCAAATGTAGCGAGTACACTCTACACTAACACAACACTCTTACTCCTGCGGCGGTCGCAGCTTACGCGTAGGCGATGATCTCAATGTCCTCGAGATCCTCCTGCTGAATGACCTTCTCGCGGGCGTGCACGATCTTGGCGACGCAGCCGAGCGTGGGGTCGAGGCGCACGCCAATGTGGGGAGCCGGTCCGCCCCCTTTGAGCCAGTCGGCGTCGTAGACACGCTTCTTGAGCCCCCCGCCGAGGTCCACCCACGACGAGGTCGTCGGAGTCGATTCGCCAATCGAGCCGTCAGACAGGCGCACCTTCGGCGTGCGCATGATGACCGCGACGCCCTCGCGAGAGCGCTTATAGGACGACGCCTCGGCAGGCTCAGTGTACACATAAATCAGCCCGTGCAGAGGGTCCATCGCGACGGAGACAATCGTCTTCTCCCAGGCGCAGTGGAAGCGGCTGTCGAGCCACACCTCGTGCTCAATGTCACAGTCGATCGTACTCAGGAGCGAGCGGTTGAACATGTCGTTGGTGCCCTCGACGTCGTGCTTGTTGATGACGATCGCCGCGCCAGTGAAGTAACCCTGCTCGTTCTCGAGCATGCCCCTCAATTCGAAACTCACGATGTGCTTCACCTCGCCGTACTCGAGAGTCGAGCACTGCACGCCGTGGCTGAGCTCGACGTGGATTGGGCTCTCGGCCAGCGTGGAGAAGCGGACCTGCTTCAGCCCTACCTCGCAGGTGTCCGCCACCCTCATCGGTCCGATGGGGTGCTTGAGGTCAAAGTACATGTCGCGCATGTGTTGGCTGCCATCGTGGGTCGGTGCTGGGGTCGTCCTCTGCGCGTGTCGAGGTTGGACTCGTGCAGGAACGGTGTTTTCAAAACCGAGCACTGAACTCTTTGAGTTTGCTCACGAACGAGTACCCCGTTGAGTCAACACACGAGCATCATATGGTACGCACACGCGTGAGCGCGCACAAGTCGACGGAGAACCGCGCACAGAGGAGGCTACATGCCTGCAGGATGGCAAAGACGCGACGCACCGGGCCAGATCGACGCCCTTTTGAACACATCCAAGACGTTCTCCTGCCTTCCACGGTGTCACTCAATCTCATACAGCTGCGCATTGATATCATGCAGCATATGCTGCCCGGCGTCTTCGTGCTGCTCAAGACTGCCGATCTGCGCGAGTACTTCTGGGTAAAGGTCCACCGTACGCGTGGCACCGTTCTGAAGGGACACGTCGCCTCCGAGCTGTATTTTACCGACTGGCCCTTTGGTAAGGCAGTATCCTTCGCAGTCGATCGCATCCACGACTTTACCGCCGCCGAAGCGTGATGTGAGCATTAACAGGTGCGGAACCGAAAGATCAAGAGTGTGTGTGTCCGTGTGTGTACGTGTCTGTGTGTACGCGTCCGTGTGTGTCTGTGATAGTGTCTGCAGTCTCGAGCTCCTCTAGCAATGTGTACCATTATTAAGAGGACATGCGGTTTCTTTCTACAACCGCGACGACACAGCCTCCCTGCTCGCCAGCCGCAGCGCACGAAAGACGTCACCTCATGTAAACATTCGGCGAATGGACGAGCGCGAGCGGCGGATCCTTGGTCGATTCACCGTCTTCTTTCTTGGCGCGGCTCCCGACCGTGGAGTCTTAGGACGCATCAGCGTTGGGCTCTTTGACTTTGTCCAACGGCGGCGTGTGGCGACCGACAGCTTCAGTGTCATGTGAGTTGTGTGAATTTTTTTCGGAAAAAAACGGAGCTCGCTTTCGTCCCACTCTCAGAATCGCCGAGAACACACGCTATGCCAAGGCGCCAGGCGTCCCCAGCAGTCCGGGAGCCTCACCCCAAGCAGGCCGACATCTGCGCCATCTGCTAGGACGACATCGAAGAGAAAGACTCGAACGCGTGGACCACCGATTGTAACCACCGCTTTCACGCCACGTGCTTGGTCCAGCAGCTTCTCCTCGATCCTCGCTGCCCCTGTTGTCGCAAGCCTCCGTGTGATTACATTTACCCAGAAGACCTCTACGACAACGACGACAACGACGACAACGACGACGACATAGGCATATCGCCTGGTATCACCTTCAAACAGGCGATCAAGAACGTCAAATCGCAGGCCAAGAACGTCAAATCGCAGGCCAAGAACGACAAGCGCCTGGCCAGCCAGCTCAAGACCGTTCAAAAGTGGAAGACCATTCGCAAGGAGGCCAAGCGCGACGGCCGAAAGCTAGCGTCGCAGCTGCGTCCGCTCGAGGACAAGTTGGAGGCGGAGCTTGAGGTTCACAACAACAAGCGTTGGACTGCATTTGAGACAAAGCATGCTCAGCTGATTTCGTCGCACCAGGAGGCCTACACGCTCCTCAATAAGGCGAACAACCAATACCATGCCGCCAGGGCTCGAGTGGCTCGCAAGGGAGGATGGTGCATGTGACGTGAATCGCTCGCGGTGCTGCATCAGTGAGTAATTCAGAGTTGTCAAACTAAGAATTTCGTTCTGATTTACACACAGCAGCACACCCGTGTGTTCTCAGAAAAAGTCTTGGCTTCAACAACACCATCTTATGGCGAAAACCGGAGCCACCATCACAGCTCAAGGCATGGCAATTGCGCGGAGCGCCCGGGCCTGACGCCCCTTATGCGGAACATTGAAAAAGAGGAACACATAGGCTAAGCAGCAAAGGCAGAAGACTGCCGCAGCCAATGGGTCCTTGAAAGTGGAGGGGGGAGACGCTTTTGGCGTCGAAATTGCAGATGCTGTTGGCGTCGAGATGGTGTGGGCACGGCCGGTCGACACGGGCTGCTTCGGTTTTGGATGCACACGGGCTGGGGAGGTGTTCGGTCGAGAGTGCGTCGGTGCGTATGGTGGCATGCAGAGCTCCCGTGCTGGCATCGCCAGCCCCAACCAAGTTTTTTCCGGAATTTTTTTCGCGCTCCCTGCCATGCGCCGTCAGACAGGATCGGCGGCCTCGTTTCAGAGGAACATGGACAAGCTGCGGAGTGATTTCGACAACATGCAAAACCAGATCAAGAAGACGCTGAGGCAGATTTCCGGCAACCATCGACGCCTCATGGAACGAGCCGAGCAGATACGTCAGGACGAGGAGGAGGAGAGACGTGAAGCCGAGCGCGAGGCGATGCTGGAGGCTCGCAGAGCGAGTAAGCTCGCGGAGCGTGCAGCCAAACGCGCTGAAAAGAAGAAGACGACCACTGCGCAGCGAAGCCCGCTTTCGCCAAAGAGCTCTGTGGGCTACCCCTGTCCTGACACGTGCGAGCTGATGACGCGACTGCTGCTCGAACGAGGCAACCCATCGGGGTCGATGCCGTTGTCGGGGCTGATCGCGTACATTCAGCCCTGGTTGACAAACGAGGCGATGGCAGTCAAAGTGCAAAACCTCGTGGACACAATTTTGACCCATGTGCCCGGGACAGTCGAGACGGTCGCGCTGCGTGCCAACTGGGACTATCGAGTCTCCATCGAGGCAGAGTCTCTGGCTCGTGCGCGCCACATTCCGCTCGCCGCCATCAAGTACGCCCTCTCGCCGTCGTGTGCGGAGATTGGAGTGCACGACGTCGCTAACTACCGGATCTTGTTTCCAAAGGCGCCTCCGCCCTCGTGAGGTATCCCTTGTTGTTGCTTGAGGCATTGCCCTTTTCGATCAGGGTAGGTTGGTCTTACGATTGCAGCCGTCTCACCCTAATCACACGCAAGTGTCTGCATAGAAGTGGACCTGCTTGACGTCGTAGTAGACGTTCACGAAGCCCGCGTTGACCCGCCGCGACGCCGGCTGCCCGTACGTGGTGCGCGCGCCGATGTCGGGCGTGATGCCCTGCACATGTGTACACGGCCTCCTTACATGCAGCGCCCTCTTCTGTCTCCGTCGGTCACCTTAAGGAGGTTGTTGTGCAAACCACCGCACACTACCTTGACGCTACGAACGATCCGGGAAGACGGCGGCCACCTCCGGACGCTATCACTGAATCAGGCCCAAACATGCTCGCCAACCAGCTGACGATGCTCTCTCTCATGCTGAGCGGCGCCGCGGGCCTCGCGCTCGTCTGCCCGCGCTCGCCGATGCCGCTCGCCGTGCCGAGCCGGCGTGCTGTGCCCTTCATGCAGGTATGCGCGTCCGCAGCTGCTCCTTCACTGTCATGAAAAGCTAACACCGGACGCACCGCGTGTCTCGCAGGAGCAGGAGTCCCCTGGCGACGTGGAGGAGCCCGTCCCGGCCGAGGCTGTGCCGGAGCCTTCGCCGGAGCCGATGCCAGAGCCAGTGACGTCGACCACGCTGTCGTCGTCGTCCTTCTTCGACGCCGACCCGATCGAGATCGACGAGGGTGCGGTGGCCAAGGATGCGCTGAAGGCCGAGACCATGGCTGGGCTCGCGGGTCCGCGCCCTGACAAGGCCGTGATGGGCGAGATCCTGCTCGCGCTCGAGGCGAAGAACCCGACGCCGTCGCCCGCCACCTCGCCGCTCCTCAACGGCAAGTGGAAGGTGCTGTACGCGACGGGTGCGTCGCCCGCCCTCAAGGCGCTGATGCTGCTGCTCAAGGGCGCCAAGCAGGCACCCAAGTCGCCGTCGGGCGCCGACCTCGTCGACGTGCAGGACTCGTTTGTGACGATCAACGCCGACCAGCCGCGCATTGAGGCGAGCACGAAGGTGCGCCTCCTCTCGATCGAGAGCACCGTGACGCTCAAGAGCAAGCTCGAGGCGGAGTCAGCGGTGCGGCTGCTCGAGACCTACGAGGCCGCCGAGACCGAGTGGCCCGCCACCCTCAGCCTGCCATTTGGCTCGTCGCCGCTCGAGTATAAGCGCTCGGTGCTCGTGTCGTACCTCGACGAGGAGCTGCTCGTGATGCGCGACACGGCGGGCCGCCCCGACGTGCTCGTGCGCGTCGATGAGCCGGAGCCGGAGCCGGAGCCGGTGGTTGCCGAGGAGCCCGTGGTCGACGGGCCGGTCGACGACTCCGCGCCGGGTGCCTCGGCGTGAGCCTCCTGAGGTCAGCGGATCGGCAGTGCGCTGGTCGGCTGTTCCGAGGCCCTGAGTGTTGTACGGTTTGCTGTGTGGATAGCAGTGCGAGTGCAAGGGGAAAAAGCATGCTGCATGCAGAAGTTAGAGAAAGTTTGCCTAATGGCAGCTGCGCTAGTCAGCGCGTCGTCGTCGGCTGACTGGCTCCACGGCAGCATACGTGGTCACTGCGGCATCACCACCACAGTTGGCGACTGCGACATCAGCCGCAACGGTGGTCTCGGGCTCAGCGACGCTGCAGTCAAGGGTGGCTGGGAGACCGCCGTGTCGGAATGCCTTGGCAAGTGCACGCGATGCAGTGGGTGCCAGTTTGTGACGGTCTCGCTGGTGTTCAAGGACTGCTCGTGGTACCGCAAATGCGACCTAGACGCCGTGGCTCCGGAGGAGGCGTTCCGCTCTGGCGCTGTAGAGGGTTTGCGGAGTCGGGTGTCGAGTGCTCGGTCGACCCAACGCGTCTTGGGCGACGGCCACTGCGGCGCCACGCAGCTTGCCGAACGAGGCGACTGCGCGCGTGGCGATCGTGGCAGCTTCCAGCTCGCACCGACCGCATGGGAACGCTCCGTCCTGCCCAGTCACGACCTGCCGGTGGCGATTGCCGAGTGTCTGCAGGCCTGCGCCACCTGTGCACGGTGCAAGTACGTCTCAGTCAGCACGCGGCATCGTGACTGCTCGTGGCACGCCAGCTGTGACACGCCCGAGCTGACGGCCGACTTCTACTGGCTGAGTGCCAACGCCTCTGCATGGCGCGCGCCCAGCCCCGTGCTGCGCTCCACCGAAGGGCTCGGCGTGTGCTTCTCGGCGAGAGCGCCGCAGCGGCCGCTGGTGCTCGACGCGGCCGGCGACGGCGCGCACGTCGAGCGCGCGCTGGCGCGTGGAAACGTCGAGATGCGGCGCGAGCACGTGCTGTGGCTACACACCATCAACGGGAAGAACGCCGCCGAGTGTCTCTTCACGCTCGTCTCGGCGTTCGCACGGATGGCGATGCAGCCGACAGTGACGTGGCGGCTGCTCTGGCGACCCGACGCGACGGAGCCAGAGGCAAGCGCCGTGGGCGAGCTGCTGCACGCGCTATTGGCGCAGCTGTGGCGTGACGGCCAGCCGGTGGAGCCGAGCGATGGCTTCCACGACGTCGCTGGCGCCGCTCCCGCCCTCAAGAGGCTCGCCACGCCGAGGCGGGCGCGCCGCGTGAGGTGCTACGCCGCTGCCGACGGCGCCTCCACCTTCTCGCCGCTCACGCAGGCCTTCGCGTTCGCGCCGGCACGCGCCGCGTACCTCCGTTTCCACGCGTTTGCTCGACGATACGTCCACCTGCCTATCGCTGTGCCCGTGGCTGCCACAGCGGCGCCCATCGCCGTTGTGCTCCAGCGGCGGCCGCGGGGCGGCATCGGCGCGGGGAGGCAGATCCTCAACGAGGCCGCCGTGCTGGTGGCCGTGCACGACGCGGGATTCACCGTCGCGGAGAACGGGAAGGCGATCGAGCCACATCTGCTGCCCGTCGCGCAGCTGATCGAGGTGCTCGGCGCGGCGAGCCTGCTGGTGGTGGTACATGGGGCGGCCGTCTCGAACGCGCTCTTCCTGCGGCCTGGCGACGGCGCCGTGGTCGAGATCTTCCCGCCAAACATGGCCTACGGGTCGGGCTACGAGGTCTGCAGCGGCGCAAGGCTGCTCCACCTGCCGCTCCACCTCAGCTGGGCCGATGGCGCCCCTGCACCGCTGCGCAGCCTGGCCGCCTTCCGCACGTCGGCGTTTGGCGACTGGATCTGCACCGCCAACGACCGCCACTGCCGCGTGGGCGCGCTCTGGACCAACGACACGCTCGCGGCGACGCAGCATGGCTGCGAGGCGGGCCCCACCACAAACTGGTTCAGGGTGGACGTGTGCACGGGCCTCGCGCGCTTCACGGACCTCTTTGTGCCGCTCGGGCCGCTGGCGACGCTGCTGGGCGCCGCCGCGCGCACCCTCGCGATTCCACCGAGCGATCGCCCCTCGCTCCACGGCCGCGCCGCCACAGGAGGGCGGCAGTGCCCACGCGCGCTCGTGCTGGCGCCAGAGCTGGCGCCGGGCCGTGCGATGGTGTCGGTGCTGCGTGAGCACGGCTTCTGCGCACGTGCGGTCAGCGCGCCGAGCCGGCAGCAGCTCATGCGCGCCTCGCTGCTGCTGTCGCGCGAGCTCGAGGCGGGCAGCGGAGAGGCGGAGCGGATGGCGCTGCCGGAGGATGCGTTGTGGCTGCGCATCTTTGCCGGCGACGCCAACGGCAGCGCGCTCGAGGCGGCGCCCCGCTTCGCCCACCGCGGCCCACAGATGCTCGCCTTTTGCACGCGCCACCCTGACGACAGGCGGTGCATGCTGTCGGATGGGCTGCTGCAGACCCTGGTACGCGTCGCCAAGGCACGGCTGCTGCCTGAGCGCTCCGCCGCGAGCAGCTTCGTGGGGCCGACCACCTCCGGCTTCGGGCGGTGCGTGTGCGGCGCCGGCGACACGCCTTCCTCGTCGCGCCTGCAGATGCCGCGCCGGCTGGAGCAGGCGGCGTCGCGTGACAATGGCGACGCTGCCGTGGCCGAGTCTTGGCCGGTCGGCGGGCGCCGCCGCGGCTACTGCGCAGTGACCGACTCTGAGGACCCGGGCGACTGCGAGCGCGGCCGCGAGGGCAGCTGGGGCGTCGCGATCGATCGCATCCGCAGCGTCGATGGCTGCGTGGCGCAGTGCCGCCAGTGCCGGCGGTGCCGCTTCGTCACTTTTGGCGACGGGGACTGCTCGTGGTATGCCTCGTGCAACCGGCTCGCCAGGCCCACCGCCGCGGCTGCTGCGGGTGGCAATGACGACGCGCTGGGCGCCAAGTTTGTGTCGGTTCGCGTGCGCGCGGCCTTTGGGCGCACCGAGGCGCAGCAGCAGCAGCCACCAGCGGCGACGGCGGCCACGGAGCGGTGCGGGTACGCAACGCTGCTGAGCCACCCGTCGTTTTTGCCGGGGACGCTGACGCTGCTGTCGAGCCTGCGCGCCGGTGGAGCAACGCTGCCCGCGGTCGTCCTCGCCACGCCGGCTGCGCTGCGCCCCGCCGGCACGGCGGCGCTGCTGCGGTCGTATGCGCAGCTGCGCGTGCTCGACGCCGCGGACGAGGCGATGCTGGTGCCGTCGCCCAAGGTGACGCGCGTGATGCGCCGCAAGCCCTCCGAGTGCAAGGGCGTGCGCGCGCACGACGACGCGAGCGCGAGCGGAGGCCTGGCGGATGCGCAGGACTGCTCGCGCTGGCAGCGGCTGGCGACGTTCGCCAAGCTGAAGCTGCTCGAGCCCAACACGACCGGCCTCGACTGCCTCCTGTACCTCGACGCCGATACCATCGTGCGCGGCAACCTCGACGCCGTCGTCAGCGGAAGCTTCCCGTACGCCTTCGGCGATGCGGCGCGCGCCATCTCTGCCGCGGGCGACCTGGGCTACTTCAACTCGGGAGTGATGCTGCTGCGCCCCTCGCGCCGCGCCTTTGACGAGGTGCGCGCCATGCTCGCCGCGGGCGACTACAACGTCGCCGACGACCCGGGCGACCAGGACGTGCTGATTGGGTGGAGCCAGCGCGAGCCGCGCCGCTGGCAGCAGCTACCTGGCAAGCTCAACCTGCGTGTCTCGCACCCGGCGGTGACGCGTGAGCGGTGGGAGGCCCTCTCGAGCCCCAAGGTGCTCCACTTTGCGCACCACCCCAAGCCGTGGCTCGCATGGTTTGGCGTGCGAGACTCGCTCGAGCCGACGCGGCGCGGCACGGGCGGAGGTGCGGCAGCACGGCTGCTCCGGACGTGGCCACCAATCACATGGGGCGTCGACGAACAGGGCGTGCACGCGCGCATGAGCACGCGCGAGAAGCGCTGGTCGCTGCTGGCGTGGAAGGATGCGTGGAATACGTTTGTCAAAGAGGCCGAGTACCGAGGTTACGTGTAGTAGGTACGTTTATGCTCATGCTCCTATCCTATTGGTATCGCTGTGTTCAGCGGGTGTTAGTGTCGTGGATGAACATTGAGAACACATGCACTACGCATGAAATGGTCCGACCGCACTGCAGGCACTGCCACAGTGCTGCGACACCGCCACGCTGCCGCGCGTGCCCCCGGTTGCCCATCAGATCATCTCGTCCTGCATGGCGCGATACAGCCGATGGAAGCCAAGGTAGGCGCTACCCATGACCATGCCGCTGATGATCAGGTTGCCCAGATGCGAGCCCGGCACGAGGGCGCCAACGGCTTCCGGGAGCACGCTCGGAGTGGGCGCGCTCATGGCGGCCAGAACAGCGGCGCTGCAGTTCATCTGGGCGCCGAATCGGTGGATGAGCCGCCTGGCCGCGTGCGAGGTGGACCTGCGTCGCGTCGAGCACCTGAGCGTCGGATCGAACACGACGGCGCCCGCGTCGTAGATCTCGGAGAGGGTGGTCGTGCTGTCGAAGCTCAGCCGCCACCGTCGCGTGGAGGCGCAGCCCGGCAGCGGCTGCGAGGTGCGCTTGGCGAACAGCGCGCAGATGTCGGAGAGCGAGTCGACGAGCGCGGCGGGCAGCAGGCCGGGTGCGCAGAACGAGCTGGCCTGCTTGGACAGCTGGCGGGAGAACGTGTCGATCGGCAAGAAGTGCGTCTCGCTCGGAGGGCCGTCGCCTCCCTCGACACCCGCTCCCTCGTCCTCCACGGGCCCTTGGTGCCGCATGATCAGCGCCGCGGCCTCGGTCGAGTTGAGCGCGAGCTGCAGCACCCACTCCGAGACGAGCGATCGATCGTGCCTGGCGCCGTCCGCCTCCTCGTACAGGAACCAGCGCGGCTTCGGCCGCAGTGGCTGGAGCGAGCGGATGCTGGACCGCAGCAGCGCCGGCAGCTCCTGCCGCATCGTCCGCCGCGCGCAATGCTCGTCGGTCTCCTTGCGCACGTGGTGCTCGCCCAGGATGCTCAGTCGGTCCGGGCACTGCACGGCACCCGCCGCTCGGCGCATCATCAGCAGCTGGTGGTCCGACGACATCACGTGCAGCCAGAGCGACTTGTGCATCACGCCGCTCCTGTGCACATCGTCGATTGCGAGCTGCGGCTGCTGGGTGTAGGCGCCACTCATGTCGATCGACTGCACGCTGACATCGCGGCCACGGTGCCGGCGAGGCATGCTGCGCGAGCTTCAGGAGGCTATGCTGCGCAAGTCAGCGTTCAGATCGATGATTGTGGGTGTCGAACATGCATGAAGCTGCGCTAGTTTAGCACCCGCAAGCCTGCGGAGTTCTCCCGTGCCAGCGACGTGGGACTCCCGGCCGTCGCGACACAACCATAAGACGACGTACGGCTGCAGCCAGCTCCTCAGGCCGTGAGCGACACGCCCGATGACTTCTCGAGCTCGTGCTCCAGCTCCTCGGTCTCCTTGCCGAGAAAGTAGGCGAGCAGCGTGCGCACGCCGGCGACGATCGAGAGCTTGTACAGGTCGACCAGCTTGTAGAGGCTCGCCGGCTTGATGAGCGTCTCGATCACGTCGACAGCCACGAGGAAGTTGAGCGACGTGAGGATCATGGAGCAGAGGCTGAAGCGGATGAGCGTCAACGAGGGCTTGCCCGGCGGCAGCTGCAGGAAATCGATGCGGCGGCGGAACTCGGTGCCAAAGGTGGCATTGACAAGGAATATTATGGCGTTTAGCAGAGCGCCGAGGCACGCGACCGTGAGCAGGATGCCAGCGCCGTAGTTGATACCCTGCAGCGCGACCTCGAAGAACGGCTCGAGCTCCGGGAGGCTGAAGCCCGCCGCAGCGTGGGCCTGAATCGTGGCAGCGCGTGGCGCGAGCGACCGGGCGGCGATGAGCCCACGGCCGGCGAGATGCGGCGCAACGATCAGCTTCATCGGCGAAGGGGGTACCAAGATGATATACTCAAACTTGACGCATCGCAATTATTCACGTCGTCGCGTTGGCCCACACAGTCTCGCCAGCATGCTCAGCTCGCGTCTCCGCACCTCGCTGCCCAAGCTTGCGCGTGGCATGGCCACCGAAAAGCGGCCGATGACGCGGTAAGCACGCCACGTCCATTGCCTGCCTCCTCCGCCCTGACGTCTGCCTCCTGCGCCCTGACGTCGCACGCATGGAGCCTGAGCTGCTGGGACAACCCCGAGCGCACATCACACCGCAGCTCCGAGGCGCACATCCCCGAGCCGCACATCACACGTCTCCGAGCGCGCCCTAACACTCCGTCTCCGCGCGCGCGCAGCTTCGTGCAGTACCCGTTCGACAAGACCAAGATGGCGGAGGTGCGCGAGTGGGTCAACGCGTCCGATCTGAAGAACGTCCTCCGCTCCGGGCCGGGTGTCTCCTCTGTCGAGGTCTCGTTCTGCCCGGGTGAGGGCTGGCTGGCAGCGCGCTACATCTTCGACGACCTCGACGACATGGTGGGGTTCCTCGGCTCTCCCATGCTGGAGGACGCCAAGAAGATCCTCGCCACCGCGCCGCACCAGGACCCGAGCCGCGCGCCGCACGAGTTCAAGGGCTTCTACCTGCAGGAGGTCTGAGCTGGCCTTGCTTTGTCGCACCCATGTTCAGTGGGTGTAGCAACTCTTGTTTTGCGTTCTCACATTTCTCAAACGGCTTTAGACACTTTAGATCATTGCTTTGCCTTTACATGTAGAAGCCGCCGGTCAGGCGGGCCGTTGTGTGGTTAATCCTGTCCAACGCGCAACTGGCCGCGAAGGGGGCAAAGCACCGCAGGCGCCGCGTCGTCCACTCTCCTTGTCCTCGGGTGGAATACACGCTCGAGCGTGCACGCAACCCGAACGCACGACAGATAATGGCAGGACCAGCGGCGGCCAGCGCGGAGGATATGCACATGATGCGCCTCGAGAGGCAAGTCGATGACCTTCAGCTCAAGCTGGCCATGGCTACCTCCCAACTCGAGGAGACGACGTCCTCGAAGGAACAGCTCAAGAAGGCGCTGCTCGGTGAGCAGCGCAAGTCCGAAGC
>Ga0209713_10001681_pt1 | contig 13428 bp, 9 predicted proteins | sample ArcOceMetagenome_3_FD_187444 | JGI IMG/M metagenome (GOLD analysis project Ga0209713, IMG submission 187444) | Marine eukaryotic phytoplankton communities from Arctic Ocean - Arctic Ocean- Svalbard ARC20M Metagenome (SPAdes) (version 2) | ecosystem: Environmental > Aquatic > Marine > Oceanic...
GGTTCGGCTGAAGAATCTATGGCTACCCATCTTAAAATAGATGATTATTGCAAAGAATATAATTTAAAAACAGGTCTTGTAATTGAAGAATATGTGAATGCAGCAACTGCAACTTCAGAAGATGAATTAATTACAAATATTTATTATCAAATTATTGAATAAATAAATTTGAAACCAAATAATGTTGTCTAAACGGGCAATATTATTTTATATCTCAACTAGATAAAAATACTCAAAAGTTTGGTCTCTTGTAGCCGGATTAAGAAAATTCGCATTTAGATGTGTAAGTGAGAAATGAGGGTATTCTTTAATGGATTTAATTTTCACGTATCCTTTTAGACTTTCAAGGCTTTCCTTCTTAATAAATATGTAATTCCCTTGATTAACATGAGGCTTTAAATTTTTTAAATCAATATATTCAGCTGTGTTATTGCTATAGATATCAAAAGTTAAACAACCTACAGAGTTAGAAAACAACCTATTTATTTTTAAATTCTTACTGTCATTTGCAGCATTGTATAATCCATCATATTCTAATCCTTTGGGAATGAAATAGAAGTTGAAAACAAATACAACACAAAAGAACGAAGCCAAAGTGGTATAAATTAATTGATTTTTTCCTTTTGTTTTCACATATAAATAACCAATTCCTAGGATTAGTATTAATACAGGAATCCAAATTAGCAATGATTTTGTAGGGAATATAAAGGTTAAAACAAGAATAGAAACTCCTATAAAAGCTAGGTTAAGAATAATATGAGTAATTCGAATAACCTTATACCACATAGACGATTGAATTAGTTTTTTATAATACCATCCTGTTAATATCATCCATAAAGGAAAGAAAACATAAATGTAATGGGGCAATTGAAATTGTGATTTGGACATTGCCATAAAAGGAATTATAATTGCTCCTAACATATAAAACTCACTATTTTTTATTGAACCAAAGGCTACTTTTATTTTCTTAAACAAACCAAATAAACCGATTATTGACCAAGGTAAAAAAGACCATAAAAAAGTATGAGTAAAGAAGAAAATTGAAGCATTGTTTTTCCATTCTTTATTACTCCCAGTAATTCTTCCAAAACTTTGATCCCAGAAATAAAACCTCAAACCAGATGTTCCTGTTCCATCCATTCCTGAAGATAATTGAAAGTATTTATTAGGCTGTAAATCAAACTGCTGATATAATCCCCATACCATTGGAGAAATCACTAAAAATGAAATGATAAGTCCTAAAATCCACTGCCATTTAAATACATTAGACCATTCTTTTTTAATCAAGAAATGTGTTCCTAAGGCTAATACAGGAACCATTAATCCAATAGGACCTTTTGCCAACATTGCCAATCCTATTCCTACAAATCCCAATACGAAATTCCAGTAATTATTTGTTTTTACATATGCTATTAAATGCCACAAAGCAAAAACAATTATTCCTACCAAAATAGTATCTGTTCTTACATCTTGGTTTATTAATATAATTGAAAAACAAGTGTAAAAAAATAGTGCAGAGAGCTTTCCGATTTGAGAAGAATATAATAACTTTCCTAATTTATAAGTAGAATAAGTTCCTAAAATTGTAAATAGAAACGAAGGAAGCTTATAAGTAAAACTACTTATACCAAATAATTTAAATGAAGCAGCAGATAACCAAAAATGCAATGGAGGCTTGTCCAAGTAATCATTTCCTTTGTGATACAATTGAAGCCAATTATTAGATTCTGACATTTCTGCACTTAAAGAGGCATAAATACTAGCATCTATTCCGTAAATGATATTAAATAAACCCCTTACATAGATTAGTGTAAAAAGTAAAATTACTCCCCAAAACAGTCTGTTGTTTTTTAATATCAAAAGAGAATTATTCATTTATTAATTGATTTTTATCAGTGACAACTATTTTTTTCTTTATTAAATCATTTTTTGATAAGGGCTTGAGTTCAATTTTCCACATAAAACCTTTTAATTTCTCTTCTTCACTTTTTACATCTTGAATTGGAATTAACTTTCCAGCAGGTTCTTTTATAAAGAGAATTTCATCAATTTTATTTTCATCAAATCTTATTTCAATGTCACTACAATCAATTCTATTTAATCCCTGTTTTCTTTTCTCACCCTCTCCTGTAAAGAAAATACTTTGTCCATTTCCTTTCACAATTACTTTTCTTATAGAATCTTGAGTAAAATATGCTGTAATGTTTTTCCCTTTTATTTGGTCGTATTGTTTGGTGTAAACAAGGCTTTTTGTAATGCTATCAAAGAAATTGATAGCATCTATTATGAAAGAATTTTTTCTAAAATTTAGTTTGTCAATTTTATTATTTGCTATATGAACAAAAATAGTATCTCCTTTCATTTGGCTGTTTTCAGACCAAATTATCGGATCATAATACAGTTGTAATACAGAATCAGATTGAAGAAAAACCATAGAATCACATACACCTTGAATGTCTTTTTTATAAAATCGAACAGAATGATAGCTATACATACTGTTCTTTTTAGTCAATTCATTCTTTACGACTTTTACAGTATCAGCAGAAAGAAATAGTGTGTCTTTTTCTTCAAACCATTTGCTTAAAAAAGTATTACCAGTTACAAAAGAGGTGTTGTTAATTTCATTTCTAGTTGCAAAATCTCCGTTAACTATAATTTTATTAGCTGTATCGGTCAAGGTTACTTTGTCTATAGCTTTTCCAAAACCAGTATTTCTATCGTAATATAGCTTTTGACCTTCAATTTTATGTCCGTCAGAGATAAGGTATGCATCCTGATTAAATTCTGAAATATCATTTTTTGTATCGTAATATCCACTTTTACAAAAAATAAGATTTTCTTCTCCTTTAATAAAGGTATTCCCTGAGAAATAGGCAATCTCTGAGATTTCATTATAATCCAAAGTATCAGATGTCATGGTGTATTCTGGATTGGTTAATACTACATTTTCTTTGAATGAAAGACTTTGGTAATCAGAATAATAATAACCTTTTGTACTAGTAAGCGTATTGTTGTTTTTTTTACTCACTACAGTTCCACCCTTCGAATAGAAGGCTAAGTTTGTGTTTAAATTATAGATTAATGAAGAGGAGGAAAGTGTCATGTCTCCTTTTACCAATCGTACATTTCCTCTTACAATTGCAATTTTTGTTTCTCCGTCATAATTCAAAGAATCTCCATATAAAAATAAGGAATCGCCCTGGTTTACAATTATATTTCCAATTGCTTTCAGGTATTGAAGTTTTGTTTCTAGGTATCCCACATCACACCTCACGAATACACTGTCTTGACTAAACCTTGCGTTTCCAACAAATTTGGCAACATCAAGATTTCCTTCGTCATCCTCAAAAGAATCTGCCCCCAAAATATTGATGACATTCTTGGAAGTATCGTTCAATAAGGAATCATTAAATACTTGAGAAGAGGAATTGAAACCAATTAGCACAAAAAAAGCAACTTTAATGGATGAGATTAAAGTTGCTTTAAATTTATATTTTGATTTAATTTTCAAATCTTGTTTTAGGTTTAATTGTACACTGAACGTAAAAAACCTTGTGGTATTACTTTTTTCTAAGTAATGTTTGTGTTCTGTTTGGACCTACCGATACTATTGTGATTGGAGTTTCTAATTCATGCTCCAAAAACTCAATGTAATCGTTTAATTCCCCTGGTATTTGTTCTATAGAATCCATTTTTGTCAAATCTTCTGACCATCCTTTAAACTCGATATAAACAGGCTCAATTTCTTCGTCACAAATATCAAATGGGAAATAATCGTACAAATCATCCCCAATTTTGTAATGCGTACACACTTTTATTGGATCAAAACCAGACAATACATCTGCTTTCATCATACTAAGCTCAGTAACACCATTAATCATGATAGCATATTTCAATGCTGGTAAATCTAACCATCCGCATTGTCTTGGCCTTCCTGTTGTAGCACCAAATTCATGACCTGCATTCTGCATGTCTTCCCCAGTTTTATCAGTCAGTGCTGTTGGGAAAGGACCGTTTCCAACTCTTGTTACGTAAGCTTTAAATATTCCGTTTACTTTTTCTATTTTATTGGGTGCAATACCAAGTCCAGTTGCTGTACCTGCACTAGTTGTATTAGAAGAAGTAACAAATGGGTATGTACCAAAATCAACATCTAGTAAAGTTCCTTGAGCTCCTTCTGCAAGGATAGATAGTCCTTCTTTTAATTGGCTATTCAAGAAATGCTCACTATCAATAATATTTAATGTCTTTAGAAAATCTATGCTTTTAAACCATTCAGCCTCCATTTCAGTCAAATCATATTCAAAGTCTTGAAAATCCAACATTTTACAATGTTTATTTTTCAACTCTTCATATTTTGCTTCAAATTTAGAGCTTAATATATCTCCTACTCTCAATCCATTTCTACCGGTTTTATCCATGTAAGTCGGACCAATTCCTTTCAATGTAGAACCAATTTTTTCTTTACCTTTTGCTTTTTCTGATGCAGCATCAAGCAACCTGTGAGTTGGTAAAATTAAATGAGCTTTTTTAGAAACATACAGTTTGTCATTTACATTCACTCCCATCTTTGTAAGTGCATCAATTTCTATTTTAAAAATAATAGGATCAATTACAACTCCGTTTCCTACCACATTCATCACATTATCTCTAAATATTCCTGAAGGAATAGTATGTAAAACGTGTTTTATTCCATTAAATTCAAGTGTATGCCCTGCATTTGGTCCTCCTTGAAAACGTGCTATAATATCATACTTAGGTGTAAGTACATCAACTATTTTTCCTTTTCCTTCGTCTCCCCATTGAAGTCCTAATAATACGTCTAATCCCATTTATAAAGTGTTTGGTAGTTTGTTTTTATTTGATATTTATTTTGAAAAACTGTCTTTTGCTTCGGATAAAGTTTTAAAAGCAGTAAATATTGTATTGAGTTTAGTAATGACCAACAAGTCTTCTACTTTTTGAGAAACAGAAGAAATAACAAGTTCTCCTCCTTCATTTCTCATTTTTGTAAAAGAAGAAATGATAAAGTTAAGTCCTGTACTGTTTATGTAATCTAGCTCTTTTAAATGAAGAATAACATGGATGTTTCCTTTTTCAATGTTTTCGTCTATTTCATTTGAAATCGATTCAGAATCTTCTTTAGAAAGTATTTTTCCACTCAAATTGAAAATTAGTATTCCTTGTTCAGAATTATCTATGGTGTAAATTAGATTCATATTAATTGTTTTTTTGAGCATAAAGGTAAAGCGAGTGATGTAAAACTTTTATATCATATTTTTTTTCTACCATTGCTTTGATTTCGTTTATCATAGGATCGGTAAATTCTATAACTTCTTCGGTATCGGTAATTATAATGTGATCGTGCTTTTTGTACTGATACGATTTCTCATATTGTGCCAAGTTTTTTCCAAACTGATGTTTTCTAATCAAGTTACACGCCAATAAAAGATCTATAGTGTTGTAAATGGTTGCTTTACTTACTCTGTAGTTCTTGGTTTTCATTAATGTGTATAACTCTTCTACATCAAAATGCTCTGGATGGTCAAAGATTTCGCCTAAGATTGCAAATCTTTCTGGCGTTTTTCTGTGCCCGTTTTTCTCCAAGTATTTGGTAAATATTTCTTTGACAGATTCTTGTACAGTTTTACACGCCATTTTGTTGTTGTATTGATAGATTAATTAAGCCTAATTATCACTAAACGTAAAGTTAACAATACTTTCTATTATCTAAAAACTAAACCAAACTATTTCTATCTTTGAACTCTAAATACATATTAACAATGTTTGATAACCCGATAGAAATTTACAAAAGAATCAATCAATTTTCTAAGGAAAATGGAATGGTACTAACCGTGGAACTACCCGGAGAATCAATTTATAGAATGGTTGTTTTAGAAAAACACCTTAGTTCTCCTAATGTCTGTCATGGCGGAGTTGTAGCAGGTTTCATGGATTCCGTTTTGGGTTCGGCTGCCCTTTCTTTGTCTTTGCAAAAAGGAGCTTTGGTCTCTACTGTAGAGTTCAAAATAAATTATTTTAAACCTGTGTTTTTGGGCGACAAATTATTGGGTAAAGGAAAAGTGGATTTTGAAGGTAAAAAACTTATTTCATCTACAGCAGAAATATTTGTAGAAAAAGACGGAGAAGAAATATTAATAGCCAAAGCTATTGGAACATTTAATAAATATCCGCTTGAGAAAACTCAATTCGCGAAACTTTTCAAATAAAATGTATCAATATTGGGTTTGTTTCCGTTAATGAGTACTTTTAATGCAAGAATGAAAAAGTTAATTACAAGTTTGTTTTTTATTGTTAGTTTCTACGGGCAATCGCAACTAGTAGATACTAATTACATAAATGTATACTCCCATATTTCGGATTACAGAAATTATAATGAAGTATATCTGAGTAACCTGGGGCAAGCAAAATTTAATCTTTTCTCTCCTTTTGACGATAATAATCCTTCGGTAAGGAGTTTATTTTCGAGCCAAAGTAATTCAAAGACTTACACAGATGTTTTTTATGTTTTAGGTTCTGGAAAAGAGAACTATTTTGACTTACAACATCATCAAAAATTAAGTAAAAACTTATTAGGGAAGGCTTCCTTGTTAAAAACAAATTCTTTGGGAACTTATAGTACACAAGCAGCTACATTATCCAATCTTGAAATCTCTCTTGCTTTTTTACCCAAAGATAAACGCTATAATTTTGAGGTTGATTTCAAGAATTACAAAAGGAATAACGACATAAATGGAGGGGTGGCAGACTCCAACTTTTTTTCTTTGTTAGATTCGAGTAATGCGAACATAAAAACTACATTTCCCATTCAAATGCAATCGGCAGTTTCTACAAGTCCCAATAACTTAGATTTAAAAATACTGGAGGTTAACTATAAGCATTCTTACAGCCTTTCCAAATCAAAAAATGATTCTGTCGGTTATTTTCAGTTGTCTCAATCTTTGGGATATAAAAGAATTAAACAATCTTTTTATGTATTTGCAAATAATGGTTTTTTTAACGATTATAATTACGATTCTCTAACAACTCAAGACAGTTTAAATCTTGAGAGAATATCGCATAAGATAGGAGTAGATTACATTAAAAATAACACTATAGTAAGTGCAGGAATTGGGCAAAATTATTTTGAATATGTTAGTTATTCTCCTTTTAAGGCGCATTTCGAAAATTTAATTTACGGAAGTTTTTACACCAAAAAATATAAAATGGAATTCAAATCTGAAGCTAATTTTATTGCTTCAAATGGGAAGTACGAATCGTTTAGTTTTGAAAATAAAATGAGTTATGTAGATTCGACTTGGCCTATTTTTAATGCCTACCAAGCTAATTTAAACTTTGGTACGAACCAACCCGAATTGTTTTATGACAACTATGTGTCTAACCATTATCAGTGGAATAGAGTGAACAACAGGAATTCAATCCTAAAGGCTAATTTAACAGGTCGTAATTTTAATACTCAAACGAGTATAACATTAGATTTTGAATCTCAATCCAATGCAATTTTTTGGGATACAGCATCTCAAATTGATCAAACAGCTGTTTCGGTTTTAGGAATTACATTTCAAAAAGAGATTAGAATTTCCATGAATTTCTTTTTATTATCGTCTGTTCGCTTTCAAGATGTGTTTGCAAAACAAACGATTGAAGTACCAAACTTTGTTACTTTCAATAAGCTTTATTTCAAAGGAAAAATATTTAAAAAACAATTGGTATTTGATGCAGGAATTAATGTATTGTACTACTCTAGCTTTTATGCAAAAGCTTACAATCCAGCTTTAGATAAATTCTATATTCAAGAAAAACAAAAAGTAGGAAATTACCCAATAATAGATGTGTTTGCTGAGTTTTACTTAAAAAACAGTTTTTCATTTTTTATAACTGCAACTCATGTAAATAGTGGTTTGTTCAAAAAAGAATTAGGTAAAAACTACTTAGCTACTACTAGTTACCCTCATCAGGATAGATCGTTTAAATTTGGGCTTAAATGGAGGTTATTTGATTGATTGTTATTAAGATTTTAACAATACTCACAATACTTAGCTTTCTCATTATGCTCAAACGTTAGTGAAGTATCAAAAATTTGCTGAACCAATTCTTGTAGTTTGCCCTTAAATTCTTCTCGCTCGACTGGAGAAGGTTGCCAAGTTGTTTTTTTAGGACCTCTTCCTTCGGCAAATAATAATTCTAGCAATCCATTATTCAAACGTTTGAAAGAGATTATTCCCGAAGTAAATCGTTCGTTTTCTTTCAGTTCGTCTTCCATCAATAATCCGTAAAACATTAACTGAAATGCTTTGGATTTATTGGTGTCGCTAATGATTTTTTCTAAATCCTTCAATTCCAATTCATTTGCATTTACAACTCCAGTTTTGTAATCGATTACTCTCAACTCTCCGTTTACTCTGTCTACTCGGTCAATAGTTCCTTTTAGCTTGGCTTGAATTGTTTTCCCATTTATTTCCACAGGAAAAGCTTTTTCTGCCTTTTTTTCTAAGCCTACAATTATGACTTCATTGTCTTTCACCAGCTTTTTTTCTTGAGTCAAAAAAGCTAGAATATTCTTTTTGGCAGCATGAAAAAACAAGTAGTTTTTTCCTGTGTCGTAATGATCCGAGTATATTTCTTTAAATTGTGCTTCCAGTTCTTCGTCCAATTTCTTTTTTAACCCTTCAATATCTTCAGGAATAAGGATTTTATTGAGTAAGGGTTTGTATAATTCCTCCAATACTTTATGAATCACATTCCCAAATGTGCTGGCTTCAATCGTTTCTTCTACTTCATCTTCCTGCCTCAATCCTACTACATAACTGTAATAGAAGTCAAGCGGACATTGAATGTATTTGTTCAATGCAGAAGGAGAAAGTCCATATTCGGCTAAATTTTGAAGGTTTTCAATTATTTTTTCGCTTTTAGAAACCGTGTTATAATCCACTTTATTATTGACGATATCAACACTAATTATTTTTTCAGAAATTTCAATCTGCTTTTGGTCTTTCAGCTCTTCTTTCAATTGCTCAATGTATCTACTTTTTTCAGTAGAACCCATTCCACTAGTCGAGTTATTATACAATAAAAAGGCTTTGGAAGTTCTTTGCATCAATCGGTAGAAATGATTGGCATAAATTGCTTCTTTTTCTTTGTAAGTAGGTAACTCATAGAGTCTTTTTAATTCGTAAGGAAAAAAACTATTTGCCGAATTTGATTTTGGTAAAACTCCTTCGTTTACCGAGACTAAAATAACATTTTCAAAATCCAAAGCTCTTGTCTCTAGCATTCCAATTAACTGTAATCCTGAAAGAGGTTCTCCAATAAACGCAACCGATTCGGCTTTAAATAATTGAAAAAACAAGAATTTCAAGGTTTTGATGTCTTGAATGTAATCCGTTTTAGTTAGTTTGTTTTCTACTTTTTGAATCAATTTCTTTGCCGAAAATAAATATTCCAATTCCATAGCATTCCCTTGAAACGAAATAGCTTGTACAATCAAATCAATCAGTCGTTTTAAACGATCAAAAGCCTGAGAAAGTAGATTTTTTTCATCCCATTTTTCGAATAAGAAAAAAACAGGAGAAAGCTCATCATGAGTTTGGATAAATTTATTGGAAACAAAGGTTATGTTTTGCTTTACTATTTTTTGTTTTACCGAATAACTATTCAATATGTTTTTCATTAAATAGTGCTCCACAATACTCAAAAATCCTCTGTAATGAATGCTTCCTTTATTGAATTTAATGTAGCTTTCTTGAACTGTAAACACAGAGTTTAATAAACTGTAAATAGGGGAGTTGTAAAGCGAATATCCTAGAGAAATATTGTAAGTGTCAATTTTACTTGGAATAGAATTAAGCACAGGAAGAAGTAAGTTTTCATCCGCCAAAACAATGGCTGTTTTTTTAATCTCTTCTTCACTTAAGTTTTGAATAATTTCCCCTACAGATTTGGCCATCATCACATCCGATTGGGCAGAAATTAGCTCTATTTTCTTAGCGGAATTAAGTAAATTAGACTCAATCCATTTGATGGAGTTTTTGCCATTTTTCGCAATTTGTTTTCTAATGAAATAACCTGCTTCGTGTTCTACATTGTCTACATAAAAGGTATCGGCATCTATAATTAGTTGTCCTTTTTTACTGTTTACAAAAGTTTCTATAATTTGTTCTTCCGAAGTAGAAAGTGCATTAAAACCAGCAAAATATACTGAGTTTGGTTCGTAATCATCCAGGACTTCATAAATAGAAGTAGCTACCCATTTGTATAATTTCCCAGAATATCCTTTTTCTAACTCTGTTAGTCTGTCATTTAGCTTATTGTAAAAATCAGGTAGTTTTTTCCAGAAATCAGAAAAATTAGACTGAATGTTAGTCAGTTCCTCTTCATTGAAACTCCAGTTGTCAATTTCCTTAATGTTCTTAAGGTCGTTAAAAATAATTTTGGCATCTACCATATAATGATCCATTTCATTAAAATCTGCCAAAAGAGTAGGAGCCCATTTTGAAAAATGAAGAAAAGTATCTGCATTTTCTCCTTCTATCTCTAGGTATAATTCATAAAACAGAAATAATAATTCTACCGAATCAATAGCTTTTAGTTTACAATTCTTTTTTATAAAATCATCAATAGTAAAGATGGAAGGAAGCCAAGTGGTTTCCGTAGCTAACTCGGATAAATATTTTTTTATATAAACACCACTTCTTTGGGTTGGAACAATAATAGTTACTTTACCAATATTTTGATGTTCAGCCTTTACAGTTTCAACTAGTTGTTTTAGAAATGGTTTCATTGATTAGTTTTGAATAGAAAACAAACTTAATTAAAATTATGGTTTCTTAATAATGGAATTATAAATTCTATTTGTTACAAATGCCTTATAAATTATTATTTGTTTATTTTTTATAAATAATGTAAATTGCAGTTAGAAAAAAACTAACTATGACTAAGATTACAAGAGCGTTTGATTTTGCCTACCATCAATTGGATAAATATCCACAGGATGATTGTTTAGTTGATAAGAGAGATGGAAAATGGATTAAAACTTCTACTCAAGAGTATATAAACAAGGCAATGGAAATGAGTAGAGGTTTATTGAAAATGGGAATAAAACCAGGCGATAAAGTAGGCTTAATTTCTAATAATAGGTCAGAATGGAACATTGCAGATGTTGCAATCCTTCAAATTGGAGCTGTTTCAGTACCCATTTACCCTACAATTACAGAAAAAGAATACACCTATATATTTAACAATGCAGAAATAAAATTGTGTGTTGTTTCTGACGAAGAATTACACCAAAAAGTAGTTTCTATTAAGCCTGAAATACCTACTTTGGGAGAGATTTTTACTTTTAATAAAGTTGAAGGAGCAAGGCATTGGAAAGAAATATTGGAGGAAGGAAAAGATGTTCCTAACAGTGAAGTAGAAACATTGAGAGATAAAGTAGATACGGAAGATTTAGCTACATTAATTTATACTTCGGGTACAACAGGATTACCAAAAGGTGTAATGTTAACTCATAAGAACCTGGTAAGTAATGTGCTAGATAGTTTGGATAGAGTTCCTGTAGCAGAAAATGCAAAAGCATTGAGTTTTTTACCGGTTTGTCATGTTTTTGAAAGAATGATCTTGTATTTGTACCAGTACATTGGAGTTTCTGTTTATTTTGCAGAATCGCTTGAAACAGTTGGTGATGACATTAGAGACGTGAAACCAAACTTATTTACTGCCGTACCAAGATTGATAGAAAAAGTATACGCTAAAATTATTGCTAAAGGGGAAGAATTAACTGGAGTAAAAAAAGCATTGTTTTTCTGGGCAGTAAAATTAGGACAAGAATGGGATATTGACAAAGGAGCTATTTATAATATCAAATTAAAAATTGCTCGTAAGTTAATTTTTAGCAAATGGCAAGAAGCTCTGGGAGGAAACATTGATGTAATAGTATCTGGAAGTGCAGCTCTTGAATCTAGTTTAATGCGTGTGTTTTATGCTGCTGATATGCCAATTTACGAAGGATATGGATTAACAGAAACTTCGCCTGTAGTGAGTGTGATTTCGGAATTTAATGACGGAGTAAGGATGGGAACAGTAGGTAAAGTACTGAAATCGGTAGAGGTGAAAATTGCCGATACTGGAGAGATTTTGGTAAAAGGAACAAATGTGATGAAAGGATATTACAAAGCACCAGAAAAAACTGCTGAAGTAATAGACAAAGATGGTTGGTTTCATACAGGAGATAAAGGAGAGTTTGTAGATACTCATTTCTTGAAAATTACAGGAAGAATTAAGCAAATATTCAAAACATCTGGAGGGAAATATATATCGCCAGAGCTTATGGAGAACAAATTTAAATTATCGCCATTTATTGAGCAAATAATGGTGATAGGAGAGAATAAAAAGCATACAGCTGCTCTTATTATCCCAGCATTTGAAAGCTTGAAGGTATGGGCAGATTACAAAAAAATCATTTACGCAAGTGACGAACAATTGATAAAAAACGAACAAGTTATTGATAAATTTGACCGTGAAATTGCAAAATACAATGCAGAATTTGCAAAATGGGAAACAGTTAAGAAATTTGTGCTTATTGAAAAAGAATGGAGCATAGAAACAGGAGAATTAACTCCCACACTTAAACTGAAAAGAAACATAGTGATGGAACAATGTGCAAGCATTGTGGAAGGAATTTATGCATAGTAATTGCTAATTTATTTTACGAATACAAAAAATCTTATTAAGGTTATGAAAAAAATAAGTCTAGCCATGGCTGTTATCTTTTTTATGCTAGTATCGAGTCTTGGGTTCTCTCAAGACATTGAATTTACAAGTTCTACAGGAGGAATAAAAAAAGCTGGAATCACAGATAGATTTCAGGTGACTTATTCTGTAAATAAACGGGGACAATTTTCTTTGCCTAAGTATAAGAATTTCAAAGTAATAGGAGGGGTTTCGCAAGGGACAAGTAACAGTATTGTGCGTGATGTTACTGGAAGAACAACAGTAAAAACTAATTACTCATACGAAGTTGTATTACAGCCTATAAAACTGGGTACTCATGAAATAAAAGGTGCTAAGATAAAGGTTGGTACTACTGTGTATGAATCGCCAACAGTAACTATGGAAGTGGTGAAAGAAAGTCAGTCTAGGCAGCAAAGAGCACAAGATCCATTTGAGCAGATTAGACAAATGCAAGAGGAGATGACTCGAGGAATGGGAAGAAGACAGCAACAACCTGTTGAAATTGGTAATAAAGATTTTTTTGGAAGAATATCTGTTTCAGAATCTAATCCTTATAAAAACGAACAACTTTTAATCACCTATAAGTTATATACCAAGAATTTTAATTTTGGATTAGAAAAGTATGATTTTCCAACACAAGAAGGGTTTTGGAGTGAGAATATTGAAATTCCCGAAACT
>Ga0209713_10001682_pt1 | contig 13425 bp, 1 predicted proteins | sample ArcOceMetagenome_3_FD_187444 | JGI IMG/M metagenome (GOLD analysis project Ga0209713, IMG submission 187444) | Marine eukaryotic phytoplankton communities from Arctic Ocean - Arctic Ocean- Svalbard ARC20M Metagenome (SPAdes) (version 2) | ecosystem: Environmental > Aquatic > Marine > Oceanic...
CCGGAAGTCTTTTGACTTCCTGCCATGCAACTCCGCCGGTCAAACCCGTCGGCGTCCCCCTCACGGCACGACACCGAGCTGACACGCCTGCTAGGCACCATCTCCACGTGCTCCAACGCGCTCGTCTGTACTGGTTTGCTGCACCGCGTCGCGCCGTCCGACCTGACACTGACAGTGCAGTCGGTGCGGCACTGGCGGGCGGCCACGAGCATTGCCTGGCGCACTGGTGGCCGTCGCGCGCGAGGCACGGCCTGGCGCTGGCGAGAGCTCACCACTCTGCTCGTCGCCAGCGCGGCCGTCGCGTTCGCCTCGCTGCAGCTCCACTCGGGTCACCAGCTCCGTGCCACGTTCCGCATGCTGGTCGAGCACAACGAGCGACGAGCGAAGACTTCGATGCGTCGTCGGGTGGTCCTGCGCTGGCGCACCACTGCCAGCGCAGCCGCGTTCGCGGCGTGGGCGGCGTGGGCGCGGCGGAGGTGGATGGCCCGCGAGGTCGCCGAGCGTCTCGTGCTGGCCGAGCGTGTCTGGCATGCTCAGCGGGCCAACGACGCGGGCAGGCGCCAGCCCGCCGGCGAGGCGGCCGCGGCGATGCGACAGCGTCAGGCGGCGTGGCTGGCCGTGCGACGGTGGAGACAGGCGCTCCACGGACGACGCTTGCTGCTGACGGTCGCCTCGCGCGTTGTGGCGTCCCGGTGCGGCGCCAGCTTCCGAACGTGGGTGGCGACGCATCAGCTGCAGAGGCGCATGGCGGCGGTGGCAGCGCGATGGTCACCAGCGGTGGCGCTGCGGGCGGCAGTCGGTGCGTGGCGACGGAGCAGCGCACGGTCGCGAGAGCGGCTGGACCACCTGGCGGCTGTAGTGGCGCGGTGGCGGCAACGCGAGTGCGGCGCTGCGATGCGCACGTGGCGGCAGCATGCCTCCGCAATTGGTCTGCAGCGTCTGTGGCTCGATCGTGGCGGCGTCGGCAGCGACACCGCGGCCCGCCGAGGCGTACTCCGCCGCTGGCGTTTGCACGCGCGACAGGCGAGTGCGCTACGATCGGTGGCCTTTGCATGGAGCGGCCGGGGGCCGCCGCCGCCCCGCGCCGCGCGCTCGCTCCGGCGGTGGCGGCTCGAGGCGGATTTCCACGGCCGCGCAGCGACGGCGGCGCGTCGGGGCGACGTGGTGCGCTGCGCGGCGTGCGCGCAGCAGTGGGCGGCGCACGCGCACGCGCTACGCGTGGCCGATGCGGCGGTGGCGGCGTGGCATCCCCCCGCCAAGATGCGTGGCGCGTTGCGGGCGTGGCGGCGGCGTCTGGCGACGCGCGCGGCGAAAGCGGAGACGATGCGTGTGGTGGCGGCGCGGTGGCGGATGCACGATGCCCACGAGGCGCTGGGGATCTGGCGGCGGCACGCATCGTGGCTTGCGCTGCTGCTGCTGTGGATCTCGCAGGGAGAGGCGGACGCGGCGGCGGCGGCGACGCGGCGGGCGGTGCGCCGCTGGCGGCAGTGGGCGGAGGGCGTGAGCGCTGGCGGTGCCCTGTTGGGTGTGGCGGTGCATTGGCGACAGACGCAGCTATTGCGGCATGCAGCGCACAGCTGGGCTGCGGCGGCGCGTGTCCTGAAGCGCGTGCTTGCGGTGGCTGCGCATTGGTCGCCGACAGCGGCGCTGCGGGCGACAGTCGCTGCGTGGCGGCGCACCGCACGGTCGCAGCTGGAGCGGCTCGGAGCGATGCAGGCGGTGGTGGCAAAGTGGCGGCAACGCGAGTGCGCTGCGGCGCTGCGCACGTGGCGGCAGCATGCCTCAACTATTGGTCTGCAGCGTCTGTGGCTGGATCGGGGTGGCGCGGGCGGCGACACCGCGGCCCGCCGAGGCGTACTCCGCCGCTGGCGGCGCATTTGGCGGGCTCAGGCGGCGCTGCTTGGCGCAGCACGGAAGTGGCATGCCGCCGCTGCTCACGGGGCGCTGCGGCGTTGGCGGGCCGTCTGCGACGGCGGCGGCGGCGCCCGCCGTTATGACTCGACTGTCACCATCGACGGGGCCGTGCTGCGGCGGGTTGTGTGGCGGCGCTGGGCGTATCTCAGCAGACAAAACCGGGCGACGCTCGACGCGGCCACGCTCGCGTCAAGCAAGCGGCAGGCGCGCGACTGGCGAGCTGCCTACTTTGGCTTCCATCGCTGGGCGGCCGACGCGGCGTCGGCGGTGGCCTTTGCTTCGGCGGCGGTCGAGGCGGGCACGATGTTCGTAGCGGCTGTGGGGCGCAGGCTGCAGGTTGCTCTCCTGACGTGGGGCGTGCAAGCGACGGCAAGGCACGCGCGTTGGGCGAGCGCTGTCGCGGCGAGTCTAGCCTTCGGACGACGCAGGAGACGTCGCAGCCTCAGATCATGGGCCGTGTCTGCCGCGGGGCGAGGTGCGTTGCTAGGGTCTGCGGCGGCGGCAACGAGCGCAGGTGACAGGCGGACCCTCCGCCGCATCCTCTGGCGGTGGTGGCGGCGCGGCGCACTTGCGAGGCGCATGGCGCATGCCGCCACCGCCAAGGCCATTCGGCTGCGCGTCATGCGTGCGCATGCGGCGTGGGCACGGCGCACGCGCGCCACCTCTGCCCTGCACGCACAATCATCGTCTCTCCTCACCGCAGTGGCGCATCGGCGCGTTTCGAAGAGGTGGGCGGCGTGGGCGGCGTGGGCGGCAGCGGAGGCCGCGTTTGGGTATGCGCTTGCCTTTGCACCCATCCATGCGGCACGCGGCGGCCGCGCGCGCGCGTGGCGCGTGTGGCAAAGGACGACGGAGCGCAAGACACGCCGAGGCCGAGACCGCAGCACTGCCGCACAGCCCCGTCGTTCGACGCGCTCCAGGTCACGGCCTCGCCAGAGTCAGAATCCGCAGCAGCAGATGCTGCCGTCGCACCAGCCGGCGGTGCGTCGCAGCTCGCGCAAGCCGCAACCGCGCCCGCTTCCCTCGTGGGACGGTGGAACTGGCGATCGCGCGCAAACTGCGCTGGTGTGCGCCACGCGGCTGGTCATTGGGATCCGAGGATGGCAGCGCGCCGCAGCGCGGCTCATCCAAGCGAGGCTCGCGCGGGGCGGCCGGTACGTCCCCGCGTCTTCCCGCTGGCAGTTTGTGGTGTTGCCTCCTAGCGCATCATCGCCGCTCCGTCAGATTCAGCCGATGCCGGCACCGCCGCCGCCGGTACACGTGGGCAAGTCGGCTATTGCGTCGCCGAAGTCACCAAAGTCGCCGAAGTCGCCGCGACGACCGCTCAGCAGCCCAGGTGCCAGCGGCTACAACGAAGCACCGTTCAGCCTGGCGGCGCTGTTTCGGCGTGGCGGCATGGCGCATGCGCGCACGGAGCTTGCTAGATGGCGACGCCACGCCGTGGAGGTCTCGATGCGGCTGAATGGGGCGTTTAGCACCGCCGGGGCGCGGCTAATGGGGCTGACGAGGCAGCTCGCGTGGCGGCGGTGGCGCACGATGGCGGGCGGTGCGGGGCTGATGCAGACGGCGGTGCGTGCGTATGCGTCCCGTGCGCTGCGAGTATGGCGAACGGTGACGCGGATGGCGGCGGCGGCGTGGCTGCTGTCGGGCAGAATCAACATGGGCGCGTGGCTGTCGCGGTGGAAACGGGCTCTGCGCCATGCCGCAGAGCGAGCGAGCCGCCGCCGCGCGCTGCAGGCCCGTGTGCTCCACCGTCCCGCATGGGCACGACTGCGAGCGCTGGCGCACAGGGCGACACGCCAGCGGGAGGCGCAGCTTCAGGTGCTGGGCAGCCGGCTCCGCTCGGCCTGGCAGCTGTGGTGCGGGAAGTCGATTGCGTCCGTCGAGGCGGCGGCGGCGGTGGAGAGGGGCGACGAGGCGCCGCAGGTCGACTGGCTGCTACGGGCCTTCGAGCGCACCGTCGCTGCAGACGCGCGTGCCGCACTGATGTCCGACTCCGCCTCGCCTCGGACCATTTCGCTCACGCCCGACGCGTCCCTCGCGGGCAGCGGCGATGGCGGCGGTGGCTTGGCTGCATTGCACGAGCGACGGCTGGCTTCTGTGCGTCTGCTCATCGAGGAATGGCGCCGCCGCAGCGCTGCGGGCACGTTGCGGCCGCGGCTGTGGCAGTGGGTGCAAGCGACGGCGCTGGCGCGTGGGGAGCTGTCTTTGCTGCACAAGCGGCACACGCGTGTGCAAGCGTGGCGGCGGATGCTGCGCGACCTCCTCCGCCATCGCCGCGCCGCGCGCTGCGAGGCGCGGCTGCGCTGCCACGCCGCCCTCCGTCGCTGGTGTGTCGCGGCACGGCCGCGCATCCTCGGTGTGCACCTGGCGCGGCTGCGGGACGTGCGGTGGCTGGGGCGCGCCATGCAATCTCTGCTTGACGCGGCGGCGGCGCAGCGCGTGGCGACGCTCCTCGGAACGAGCACGAGCCTGCACCGGAGCGGCTGGCGGCGGTGGTTGGCGTGGTGGTACTGGCAGAGCCGTGTCGAGGCGACCGTCTGGTCGGCGCAGCGCCTCACGGCGAAGCGCGGCATCGCGCGGGCGCATGCGGCATGGCGGGACGGGGCGCGGCGCAGCGCGCGGGTCGCCGCCCTCTGCCGTGGCGCGGTCGCACTGATGTTTGCGTCGCGTCTTGGACCCGCGTGGCGCACGTGGCGGGCCGCGTGGGGTGGCACACTGCAGGCGAGCTTCCTGCTGCGGAGCGCGGCGCTGCTGCGGCTGCGGCGCTGTTGGAGACGCCTCCGTCTCCACACCTCGCAGAACGGCGCTCTCAGGGCCACACTGGCGGCATCGACTCTCGACGCGCTTGGCCGGTGGGCGGCGCGTGACATGATCCGCGCGTTTGGCATCTGGTCGCGTGACGCGGCGGTCGTGAATGCGTGGCTGGCTGGCTCCATGGCGCGATGGGCGCGGCAGCAGGCGGCGGGGTGGGCATGCTGGGTGGCGTGGATGCAGCGGCGCGCGGCGGCGGCAGCGAAGGTGGCGGGCGCGGTGGCGCGGTGGCGGATGCAGGGGTGCGTGGCGGCGCTGGCGGCGCTGCGGGAGGCGGCGGAGGCACGGCGTGCGTTGGGACGCTGGGCGGCGCGATGGCGGCAAGCGTCGTGCTATGGTGCGCTGGTGTGGTGGCGGCGTGTGGCGGAGGTGCGTGGAGTGGCGGCGTCTTCGGTGCATCGTGGGGCTGAGGTGGTGGCACGTCGGTCGGTGCGAGTCGCATTTGCGGACCTTGCTCGGTTGGGGCGCGCGCTCGCCTACGGGCGCAAGGTGGTCGCTCGGTGGTCGCTGCTTGGCGTGGCGTGGGCGTTTGGCTTGTTGCGGGAGACCGCGGAGACTCACGCGAGGCTGAAGCAGGTGATGTTCCGCTGGGCTTCGGGCGCGCTGGGCGGCGCGGTGCTCACTTGGCGCGACAACGCCGTCCACCTGCGCACGGCATCGGACCTGGTGCATCGTGCGACGGCGCATCGGCGTCGTGTGGCGTGCGGTCAGACCGTGGCGCTCCTGGCGGCCGCAGCGCGTGTACAACGGGCGAGCCTGGCGGTGGTGGCGCGGGTGGTGGCGGCGTGGAGCCGGCAGGCGGTGTACGCGGCAGTGCTACGCTGGCGTGACGACTGCCGCCTCGTGCTCACGGCCCGCGCCCACTGGCGTGGCTCCTGCCTCGCCTCGTGGCGGCGCGAGCACGCGTGCGCAGTCGCCGCAGACGCCGTGGCGAGGACGGTGGTGGCTCGGTGGCGACTGAGTGAGGTGTCGGCGGCGCTCCGCCGCTGGCGCGAGTGGAACGTGCTTCTTTTGGCGGCAAGGCGGGTCGTAGCGCGCTGGCGAGCCTCCGCCGTCGCGGCGGCCTTTGGGAGCTGGAGCCAAGAGAGGGATCGGTACCGATTGATGCGTGCCACCGCCATGCGATGGCAGCAGCCCGCGCTGCGGTTGGCGTTTGATCGGCTCAGCTCGCTGCGGCACCAGCCGACTGCGCCCCCGCAGCTTATGGAGGATTTGATCGAGGCGGCGACGCCGATTCTGCGTCGGCAGCTGCTTCTGAGGAGCGGCAGCGGCGGTGCAGCGGCTACTCCCGGCAGCGCGCGGCTCTCTCTGCTGGCGGCGACGCTGCACGCGTGGCGGGAGCACCGCCTGATGCTGCTGGCGGCTCAGCAGCTGGTGCCGTTTGCGACAGGCAGCTGGAGAGTCGCCAGCACACGTCGCGCGTTTGGCATCTGGTCGCGTGACGCGGCGGTCGTGAATGCGTGGCTGGCTGGCTCCATGGCGCGATGGGCGCGGCAGCAGGCGGCGGGGTGGGCATGCTGGGTGGCGTGGATGCAGCGGCGCGCCGCGGCGGCGGCGAAGGTGGCGGGCGCGGTGGCGCGGTGGCACTCGCAGGGGGTCGTGGCTGCTTTGCTCTGCTGGCGACGCGTGGCGGAGACGCGCAGCGAGGCAGTGTCGGCGGTTCGTCGTGGGGCTGAGGTGGTGGCGCGTCGGGCGGTGCGGGTGGCGTTTGTGGAGATGGCTCGGTTGGGTCGTGCACTCGCTTACGGGCGCAAGGTGGTCACTCGGTGGTCGCTGCTTGGGGTGGCGTGGGCGTTTGGGCTGCTGCGTGAGCTGGCGGAGACCAAGGCTCGCGTGAAGCGCGTGGTGCTACGTTGGGCTTCGGGCGCGGTGGGCGCCGCGATGCTGCGCTGGTTTGAGGCCTCGGTCCGTCTGCGCGCGGCATCGGACCTCGTGCATCGTGCGTGGGAGCACTGTCGCCGGCAGGCATGCGCGCGGTGCGTGGCGCATTTGTCGGCGCTCTCCGCTTCCGCTGACGACGGCGTCCTCTCTCTTCTACTCCATCGCTTCACCCGCAAGCGCTTCCGAACGCAGCTCACGCGGTGGCGAACGGCGCATGCGACGGACCTCGCATACCTCACCACGCTGAGCGACGCCGACAGACATCACAGGCGGCGGGCGCTCCGCACGCTGCGTTCGCGTGTTGAGCTTCAGCTCGGCGTGACCACCGCTGCGATGCGCGCGGTGGCCTGCTGGCAACGGCGTGAGGCGTTGTGGGCGGTGCGGCAGTGGGCGGCGGCGGTGGAGAAGCAACGTGCCGTTTTGGCGGTGGTGGTGCGGTGGCAGTGCGCCTCGCTTGCCGCAGCACTCGAAGGGTGGAACGCCTCACATGTGGCGGCGGTGGCGGCAAGGGCGGTGGCGGCGGTGTGGCAAAACGCGCGCCTTGCGCGCGCCTGTCGCAGCTGGACCGAATTTGTGGCGGATGCGCGGCGCGATGCGGCAGTGCGTAAGCTCGTGTCGGCCGCCCTCGGTGCGCTGGCTGTCGGGAAGACGCCAGTGCGCCGAAAGCCATCGCATACATCGCCCCACGCGGCGAAGCTTCGGCTGCTGCAGCGCTGGCGAGGGAAGGCGGCGCGTCTGCGACTGCTCGAGGCAAGGGCCGTGAGTGACTGGGCGCGAGCGCAGCTGGTGCATGCTATTGGCGCGTGGGTCGAGGACGGCGCGTGGCGGGCGCGCGTGCAGCGTGTGGTGGCACAGTGGCGCAACGGTGCGCTCGCGGCTGCCCTTCGTGCGTGGGCCGAGGAGGGGGCGCGGTGGCGGTGGCTGAGAGGCATCGCGGCGCGGTGGCAACGTCAGTCGCTTGCCCGTGGCCTGCTGCGCTGGGTAGAGGTGGCGCAGGAGATGGCGGAGGAGGAGACAGGCATGGCGGCGCTCGCAGCGCTCCAGGGTGCGGTGGCGACGGTGCGCTCATGCCTGGCCACCTGGAAGCACTGGTGGCGGCTGAGGGGGCTTGCGCGCGCGGCGCTGCTCCACGGTGACTTTGCGAATCTGCAGCAGGCGCGACTTTCTGCGTTTGGCAAGTGGACGGCGCTCGTGGTTTGGGCGGCGCGGCTCGTGCAGGCGAGGCATGTGGGGTGGTGGTGCGCCATGTCGCAGACGTTGCGTAAATGGGCGGCGCAGGCAGAGGCGGCGAGGCAAGTCGTCAGGGCGGCGCACTCGCGTGCAGTGCTCGCACTGAGCGGTGCGATGCGGTGGTGGGCGGCAAGCGGGGAGCTGAGGCGGCAGCTGCGTGGCCGGTTGTCCCTCGCCCTCCACGCCTGGCGTCTCTCGGACGTCGGCCGTGCGTGGCGCACGCTCACGGAAGCGGCGGCGTGGCGGTCGCTTTCGTGGCCCGCGGCGTGGCGAGGCGGGCTGCGTCGCAAGGCGGAGGCGTTGGCGTGGTGGCGCTCGTTTGCCGCCGCGGCGCCGGGACTCCTGGCGGTGGCGGCGGCGCGCTGGCTGCGCCTCCACCTGCGCCGCGCGTTTGCGCCGTGGTGGGAGAAGACCCGCAACTGGCGGCCACTGATCGCGGTGGCGCGAAAGTGGCGCGGAGGGCTGGCGCTGCGGCTGCTGGTGCGCTGGGCGGCGAGGGCCGACGAGCACGGGATCGCGGCGCGCGAGCGGCGACGGAAGCTCTGCGGGCGGCGGTTGCTGCGGGCGTTGCACGGTGCAGGAGTTGCGCGGGTCGCTTCGCGCGTGGGGAGGGCGAAGGCCGACCGGCGGCGGCTCTGCGGCGCAGTGGCGGCGTGGCTGCGTCTGCTGCGCCGCGCCATCACCTGGCACGGCGAGGCTATCGTCGCAGACTCGCAGCGCGTGACGCGCGCCAAGGCATCGGTGCTGCGGCGGCTCAGGACGCGCGTGACCAGCGCCGAGGCGGCGGCGGTGGCGGCGCGGCGTGCGCTGATGTGCTGGCTGCATCGTGAGCTGCTGTGGGGTCTGTGGCGGTGGCGCAGCGCGTGGTTTCGCGCGCGGCGGAAGCGCGAGGTGACCGAGACCGTCCTGGGGCGGTGGCGGCGCCGCGATGCCAACTGGGCGATGCGACGGTGGCACTTTGCGTGGCTGAGCCGCATCCGGCGCGACGCGGCCGCCACGGAGCACGCGGCGCGGCTGCGGAGGCACCGGCTGGTGACGGCGCTCGCACGCTGCCGCGCCGCCACTCTCCAGGCCGACCAGCAGTCGGGCGTCCTCGCGGGTGCCATGCTGCGGTGGCGAGGTGCCTCCCTGCGCTCGTGCTACGACGAATGGCACCGTTTCGGTGGCGTGCAGCGTGCGTTGGCCGCGCGCTCCGTCGGTGCGGCGCGACGGTGGGCTCTGCACGTGGCGCGCGGCAGCTGGCAGCGGTGGCGGTCGCACGCGGCCGAGGTCAGGTCCGTTGCGGCCGCGGTGGCGCGGTGGCAGAATGGCGCCATCTGCGCCGCGATTTACGCGTGGCGGCGTGGCGCGGCGGCGGTCGTTGCGCTGGCCACGCTCGAACGTGCCGCGCGCCGATGGACCCACCTGGAGGCGGCAGCCGCCCTCGCCGCGTGGCATGGCGAGGCGGAGGCGCTCCGGGAGCGACTGGAGGCCGAGATTCGGTGCGAGCTGGTTCCGGCGCGCCGTGCGCTGACTCAGCTCGCGAGGCACGCGGCGTGGTGTGCCAAGGTGGCGCCGTTTATTGGGGCGTGGCGGCTCCCTCAGCTGAGTGCGGCGCATTCCGCGTGGCGCGAGTGGTGCGAGGAGCGCCACATGGCTCACACGGCGGCGTCAACCGCCGCAGTGGCCGCTGAGGCACGCACGCGCCGCATCGCCACCGCATGCCTCGCCGCCTGGGCCGCCGGCGCGAGTGACGCGCGTGGCGTCTTGGCGCGTGCGAATCTGGCGTGGGCATGGCGAAGCTGGGCGCACGGCGCGACCGCGTCCCGCGCGCGTGCCACGGCACTAGCGCGCATGAAGCAGGTGGTGGCCGTGCTGCGGGCATCGTCTCTCGCGGCGGCGTGGCGCGGCTGGGCCGAATTTTCGACGACGCGCAAGGCGCAGCTGTGGCTGCTGCGGCGCGCCGCCACCGCGCTGGTTGCACGCGACAAGCATTGCAGCTTTGTACGGTGGCGTGCCGAGGCACGCGCGCGGCGCGATGCGATCGAGGTGACGACGGCACACGAGGCCACCGCCATGCACCACGCGCTTTCCGCGCGAGTCGGCGACTGGCGGCGGCACGCGCGGTGGCAGGCTCAGGGCACGGCGGCCGTGCGAGCGCTGATGGGCCGCTTTATTGTGCGGGCGTGGCGCGCGTGGCGGGAGCGGTGCGACGAGGCCGCCACCGCGCGTAAACTGGCAACGCTGGGCGCGACGTTGCGAAGCGAGGGCGAGCGGCGAGCGAGCATGGCGGCTCTGGGCGCGTGGCGCGTTCGCTTCAGCCGTGCAGCCGAGATGGCCGGCCTGGCGCTGCGTTGGCTGCGCGCACGCTCCGCGTCCGACCTGGCAGCTGGGTGGGCGCAGTGGGTGGAGCGAGGGACCATCGCATCGTTTGAGGCTCACATTCTCCTCAAGGCAGAGGCGGGGTGGCGGCAGCGGCAGCAGAGCACGCAACGGCGCGTGCTGGGCCGTCTGCGCGTGATCACGATCCTGTGCCGCCTCGGTCGCGACCGCGCCGAGGTCGCCTCTGGCACCGGCGAGATGGCACGCGCGCTGGCTCGGTGGCTGCTGATGCGTCGGCGCTGGGCGGTGAATGCGGCGTGGTGGCGGTCGCTCGCCGACACGCCCGAGGCGCACTGCCGATCGCGAAGCCTGCTCACGGCAATGGCTTTAATCAAGCTTGCGGCGGGGGCGCAGCCGATTCGCAGTGGCGCTGCGCTGCGACGCTACTGTGTGATGCTGCGCTCGGCGCTGCGCATGTGGCGGCGTGAGGCGCTCCTGCGCCGAACCGTGACCCGCTGGGCACCCGACAAGGCGTGGGGGTGGGCATGCTGGGTGGAGTGGCGGCAGCGGCGCGCCGCGGCCGCGGCGACGGTGGCGAGCGCGGTGGCAAGGTGGCGGATGCAAGGGTGCGTGGCGGCGCTGGCGGCGCTGCGGGAGGCGGCGGAGGCGCGGGCGCGACTCAAGCAGGTGGTGTTCCGTTGGGCGTCGGGTGCGCTTGGCGCGGCGGTGTTGCGATGGCGCGAGCACGCGACCGATGCGAGAGCGGCGTCGCACCTGCTGCGTCGTGGCCTGGCGCTCGTAGCGCGATGGTCGTTGCGATTGGCATTCGCGGAGATGGCTCGGCTCGGTCGCGCGCTCGCCTACGGGCGTGTCGTCGTTGGTCGGTGGTCGCTGCTTGGGGTGGCGTGGGCGTTTGGGCTGCTGCGGGAGACCGCGGAGACTCATGCGAGGCTGAAGCAGGTGATGTATCGCTGGGCTTCGGGCGCGCTTGGCGGCGCGGTGCTCACTTGGCGCGAACACGCCGCCTCTGCGAATGCGGCGTCGGACCTGCTGCGTCGTGGCCAGGCGCTGGCTGCGCGCTGGTCGTTGAGACTGGCGTTTGTAGAGATGGCTCGGTTGGGCCGTGTGCTGGCGCACGGCCGTGTCGTGATGGACCGTTGGTCGTCGGTGGATGCGGCGTGGGCGTTTGCAGCGCTGCGGGCGGCGGCGGAGACCAACGCGACGGTGAGGCGTGTGGCGTTGCGCTGGGCATCTGGGGCGTTGGGCGGCGCGGTGGTGCGATGGCGCGATCTCGTGGCCTCTGGGCACGCGGCCTTGGGCCTGCTGCGTCAGGGGGAGGAGCACTGCCGCCGGCGGATGCGCGGTCGGAGCTTTGCCCATCTTGCGGCAACGACGCGTGCGTGGCAGGCGCGCCTGGAGGTGGTCGCGCGAGTTGTGGCGGTGTGGAGCCGGCAGGCAGTGCACGCGGCGCTGCGGCGCTGGAGCGAAGGGTGCAGAAGCTCGCTCGCGGCTCACGCCCTGGTGGTCAAGGTGGTGGCTCGCTGGCGGCTGAGTGAGGTGGGCGCAGGCTTCCGCCTCTGGCAGCAGGTGTGGCGTGAGCTGCAGGAGTCACTCTCGGCTGCGCGGCGCGCGCTGGCGCGGTGGATGGGCAGCGCAGTGGCGTATGCCTTCGAGGGCTGGGTGGAGGCGGCCCAGGCGACCGCGGAGTGGCGCGCGCGCATGCTCGCCGTGCTCACGGCGCTGCGAGCAGTGCCCCTCGTGCGCGCGTGGCACGGTTGGGCACTCACCGCCGCACGCTCGGCGCGGGCCGCTCGGCTGCTGAGCGGCGCTACGCATGCGTGGGCCCCCGGTGGGCCGCAGGTGCTTGCGGCATGGCGGCGCTGGCGGCGCGCGGTGGCGGTCGCGGCGGCAGCTGTAGCGGCGGCCGAGGCGACGGCGGCGGCTGAGGCGGCGTGGAGCGCGGCGGAGGCGGCGACGCTGCAGCGGCGCGTGCACGAGTCGCTCTACCTGTGGCGGCGGCGGTGCGTCGCGGTGCGTGCCGCCGTCCGCTGCTGGCGCAACAGCGAGGTCGCGGCGGGGTGGCGGCAGTGGCGGCGCATGACGCGCACCGCCACGTTGGTGGGCAGTGCGCTGCGGCTCGGCTGGGCGGCGACGCGCCGGCGCACCCTGCGCCAGGCGGTGCGGCGGTGGGGTGCCATCGCCCGGCCGGCGGCGGCGGCGGCGGCGGTGGAAGCTGACGCTGCGAGGGGCGTGCGTCTGACCTATTTTGAGCGGCGGATGCGGCGCGCGTGGCTGCGGTGGCTCGCACGCACGGTACGTATGATTGGCACGGTCAGGCGGGTGATGACGGCGGTGCACCGCTGGCGTGGCGGCGCCCTTGGCGCGGCTCTCGCCCTGTGGATGGTCGCGGCGGCGAGTGGCGCGGTCGAGGCGCGAGGCGCGCTGCAATGGGAGGCGCGCGGCGCGCCCGCCGCCGCGACGCTCGCGCTGGCGCGCTGGCGCGTGCACGCGCGACGGTCGAAGCGCCTCGCGGTGCTGCTCGAGCTTGCGGGGCGCTACCACGGCCACCGCGCCACGTTCGACTCGTTTCGCCGTCTGGGAGAGAACAGCCTCTCGAGCTACCTCGCAGCGCATCGGCTCGCCGTCGCCTGCATGCGCTGGGGCGGCGGCACCGCCGCGCGGCCGCCGGCGGGGCGCGCTCGCGGCGGCGGCGGCGGCGGCGGTAGTGAGGCGGCGGCAGCGGCAGCAGCGGTGGCGACGGCGATGCGCGAGGTGATGGACCTGGAGGTGGTGGAGGAGGACGTCGACGGTGGCTACGAAGTCTCTGACCAGGCGATGCGGTCGGCCGGGGCCATTGAGGCGGACGTGTTGAGGAAGCTACGGTTTTGAGCGCTGCGGCGCTTGTAAAAGTACGTAAAGTAACATGTAAATCGCTGTTGTCTTCGACTTGAGACACAAGGGCCCGGCTTGCACAATTTTGCATGCAAGATTGCATGCTGAATTCACTTTGGTTGTTGACCCGTGGTTCGTCCTCCCATCATCGCTTGAGCTCTCTTGGAAAGAGCTCACCTGAGGGCGCAGTCTTGAAGGGGAGGGGGCACACCAAGGGTCAACTTTGGTTGTAGCGAGGTTGCGCTTGGCTACTACTCTCTTCCACTCCTGCTTGACACGATTTTAATATGGCTTCATCGCGCTCCGTCCTCATCGCGCTGCTCGCTGCACCCGCCGCGCACGCGCTCGTGCCTCGCGTCAGCTGTACTCCGGCGGGCGCGTCTGTCCGACCAC
>Ga0209713_10001683_pt1 | contig 13424 bp, 8 predicted proteins | sample ArcOceMetagenome_3_FD_187444 | JGI IMG/M metagenome (GOLD analysis project Ga0209713, IMG submission 187444) | Marine eukaryotic phytoplankton communities from Arctic Ocean - Arctic Ocean- Svalbard ARC20M Metagenome (SPAdes) (version 2) | ecosystem: Environmental > Aquatic > Marine > Oceanic...
CTCTTGGTGCATTCGACGGAGTTCTCAGTCGGCTAACGGCTACACAAGCAAGATGTCCATTAGCCCGCAAACCGAGAAGATGCTGCGCGTGCGTGCGGCGCTCGAGCCTGCCCTGTCCGACGCCGTCGCCGCGGCGATCGTCGACGACGCCAGCGACCCCAAGGCGTACGTGGCCAACGCGCTGCTCCGGCCGCCGCAACAGCAGACACAGCAGCAGACGGAGCAGCCGGCGGCTGCCGCGGAGCCGACCGACGGCGAGATCGACCGCGACCACGCAAGCGACGCGCGCCCACAGCCGACGACCGAGATGCTCTGGCCGGGCTCCTTCTTCGTGGACCGCTTCTCGCTCGTGGTCTCGCGACACGTCTTCAACGGGTGGGTGGCGCAGCCATCGCCGTGCTGCGCCGCGGCGTCGGTCGCCGGAGCGTGCAACGCCGTGCTCGGTCTGCCTCACGACGCACCCGCCGCGCTGTCGCACCTGCACGTCGCGGCGCTCTACCACGGTATGCTGCGCGAGCACGCCGCGAAGCGCTCTTCGGGCGTGGCGCGGCTGCTCGGCGTCGACTCGATCGACCCGGTGCTCGAGGCGTTCCGCGAGGCGCTGCTCGCCGAGGGGAGGAGCCTGGGCGGGCGCAAGGAGAAGGCGTGCAAGGGCAAGGAGGCGATGGCGCGGCTTCGCGACCTGTGCGAGGCCAAGGCGGCGGAGGTGGCGTCGGCGACGACGGCGGCCGCGCAGGACGGCGCGGAGGCGGCGCCGCCCGAGGGACGCGTCTGGAGTGCGCTGTGGGAGGTGATGCAGAGCGTGCGTGGCGGCGGCGGCGGCGGCGGCGGCGGCGGCGGCGGCGGCGGCGTGCTCGAGGAGGTCGCACCCGCGCAGGCGCAGGCCAAGGAGGGCGCCGCCGAGGACGACGAGGACGCCGCCGAGGACGAGGCGGCGGGCGGCGGCGGAGGCGACGGCGGTGGCTTCGGCACGCGCATCCGTTCCGAGCTCAAGACGCTCTTCTCGAAGCTGGGCGGTTGCGAGCAGCTCGCGCCCGAGCAGCCGCGCCTCGCGACGACGTACATTGGCAACTGGGGGATGCACGCCGCCGTGCGCGCGCTGCAGGCCGCCGCCTTTGACGACGCCGACGCCGACGCCGACGTGGACCCTCGTCTCGTCTCGCTTCGGGGCGGTGCGGTGGGCGCGGAGCGGGCGGCGCTGTGCGCGCGGCTGCGCTGCCGCACGCTGGTGGGTCTGCGCATCAAGGGGAGCGCGGCGCCGCCCGTCGTGCTGCGCAGGGCCGACGACGACGACGCCGTCGAGGCGGCGTGGGTCGCGCTCAAGGCGGCCTTCTCGGCGGAGCGCAGCTGCCTGCTCCTCCACCAGAAGAACCACTACTCGCTCGTCTTTGCGATGCGCGAGTGGGTCGACGACGACGACGCGGCGTCGGCGGCGGCGTCGCCATCCGAGGCGGCGGAGGCGCCGGCCGAAGCGGCCCCCGCGACGGCGCCGGCGGCGGCGCGGCGGCGCGTGCGTGAGGTGCTGACGTGCCGCAAGGGGCAGCGCCCGACGCTGTGGATCGACTGGCGCGAGATCCACGGCTACATCACCGGCTGGAGCGGCTACGCCATCATGGAGATCACCGCCGAGTGAGGAGGGCCCCGTGCAGCGGCAGGGTTGACCGGTATCTGCCGGGGTGCGGTGAGGTCCGTCGCTGTATGGTGCAGGCAGTGCATGGCGCGGCTGGGCGCGCTCTAGGCGCGCTCCTGTGGGTGCCTGCAGCTCTCAGCATGTAAAGAATAGGACCGTAAATTGGATACGAACTGAATCATGACTCTCATGTCAAGTCTGCTCTAGAGCCACGGCGCCCTGCGCACGTCTTCGAGGTCGAGCTCCTCGAAGACGCTCCGCATCGCATCGACGACGCGCGACAGCACGAGCACGCACTCGCGCGCCTCGAGCGCGTAGATGGCCTCGCGCTCGACGGGCGGCACGCGCGGGTAGAGGCGCTGCATCACCTCGTCGCGCCGCGGCATCGTGTTGAGCGCGACGTTGTAAGACTGCTTGAGCACCCAGCCGTGGTAGGCCTCGAGGTGGACGCCGTACGCGGCGCGCGCCGCCGCCGACGGCGTCGCGTCGGCGTCGCACAGCCCGCGCAGGAGGTGCGTGAGGAACTGGAGCGAGCGGCGCATCCAAAGCAGCGCGATCGCCGCCGAGGGGTCGGCGAGGACGCCGCCGGCCTTGTGCATCCCCGAGGCCGCCTCGATCTCGAGCAGCCCTCGCACGCTCGCGCAGCGGTGCGGCTCCACATTGGGCGTCAGCGCGATCTGCTGGTCGCGCTGCTTCTCCCACGAGCGCCGGAGCTTCTTGTGGTTACCCTCGTCGTTCCAGATGGCGAGGAAGAGCGACGGGCCCAGCTTGTCCATCACCGGCAGCACCGTCGCGAACGCCTCGAGCAGAGCGCCCACGCGCAGCTCCAGCTCGCCCGCGCCGCCGCCGCCGTCGACGAACCTTTGCGGCAGGCCCTGCGACGGCGTCGGCGGTGCGGAATCGAGCGCAAACGGGAGCGGCGGCGACGACACACCGCCGCCCGCCGCCACGTCCGCCGCCGCCGCCGCGGCCGCGGCCGCGGGCGCGTGCACGGGTGACGGAGCGCTCAGAGTGCTCGACGCCGCCGCCGCCGCCGCGCTCGGCGCCGCAGCCATCTCGACGGACGACGGAGCGCCGTCGCGTTCGGCGGCGGCTGCGCCGTTGCCGCCGTTGCCGCCGCCATTGCCGGCCATCGCCATCGCCATCGCCGCGCCGTGGGCGCTGTCGGGGGAGCCGATGCCGCGCGCCGCCGCCGCGTCGGAGGAGGAGGAGGAGGAGGCGGAGGCGGCGGCGGCGGCGGGCGAGCCGAGCAGCTTCTGCGTACTGAGCGGGTCTCGCCTCTCAAACTCGGTGGCGAGCGGTGCGATGCAGCCGAGGAAGGCCGTCGTGAGGCTGTCGAGGAGAGACGACCCGAGCAACGCCGCGTCGTCGCGGTTGTGCCATGGGGTGTGCTGGCGCGACAGGAAGATGTCCGAGAGCGTCCGCTTCAGCAGCCCCTTGCCGCCGCTCTCGTTCTTCTGGTCGCGCACGGCGCGGCGCGACACCTTGACCTGCAGCGAGTAGTCGGCAGACGGAGGCCACCACTCGTGCAGTCGGCGCGCGGCGCGTGCGAGCAGCGCCGCGCCAAGCGCCAGCAGCAGCACCAGGCGCAGCAGCGGCGCCGCCTCCGCCGCCGCGCCCTCCGCGCCGGCCCCAGCCTGCGCCGTTGACTTACCTGCTCGCGACGCAGTGTCCTCGTCGCCGCCGTCGGATGCACCCGCCACCAGCGCGAGCGCCACAACCAGCACGCCGAGCGCGGAGAGGTCGCTGGCGATCGGCGTGGCGAGTGCGTTCAGTGCGGTGCGCCACCACAGGAGCCGCCGCCGCGCGCGCGGCTGGAAGCGCGCGAGCATCCAGTAGCGAGCGAGCGAGTCCTTGGCGACGACCACCCAGCGGTTGTCCACGGACGTATTCGGATGGTCGACCACGACCGTCAGCCCGTTGCTCAGCACAAAGTCGATGGTGAAGCTCTCGGGGCAGGATCGAAGCTCGGCCGCCCAGATGCCCTCGATGGCCATCGCCTCCCCACTAGCCAGCGCCACGCCCTTGAGAGTCACAGGCGGTGCTGGCGGCTGCTCCGGGCTCGCGCCATCGGCTGGCGCGTGCGCAGAGGGTTCGCGTGCGGCCGGAACCAGCCGCGAGCTCGGCTCACCGGCCTGAGAGGCTTCCGAGGAGGCGGTCGAGTCCTCTTGCTCGGCGGCGATGCCGTGGCGACCGCCCTCGGCACGCCCAAACGAGGCGGCGCGCGACGCGGCCCGGCTCACGCTCATCTAGCGGCGGCACGCGATGATGGTCGCCCAACCATCCGGTGGCACCGGAGATCTCCGGTGGCACCGACTAAACTCGTGCATCAGTATGCACCCTGAAAAATGAGTGCGGCGTAGAAGCTGGCAAACGCGTCGCCTCAATGCCCTCAATAGACTGGTACACTCGTAGACTGCTAGGTTCCCCTCCGGTGGCAATCGCGGGGGGATGGTGCTGCCGGGTATCCGTCCCACGGTCTTAGGTACCATATCGCATATGAATTGAGCGGTCGTCGTCGTGTGTGCCGTGCGGTGTGCGGGCCCGGTGTTTAGGGTTGATACCGCTACTGAGCGGACGCCGACCCGTGGGCGCCCAAGTGCAGGGTCCTGGGGTAATCGCCGGCAAACGCGTCGCCTCAATAGCCTCAAAGAGGGGTCCGACGTGTCTACGGTAGTTGAAATAAGCCGACAGCTTTAAAAGCATTTATACACATGCTACCCTGCCCGAAATCCACGGTATACGCAGTCCCCGACCCCCGCCTGCCGCCCCTCACTCACCGTCGGTGACAGCTGCCGCGCTACTGGGCCCCCTGCTTGGCGGCCTGTTGGGCGGCGACCTGCTCCTTGACGTCGTCGAAGCCGCAGCGGTCCGCCACTGCGTACGCCTGGTCGAGGATGTCCCAGAACGCCGTGTTGGCGAACTCGTCGGCGTCCAGCTTGCCATCACCGTTGTCGTCGTGGAAGGCCACGAAGGCCGGAACGTTCTCCTTGAGGACACGCAGCTTGGTTGCCGCGCCGAACTCTTCGATGAGCGACTCGACGAGCGCAATCATCTCGTCGGCATCGAGGCTGCCGTTGCCGTCGGCGTCGGCCGCCACGAAGCGGTCGCGCACCACGACACGCGCCGCCTTTTTGTTGGCGCGAAGGGCCTTTAGGGCGGACACGCCCGTGATTTGCCACGCCCGCTTGGGGCTCCTGCTCTTGAACAGGGTGTCGACGAACTTGGTCGTCTTGAAGACGTCCATGTGCATGGTCAGGCGCAGCGTCCGGAACAGCTGCTGGGCGGAGCGTCCACGCGGCTGCTTGCTCCTCCCAAAGAGGAACCGGAAGACGACGCGCATGAGCCGGATGGTGTAGAGGCCGACGAACAGCAGCACGAGCGAGGCGACGGTGCCGGGGACGTAGAGGTACTTGACGTCCGCTGGCCAGTCAGCGACGCGGCCCTTCAGCTCGTCCGGCAGGTTGTCAATCAGCGAGTCGACCGTGTCGGTGGTCTTGTTCTGGACGTGCGCGAGGCCGTCCTCCGCCGCAGTCTTGAGGTGGGCGAGGGTGTCCATGTTCTGCACGTGTGCGATGCCGTCCTCGGCGGCGGTCTTGAGGTGGGCGAGGGCGTCCATGTTCTGCACGTGTGCGATGCCGTCCTCGGCCGCGGTCTTCATTTGGGCGAGGGCGTTCATGGTGGCGTCGGGCAGGTTCTCGACGAACGCCTTGGTCGACGGCGCCACCTGGTCGATGAATTCGCCCGTGGCGCACGCGGCGCCGTTGATCTTGGAGGCGAGCGTGCTCGAGGTGGCGTCGGAGGCGACGTGGGCGGTAGTGGCTGCGCTGGGGTCCGAGGAGTCGTACGCCGAGGCGAAGGCGACGAGAGCGAGTGCGAGACGCAGCATGTGTGTGCGCAGTGGCGTGTCCGTAGAGTGCAGGTCGGAGCGTAGACACGGCAGTGCGGTGGTTGCTTTTAATTAAGTTTTGGATTGTACCAAGAGCCGAGTGATTTTCCATAGTGAGCGGGCTTGATGTTCTGTGCTGAACGGGCCCGGTCGGGAGAGCTTATTAGAGCGCCTGTCTTTAGATACTTTAGATCATTGCTTTGCCTAAGCTGCCGGTCAGGAGAGCCCACGTGGTGTTTGGCAGACGGTAGGTACTATTAGCCCCCACGCGCCAGCAAGCGCTTCGTCTGACGACGCGGGTTCGCAGTCGAGCCAGCCCAACAATACGCCTCGCCGCAGCTCGCTTTTGTCAGCGAGAAACCGCCCGACTAGCGGCAACCCTCGCGTGGCAGCCACCATGGCCAACCTCGACATCACCGTCGCCGACGTCTACGCGTTCCTGCAGGCCTCCGAGGCCGACGAGGACACCACTCTCTCGCAGCTGCTGGAGCCAGCCTCGGGCAACGCTGCCGGCGCCGGCGCCGCCAGCTCGAGCACCGCCGAGCCGATCGCCCCCTTGGAGAGGGCCGCGGTGCCAATGTATCAGGAGCAGCTGCAGCAGCTACGGCCCGAGCAGCAGGTAGCATACGTGCAGGAGCAGCAGCTCCGCCAGCAGCAGCTCCAGCAGGAGCAGCTCCAGCAGCTGCAGCAGCTGCAGCAGCAGCAGCAGCTCCAGCAGCTCCTGCTCCAACAGCAGCTGCTCCAGCAGCAACAGCTGCTGCTCCAGCCGCAGCAGCAGAAGCAGGCCGCGCCGCGCCCGTCCCCCGCGCCACGCTCCCAGCCGCGCCCAAGCGCGGCTCCACAGCCGCGCCCCGGCCGTTCGGCCGCCACGACGGACGGGCAGACCAACGGCGGCGGCGGCAAGAGCCACGTGTGCATGTGGCCGGGCTGCGGCAAGGGCTTCGACAGCCGGTGGGCGCTCGAGAGGCACGCGCAGAACCACAGCGAGCTAGAAGTTTCGGATCCGTCGGGCGCCGATGCCGACTCGTTTGTGGAGCGGCGGCTGAGCGAGCGGCTGCGCGGCGTCGAGCAGGTGCTCGAGAAGACGCGCGAGAAGCTGGAGACGCAGAAGCAGCAGCAGCATGCCGCCCTCGCCGACCTCACCGAGGCGCGTGCGCAGCAGGCCGCGCAGAATGCCGAGATCGACCGGCTCACGCTGCAGAGCCGCCAGTTCTCGGCCATCCTCGGCCTCGCGCCGCCCGAGTACGACTTTGAGGTGGCGGCTGGCGCGCAGCCCGCCGCCGCCCCGAGCGCGGGCGGCGCATCGAGCGCCTACCTGGCGTGCGCGAGCGCGTGCGCGTTGGCATCGTCGTCGCCGATGGACGCGGCGAGCACGAGCAGCAGCGCGTGTCCTGCGGCGTGGAGTGGCGCGACGAGCGCCGCGGGCGCGCTCGGGCTCTCGGCCCTCGTAGCCTCGGGCCCGGGCTCGAGCGCGGGGCCCTCGCAGCCGCCCTCAGGGATGGCGATGCTGGGAGTCGAGGGGGCTGCGGCAGCCGAGAGCGGCACGAGCGACGCGAGCACGGCCGACACGGCCGAGGCGCCCCCCGCCTCCGCGTGCATGGGCGCCGCCACTGAGCTCGGGCTGCTGGCAGCAGCGCCGAGGTACGGCTGATGTGTGACGGTGCGTGGTAGCAATCGCTGGGTGTATTATTCGTCACTCGTGTCTCATATCATTCGAATCGGTTATGAATCATCTAATCCGCCCTTCGCCTATCGCTGCGTCGTGTGCGAGAGAGCGGGGGCAGGGACGGGGTGGGAGACGGAGGCGGGAGAGGGGGCGCGTGCTCGGGCTCCTCAGTGGAGCGTGATCGTCCACTCGTCGCTCATCGGCACGTCCGGCTTGCGGATGACGAGGCGGCCGCGGTCGTCGGCCATGTGGAAGGAGAGCTCGCGCGTCGCGCCCTTGTGCGTGAGCGAGACGCGCGCCGGCGCCGCCGCCACGCCGAGCACCTCGACGCGCTCGAGCGTGTTCGGCGGCGTCCACCCTTGCCCCGCGTGCGCCGCGCTGCTCGTGAGCGCCTGGGCGCCGTACGTGTACGTGCGCAGGTGGTAGGCGTCGCTGTCGCGGTAGCCGAAGCCGTCGCCCTCGTCGAGGTACAGCTGCCCCGACGCGGCGCCGGTAGCGTCGGGCGCGACGACGAGCGTGTACGGGTCGCCGCCCATCTGCGCCGACGAGCGGCGGAGGCGCATCTGCCGCGGCAGCACCGAGCCGCCGCGCTGGAAGACCGGGATCTTCACGAGCGGCGCGGCGAGCGTCGCGTCGGTCCCGGCGGCGCCGCTGGAATACGCCTTGCCGTCGTCGACGTCGTACCACGACGACCCCGCAGGGAAGTAGAGCGAGACCGACGTGGCGCCGCGCGTCGTGACGGGCGCCACGAGGAGGGAGGCGCCCGCCATGTACTGCTTCTCGATGGCAAACGTGCGCGCGTCGTCGGGGAACTCGACCCACATCGGCCGCATCGTCGGCACGCCCGTCGCCTCGCTGAGGTGGAAGAGCGTGTACCAGTAGCAGAGCAGCTGGTAGCGCACCTTGGCGTACTCGCGCAGCGTCGCCGTCGTCTCGTCGCCGTAGGTCCACGGCTCGCGGCGCGACGAGTGCTCGTGCGCGTGGCCGCGGAAGAAGGGCTGGTACGCGCCCGTCTGGAACCAGCGGATGAAGAGCTCGGGGTCGTGGTCGTGCGCCGTGTACGTCGGCTTGCCGAGGAAGCCGCCGACGTCGGCGCCCGAGAAGGTGATGCCGCACAGCCCGAGGTTGAGCAGCATCGGCATCGCCGCCTCGAGGTGCGACCACAGGCACGCGTTGTCGCCCGTCCAGATCGGCCCCCACCGCTGCGAGCCGGCGTAGAAGGAGCGCGACAGCACAAACGGCCGCTTGTCCTGCTGCGGGTTGCGCTTGACGAGCCCCTCGGCGGTGGCGCGGTGCATGTACATGCCGTAGAGGTTATGCCACTCGCGGTGCTCGACGCCCGCGAGGTTCTTGTTGTCCTTGTTCATCGAGACCTCGGGGCCGTTGAAGACGCTCGGCTCGTTCATGTCGTTCCACGTGTACAGGTTGGGCGTGCTCCCCTTGTACGTGTCGTAGTTGAAGCGCGACGCCCACCAGTCGCGTACCTCGGCCGACGTGAAGTCGAGGTACGTCGACGAGCCCGGCCAGCACCAGCCGTCGTACTCGCTGCCGTCCTTGGTCTGGACGAAGTACCCCTTGGCGTGGCCCTCGTTGTACGTGGCGTAGCCGGTGTCCTTTTTGATGTGCGGGTCGACGATGGTCACCATCTTGCGGCCGGTGGCGGCGAGCTCGTCCTGCATCGCGATCGGGTCTGGGAACTTGTCCTTGTTCCACGTGAAGTACCGCTTGCCGTCGGCGTGGTCGATGTCGAGCCACAGCACGTCGTACGGCAGGTCGAGCGCCTCGAACTGGCCGTGCACGTACCGCACGTCCGTCTCGTCCTTGTAGCTCCACCGGCACTGGTGGTAGCCGAGCGAGAAGAGCGGCGGCAGCGCCGTGTAGCCGGTGAGCTTGGCGTACTGCCCGAAGATCTGCGCGGGCGTCGGGCCGGGCAGCAGCATCAGGTCGACGACGCCGCTCTCCGACATGAAGTAGGCGCTCGTCGCCGCGTCGGCCGCGCCTGCGCTCGCGCCGTCGCGCCACACGTCGACAAACGTCTCGGTCGGGTTGAACCAGAGCGCGGCGGCGGTCTGGCCGACCTTGTGCGAGAGCATCAGCGGCACGCCGCCGTACAGCGCCGCCGGCGAGTCGAGCTCGTAGTCGTACACGTCGAGGGTCCACAGCCGGTACGGCTCCGCGTAGTGCGCGCCGTCGCCGACCGTCGACGGCAGGTTGAGCGGCGACGAGTGCTCGGCGAGGCCGTAGACGTGGTGGCTGCCCTCGAAGCGGATGTCGATGCCCACCGACGCCGGGCCGAACGGCTTCGAATCGTGGTGCGCGCCGAAGCGCTCCTCCCACAGCCCGTCGGCCGCGCCGGCGGTCGTCGCCTCGACCGCCTGGGCGTCGACGCCCTTGACCTGCTTGGTGCCGTCCGAGTAGACAGCGAGGCCGTCCTCGCCGTAGTCGACCACCGTCTTCCCGCCGTGCACGTCCGCCGCCGCCGCGACCGCGGGCACCGCGTTGTCGTCGCGCGTGCGGTGGTGCTCAAAGTAGAACTTGCCGGCGCCGTTGGCGACGGCCACCCGCTGGCCCTCCTGGTAGAGCTCGAGCTTGAAGGGGTGCAGCTGGAGCGCGACGACCTGCCCCGCCGCGAAGCTGTACGCCCGCGCGTCGCCCGACGTGACTGCAGCCTGGATGGGCGCGGGCGCCGCTGCCGCCTCCAGCTGGGTCAGAGGCGTGAGGTGCGCCGTCTGGTCGAGCAGGATGTCGTCGGGCTCCCAGCGCGGCCCGTGCAGCGGCGTCACCTCGGTGATGCGCATGCGCGCCACGCCGGTGTCGTACGCCAGCAGCTCCAGCTTCAGCGGCACGCCCCACGGCCCGCCGTGCAGCTGCGCCGTGAGCGAGGTGGACGAGAGCTGGATCGAGGACGGCCCGACGACGTAGTCACGCCCTCTCTCCGCGGTGCGCTTGCGCACGCAGAAGTTGGTCTGCTTGCACGTGCGGAACTTGCTGTGGTCGACGCCGAGCGAGAATAGCCCCAGCGAGAGCCCGAACATGTCGCTCGCGCTGAGCGAAGCCCGGGCGCTCGGGTCGCGGCCCGGGTCTCACACGTGTCGGACCGTCGCCTTCCTGTGCTGCTGATCGCCGCTCGCCATGGACGACAAGGAGGTCGACGCGGCCAAGATGCAGGTGCAGGGCCAGCTGGCCGCCCAGTACATCCAGGACGTCATGCAGGCACGCCAGACCGCGCCCGGCCACTAACGTGCATGCGCACCGGAAGGCGCCGCAGCCACGCCGCCGCTCGGCAGCACGGCACACCATGAGCCGCTCGCTCGCTCCACACGATGCGACCGGCTCAAGCCTCCTCGCTCGCCTGTCCCACAGAAAGTGACCGACAAATGCTACGCCAAGTGCGTGACGCGGCCCGGCCCCAAGCTCGACGACTCCGAGAAGGTGTGCCTTGCCAAGTGCATGGACCGCTACCTCGACGCGATGGCGCTGGTCTCGCAGACGTGGGCGGCTCGCGCGCGCCAGCAAGCTGCCATGTCTGGCCAGGGCGCGATGGGAGATAGCGGGTTCCAGTAGACCTCGGCATGATGTTACGCACGGTGTCGCATGCAGTGCCCTTCGGCGCGTAGTGGCTAGTCTCCTGTCCCTCGTACGTGCGGCATGGCCGCGTTTGGAATTTCCCGGTGCTACCAATAACAAGAACACGGGGTCAGGTCCGACGCTCGTCGCGACGGAAGACCCTCCATGGCGAAAGTGTGCACACACCGCGGGGACACGCGTTGGGGCGGCGCCGCTCAAACGCAGCCGTTGATGATGCCAGTCGAGCAGAAGCCGAAGGCGTCGATGGGGTTGACGGGCGCGAGGGGCGGGATGAAGTCGACGGCGCCGTTGTACGTGTACGGGAAGCCGCCGCCCGTGAGCGCCGACTGCGTGATGATGCCGGAGAAGGCCATCATGGCGAGGCGGCCGTTGGAGAGCTCCTTCTCGGCGAGGTCGGCGCTGCCGCCAAAGCCGAGCGGGTCGAATTTGTAGTCGCCGGGCGGCGCGGCGTCGGGGTCGTTCATCAGCTGCAGCACCTTGGGGATGCCCGTGACGATCTCAAACAGCGAGAGCACGACGAGGAGGCCGAACATCGGCCCCTTCTCGACGGCAGCGTCGTGCGCAGCAAGCGAGCCCACCTGCAAATGGAGAGAGAGAGAGGGGTGCGTGTGAGAGAGTGTGACGGTAGATCAAGCTGCCGCGGCTGCCGCTGCGAGGCGTTGAGCGCGCGCACCTCCGGCGCATACGGCACGCGGAAGCCCAGGTCAACGGCGACGTAGCCCGTGACGGCGAGCATGCAGACGCGCGCATGCTTCAGCTCGGCCTGCATTAGTCAGGGAGGGCAGCCGTGGGTGCATGGTCCAGCAGCCACTGACGTGGGCGGGCTGACTGGGGTCGATCAACGGCCGCAGACGAGTGGAGAGAGGGGGGCATGTGGTCAGAGGCGACGCCCACCTCACGCGCCCACGCCAGCGGCACAATGTTGGAGAGGAGCAGCGGGTCGAAGCCCTTGTCGCCAGGCATCGTGCCGTCCAGCGCCGGCGCCGCGGGCAGGAAGGGGATGGCCTTGGACTTCTCCTGCGACGCAGAGAGGGCTCAGAGAGTCAGGCGTCGATCGCCGCACAGTGAAGGCTCTGGACAGGCTGGCACGGCCGCCCGCGCCTGCATGACGACATTGCTGCTGCGGAGAGCGCTCTGCCTCACGCCAGAGAGCGTCGGAGCGAACGAGAGCGAGAGCGGCGCGAGAGCCAGCATCGTAATTGTCTTTCGATCTCTTGCTAAGCAAAAGTTGGAACACCACCCAACGCAGCGGCTTCCATGGTAAAACCTGCAGCACCATGCTCGTCTCGATGACCACCAGCGCCCTGCACACCCCTCTCTCCCTCTGGCTCGACGGCCGTTCTGCGCCGACCTCGGCACCCGCCCTCTTCGACCGGCTACTCCTCGCGCCTGACGACCGCGCGGCGGCGGCGGCGGCTGAGCCTAACTCGCTCTGCGTGCGTGACGGCCGGCTTGAGGAGGCCGGACGTCTGCTCGGCGCCGCGCTGAGTATTGGTGGGCCCGAAGACCAGTCTAGAGCGCTCGCGCTCGTGGGCTCCGTCGAGTGGCTGCTAATCGACGCAGCGAGTGCTTCTCAGCCGTGCATCGTCGCGGAGAATTTGCTGGCGGCCACCGATGGCACACCAACACGCCTGGCCTTCCGTGTCGGCGACGCGGCGCTCGTGCCAGGCCTCGCCTTCGCGCTCGAGCGAGGCGTTGACGCGCTTGTGTGTGCCGAAGGTGACGCCAGCGGCGCGCTCCTCGAGGCGCTCCAGGTGGCCAAGGCGCAGCGACTCGAGCGTGCAGATGAGGCCGACGGCTCCTCGTCCATCGCAGCGGCGTCGGTGAGTGCGGCGGTCGAGCTAAGACACGCGCGTGTGGTGGGCGTGTCGTCCGGCGGCATGGCCGACCGCGTGTGCCTCGACATGACGACGCTGCTCTCCTCGGACGAGGGCGCGCTTATCGGCTCGGGCGCCAAGGAGCTTGCGCTCGTGCTGGGCGAGACGGTGGCGTCGGGTTACGTGCCGCCGCGCCCGTTCCGCGTCAACGCCGGGCCGGTGCACGCCTACGTGCTGATGGCCGACGGTAGTACCAAGTACCTCTCCGAGTGCCGCGCGGGCGACGAGGTGCTCGTCGCGAACACAAAGGGACGACGGCGCGCCGCCGTCGTGGGCCGGTGCAAAGTAGAGCCGCGCCCGACCTTGCGCGTCGACTTTGCGCTCGAGGGCGAGGGCGGCGGCAGCAGCAGCATCTTCCTGCAGCAGGCCGAGACGGTGCGCGTCGCGACGGCGCCGGACGGCGCGCCGACGCCCGTGACGGAGCTGCAGCCGGGCGCCGAGGTGCTGGTGCGCTCGACGAGTCGCGGCACGCACGTGGGGAGGGCGATCGCCGCGAGGGTGGCCGAGAGGTAGCTTGTCATCTGACTAGACTAATCACTGATTGCACCTTTAGATTAGCTTACTTTAGATACGCGCGGCCGGATACGCTGATCCCGAGCCGCGTCTTGAAATTTGCGTTGGTGGTGCAACCCCTTCCCACGAGCCCATTCGCAGCAACCCGCACCGGTCGCACGCGCGCACATGTCGCTCGACGCGGTCGCCACCGCCGAATCGGCCGCGGCCGAGCGGTACAATGAGACGGCGCAGCTCACGCACCGCCGACTCGCCGACATC
>Ga0209713_10001685_pt1 | contig 13419 bp, 4 predicted proteins | sample ArcOceMetagenome_3_FD_187444 | JGI IMG/M metagenome (GOLD analysis project Ga0209713, IMG submission 187444) | Marine eukaryotic phytoplankton communities from Arctic Ocean - Arctic Ocean- Svalbard ARC20M Metagenome (SPAdes) (version 2) | ecosystem: Environmental > Aquatic > Marine > Oceanic...
CAGCGAGTGGACAGGAAGGCAGTGCGCTGAGCGTGGGCCCGCGCCGCCGCCTGCATCGTCGTTGCGGCGGCGCGAGCAGCGGCGAGGGCACGGCGGCACGGCATGGCGCGAGCCGCGGCGCCGATGGTGGTGGCGGCCATCGCGCGCAGCCGGAGGGCCTTGGCGGCACGCGCCTCGCGCAGCAGCTGCTTGGCCTGCTTGACTGCGCCGTGGCGCCGCCACGCGGCTTGCACCGCGCGGCTCGCCGCGCGCGCGCGCGACAGCTGCTTGCGCGCCGCGAGGCCACGCGCCGCGCGCCGCACCGCCGCCACCAGCCGCAGCCGCCGCCGCGCCACGCGCGCCTCGCGCGTGGCGCGCCACACGCGCTGGATGCGCGCGGCGCGCAGCGCGCGGCGCAGCCGCTCGCGCGGCCCGAGGCCCCTCTTGCGCGCGAGCCACGCGCCCTGCAGCAGCCGCGCCGCCATCGCGTCGTTGGTGAGCTGCGTGAGGCGGCGGAAGAGGTAGCCGAGCATCAGCGCCGTCATCCGCTCGTCGGGCCCCGCGCCGCTGCCGTCGACGTCGTGCGCCGTCACGAGGAGCGGCACGCCGCCCATCGCGCCCACCGACGCGCTGAAGGCCGCGAAGCGCCGCTTCGCCGCCGCCGCCGCCGCGCCGTCGGTGTCGACGATCTCGTCGTCGTCGATCTCCGCGTTGGCGCCGCTGCGGCTGCTCGTCGTGGTGGTGGTGGTGGTCTTGGCGGTGTCGAGCTCGGCCTGCGCGAGCGGCAGCTGCTCGGGCAGGTAGTGGTGCACGAGGAGGCAGAGCGCCGCGCCGTCGCGCAGCGCCGCGCCGAGGTTGGTGACGGCGCGGCCGTGCGACCAGCACACCGCCGACGCCCACTCGAGCAGCCGCGCGCCGCCGTCGCCGCCGCCGCCGCCGTCGACGAGCAGCATCGCGCCCAGCTCGGCGTGCGCGGCCGAGCGCGGCGGCGCGCCGCGCCCCGCCTGCTTGGCGAGCTGCCTGGCGCGCGCCGCCTCGCGGCCGAGCGCGGCGGCGGGCGCGAGCGCCGGCAGCGCGAGCTGCCCCGCGACGCGCCACAGCAGCTCGAGCGTCGCGTCGCGCTGGCACTCGACGATCGCCTTGACGCGCTTCTCGAGCTCGGCCTTGGTCGGCGCGGCGGTGGCGCTGTCGGCGAGGCGGAGGCCGGCGGCGACCATCGCCTCGAGCGCGATGGCGACGTTGCGCTTCTTGTTGGTGAGGTTCTCGGCGGGCAGCCGCAGCTTGGGCGTGAGCACGCGCTCGCCGCCGTGGCGGAGCAGCTCGAGGAGGCGGCACAGCCGCGCGCCGTCCTTGAGGTCGCCCGCGATCGCCCCGACGGCGAAGTTGTACTCGTCGAGGGTGGTCTGCGCGTGCTCGAGCTTGCAGCCGAGCGTCGCGAGGTGCCGGTTGATGTCGCCGACGCCGCCCGAGACGAACTCGCGGCAGAAGGACGCCGCCATCTCGCGCGACGACTTGACGGCGGCGCCGGGGCGGAAGAGGCACGGGTCGGACGAGAGGACGCGCGCGCGCTTGGCGGCGTCGAGCAGCACGATCGCCGAGAGGACGCGCCGCAGCAGCAGCTTGTGCGCGGCGTCCTTGGCGTCGACGGCCGCCTCGCGCGCCGCCAGCTCGTAGTGGCGCCCCGCGGCGGGCGGCGCGACGTACGCCGGCGCGGCGAGCACGCGCCTGTCGAGGAAGCGGCGCAGCTGCTGCGCGTCGTCCGTCGTGCCCGGCGGCGCCGCCTCGCCCGAGACGGCCTCGGCGGCGAGGCGCAGCCACAGCGGGTTGTAGCAGCAGAGCAGGTTGAGCAGGTTGGTGCGCTGCCCCACGTCGGCGTGCAGGTTGCGCGCCGGCGCGATGCACACGAGCTTGTCGTGCACCTGCTCCTCGAGCCGGCACAGCGGCGGCCCCACCTGCGGCGAGCGCAGCAGCATCGCCATCTTGTGGCGCAGCGCCGCCTCGGCGCGCTTCACCTCGAGCTCGCGCAGCGTCAGCCGCTGCCGCTCGCCCGCGCCCATCGCCGACGGCGCGCCCCCCGCCGCCGAGGCGAGCGGGTCGGCGAGCACGTGGTTGAGCCACGCCGTCAGCCCCTGCACGCGCTTCTCGCGCCAGCCGTCGTCGAAGAACATGCCGCCGCACGGCTGGCCGGCGGCCGCGCCCGCCGCCGCCAGCGCGGCCGGCGGCGCCGCAAACGGCTCGGCGGCGGCGGTGGCGGCGGTGGCGAGCGTCGTCGCGGGTGGGGCGGCGGCGGCGGGCGCGGCCGGCGCGGGCTTGGTCAGGCGCAGCTTGCGCCCCGGCGCGGCGGCCGGCTTGGCGGCGGCGGCCGGCTGGGGCGGAGCGGACAGCTTGGAGGGCGGGCGCGGCGCGTCGGCGGGCGGCGCCGGCGCGTCGGGATCGGACGCGGCCGGCTTGGTCGGGACGCGCGCGGCGAAGCTGCGCGGCCGGTTGACGTCGCTCGGGCTCAGCGGCGAGCGCTGCGGCGCCTCGACGAGCGCCTTGACCGCGGGCGCCACAATCGCGGGCGCGGGCTTGTTGGCCGCCGGCTTGGCGGGTGGCGCGGCGCGTGCCTTGGCGCAGGTGCCGCGCAGCTCGGCGTGCACCGTGTTGCTCTGGTTCCACTTGAGCTCGAGCCGCTTGCTCAGCACGCCCGCCGTGCCCGGCGTCCAGCTCAGGCTGAGCTCCTTGGTGCCGTGCGCGGGCACCTCCATCGAGGAGGGGTAGACGCGCATCGCGTCCTTCGACTGGAAGGCCTTGACCTCGACGCGCTGCGGCCGGCCGCTCTCGTTGACCACGAGCAGCGTGCGCTTGACGCACTGCTTGGGTTGAGCGTCGCCAAAGTTGAGCGTCGGCGTGGCCGCGTACTGCTGCAGCACGACGATGGGCGTGGCCTGCTGCTCCGGCGCCGCGGTGGTCTTCGGCGCCGCGGCCGGAACGCGCGCCGCCTTGAGCGGCGCGAACTCGTTGGAGAAGTCGATGATGACGGCTTCAGCCATCGTTTGTCCGGACGAGCGACGCTTGAACGTCGCTCGCTGACTTCGCGCGCCGGGACATTTGTGCGTTGATGTCCCCCGGAAGTCAATCGCCATCAGAAAGCCTAGGTTGATACGCAGGTTGGGGATTGGAAGCGATGTTGGTTCAATCTCTCTTGCCGTTTGGGAGCTAGAGCTTTAGGACACACCGGAGAGGCTCTCTACGTTTTGGCACATGCACCTGCGACTGGCTTGCTTAGGCTCTTTGATCAACCTCGTCAAACTTGGTGATTGAGTTTGAAAAGCTGAACCGGCTCAGCAGAAAAACCACGCCGAGATGGCGGAGCAGAAGCCCATCGGCGCCGCGCTGTCGGTCCTCGGCGGCGGCAGGGCGGGCTCGCCCTTCGCGCTCGGCAAGGGCAAGAACAAGTGGCTGACGGCCACGTCGCTCGTCGGCGGCGAGGCGCCGGCCGCCGCGGCCGACAGTCCTCCAGACCCGTGGCGCGGGTTCACGCGGCAGCTCGACGACTCGCGCGGCCGGCTGCACACGCTGCTCAAGGTCTCGCTCGACGAGGCGGTGCGCGGCGCGATGGCCGTCGTCGACGAGGAGGACGCCGCCTTCCTGGTACGGGTCACGCGGCTCGCCGAGTCGTCGCCGCTGCTGCAGGAGGCGACGGACCGGCGGCGCGCGGCGGTGGAGCGCGCGCTGAGCGAGCAGCTGAGCGGCGCGTGGACCAGCCTGCGCCACGCGCTCAACGAGACGTGCGAGGAGCTGAGCGTCGGCGACGTGACGACGCACCGCGTCGTGCTGGGCGAGCGCCTCCACGCGCAGGAGTCGCTGCTCGGGCAGGCGCGGCGCGCGCACGCGGTGCAGGAGCACCACTGGCAGGTGGAGAAGGAGGCGGCGATCAAGGAGGCGCTGCGGCTGCAGAAGATCGAGCTGATGAGCCGCTCCGAGTTCAAGGCGCAGCAGCTGCAGGAGCAGCTGGCGCAGCGCACGCGCGAGCTGGACATGCGGCTCGAGGCGCAGCGTAAGCAGGCTGAGGCGCAGCTGAACGAGCTGGCCGACAAGCTGCGCCGGACGGACGAGAAGTGGCGCGAGGCGCGCGCGCAGGCCGACGAGGGCAAGAAGGCGCTCGCGCTCCTCGAGAAGCGGCTTGCCGAGACGACGGCGCGCGAGGCGGCGGCGCAGCGCGCGGCGGGCGAGACGGCGGCGTCGATGAAGGGGCTGCTCAAGACGACGGAGGAGCAGATGGAGCGGCTGCGCGGCCAGCTGTCGACGGCGCAGAACCTGCAGCGCTCCGCCGAGCAGGAGGCGGTCGAGGCGCGGAAGGCGGCGCGCGCCGAGGTGGACGCGGCCAACGCGCGCGCGCAGCAGGCGCAGGACCGACAGGAGGCGACGCTCGCCGAGCTGCGCACGGCGGAGCAGCTGCACGAGGAGGCGCTCGTGCGGCTCAACGAGGCGCTCGGCAAGAGCGGCCAGGAGGTGGCGCGTGCGAGGGAGGAGAAGGCGCGGGTGGAGGCGGAGGCGGCCGTGGCGATCGACGAGGAGAGGGAGGCGGCGGCGCGCCTCGAGGCGGCGCGCCTCGCGGCGGGCCTCGAAAAGGAGCGGAAGCTCGCGGAGCAGATGAAGCAAATGATCGACGGGAAGATGCAGCAGGTGAGTACGCTCAAGTCGAAGAACATTGTGGGCGGCTGGCGCGGCGGCATGAAGCAGGCGCAGCTCGACCGGAAGGACGAGGAGCTCGAGGAGGCGCGGGCCGAGGCGGCGGCGGCCAAGGCGGCGCAGGTGACGGTGGTGCGGCCGCAGCCGATGGGCCTCCCCGTGGGCGGGATGGCGATGCAGCTGCTGCGCACCAAGGCGACGTTCAAGGCGGTGCTCGCCGCGCAGATGTCGGTGCTCGTGCCCGAGCTGCAGGCCGAGGAGTGGCGCGGCGACATGGAGGCGGCGAGGCGGCGCGCCGCCGAGGAGCGGCGGGGGTGCGAGGTGGGCGAGGTGGTGCGGGGCGAGATCGACGCGCTCGAGAGGATGTCGGAGGGCAGGGCGCGGCGGTGCATCGCCGCCGAGGGGCGCGCGGCGGCGGCGAGCGCCGAGGCGGAGCGGCTGCGGATGACGTGCGCGCAGCTCGAGGCGCAGCTCAGGGAGGAGGGCGACGCGCGGCGCGGCGACGCCGAGGCGCACGCGGCGGCGATGCGCACGCAGCGCGACGAGCTGTTGCGCGAGGCCGAGGAGCGGCTGGGCGCGCAGCGCGGCGAGGACGCGGCTCGGGCGGCGGAGGCGCGCGCGGCGCTCGGCGGCGAGGCGGCCGAGGCGCAGGCGGCGCACGCGGCGGCGCTCGACGAGGCGAAGGCGGCGGCCGAGAGAGCCGAGACGGCGTGGGCCGCCGAGCGCGCCGAGCTGCTCCGCCAGATCGACGAGCTCAAGAAGCGAGCCGAGGCACCGTCGGAGGACCAGCTGGCGCTGGCGCAGAAGACGTCCAACCTGCTGCTGCTGCAGTCGCTCGCGACGGAGGACGACCTCGTCAGAGGCGACGCCGCCAAGCTCTCGGCCATGCAGAAGAGGCGGACGGGCGCCGCCTTCCAAAAGGGGCGACAGGCCGCGTCGCTCTTCCGATCGCCGCAGCCGCCGCCGCCCGAGCCGCCGCCGCCCGAGCCGCCAGATGAAGATGAGAAGCGACGTCGCTTCCTCGGATTCGCCGCCGCGCGTGCCGCCGGCAAGTTCTCTGCGGCGCAGCACGCGCAGGGATCGACCGAACGGCTCGTCGCCGAGCAAAAGGACCGCGCCGCCTCCATCACCGCGCGCGCCGTCGCCTCGAGCGCGCCGGTGTCGGCGCTGCCGCCGCTCGAGGACGACGAGGAGGCAAACGCCGACGCCGACGCCGCCGACGCCGCCGACGCCGCCGACGCCGCCGACGCCGCGGCGCCCTCGTCGGCAGGGGCCTGGCGTCGCCCCTCGTCGGACAGATCGCTCGCCGACGCCAAGGCGACGGCGGGCAGCGCCTTTGTGGGCGCGCAGAAGAGCGCAGAGGCGAGGGCGGAGGAGGCGCGGCGGCGCGCCGAGCAGCTCGAGGCCGAGGCGATGGCGCGCGGCGACTACGACCACGACCGCGTTCTGATGCCGGCGGAGCTCGCGCGCGCCTTCGACGTGGCGGAGGACGAGGCGCAGCAGCAGCAGCAGCAGCAGCAGCAGCAGCAGCAGCAGCAGCAGCAGCAGCAGGCGGAGGGGCAGGAGGAGGAGGAGCATGGGGACGGGCAGCAGCAGGCCGACCGGGCCGGCGACGACGGCAGCGAGGCTGACGGCGAGGGCGGGGCCGGCGCAGCGACCAGCATGCCCGCGGCGCTAGCGAGGAGCGCATCGAGCATCTCGAGCGCCGCAAAGGCCTCGGCAGCGGCGGCCAAGGCGGCGGCGGCCACGGCGACAGCCAAGGCCGCAAGGGCGGCGACAGACGGCGCGGCGGCGTCGCCCGAGGCCGAGGCGGCGGCCGAGGCGACAGCGGTGGCGACGGCGGCGGCGACGGCAGCGGTGGCGGCCGACGACGCCTCGCGCGAGCTCGAGGCGACGTGCGGAGAGGCGACCGCCTCCGCGCCGTCGTCCGCGCCAGCCGCCGGAGCCGCCGACGGTGACGGTGGCGCCGCCGCGCCCTCCTCTGGCAACGAGCCTTCGCAGCCGCCAGCGTCGGCGCCGACGGCGTTTGCGCGGCTGCCCTCGGCGGGTGCGGAGCCGGCGCGGCGGATGGCGGCGGCGGTCGCGGCGGAGGCGGCGGCGGGGCGGCTGGCGAGCGCCGTCGACCCGCGGCGGCCTCCCGACCTGACGCTGGCCGACGTGGGGCTCTGGGTGCCGCTCTCCGAGGCGACGGGCGCGCAGCAGCGCCTCCAGCCGGGGCGGCGGCTGCCGGCGGAGGCGATCTTCCGCGTGAGGGACGACGACGCCTTCTACGCCAACGTCGCCATCGGCGTCGCGACGCCGCGCCTCGCCGGCAACGACGCCGCCGACGACGACGACGCGCCGGCGCCGGCGCCCGTTGTCTCCCCAACGGGCGTGGCGCGGCGCAGCGGTAGCGGCAGCCCCTTGCGCAGCCCCTCGCGACGCACGTCCTTCAACGACGTCTCCCCGTCGTCGTCGTCGCGGCCGTCGTCCGGCGCACGGGCGCGACCGACGGACGCCGCGGGCTCGCGGCCGTCGTCGAGCGGCAGCACACGCGGGCCGTCGCGCCCGTCGTCGGCGGGCTTTGCCACGGGCTATGGCATTGGCGGCGGCGGCGGTGGTGGAGGGCGCCCGCCGTCGCCCGCGCAGCTGCAAAAGAAGGCGGAGGGCGCCGCGGTGGAGGCGTGGGACCCCAACGCGACCAAGACCTCGCCCTCGCGCCCCTCGTCCGCCACCGCCTCCGCCTCCGCCGCCACCGCGGCCCCGGCCGCTGCCGCGCCGGCCGCCGCGCCAGACGCGCCGTCGACGCCGCAGATGCCGCCGGCACGTGCGGCGCGCCCGTCGGCCGCGCGCGGCACGCGCCCGCCGCCCGCGCTGATGAGCCCCGTGACGCCGGCGGCGGTGGCGGCGGCGACGGGGGTGGCGGGCGAGGAGGAGGCGGAGGCGGAGGCGGAGCGCGGCGAGCTCGACAACCTCGCGGCGCAGCTGCTGCAGATGAACGAGCACCTGCCGCAGCACGAGCGCCGCAAGGTCGAGGAGCTCCAGCAGCGCCGACGCACCGACCTCGCCGTCAACGCCGCCGACGCCTTCAACGCGTCGCGGCGGCTGCTCGGCGAGCGTGGCCGCGGCGGCGGCGGCGGCAAGCAGCAGAGCGTCACGAGCGGCTTCGCCTCGATGCTGCGCGGCCGTCGTCCCACCTCGCCCACCAGCATCTCCGAGGACGGCGAGGACGGCGAGGGCGGCGAGGGCGGCGAGGGCGGCGAGGGCGGCGAGGGCGGCGAGGGCGGCGGGGGCGGCGGGGGCGGCGGGGGCGGCGGAGCGGCGGCGGACGAGAAGGCGCCGCCCTCTACTCGTACCAGCAGCAGGCCGATGTCGCCGCCGTCGCCGCCGTCGCCGCCGTCGGGTCGCGGCTCGCCTCCCGTTGGAGATGTCATGTTGCCTCCAACAGGCGACGCCGAGCGGCAGAAGGAGAAGGAGAAGGAGAAGGAGAAGGAGAAGGAGAAGGAGAAGGAGAAGGAGCGGCGCGTCGAGGAGGAGCTGCAGATGGCGGCGTGGCTGCACAACGTGCGCTCGAGGATGGCAGTGCAGCAGGTGCAGCTGCGCAACGCGCTCGACGAGCTCAGGCAGTCGCGCTCCAGGGCGATGATGCTGCGGATGCGCTACGAGGCGCTGCGCAACGCGCCGCCGCCCGCGCCGCCGCCCGCGCCGCGCGTGCCGCCCGAGGCCGTCGCGCCGCTCGGCGGCAGCGGCTCGTCGGCGCTCGCGGCGCTGCGCGAGCGCCTCTCGGGCGCCGAAGTGGCGCTGCCGGCGCTCCGCGAGCTCGTCGCGGCGCTCGTCCGCCAGAGCGCCGAGCTGCGCGCCGCGCGCGACGCCGCGAGCCGCGCCGCGTCGCCGCCGCGCGAGGCGCCGCCGCCGCGCGCCGACGAGTCGCCCGCGCACCTCGCCGCCGCCGCCGCGCGCATGCGCGAGCTCGAGAACCTCGTCGGGCTGCGTGACCGGCAGATCCGCTCCCTCGCCGCGCGCCGCGCCCGCTCGCGCCCCGCCTCGGCCGCCGCCGCCGCGCCGTCGCACCGCGCCGCCGCCGGCGCCGCCATCAGCGACGACGCGGCGCTCGTGTGCGACGCGACGATTGCGTTTGAGATGTCCAACGCGCGCATGTACCACCGCGCGAGGCGCACCGCCGGCGCCGCGGCGCGCGGTGCGATGAGCTCGCCGCGCGAGGGCGCGATGGGCGACGGCGGCGCGGCGGGCGAGGGGGCCCACCTGCGCAGCGGCGGCTGGGACAGCGACGGCGCGGGCGACGAGGGCGGCCTCGGCCCCGGCGGCGCTGGCGGCAGCGGCGGCGAGGAGACCTATGGTGGCAGCGGCGGCGGCGGCGGCGGCGGCGGTGCGGTGAGCGCGAGGCGGCGTGCGGAGCTGCGCCTCGCGGCCATCGAGCGGGAGCTGGCGATGAACTGCCCCGACGAGCACGACGGCAGCGACGCGGACGACACCGGCCGGCCGCGTGGGTGGGGCGGCGGAGGCGGCGGCGGCGGCGCGGGTGCCGGTGCCGGCGGTGGTAGCGGCGGCGAGGAGGAGGAGCGGCCACCGCGGCCGAGCCGGCCGCGCGCGGCGGCACGCAGCCGACCCTCCTCCTCGACGGCCGCGCTCAAGCCGCGCGGCCGCCCGCCGCAGGTGCGCGCGCGCTCGGCGGCGCCCGCGTCGCGCGCGGTTCGCTCGGCGGGGCAGCTCGCGTCGGGGCAGCTCGCGCTCGGCGGCGCGGCGGCCGCGCGGCGCGCCGCGGCGGACCGGGCGTCGGGCGACCCGCGCGCGCTCGACCTGCACGCGGTGGCGCCCGCCAACAAGCTGGTCGTCGCGCCCTCGCACGCGGCGCGGACCGACGGGGAGCCGCAGCCGCCGCAGCAGCGGCCCGCCTCGGCCGCCGCGGCCCTCGCCACCGCCGACACGGGCGCCGACGGCCACGTCTCGCTGCCGCATGGGGCGCTCAAGCCGCGTCCGGCGGCGGGTTTGTGCGGCCGGAGCAACAGCTGCTCGGTCGCGCTCAGCCGCCACTTGCACATCGACGTCATCGACGGGCTCAAGACGCCCTCGCTCGTGCAGAAGGCCCTCGTGGGGCCTCTGTCGCGCGGGCAGCCGAGCCCGACCAAGCTCACGCCGTGGTCGAGCAGGCCGAGCAGCGCCAACAAGCTGCTCACGCAGGCGCCTCGCGCCTTCTGAGAGATTGTTTACTACACGTCGTCATAGCGTTACTGATTAGAACTACGTACTATAGGGCCTTTCTGTCAAATCATCGCTTCAGATCGATGGTCCTCCCCCAGCCCTCGTCCTTGGCGCACGAGAGCGCTGTGATCTCGATCGAGCCGTCGGCCGCCTTGACGCCGGTCGCGGAGACGTTGCAGCTGAAGGAGGAGCCGTCGCCGGAGAGGGAGAAGATGGCGAAGAAGCGGACGAGGCACTGTCCGTCCTTCCGCACGCCAGCGCCGACCACAATCTCGACGCGCAGGAGCGAGCCGAGCTCTCGCCGCGCCTCCTTGCTCGTACGGATCTCGTCCACAGCGGCCCGCACGACCTGGTCCACCAGAATGGCGTCCTCTCCACTGAGCGACTTGGCAAGGTTGGGCGTGATATCGAGCTTGCCCAGCGGCTCGGGCGCGGGGCGCGAGAGCGTGAGGCTGAGCGTCGCAGGCGCCGCGGCGATTTGCTCCATGATCGCGTCAAAGGAGTCCTGCGTGACAGAGCTGTCCTCGAGCTTGATCAATACGTCTCCGGGCGCTACCTCACTGTCAGCCGCGCTCCCGGTATCGAGGATCTCCGAAACGAGCAGACCGCCGCCGTCGTTCTCCTCCAGGCGCAAGCCGAGAGGCTTGGTCAGCTCGACCGTGTACTCCTGCGCCACGGCCATGCGTGGCCATCGTACGACGCGGCGCGGCGCGGTGCGCACGATGTGCTGATGGTGCGACGGCGTGGCGAGCAGGCTCAGAGCCGCAGTGGAGGTGAGTAGGTAGTTGGCCATCTGCGTAGAATTAGGATTTGTCGCCACGGAATTACCTTACCGATATTTTGTACGCCACGCATGCTGCGAACCCACTTGCTGCTCGTCTGGCACTCCCGCACCGGCCTGGCGCGCCACATGGCCGACGCGCTCGAAGCGGGCGCCCACGCGGCCGCGGAGGAGATGGAAGCAGCCGACAGCTTTGCCGTCGTGCGGCGCAGGGCGCAGGACGCCACCGTCGAGGACGTGCTCTCGGCGCACAGCTACATCTTCTGCGCGCCGGAGAACCTCGCCTCCACGAGCGGCGAGATGCTCGAGTTCTTCCACCGCACCTACTATCACGCGTTTGCGGTCGACGAGGAGGCCGCCGCCGGTGGCGACTACGCCGAGGCGTCGCGGCTGCTGGGTCGGCCGTGTGCCGTGGCCGTCGCCGCTGGGAGCGACGGCCGCTCGGCCGCTGCGCAGATGGAGCGCATCTGTCAGGGGTGGCGGCTCAGGCCGGTGGCGCCGGCGCTCGTGCACAGAAACGGGCTGGTACAGACCAAGGAGAACATCCTGGCCGCCAAGGAGTGCCCACCGAGCCTCAGGGAACAGTGCGTGGAGCTTGGAGGGCTGGTGGCTGCCACCGCGCTGCTGGCGGAAGGGTAGGTAGCCTGGATAATCTGAAGTGTATGTGCTTGTACTCCTCACATGCAGAACTAGCAAAGGCAAGTGAAGTCTGTGATGGCGCAGTGCGACAACGACGGTGACTTGGTCATCCCACGCCGACGCGCGCCGCAACCCCAGCCACCCACCACCTCAGTCGACGCTTCCGCCCTCGTTCAGCTCATCCAGAGCGGTGTCATCGACGTCAGAGGCGAGACGGTTGTGGAGCTGGCCTGCAGTGCTTGCGCGGCCGCCTCGATAGCGGCCGCGCAGTGCGGTGCTCGTCATGTGTATGCCACCGACGGTGGCGGTGATGGCAACCACTCTCTGCGCGAGGCTGTGGCCAACGCCAAGAAGCTCGGCACATCGGACACGATGCTGAGCGTGAGGCGGCTCGACCCTATCGAGCTGCCGCGGCTGTTGTGTGCGCAGCCCGAGGAGGGCGCGGATTCGGATGCGCTGGATCTTGACTGGACGGCAGCCGACCTCCGAGAGCTGCGGAGGGCACGTGTGTTCCTTGGTGGCAGTCGACTCCTGGGGCCGCCGCCCGCAAAGGCCGAGCTCGAGGCAGGGCCCGCAGCGTGCGCAGAGGCTCTCTTGCAGGCATGCCGCACGTGGGCTGCAGGCGGCACTGCGTCGGCAGCAGCAGAGGTAGAGGCACGCCGGTGGCTGTCGGGTGGCGGAGGCTCCGCAGGCAGTGCAGCCGATGCCGAGGCGGTGGCCCTGGCCTTGTCGGCGGTGCTGCAAGGCGAGGCCGAGGGCGGCGCTCGCACGCTGCTGCTCGCTGTGGAGGTCGAGCGCGACGAGGACGGCACGGGTAGCGTCGGCGAGGCCGATGGCATTCACGGCTTCCGCTGGCGCTCCGAGGCACCGCCGCCGAGGATGGGCGCGCGGCTGCGCTGCCTGATGGCGGCCGGTCTGGAGGCGTGCTGGGCGCCCGCCACCTCGCGGCTGCCGTCCACGGGCCATGGCGCCGGCCGCCGCTGCGGTGGCGACGTCTTTTTGCTGCGCGTGCGCGCGTGCGAGGGCAGCACGTCGCGAAAGCGGCCGAGGCGCGAGGCCCGTGATAGTGACAGCGACGGCGGCGACGACGACGAGAACGGCGACGAGAACGGCGACGTGCCTGCGTCGTCGCCGTACTACGGGTACGCCGTCGCGCCGGGCGCGGCACCGCGGAGCCCGGGCAGCTACCGGTGCGTGCAGCTCGGCGGCGTCTTTGGGCGCGACGCCCTCGCGGCGCTCGACGTGACGCTCGCGGCGCTCGACGGCGGCGGCAGCCCGAGGGACACGACGCCCGGCTTCAGGCGTGCCACCACCGAGTGCCTCCACTACGGCCCTGCGACCGCATGGCTCTTTGCGCCGGTCGTCGCCGCACTCGAGCGCGCGCTGGCCGTGCTGGGCGGTGGGCCCGCCTCGGCGACGGCGGGAGGGCGGCGGGTCGAGTGGGTGACGGCGCTGCAGTACAACCGGTACGAGGAGGGTGACCACTTCGAGCAGCTCCACCTCGACGAGATCGCGGGAGTCACCGCGTACAAGTCGCTCGCGATTGTCATCTTCCTCAGTGACGCCGCTGCCGGCGACTACCGCGGCGGCCGCTTCGAGGTGGGGCAGCCGCCGCCCGCGCCGCACACGCGCGCCCTCGAGACGCCGGCCAACTCGGCGGTCGTCTTCAGCGCGCAGCACGTCGCGCACCGCGTCACGCGCGTCGAGGCGGGCTGCCGCCGATCGCTCGTGGCGTGGGCGACCGCGCGCGACGTCAGCCAGCAGTACGAGCAGTGCAGCCGCTTCGCCGATGTGCTCGCCGCGTGTCCGGTGCCGGAGGGCGAGGGCCCCTCGCTCCTGAGCGACTTGACTTGACCTGTTTGAGTGGTTTATAATGAACCTAGTACAACACTACCGTGACCATCGACTCTCCGCGCCTGCTCCACACGGCGGCTCAACCTCAAGGGTCGGGTTTCTGTGTTCCTGTGAGTGAGATCTCCTGGCCGCAGTAGCGACAGCGCCAGAGAACCTCGAGCTCCGCACGGTTGCCAGGGCTCACCGCGAGGCTGCGGACCTTGCCCCACTGCGTGCCAGGGCTGGGGGCGGCGGACGCGGGGCTCGCGGGCGCAGCCCCTGCCGGCGAGCGCATCTTGGCGTTGGCACGGCCG
>Ga0209713_10001687_pt1 | contig 13414 bp, 9 predicted proteins | sample ArcOceMetagenome_3_FD_187444 | JGI IMG/M metagenome (GOLD analysis project Ga0209713, IMG submission 187444) | Marine eukaryotic phytoplankton communities from Arctic Ocean - Arctic Ocean- Svalbard ARC20M Metagenome (SPAdes) (version 2) | ecosystem: Environmental > Aquatic > Marine > Oceanic...
AGGAGACGGTGCACGAGTCGCCGCTCCTCCGTCACGTGAGCCGGCTCGCAGCCTCGCTGCACGCTGGCTTTGGCGTCGCTGGCAGCGCGTTAGCGTCTCGTACGACTGCACTGCGCGCCGTGTTGGCAGACAAATATGCCTGTTTTTTGTCTTGCTACGCTGGCTCAATATGGGTTTCCATGAGCTCATTAGGGCGCCCGCATGCTACCGACTCCCCACTCCGCACACCCAAGGTCAGGCGGCCGCGGCTGGCTCCTCGGCCTTGGCCGCCTCCGCGCGCTGCTGCAGGTAGGCCTGGACGTCCTCGTTGGCGAGCGACGCCTGCGTCATCTCGACGATGAGCGTCTTGACGTCCTTGCGGTCGTTCGCCGCGCGCGGGAACGGCAGCCGCACCTTGAACTGCTGGCCCTTGCGCTCGACCTGCACCTGGAAGCCGAGCTTGTCGAGCGAGACCAGGTCGGCCTTCGTCACCTCCGGCAGGCCGATGTAGTGCTGCACCATCGCAATCGTCGAGTCGGAGTGGTCCGAGTTCATGTGGCCCATCACCGGCGCGGCGAACGCCTGGATCGCGTCGACCTCCGCGCCGAGGTACTCGTCGGGCGTCGGCGACGCCGCGCGCGCGAAGCCGCCCACAAAGTTGACCGCCTTGAGCTCGCTCATGCGGAAGAACTGGAAGTCGCCAAAGTCGACCCAGAAGGCGTTGGGGTGCGACTTCTTGTACAGCTCCTTGAGCCCGTCCGCCTCCACCTCCTCCTTGCTGCACTTGGTCACGTCGCCGATGAGCGTCACGCGCCCGTCGGCGGCGCCCTCGAAGCCCTTGGCGGTCACGCAGAGCGCCGCCTGCCCGTCGCCCTTGTTGAGGTCCTTGGTGTGGCTGGACATGGAAGAGAAGACGAAGACCGGCAGGCCGTTGGCGTCGGGCGCGAAGCCGACGAGCGCGCCGTTCGGGTAGCCCGCGACGGACGACGACAGCGTCGAGAGCACGGCGTAGCCGCTGCTGTACGCCACGAGCGACTTGGCGTCCTCGGCCATGCTCAGCCGCGCCGCGCCGCGCTGGTGCTCCATCACCGCGATCTGGACCTTATTCTCCGACTCATCGAGCTCGGGCTGGTTGGGCACGGCGTGGCCGCCGCGGCCGCCGGCGCCCAGCCGGTCCTCCTTCTCGTCGGCGGCGGCCTCCTCGGCCATCGCGACGAGCGCGTGCCGCGGCAGCGCGGTGGCTGCCGTGCCAACGGTGCGAACCGGGATAGCCATGCGCAGCGCCGAGGCGCTCGAGAGGGCCAAGAGGCAGCCTCCGATGGTGGAGCGGATGCGCAGCATGGCGACTCCGATTGATTGCAATGCAAGGGGAAAGTTCCGAGACGCCAGGCGTGACGCGGACAAGCAGCAGCAGCAGCAGCAGCAGCAGCAGCAGCACCGCCAGCGACACGCGGGGGTATCGCACACTCTTGTGTACATGTATGCCATCATAGCATCGCCGATCATAGCACAGCGCCCTTATATCGCGTTTTGCGCGTTTGTACGTGTGCCTGAACTTGTCTCTGTCTAGGCGTAGCGTGTGCTGGTAATTCCCCCCTGGCGTTCCACACACGCGCGCGCGCACACACACACACACACACAAGCTTCCAACTTCAACCACGGACTTTGACCCCGGTGGCCAGTTGCCGTTCTTGGCATAAAAACTTGCCATTGCGGCCGTCCCAATGGCACCACCGCGGCCTCTCCTCGCCCCCTGCTCCGACACGACCTGCCTCCACGGCCGCTGCGTGCCGCCACCCGCTGGAGCTCAGGCAGCTGCGCAGTGTATCTGCGACTCGGGCTGGACGGGCGTCGCGTGCCGCACCCCCTCGGCGCGGCTGCGCAGGGCGCTGCTTGGCAAGGTGTGTGCCGCCGACGCCGCGGGGCAGACGTGCTACGGGCGAGGCCACTGCATCCTGGGCCGATGCGCATGCAATGACGGGTGGCGTGGCTTCGACTGCAGCCAGGCACAGTCCGTACAGGCACCGCTCCTCGCTCCCGGCGCCACGGCGCTCGTGCAGCAGCAGCAGCAGCGCTCGCCCGCAGCTCTGCGCAGCCTCGGACAAGGGTGCGCGATGCACTGCCACGGTCACGGTCGATGCCTGCGCTCGACGTGCGTCTGCCAGTCCGGCTGGACGGGCGCGATCTGCGCCCTGTCAAGGCTTCAGCACGGGAGCGTGCGGGCGGTGGCGTGCTGGATTGGCAGCGGGGCCGCGGCGGGCGGGCGCGCGCTGCAGCTCGACTGCGACGCGTCGACGCCCGGCCTGACCCTGGGTGTCACCGTCGCCCTCGCGCCGGGCACCGAGTGGGAGGAGCGCGGCGTCCTCGCGGCGGCGGCGGGCGGCGGCAGCGTCCGGCTCATCGCGCCGCTGCGGCTCGCCAAGCCGGCGCCGCGCCGCGCCGTGCTCGTGCAGGACGTGAGCAGCTGCGACGCCGGCTGGCGCGGCGCGCGGTGCAACGTCAGCAGCCGCGAGTGCCCCACCTCCAGCTCGACGCCTCCGTCGGTCTATGTGCCGATGGCGTCGGCAGCGATCGAGCAGCCGGGCGTCGAGCAGCAGCAGCCGGGCGGCGGCGGCGTCGGCGGCGGCGGCGTCGTCGTCGGTGGCGGCGGCGGCAGCAGCAACGGCAGCCGCGTGCTCGTGGTGCCGGTGCGTGCGGCGCCGGTGCAGTGCTCAGGCAACGGCGAGTGCGAGCAGGGCGTGTGCTGCTGCCGCCCACCGTGGGAGGGCGCGGCGTGCGACCGCGCGCGCGTGCCGCATGGCAGCTGCCGCGTCTCCGCCGACGCGCCGGGCCCATCGGCGTGCGACTGCGACGAGGGCTGGTTCGGGCCGGGCTGCCGATGGCACGCGTGCGACCCGGCGTGCGAGGCGCAGGGCTACGAGTGCGACCTCACCACGGGAACGTGCCGCTGCCCGCCGGGCACCGTCGGCCCCGACTGCCGCACCCCCGGCTGCGCGCACCTCGGTGGCTGCGGCGGGCGGGGTGAGTGCGTCGGCCCACCGCCGGGCACGTGCCGGTGCCGGTGCGAGTGGGACGGGCCGGCGTGCGAGTACCCGCGCGCGATGCCGGGCTCGTGCGGCTGGGACGCCTACTGCGGCGAGGCACGCGCGTGCGAGTGCTCGGCCAACGGCAACGCGTCGTGGGTGCTCGAGGCGGCCTATGCCGAGGCGGTGGCGGCGGCACGCGAGAAGCGCGCCGCGCCGCCCGCTGCCGCCGGCGCGACGCGCTTCGCCGGGTACGCAGTCGACGGCGAGTGGCCTCCGTGGATGGGGATGGACCCTTCGATGCCGCGGCTGCGTGCGACGACCGAGCCCGTGCCGTCGCTCGTGGAGGCGCACGGCGGGATCGGGAGCGTGCCGCGCGCCGCGCGAAGGCCCGACGAGTGCGTCTGCCTGCCCGGCTTTGCGGGCGAGACGTGCGAGCACAACGTCTCGTGTCCGGGGCAGCTGTCGCCGTCGACGGCCTGCTGCGGCCACGGCCGCTGCGAGTCGGGCGAGTGCCCCGGCGCCGCCGCCACATGCGTGTGCGACCTCGGCTTCGGCGGCGACGATTGCTGCACGCGCACCGCGCCGCTGCCGCCCTTCGCGCCGCGTGCGCGGCTGCCCCCGTCGCCACCGCCGTGGTGGTCCGTCTCGCCACAGCCATTCATGCCGTTGGCGCCGTTCCCACCGCCACCGCCGTATCCTCCCGAGCCGCCACCCACCCCATTCACCCTTTCCTTCCCGCCGCCGCCATCGCCGCTGTCGCCTCCGCCAGACACCACCACCAACTGCACCAACGCGACCAACTGCTCCAATCGGACGAATGTCACGTTCCCTCCTGCTCCACTGCCGCCTCTTCCATCGCCAAACGGCACCAACTGCACCACCAACTGCGCCAATCTCACAAATGTGACATACCCTCCTCCTCTTCCCCTGCCGCTGCCGCCTCCGAACACGACGGCATCCAACTGTACCGCCAACTGCACCAATCTCACCAACGTGACGTCGCCTCCTCCTCCTCCGCCGCAGCCGCCGACGCCGCAGCCGCCGCCGCTGCCGCCACCGACGTACTGCGTGCGGCCAGAGAGTGCGCATGCCAAGCCGGTCGTCACGTCCGTGTACGTGCATCTCTGTGAGAACGTCAGCCTGACGGGTCACATCGCCGTCTTCTTGCCGGTGGTCGGTCTCGAGAAGAAGAAGCCCAAGGGTGGCGGTGACGGTGGCGGCGGCGACGGCGGTGGCAGTGGCAATGGCGGAGGCGACGGTGGAAATGGCGACGGCGGAGGCGACGGCGGAGGCGACGGCGGAGGCGACGGCGGAGGCGACGGCGGAGGCAGCAGCGGAGGCGACGGCGGAGGCGACGGCGGAGGCGACGGCGGAGGCAGCAGCGGAGGCGACGGCGGAGGCGACGGCGGAGGCGACGGCGGAGGCAGCAGCGGAGGCGACGGCGGAGGCGATGGCGGTAGCGCCACCAATGGCAACGGCGGTGGCGCCACCAATGGCAACGACGGTGGCGCCACGAGTGGCGGTACTGGAAGCGACGAATGTGCCGACGACGGTGGTGAGGGTGTGGGCAGCCGGAACAACGTGAGCTGGGCGGGCGCGGTGACCGACGTGTACGGCGCGTGCGTCGGCGCCTCCACCGAGTCGCGCTACTGGCCGGCGGCGCGCAGCAAGAGCAAGACTGGCTGCGGCAACGGCGGCACGCTCGACGGTAAGAGCTCGGTGCCGCTCAGCGTCGACAGCGGCGAGTATTACCTGTGCGTCGCGCCGCGCGGCAGCGAGAGGGACGAGGACTTCAAGCACGTGCCGCTCTTCAAGACGCCGGAGGGCTGGCGCTCGCACCTGCTCGTGCTCGGCCCGCCGGAGCCGCCGCCGCCCACCACGCCGGCGCTGACGTGCAAGGCGGACGAGATGGGCCAGGAGAGCCTCGCGAGACGGTACCACAAGCCAGAGTGGCAGCGCTTCGACTCGCACACGCAGACGGTGACGGAGTGGCCGCTGCCGCGCGTCTCGTGCGGCCTCGCCGACGCGTCGTCGCACCTGCTGCTGGCGGGCGGCGACGTGCAGCCGCTGCTGGCGGGGCAGGAGAAGGACGAACCAGCGCACGCCGGGGCGGGCAACCTCGGCGGCGGCATCGGCGACGTGTGGGCGTGGGAGTACGGCCACAACGAGGACGGCCTCGAGCGCGGCGAGTGGGCGAAGCTGCCGTACACCAAGCGCGGCGCGCAGACGCTGCCTGGGCTGGTGGGGCACACGCTGGTGTGGCTGCCCGTGCCGGAGTCGATCATGACGGCGGCGGCGACGACGACCAAGAAGGTGGCTGCGGCGGCGACGACGACGCTGCTGCAGCTCAACGCCTCTGCCTCTGCCTCTGCCTCCGCGTCCGCCTCCCCCAACGCCTCCCCCGGCGCCTCCCCCGGCGCCTCCAGCCTGGCGGCTCAAGCGTGGAAGCGCGCGCGCTCCGACCGCCAGGTCAAGGCCTTCAAGTCGCCCGCACACAAGTGCGAGTGGACCGGCGACGCCGCGGCGTGCCAGCAGGCCGAGGCGCTGGCGTACGCGGCGGGCGGCGAGGGCGGCGCGCAGAGCGTGCGCAGCGAGGGCGCGTACGGGGTCGTGTGGGGCGGCGAGCTGCATGACGGCGCCAAGTACTCGGCCGACGCGTACCGGGTCTCCATCGAGCACGCGTGCCGCACCGACACGCCGTGCAACTACCCTTCGGACGACGATTTCGAGTGCGGCGCGGCCGCCGGCGTCGGCGAGTGCACCGAGAAGCACGTCAAGGAGGTCACGGAGAACTCGACCGCCACCGAGGGCGTCTGCACGTGCGACAGCGCGTACCTCGAGGACCGCGAGGCGGGGCGGCTGCACCTGCCGCGGCAGGTCGAGGTGGCGCAGCTCATGTCGGAGAGCGGCGGGCCGCGCGGCCGCGCCTACCACGCCGCCGCCACCGACGGCCGCCGGCTCATGTGGCTCTTCGGTGGCGCGATCGCGCCCAAGGTGGGCGAGCTGACGGGGCCGCCGCCGGGCTCGGAGATGGTGGTGGGGCTGCGCTCGCGCTACTTCAACGACCTGTGGGAGATGCACGTGCAGAGCAACGGCTGGCACCAGCTCAACGACCTGTGCATCCTCAACGGCTGGACGCAGCCGAGCGGCCGGATGGGCGCCTCGCTGGCGCCGCGCATCCTGCCGCTGCAGGCGCGCTTCGAGCTGTACATGTTCGGCGGGTACGACGGCTACGAGCAGCTCGACGACCTGTGGCGCTTCGACCTCGTCACCGAGAAGTGGTTCGAGGTGGCGGCGCTGGCGGGGTCGGCGCCTGCGCCGCGCGACCTGATGGCGTACGCGTCCTTCTACGAGGCGTCGTTCATCGCGGACGAGGCCTTCTTCGTGATCTTCGGCGGCGAGATGGCCGAGGAGGACGGCGTGCAGAGCACCGACTACTCCGACCTGTGGGAGCTGCGCCCGCAGGACAAGAAGTGGCGGCGCCTCAGCGGCGGCTCCAACGCCGAGGCCGCCAAGATGGAGAAGGCCACCACCACCGAGGACGTGCCGTATGCGGACCGCGTGACGTGGCGATCCGAGAAAGAGATCCTTCCGGGCGACCCGGAGGGCTACTACCTGCCGTACACGCATCCCGACCCGCCGCGCTTCCAGACGGCGGAGAGGGAGCACCGCGACGCGGCGCGCGCGGCCGAGGCGCACCGCAAGGGCCCGCGCGCCGTGTGGGAGCTCAACGAGGAGCTGCTGCCGGAGGAGCGCGCGCCGCAGCCGCGCGCCCGCGCGTGCGCGGCGGTGCGGCGCAGCGACAAGACCCTCTTCGTCTTCGGTGGCAAGGAGACGCACGCCTACACCGGCGCCTACCAGCGCGACCCGCGCGGCGACCTCTGGTCGATCCCGCTCGGATGCCCGAAGGTCGAGCCGATTGAGCCCGCGCCGTACAATGCGCCCAATGACGGCTGGTTCCCGAGCCCGCCGCCCGTCAGCTCGAGCAGCGCTGGCGGGGCTGGCGGGGCCTCCAGCGTCGGGCCGGGCGGGACGCTGGTGGGTGCGCCGCCAGCCCCACCAGACCCGGAATGGCTGAAGAGCGTTCCGAAGGGCATGCCGAAGCTGCAGGCCGAGGCGGCGGAGCAGCTACGGACGATGGGCCTTGGCGCGCTAGTCGAGGGCGTGCAGGGCGAGGCGATCGGCGGTGGCGGTGGCGGAGGCGGCGTGGCCCTCGAGGAGGAGGAGGACGACGACGACGCACCGGGCGGCGGCACGGAGCTGCGGCGGCAGACGAAGCGGGGGGCGCGGAAGACCGCGCAGGACGCGGCAGCTCCCTCGCCGCCGCCGTCGCTGCCGCTGTCGCTCGTTGACCTCATCTCGCGCGCCGTGCCAAACTCGCTGATGCCGTCCTCGCTCGCCATCCACGCGACGGCGTGAGCTTACTTAGTACGTTGTGTAAAGTATGAGTTCACCTCAGTCATATGTCAGGCTCCAGGTAAATATTCAAGAATGCGGACGCGGGTATTTTTTCGGTGGTTTTCCCCCTCTACCCAAAAACTTGGGAAACTACCAATCAGCATTACAACCGAGCCGTGCCACGCGTTATAGGATGCTCGGCCTCCTGTTGTATGCCGCTCTAAACGCTCCTGAGCACGCGGAGCTTACCGATGAGCTCTCCGACCAGCTCAACGAACGAAAGGAGAAGCGACAGCAGTCGTTGGCGCGAGCACGCTTCGAGCTGGTCGGTGACAACTTCGATGAGGCGGTGTTGGCCTTCACGGAGGCGCTCGAGCTCACCGTCGCTGGCATCCTTCCCGCCGCACTCAGGCTTGCCGTCTCTGGTCGGTGGAAGCCGCGCGAAGCGCCGCGGGTCGAGCTCGCGGACATGTACTCTGGGCGAGGCCTCGCCCGGATACGCTTGGGCCAATGGATCGACGCCCTGAAGGACGCTCACGCCGCGGCGTTCCTCGCGCCCGGCAGCCGGGACGCGCTGTCTCTTCTGGCGGCGGCCTCAGCCGGCGTGGCCAGCATGCCTCAGGAGCCAGTGTCATTCTTCCTGGACGACCCGATGCCTGGGTCCAGCGACGAGGAGGCGCTGCGGCTCGCCACAAACATGACGGGGCGGCTCGGCCACGCACTGGTGGCCGACGTCTTCTCGATGCTGACGGAGGGCCTCGACGAGAGCGACCCGGAGCACCGCGCGGCGCTCGCCTCGCGCGACGCGCACGTGGGCCGGTCGAGCGGCCTTCTGCACCCGCTCGGGCGCCGGGTCGGCGGCGCGTCGGCCTCGGAGGCGTTCACGATGATGACGATGGCCGTCGAGAGCCTGGCGGTGGCGCCCTTCGACACGCGGACCAACACGCCCACAGTGGCGCTGCTCGCGCAGACGCTCCTCAGCGTCACCGCCTTCCGTCTCGGCTGCCGCGAGCCGCCGCTCCAGTGGCGGCCGAAGCATCTGCTCGGCGTGCTACGAGAGGACCGGCTCCTCGAGGTCTGGCTGCGCTCGCGGATCGAGGGCGAGGGCGACGCGCCCGCGCTGCGCGCCGGCCAGCGCGTGCGCCTCGCCGGCCTGGCGACGCGCGCCGATCTGAACGGCGAGCTCGGCGAGGTACTCTCGTACGACAAGCTCAAGGATCGGTACAGCGTCCAGGTTGGGGAGAAGCGGCTGCGGCTCAAGGCGCGCAATCTTGTCGCCGAGCCGGAACCGATCGGCGCGGAGAAGGTGGAGTTGTAGCTTTCTCGATATGTAATTCTGCAGTGTTTTGCCCCCTCTCTCGTCGTGTTTGCTCAACTTTTTTCCAGGTCTGATACTAATCTTAGGATTTGCGCTGTGCCAGCTCGTCAAGCCACTCATGTCCAGCAGCAAGGCCGCCGCCGACGACGAGCCGATGTGGCTCCAGCTCTCCGGTGCGCTCGTGCCCGGCCGCGACGGCAGCTCCGCTGCATCGTCGGGCAAGAGCCCGATGCCTCCCGGCGGCCGCCGTAGCCACAGTTCGAGGCACGCAGCCGATTAGCGGAGGCGGCGACGCCCGGGCCGCCGCTTGTCAGTGACAAGGCCGCGGGCAAGGCCAGAGCAGTTTCGGAGGAGGAGCCCGACTGGCTGCAGTCGGCTGGCACCATTCTGGAGCCGGCCTCGCCGTCGATGCTGCAGGGAGGCTACATCACGCCCGGGTTGCAGATGCCGTCGGGCATGCCATCAGCAGCCGCGCCGCCGCCGCGACAAAGCGAGCTGACGGTGGCGGACCTGGAGCCCGACTCCTTCCTCGCGCAGCTGATCATGGCCGCCGGGCCAGCCCCGGGAAAAGCGCAGACGACTATTCTCTAGCGCGTTGTGCCGTGTGTAGACTAGACGAGCATGTAAAGGAGACTAGACGATCAAACCACTCGCTTGATCTCGAAGAAGCTCTTGAGGTAGAGGATCTGCCATGAGCTGACCGCCACCAGCACGATCGCCTCCGCCAGCGTGAAATACAACAGCCGCGAGCGCGTGCTCTTTGTCATCTTGTGGTGCGCCTCGTCCTGCTCGCGCATCTGGTCCTGCATGTCGCGCACCGCGTTCATCGACTCGTGCAGGCTCTTGATCCGCTGCTCGATCGGCGTGAGGTGCTCCGTCTTGGCGAGCTTGATCAGGTCGGGCGGCTCGCCCACCGAGATCTTCGCGGTCACCTGCTTCGCCGCCTCCGTGCTGTGGGTGTTGCTGAAGCACACGGCGTAGATGCCCTCGGCCGTCGCGTAGAAGGCAAACGAGCCCTGCATCTCGCGCTCTGCGGCATAGACGTGGTCGCCCGACGGGCTGGTCACCTGCGACATGGCGCGGTGGGCGGGTGGCCACGGCAGGTGGGCGGCGACGCGCGCGCGCGGGCTCGAGCAGCGTGCGTGGGTGGGTGTAGGGGCGGCCGCAGCCTGCCTGCACGTCCAGGTCCATCATGCCGCCCGACAGCACCTTCCAGTCGCCGCTCAGCCTGTCGCTGGCCTTGGCCAGCTCGTGGAAGCACTCCGACTTGCCCGCGGGCACCGTGAAGCCGAAGCACGCCACGCGTGTCGCCGAGCAGATGAGCAGGAACACGCGCATGGCCGTCGAGCAACTGCTGCGCATGTTGGTGCCACCGGAGCTGGGAAGCGCGCGCGATCGGCGAGACCGTCTTCGATAGGATAGCCACGACGCGCAGCTCAACCGCGCGCGCTGCGAGGCTAATGCGTGCGCTCGTCGCGCTCAGCCTAGCGTGCTCCATACACCCGGCGCCGGCCGACGACGAGGCGGCGCGCAAGCTGCTCGACGGGCTGTGGACGGGCAAATTCTACGAGGCCTCCGAAGAGAGCCTCGACCTGGTGCTGGCGATGCCGGCCGAGGCGCAGGCGGCCTGGCTCGTGCAGTTCTACACGCCGTGGTGCGTCCGCTGCCAGAGCTTCGACGCCGAGTGGGGCGAGCTCGCCGCATCCACCGACCAGCGCGGTCCGGAGTCGCGCCTGCGGCTCGCCAGGCTCGACGCCTCCGACAGCACGGCAACGATCAAGCGCTTCAAGCTGAAGAGCTTCCCCGAGTTCCTGCTGTTCAACGGCTCGAGCTATCATCGCTTCCGAGGGGAGCTCTCGCTGCCCACGCTGCAGGCGTTTGTGAGCGGCGGTGGCGGCGCGGGTGCGCCAGAGGCCGTGCGCGCGCCGAGCCCGAAGTTTGCGCTCCATCAGCTCGGCGACGAGGACGCGACGGACGAGGAGCAGCAGCTGACGCAGCTCGGCCTCTCGATCGCTGGCGGCGTCTTCCTGCTCGGCCTCTTCCTGGGCTGCTTCTGCAGCCTGCGCAGATGTGTGTGCCTGCTCACGTGCGGGCTCTGCTGTGGCGGTCAGCGCGACGACGGCCGCCGTGCGCGGAGGAACCTGAAGCCGAAACGGGAGTAGTTTAGGTAGCTTTTGGGAGGTACGACAACTGCGTCCCTCTTCGTCGAGAGGCTAGAGTACAGCGCCTCTCCTGCGTACTATTGAGGGCGCTGGCCTATTGAGGCTATTGAGGCGACGCGTTTGCCAGCTTCTACCCCAGGGCCCTGCACTAGGGCGGCCGCGGGTCGGCGCCCGCTCGTAGCGGTCGTGAGGTTGATTGAACTCGGAGAAGTTGGTCTGATCTATGTCGGTGAGGGGCGCGTAGCAGGGGCAAACCCCCGCCCTTGGCTTTCGCCTGCCCCCCTCACCTCCGGCTTGGGCCCGCCTTGTTGCGCGCAAAGCCGCTCTTCTTCTTGCCCTTGTCCTTTTTCTTGACGCCCGTCTCCCCACCCTTGAACGGCGTCCTCCGCGCCGCGCTCTGCTCGCTCGTCACCCGCTCCGTAACGGTGTCGATGTCGATCCCCGCCACCCGCGCCGCCAGCCGATCCCCGCTGCCGCCTGCGCCGTCGCTGCCTCTGCCGTCGCACTCCATGCTGCCCCCCCCCTCGTCCATAAGTTTGCGTACAAACCTAATAAATCAAGTGAATTCATCAAGATCATTCGGCGCATCTACACCGTCTACGATTTCAGGTGATGGAAGGGACAGGGGAACCCATGACGGTGGCAGACGTGATTCGGCAGGCGGAGGCTGAGGGCTTCACCCTGATCAAGTCGTCCGGCAACTCGTCGGGCTACAAGTACGTCAGCTACGGACACTTCTCCAAGGATGAAAGCCGCAACTACCAGGCGTGGGTGATGCGGGGCGGCGCGCAGCTGACGCTCGGCTTCTTCGCCACGGCGGAGGAGGCGGCGCTGTGCGTGGCGCGCTCCCCCGAGGGGCACGCCGCCGGGTCGGTGTCAGCCCCTCCGCCAGGGCCACTGCCCATGGCTGCGCAGGAGGCGGCGAAGCAGGCGGAGGCGGAGGGGCTGACGCTGCTCCGGTCCGCCTACCGGAACACGGGCTACGAGGGCGTGTACCTCAACCCCAACTTCCAGTCGAAGGTCTCGACTCATCGCTACAACACCTGCGTGTGGCGCGACTGCCAGCAGGTGAGTCTGGGCTTCTTCGCGACTGCCGAGGAGGTGCGCGCTGCCGCCACGTCACCCCCACGTGACGACCCCCCCCCGCTCTCCCTCACACCCCACCCATCATCCCCCCCACCACCTTCGCAGGCGGCGCTCGAGTTCGCTCGGTCGCCGGAGGGCCGCCACATTGTGGAGGCGGCGCTGCGGCCGCAGCCTCCTCCGCTGCGGATGTCGGTCCACGAGGCCGCACCGCCCCTCGTCCCCCCGCGCCCCCCCAAGCCGCCGCCCAAGCAGCCCCCCAAGCCGCGGCAGCCCAACATGGTGGGCAAGCCCGGCTGCACGGTCAAGGGAGAGGTCCTGCAGGTCATGGAGGGGCCCGCGCAGCTTTCGATGAGCGCCGAGGCGGCGAAGCAGACGGCGGAGGCCGAGGGGCTCACACTGCAGCGCGGCGCCAACCAGACCGGCTTCAAGTGGGTCTTCTACGACAAGTACCACGGGTCGACGACGCCGTACCAGACGAAGGTGTGGCAGGGCGAGCGGCGCGGCGGCTCGTACGTCGCGCTCGGCTCCTTTGGCACGCCCGAGGAGGCCGCGCTGTGCTACGCGCGGTGGGCGGTGGGGCAGGGGGTGCTGGTGCCACGCAAGGGCCACGGCGGTGGCCACGGCGGTGGCCACGGCGGGGCCATGAAGCGCAAGGCCGAGGCCGAGCCCGAGGTGGTGCCGCCGCCGCTGCCACCGAGGATGACGGCGGAGGAGGCGCTGCGGCTGGCGGAGGAGGAGGGGCTGACGCTGGTGCGCTCGGAGAGCTCCCTCTCGGGCTACCGGAACGTCTCGTACAAGAAGGAGGCCAAGAACACCGGGTCGGGTCATGCATCGATGCCGTACCAGGCCAAGATCCAGCGCGGCGACAAGCAGGTCTACCTCGGCATCTTCGCGACGGCCGAGGAGGGCGCGCTGTGCGTCGCGCGCGACGTCAAGGTGCAGCAGGCCGCGCGCGCATCGCTCGACCGCGCCTCGGAGTCGGCGACGCGACTCGCAAACATCGCGGCGGCGGCGCGCCTGGCGCTGCCGCCGCCGCTGCGAGCGCCGTCGCCAGCCGCCGGAGCATCCTCGAAGAAGCGCAAGCTCAAGTCGCCGACCTCCGAGGAGGAGGAGACCGTCGAGGAGACGCCGCTGCTTCCGCGCTGGCCGGTCGAGAAGCGTGCCGAGCTCGAGTTCGACGTCTGCCGCATCCTGCAGAGCAAGCTGCAGCACAGGGAGGCGGCCGAGGCGCTGTTGATCATGTGAGGCTCGGGTTCGGCGTTTTTGTGTCAACAGCCACACTCGGAATCTGGTGCATACTGGTGCAATCTTTAGATTACTTTAGATCTTAGCTTTGCCTAAGCCGCCGGTCAGGAGAGCCCACGTTACACCTCCGAGGAAAACGTGGTTCATCTCCTCGCACCGAACTTGCAGCGCGAAAGAGATTTTCCGACGGCCTCCCGCGA
>Ga0209713_10001689_pt1 | contig 13410 bp, 8 predicted proteins | sample ArcOceMetagenome_3_FD_187444 | JGI IMG/M metagenome (GOLD analysis project Ga0209713, IMG submission 187444) | Marine eukaryotic phytoplankton communities from Arctic Ocean - Arctic Ocean- Svalbard ARC20M Metagenome (SPAdes) (version 2) | ecosystem: Environmental > Aquatic > Marine > Oceanic...
CATAATCGCTTGGGAATTTGACCTTCTTGACTGCTCGCCTGACGTCTTGGCAACAGTGCTGCTCAAAGCAGTCGCGAAGACAGCACCGCACGCCCAAGGGTCAACTTCGGAATAGCCTTGTTCCAACGCCGTAAAAAATAGCGGGTAAACAGCAAAATTCCAACCCGCCACCCTGCCGGTGCCACTCCCACGCAAGTCCCTGCCCAGGAGCCCCGTCGTCTCCCATGGGCGCCACGCGAGTTTCTCGAGTCAAACTGCGCTTGGCACCAGTAGACGGGGCATAAACGATGCATCTTAACGACGCTGGCCGAAAGCGACACGAGCTCAGCGCAGCTCGCCATCGGCGTCGATGAGCATGGGCACGCCCGCCGCCATGGGGAGCGGCGACCATGGCCGCTCGGTCGGCGGTGGCTCGGGCAGCGCAACTCAAACCTGGCGGCCCTCGCCTCGAGGCCCGAGGGCGAGAGTCGGACAGCGCGAGTGACGAGCTCGACCTGCCGCTTGGCGTACAGGAATGCGTCCCGATAGAGCCGCTGGCTCGGCGTGCCGCCGGCAGTGGCTGCGCCGGCACGTCCGATGATGCTGGCGCCGCTGCCACCGCCTGCGAGCTCGTGCGTCGACCGAGAGACCACAAGTTCCTGGCGTGGCTCGGCGGAGGACCACGCGCCGTCCCTGGGCGCCGCCACCGCCCCACGCGTCGTCGTCGTCGTCGTCGTCGAGCTCCCACTCAAAGTTGGCCGCAGCCGCCTCGGCGCGCGCCACCGCCTCAAAGAAGCGGGCCGCAAAGACCTTTGCCGCCGCGTCGAGGCACTTGGAGTCCCAGCACACGACCGCGCCGACTCCCGCCGCGTGGGCTGCGCGCCCGAGCGCCGCCGAGCAGCAGCCGTTCAGGAAGACGAGCTTCAGCGTGTGCGACGCCAGCATGCTGGCGAGCAGCTCCGGCGGGTGCAGCTCGACGACCCTGCCGGGGGAGGTGAAGGCGAGCGTGCGGCCCTGGCGCCCGCTCGGAAGGTCGCAGTGCCCGACAAAGTGGAAGTGCGTCGGACGAAGGCGGCGCAGCGCCTCGTCGAGCGCGGCTGCGGTGCCACCCCACCGCGTCTCGACCGCCGAACCGAGGTTCGATGCGACCATGACGTCGACGGCCTCGCTGCCCGCCTGCGGCAGGCGCGCGATGCGGGGCGAGCACACCCATATGAGGAGACGGAGTCGTGGCGTGGCCGCCGGGGCCGCAGCAGCCCTCTTTGCGCGGGCCAGCCACCCACGGACAACGGACTGCAGCCGCATGACGGCGGCGCGTCGCGAGGCGCCCCGTGAGGCGCGGTGCGCCGCTTCTTGAGGCACGACCGTGAGATCGTCAGGCTCGTTGACCATGAGGCTGCCGACGTCGTCGGAGTCCTCGACCGCGGGACCCGCAACGGGTGACCCGCAGGTGCCCGTGGAGCTCTCGCCGAGGTCCGGCTCGCCGCCCGTCTCGTCGTAGGCGGTCGCACCCGTGCGATCGCAGTCGGCCATGTTGCGCGGCAGGCCCCAGCGTTCAGGTTTTCCGCTTGCTTTTCTGTAGCGCGCGCGCTCGTGGCGGCGATGCCCTGCCCCCTTGCCTAGTTGCCTTGGCGCCCCGTGTAAAACGAATCTGCTGTTTGCAGACGCGACTGATGAGACTAGTGAAGCGGTAGAGACTGTCCCGGCCAGGAAGAAGTTGAACCACCGCAACCCCGTGACTGTGGTTTTGGCGGCGCACTCGCCATGGCGACTACCTGTCCAAGCTCGTCATCCATGTTTTGCAGCCGCCGCCTCGTCATCGTTTTGCAGCTGCTATCGCTGCCAGCGACGCATGCTCTGCAGCTGCGGCCGTGCACGGGCTGGCATGGCTGGCACGGAGGTGCGGCCGCACGGCCGGCGCGGGCAGCAATCCTGGCATGCGTCGCGGAGGAGCCGGACGAGCCAGGTGAGCTTGGAGCGGACGCCGGCGCCTCAGAGGAGGCGACGCTCTACAAGCGAAAGAAGGGTGGCTACCGGGCGTACAAGCCCAAGGACGACCGTGATCGGCTCACGTACGAGCTCAAGGAGGTCACGCCGCCGCCCCGGCTGCTGGGCGAGGTCAGGCTGGCGCCCAACCTGGGGTGTGGCGACATACTGGAGTACGAGACGAACACGTACGTCGTGAAGACGGTCTCGTACCGCTATCAGTACTCGTCGGGCAAGTACCGGATGGTGGGGAAGGGTGCCAACGTCGTGCAGACGGGCCGCGACGCCATCGAGAAGGCGCTCGGCCGGTTGCTGCAGAGGTCGCCCGACGCGCCGCCCGACGCGCCGCCCGACGCGCCGCCCGACGCGCCGCCCGACGCGCCGCCCGACGCGCCGGATGCGCCACCCACGTGAGGAGGGGTCATATCAGTGTGTGTCGTGTTCTCGTGTTGGTGTACAATTGATTCTCTCGGAGGCGCGAGACGGCTCTCTGCGGCGCCCTCACGGAATCTGTCCGCGCACCGAGTCAAACAGTCACGGCCGAGTTGCCTTTGCCTTTGGTAGTTGCGCTGGTGTTCACCCCCCCAGGCAACCGCGAACGCACCCACGGAATCTCGATCTTCGACTCTTTGGAGCCCGTCGCGCGCACAGGCACGCCGTCTCTCCCGAGTAAAAAGCGCGCGAGCCAAGCGTCCACATTCCCTACAGTACTCCGGTTCCGCGCCACCTACGGGCCGCCGCCGGCGCACCGTGCTCCGGCGCACGGACGCGTCCCCAGCCACCAGATGCGCCTCGCACTCACCCCTCCTGCTCGCTCTCTCGTGTTCCAGGCTAACCATGTCCACCAAGCGCCCCCTCGAGACCCTCGGCTCCGCCTTCAAGTATGAGCCGTGCAAGGTGGTCGCCGAGATCGGCTGCAACCACATGGGCTCCATGGAGATCGCCAAGGAGCTCATGAAGCTCGCCAAGGAGTGCGGCTCGACCTACGCCAAGTTCCAGAAGCGCTGCCCGAAGGAGCTGCTCACGCCGGAGCAGTACAACAAGCCGCACCCGGTGCCGGCGAATGCCTACGGCGCCACGTACGGCGCGCACCGCGAGTTCCTCGAGTTCACCCTCGAGCAGCACAAGGAGCTGTGGGAGTACGGCAACGAGATCGGCATCATGTGGGCCACGTCGACGTGGGACGTGACTTCGGCGAGGGAGATGGCCCAGATCCCGTGCGACTTCCTCAAGGTGCCGTCGGCGTGCAACAACCACTTCGACATGCTCAAGGTGCTGCGCGACGAGTTCAAGGGCGACGTGCACGTCTCGACTGGCATGACGACGCTCGCCGAGATCGAGGCGGTCGTCAAGTTCTTCGAGGAGACGGGCGCCGCCAAGGACCGCCTCATCATCTACAACTGCACGTCGGGCTACCCCGTCCCCTTCCCCGACGTCTGCATGCTCGAGATCAACAGGCTGACCGAGCTGTACGGCAGCCGCATCAAGGAGATCGCCTTCTCGGGCCACCACCTGGGCATTGCTATTGACGTCGCCTCGTACGCGCTCGGCGCCAAGTGGATCGAGCGCCACTTCACGAAGGACCGCACGTGGAAGGGCACCGACCACGCCGCCTCGCTCGAGCCCGCCGGCCTGGGCAAGCTGTGCCGCGACCTGGTGGCGACGTACGAGGCGCTCACCTACAAGAAGACCGAGGTGCTCGACATCGAGAACGAGCAGCGCGAGAAGCTCAAGTTCCGCAAGAAGTAGGTGCCCTGCGTCGCAACCTGCGCCGCGCGGACGTCACGGCACCATTTGGACTCGCTTCTTGCCTGAGAGAGAAGAGGAGGAGGGAGTTAAGTCTCGGTACCGTGTTTCCCGCCGCTTTGTTTGCGCGCCCGCTGTTCAGGTAAGGTACTCTCCGAACACCGCGGTTCCGCGGCACATCGTGTGGTGGTAATTGTTCAAAGTCAATAAATTCGCTGCTCTTTTTTCTCGTTTGAATCTCACGCCGTGATGCGTGAACGTCGAGCTCGCGAAACGGCGCAAACATTGGTTGATCCGACGGAGCGACTGGGGTCCGGGCCGCCCACCTCCCTGCTAGCGCCGGAGCTACGCCCAGAGCTAGCGAGGAGTGTGGCAGGTATCAGTCCTGGAATAAAGCCTAAGCCTAAGCCTAAGCCACCTCCCTGCGCCTTCCCAAGAGGAAGCGCGAGAACTCAGTGTACGCAGCTCGGAGGTTCGGGGCTGTCGGGATTACTTTAGATTACTTTAGATCTTAGCTTCGCCTAAGCCGTCCGTCAGGAGGGCCCACGCGGGGAAAGCCGGCGCCTTGGGTGCTTGCGCCCCCCCGGGGCTAGAGGACTCAACTTTCAGTTCCTGAAAAGCACGCCCAACTATCTTGCTGTCCGCACGCGCCGCACCCGCACCCGCAGCGCAGGAATGCCGCGGCGCGCGGGTCCTGTTGGACACGCCGGCCTCGCGCGGGCGCGGCCACCGGAGGGCCTGCTCGAAGTGGCTGGGCAGGTCGCGTACTCGCGCGTCTACCAGCTCGGCGGCGAGGACCTCAAGGTGCAGCTCGACAAGATGCAGCAGAGCGAGAAGGCGAACAAGGAGCGCTCGGTCCACACGTCGCCAAGGCTGCACGGCGAGCCGCCTGCTCGTATCCGCCCGTCTCTCGACAACGTGCGCGGCTACGAGGAAGAGTGGGAGACGGCGCTGCCGCTCGGGCCCGCGCTGGAGCAGCTGCAGGACTGCCACAGCCGCCATTGGATGCAGAGCGAGGGGCCGGAGACAGTAACAGTCGATGCGACCGGTGCGCCGCTCCCACCGAGCGCCAGTTGGGGCGCCTCCTGCAAGAGAGTGGCGACAATGGCCGCCTCCGTCCCGACGAGCGCACCGGCAAGAACAGCGCTCCCGAATCCTGGCTCTGCGCCACGCTCGGCACGCGCCGCCTCTCGCCCCGGCTCAGCCTCCAGCCGCCGCAGTGGTCGCAGTGGGACCGGTGGACGGGCCTCGCAAGCCGGGGACGACGACGACGACGCCAGCAAGTTTGGTGCGGCGGGCGCGTCGTGCCGGCTGTGGCTCAACGACGAGACGGCCAGCGCGGCGGCGGCGGCGGCGGTGGCAGCGGGCAGCGGCGACGATGACGAGCGCGATGTGGCAGCGCACTTGTACAGCGTGCGACTCTCGAAGGCGGTGATGGGGATGATCTCGATCGAGCTCACCGCGGCCGGTGCTGCGCTCCATCCCCACGCGGCCGACCGGCTCGAGGCGTCCATCGGCGCCGAGGTGCAGTCGCAGCTCGATCGGCTGCTGCAGGCGTGGCGTGCCGCCAACCCCGCCGCCGCCGCTCTTCCCTCGGCTTCCGCGGCGGATACTGAAATTGCGGGCGGTGAAGGCATTGGCATTGGCGGCGGCGGCGGCGAAGACGACGACGACGACGACGACGCCGAGGTGCTCGTCAGTCTGAGCGTCCGCAGCAGCGGTGGCGGTGGCGGTGGCGGTGGCGGAAGCGGCGGCGGCGGCGGGGGTGACGCGTCCAGACTGGCCGAGAGGCGCAACGCGCGCGCGCCGGCCGAGCTTCAGGTGCCCGCCGCGTCACCGGGCGACGTGGCAGCGTGTGGCGGACAGCGGCAGAGGCCGCCCGACACGTCGGCGGCGCTCCGCCGCTCCTCTGGCCTGTGCTCCGCGGCCGCGATGCAGCCGGCGCAGCCGACGCCGCCACCCGCGGCGCCAGCTGAGCTCAAGCCGACGCCGCCCTCGTCGCGGCCGCGCACCGCGCCGCGCCGTGCCGACGTCGCGTCGGAGGCCGACGGCGTGCCGGGGAGTGAGGTGATGCTGCTCGATGCACCGGCGGCGCCGCTCGCCGACGGCCGCAGCGAGCGGCTCGCGGGGCTGACCGACGCGCTCGCGCAGGAGGCGGCGGCGGTGCTCCACGGCGGCCTCAACGGCGCGGTGATGCTGCTGGGCGGCCACACCCTCCGCGTGCCCATCTCGGAGCTCATCTTTGGTGAGGCGGCGAGGGACGGGGGCGAGCCGACCACGGCGGAGGAGATGCTGTACGCGGCGGCGCGTCAGTCGGAGGAGGCCGCCGACCGCGCGCGGCAGCAGGCGTCGGCGGCGGCGGCGCTCGGCGCGCTGACGGTGGCGGCGCAGGCGGCGGACGCCGAGGCGCACGCGCTGACAGCCGAGGCGGAGGTGGCCGAGGCGATCCGGCTGGGCGCCGAGAGGGCGGCGGCGGCGGCGGGGGCGACCTCGCCCGAGGAGGCGCTGCGGACCGCCGCGGCGGGGCTGGCGGACGCGAGGGCGGCGGTCCCACCACCACCGCCCACGCAGGCGGTGGCGCGAGGCAGCTGCAGCGGCGGAAGCGGCGGCGGCAGTGGCGGCGGCGGTGGCGGCGGTGGCGGTGGCAGCCGCGGCGGCGGTGGCGGCTCCATCGGGGTCTACCTCGCACCGCACCCGTCGCTGCGTGAGCAGGTGCTCGAGCCGCTGCTCGCGACGGCCAAGGCGGCGCGCGGCGTGCACGCGCTGACGCTGTGGCTGCCACCCGCGTCGATGGCGCTCCTCTCCGCCACCGACGCCGCCGACGCCGCGGTCAGCGCCGCCGCCACGGCTGCCGAAGCGGCGGCGGCGGCGGACAGCGCGGCCTTCGCGGAGCTGGGGAACGCGCGCGTTTACGCCAAGGACCGAGCGCGCGCGGCGGGGCGCGCGCTTGCGGCGGCGGCCGATGCGGCGGCGGAGCTGGTGACGAGCGGCAGCGCCGGTGCCCACGGCAAGTTCCGGTTCCTGGAGGCGGCGGCGACGTGGCGGCGCGATGGCGGCGCGACCAAGGTCGAGGCGCCGCTCGACCGCGTGCCACCCGAGGTGTACGCCGAGGCGCGCCGCGCTGGGCCGCGCGACACGCTCGTGACGGTCCGCCACGTCGTCAAGGCCGACCCGGCGGAGCAGCAGCAGCAGCGCGCACGGAGGCGCGTTGGAGAGCCCGCGCAGCCACTGCCCGGAAAGGTGCTCCTCTTCCTGGTGCACACGCGGCTCCCACGCGTCGCCGCTGTCACGGCGGTGCAGTGCGACCCGTCGCTGCTCGAGGAGCAGGGCTACGCCGACTCGTCGCGCGAGCTGCTCAAGCTGCAGCTCGTCAGCTCGGCGACGCTTGCCGCTCTCGCCGGGGCGCGCGCCGGCGTGCGGCTCGGGGCACTGCTCAACTGAACTTTTGTGTAGTTTATTGAAGATACTTTAGCTAGTAACTGCCTTTTGGGGTGATTCGAGCCAGGCATCAGCGCAAGGCGCAACCCGCAATTCGAGAGAACCGGAACTTGCCGTGGGCACCGGCGCTGCGCCGATGCCTGGCTCGCCTATCATCGCCCGAGTCGTGGCGGTGCAGAAGAAGAAGCCGAGACCGAGTCGAGAGGCGCTCCTATTGCCTGAAATCAGCGACGACGGCGCCACGAAGCCAGAGCCGCCGCCGCGCTGCGCCTTGCCATGTTTTGCGCTGCTGCTGCTCGCGCTGCTGTTCTTCGCGCTGACAGAGGGTCTTCATGCAGACCAGACGCCCTCGGAAGCCCCGCGTCCGAGCTACGGCACTAGCCGTTCGCGCTTGAACTGCACGCGTTCGGTCCCAGGCCACACTCATTGCAACGGCCGCACACACGCCGGCCGTTGCAGCTGCGTGGCGGCGCCACCGCCCGCGTCTCCGCCGCCTGTCGCTGGCCCACCACCCCGACACCCGCGTCTGCAGCACCAGCACGGCAGTACACGTGCTGCGCAGCACTCGGCTCAGCAGACAAACAAGAGTCGGGGTGGCGGTGGCGGTGGCAGCAGGTGATGGCTCACCGTATACGTATTTTAGAGCATAGTGAAGATCAATCAGTCAAATCAACCAGTCAAAACACCCCTGTATAAACCTCACAACCTCCTCAGCAGCGGCATAAAGTCCCAGATGCAGTCGGCGAGCACAAAGGCGATGACAGCGTCGCCGCCGCCGTGGGCGAGGATGGCAGCGAGGACGCCGAGCCGGCGCGTGAGCAGCTGCAGGAAGAGGCCGTAGCCGAAGACGAAGATCTCGCCGAGGACGGCCCACTGCACGGGGAGGAAGACGAGCAGCACGGAGAAGTGGTAGGCCGCGAAGAGCGCCGAGGTGGCGATGGACGCGCTCCGCCACCCCCACCCGCTCGGCCAGCCGCCCGCCGCGCGGCCGCCGCGCGCAAGGGGCGTGCTCTCGCTCACGCCGCCGCCGCTGTGGAAGCCGACGGCGCCGCCGCTCAGGGGCGAGACGGCGCACTCACACGCGCCCGCGACGGCCGCGCCGGAGGCGCCCTCGGCGGCGCCGGGCGCGACGGCGGGCTGCATGTGCTCGAAGAGGAAGATGCGCCAGAACATCTCCTCAAGCACCGGGTTGACCAGCGAGAACCACACGATGAAGAAGTAGACGGCGGCTGGGTGCGTCTCGCTCAGCCCGTACTCGGCGGCGCGGCTCCTGACGCCGGGGATGACGCCCGTGTGCCTGCCCACCAGCCAGAAGAGCAGCACCGCACTGCCCGCGCTGCCCACCCAGAGCCCGACGCCCACGAGCACCTGGAGGAGCGGCCGCTGCGAGGCGGCGCGCCACCCTGCGAGCGCCAGCCGTTTGCTCGCTGGCCAGCGCAGGCAGACGAGCACGGGCGTGACGAGCCACGAGGCCTCGACGCCGAAGACCGCCGCCCAGACCGAGCCGATCGCGACCATCGCGACGAGCACGACGAGCGTCGGCAGCGCGCCCACCGTCAGCACGACGGCCGGCGGCGGCAGGGCAGCCCGCGCGGCGTTGCCGCGCTCGGGCGGGGCGGCGCCCTCGTCGGAGGAGTCGTCGCCGAGAATGAGCTTGCGCGAGGTGGCTCCATCTCTGGAGGAGGGCTCCATCTCTGTGGGACATGGCGGTGGTGGCAAGGGTGATGGTGCGCGTCTGGGGGCACGGGTAAGGTGCGGGGGCTGCGTACCTGTCAGCGACTAGATTCACGCCTTTCTTTTGTGTTTGAGTCCACCCTCACAAAGAACATGCCGACTTGCATGCCTTGTTTCATCATGAGATCTACCCTCGTCGCTTCCCTGCTCGCCATCAGCGAGTCGGCCGCCTTCTGCACGCACACCCGCGGCGCGTTCGCCCCGTCGCCACGGGTGGCACGCTCTCCCACACCGCTGGCCAACGAGTTTGATACCTGGTGGGACCAGCGCCGAGCTCGTCAGATCGCCGCGGCGGCCGCCGCAGCGGCCAACGCGGCGGGGCAGCAGGCGCAGCAGGCGGCGCCGGCAGAGGCGCGCCTTGGGCTGGACAGGGACAGCGTGGCGCTGGTCCTCTCGGAGTTTGTGCAGAGCGACTACGCGATGCAGGTCTTCAAGCACGCGGGCGTGCAATCGGTGACCGACTACGGAACCATCCCTGGCATGTTCGAGATGGTGCAGCTGATCGACGCCAAGGTCGAGCTGAAGCTGAAGCGCTCCTTCGAAGGGTCGAGCCTGACCCTGCTCGACCGCTGCTCGAAGTACATGCGCGCGAGGATCCCGGAGCTTAGGGAGATCCACTCGGTGACGCGGGATGGTCGCGACATTTGGTGAGGCGAGCGGTAGATACATGTAGCGGTTGTGCATTGCCGTGTCGGGTCGTCGCTGGTTTGCCCTCTGCTAGTCTGCTTGGGCAAACATAAAAGTGTGTGGCCCGCTCGTGGCGGGCCGGCCCGACTGGCTGAGCAACACATTGACGCCAGGATCATCATGGACACCACCAGCACCCGCTCGGAGGACTCCGAGGGCCGGTCGCAGAGCCCGGCGGAGCGCGCGTCCGCCCTGGCGTCCTCCGCCAGGAGCGCGGCGGCTAAGACCGCCATCAAGACCGTGGCCGTCGCGTCCACCGCGCGCGCGGACTCCACGGCCGCGGTGCGGACGACCGTGCGAGCGGCCGGCGAGGGTGTGCAGAGCAGGATGCATCTCATCAACTCGTACACGCCGCCCGCGATGCGGCTCCAGACCAACTGGACGGTCGAGACACTCTACCGCGAGCGGAAGAACGCGGGCACACTCGACTGGCGCCTGCGCGGCTACCGGTTCCTCGCGAGCCCCGTCTCGACGCCGAGCTCGCACCTCTTTGCCTTCTTCATCCTGCTCATCTCGTTTGCGTCGGTGCTCACGTCTGGCATCGAGTCGACGGACCAGGCAAGCCTCGTGCGCGATGCGGTCATCGCGCACGGCGAGAACAGCACGGCCATCGAGGAGTACATCGCGAGCCACGATAACGGCCACAGCGGCTGGTACGCGTGGAACGTCGGCTGCGCTGCCATCTTCAGCCTCGAGCTCATCGCGCGCCTCGTGACGTACCGGCAGCCCCACCGCGACGTGATGATGTGGATCGACGCGCTCGCGCTGCTGCCGCTGCTGCTGCGCGTCATCTGCCCGACGCTCGACGACATCTTCCGCATCTCGGCGCTCGAGCTGTACCTGCCCGGCAAGTTCCACAACCGAGCGGCCGGCATGGCCATCCACCTCAATGCGGCCTTCTCGGCGCTGCGTCTGCTCAAGATGACGCGCTACATGCTCGGCACGGAGATCCTGCGCATCACGCTGCGGGAGAGCGTTACGGCGCTCGCGATCCCCGTCTACCTGCTCTTCATGCTCTGCACCTTCCTCGGCACGGCCGTCTTTGCGCTCGAGTACGACCCGCTCGACGTCGACAACGGCGGCCGGCTCACCGACTTGACGACGGCGTGGTGGATGCTGCTCGTGACGATGACGACCGTCGGCTACGGCGACTTCTCGCCCCAGACGGGCGCGGGGCGCGTCGTGATGGGCTTTGCGATGATCGCCGGCCTCGCCGTCTTCGCCATGCCACTCGCCATCGTCGGGTCCAATTTCAGCTTGGCGTGGGAGGGGCGCACGATGGCGCTCATCGCCGAGGAGATCAAGCGCGACCTGCTGCGCAAGGGCCTCTCGGTCAACGACGTGCTCGCTTCCTTCGAGGGCTTCGACCGCAACCGCGACGGCGTCTGCTCGTACAAGGAGTTCAAGCGCGCGCTCACGCAGCTGCGCATCAACCTGCACACCAAGAAGCTGAGGCATGTGTGGAAGATGCTCGACCACGACGAGAGCGGCGAGGTCAAGTACTCGGAGTTCGCGGCGGCGCTCTTCCCCGAGCTCGAGGACGACGTGCTCGCCGAGATGCTCAAGGAGCACGCGAAGCTGCACAGCCGCGAGCCCAAGTACTCCCGGTCGCACGACGCGGCGTCCTTTATGTCGCTGCTCGACAGCGAAGACTCGATCGCGGGCGTGCCGATGAGCGAGATCTCGGGCCGGCACCTCGAGGGGGTCACCGAGCGGCCCGGGGGCGAGGGCGGAGGTGGTGAGGGCGGCGGTGGCGCGGAGACGGAGGGGCCGACAGCCGACAGGCCGGCAGCAGCCGCGGTCCAGCTGGTCGACAACGGCTTGAGCGAGGCCTCGATGATCGACGAAGTGGAGGCCCCCGCCGTCAGCGAGAGCGCTCGGCTCGCACGGCTCGAGGAGGCCATGGCGCAGATTGCCCTGCAGCAGCGCGGCCTGCAGCGGACGATGGATGCGGTGCTCGCTCTGCTGAGGCGCGAGCCACCGTCGCCGCCGACAGCGGGCGCAGGCGTTATACGACGTATTAGTGAGGCGAAGATTTAGGTTTAGGTCAGCCGGCTTTTGCACCATCTTAGAATTCGTATTCCTGCCCGTTTTTTGTGTGGTCATTCTCAACACTCAATCGAGATGCCAGATGAACCCGCGACACCGCAGTCCGCACACGTGGCACGCCACATTTGTCCACATGCGCGCGCTTATTATTGCGACGGGGCCCCCTTGTCGGCGGGCGCCCGCGGGATGTCCATGGAGCTCATGCTCTCCCTGGACATCATCTTGCGGAACTCCTCGAACGTGAGCGTGCTCGAGCCGTTCTCGTCAAAGTCCTTGAGCAGGGCCTGCGCCTCAATTTCGGTCAGCGTGGCGTCGGAGCCGCCGAGCTGGCGCAGCGCCGCGACGAGCTCGTCTGCCGAGATGTCGCCGGTGCCGTGCGAGTCGATCTGGTCGAAGACCGGCCGCAGCAGCTGGTTCATCAGCTGGCCGTGCTGCGCGAGCACGGCCGCGCGGAACTCGGACAGCGAGATGACGCCGTCGCCCTTGAGGTCGAGCGCGTCGAAGCAGACGTCGAGCGCGGCGGCGTACTCGGAGTGCGCGTCCTTGCCCTGCTTCTTGATGACGGTCGCGAGCTCGGGGCGGCGGATCTTGCCCGTCTTGTCGAGGTCGAGCTCGTCGAAGAGCCGATTCATGTCCTCGAGCTCGTCCTTCTGCAGCCGCTTCTCCATGACCTGCAGCACGATCTTCTGCAGCGAGTGGAGGCGCAGCCGCTTCAGCCCGTCGAGCACGTGCGGCAGCTTCGACGTCGGCGCGACGCCCGTCTTGCAGATCCACTCGTGCGCGAGGATCTGCTGGGGCGTCGCGCGCTCCGTCGGCTCCTGCTGCAGGATCGCGCGCAGCAGGTCCTTGCACGCCGCCGAGATCGGCTCCCAGTGCGGCTCGTCGAAGCGCGTCAGCTTGCCCGTGTTCATCGCGAGCAGAAACTCCTGCCACGTGCGCAGCCCCGCCAGCGGGTGCACGCCTGTCACCAGCATGCAGCAGACGATGCCGAGCCCCCAGATGTCGACCGTCTGGTCGTAGATCAGCTTGCCGCTCGGGTTGGCGCCGTCGTACACCATGCACAGCTCGAAGAGCTCGGGCGGCATGAAGGCGGGCGAGCCCTGCGCCGACGCCATCATCATGCGGCCGTCGCCCTCGCTAATCGTGCGCTCGTGCGCGTGCTTGACGAGCTTCGAGAGCCCAAAGTCGGCCAGCTTGACCACGAACGTGTTCGGCGCCTCGAGCAGGATGTTGTCGAGCTTGATGTCTCGGTGCACGATGCTGTTCGCGTGCAGGTGCTTCACCGCCTCGGTCGCCTGGCGGAGGGCGCTGGAGGCGTCGGCCTCCGAGACGCCCTGCTGCTGGATGCGCTCGGTGAGCGTGCCGCCCTTGGCCAGCTCGAGCACCATGTACACGAGTGTTGCCGTCTCGTACACGTCGTAGATCTGCAGGATGTTGGGGTGCGAGCCCGCCTGGCGAAAGATGGCGATCTCGTCGTTGAGGCTCTGCGTCGACTGGACCTGGCGGTCACCCGAGCCGTTCTTGTTGAGGATCTTGCACGCGCGCAGCTCGCCGCTCCGCTTCTCCTTGCAGTGCTTCACCACGGCGAACGAGCCCTGGCCGAGCACCGTGTTGAGCAGCAGGTACTTCTCGCCAAAGCGGCCCGTGCTGCAGTGATCCAGGTCGATGTGCTTCGACGGCAAGCGCGACGGCCTGCGGTAGGAGGGCTTGGGGTACTCCGTGGAGTCCATCGGGAGCGAGGCGCCGCAGCCCATGGCGCGCTGCTGCTGCCGCACGGTGCATCACACAACA
>Ga0209713_10001690_pt1 | contig 13410 bp, 8 predicted proteins | sample ArcOceMetagenome_3_FD_187444 | JGI IMG/M metagenome (GOLD analysis project Ga0209713, IMG submission 187444) | Marine eukaryotic phytoplankton communities from Arctic Ocean - Arctic Ocean- Svalbard ARC20M Metagenome (SPAdes) (version 2) | ecosystem: Environmental > Aquatic > Marine > Oceanic...
ATCTTACGGTTTGACCAGCTCGGCGCCTTCCAGGGTGAGCGCGTGCGCTGGTTTGCCCATGTCGCCGGACGGCACTTGATAGTCAATACTGTTTGTTAGGTTGCTTTAGATGTGAGGAGAGCTGCGCTGGTTTGGCCTCCTCCCCGGGCTCGGTTGCGCACCGGGGGCGACGCATTTGCTCAACCTGACTTCCAGCAGGCTAGAGGTGATGGCCTCCAGCTCCGAGACGCCACCCAGCCCGTCCTTCAGCGCCAGCACCGACACGACGGCCACCGCAACTGCGCCGCTGCCGGCCACCATGTGGCTCGGGCGCCTGCAGCTGCGTGAGCCGCAGCACGCGCCCGAGGTGCTCACGGTCGACGCTGCTCTCGATGCCTGGCTAAACAGCCTCAAGCCTCCACCGGGCGCGTGGCCGTCATTGGGCAACTGGCCGCGCGAGGAGCCGCCGTGGAGGCAGAATGTGCAGTGGCTCGACATGGGAGCGGCGATGATCTGCGTTCAAGGACTGCCTATGGGTCGGGAGGTGGGCGCCCACAGCACATGCCTAACCTATGGAAGGAAGCTGGGCGCGCCGAAGGGACGAGATGCACGCGTCGACGAGGCGTGGGCAAGAGCAGACCCGAGGGTGCTTCGGGGTCAGGCACTTGAGTACGTCGTTGAGATCGACATGGCCGATGCGGCCCCGGAGCAGAGAGAGCGTGCGAGAGGAGAACTCGAAGAGCTATTCGAACCCGGCTTTGCGAAGCTTCGCCGCTTCGCGCGCGAGTTTTGGCGCGATCCGGCACCGGAGCATCCACGGGACACGCCTTACTGTTGGGCATGGTGAGCCCCGCCATCACCGCACGCAACATCAATCACTCCTTCATGCGCACCTCCCAATGCCCCCTCCCCACCCTGACGGCCGCCGCAGGGATGCTTGGACCGCGCACGAGCCCTACGGCACGGTCTGGGTGGTCAGCTCGGCGATGGCGGTGGTGATGCAGGCGATGGAGTGGGAGGGCCTCATCGATCCACCGAACAGCCTGGCGTGTGTCGTGGAGGGCCCAGGCTGCGCACATGACTGGGGCCTCTGTATGCGCGACTCCAGCTGGCGCAGCCTCCACCCGTGCGTTCATTGGCTCTGTGGTGCGTGCGCCGACAACTGGTTCATGGTTCAGAAGAAGAACACGTGCCCACTGTGCCGAACGCGCGTGCTGTTTATGTCAGAGTATTTGGCGAGTGAGTAGAGTCGTCTATTTGTGGCGTGGATGCTATTTTGCGAGTTCTTGGTGCTTCGCCCATCCTACTTCCTAGAGATCCCCCTGGGCAAGAAGGACCAGGCGAAGAGCAACCTCTCCCACGCCAAGATCAGCCTCGCCGCCGAGGCGATGGATCGCTTAGACGTGACGTTGCGTAGCCGGTACAGTCCGTGGAAATAAAGCCTAAGCCCAAGCCTAAGAGGCGATGGAAGGCCTGCCCATGGGCGCATCGCTGCCCAACACAAAGAGGGAGCAGGCCGCGCTGACCATGCGAGCCAGCGCGGTGGTCTGGCTGCTGGTCGTCGCCACGCCGGCACTGGCCGACGACAGCTCGGTGGTGCACTCGTGCGAAGCTACTCACGACGGCGACCTCGACCACGAGGCCTGCTATGGCTGGTGCTCCGCGTCCCAGGCTGCCGACCATTGCAGCTGGTGCAAGGTGCGTGCGCATGCGCTGAACGCCCACCCCGTCGTCGTTGCTCACGTTCCCTCGCGCTCCGCAGTGCAAAGGCTGTCTATGGTGTCCAGCATCCGGCGCTTCGACGGGCCTCGTGCAGGCCGCGGCAGAGGGAGAGTGCCAATCGGACCAGCCCGACGACACCTCGTACGCCGACTGCCAGACGTTTTGCAGCGCGGCATCCAAGGACAGCCACTGCAAGCTCTGCAAATGTCGTGCGTGCGGATTTTGCGACAACACCTGCTCCTCGAGCTTTGAGGACGATGGCGGCGTGGAGGCGTGCGAGTCGTGGTGCTCGGCCGACTTTTTTGGCGACCATTGTCAGCGCTGCAAGTGCAAGGGGTGCGGTTTCTGCAAGGCCGGCCCTCCTTGCTCGTCGAATGTGCCCGAGGACTCGTCGTACAAGATGTGCGAGCCCTTCTGCGACTCCCAGTTCGCATCCTCACACTGCTCCATGTGCAAGTGCCAGCAATGCGACTTTTGCACCGCTGCCAGCGTGCCGGGCGTCGGCACGCCTGCCGTCGCGTCGACGTGCACCTCGGGCATCGAGGGCGACGTCGACCACGAGACATGCGAGGCCTTCTGCAACCCCGCCAGCAAGGACACGCACTGCAACCTGTGCAAATGTCGAGGGTGCAACTTTTGCAGCTGCAGCTCCGAGCACGAGGCCGACAGCAGCGTGGAGGAGTGCCAGAAGTGGTGCCGGGACGACCAGATCGGACCGCACTGCAGCTGGTGCGCATGCAAGGGGTGCCGCTTCTGTGAAGTGGGCGGCAAGGCGTGCGAGAGCTTCTACCTGACGGGAGACACGGACTACGAGGCGTGCGATGGCTTCTGCAGCGCCCAGTCTGCTGATACTCACTGCGGCATGTGCAAATGCAAGCAGTGCGGGTTTTGCGCCGAGCACGAAAAGCACGGCGGCAAGATGGTCGCAGCGCCACCACCTCCAGCCTGCTTCTCCGGCCAGTCGCACGACTTTCTGTTCGAAGGCTGCGAGCGATTCTGCACCGAGGGAAGCAAGGAGGACCAGCTCAACTCCTGCAAGCTGTGCAAGTGCAAGGGCTGCCGTACCTGCTCAGCGATCTGTGAGTCTGGCATCCCTGGCGACACAAAGTCGGTGGGCTGCAGCACCGCGTGCGATCCCGAGCAGGCCGAGGGCTTTTGCGGGATGTGCAAGTGTCGCGGTTGCCCCTTCTGCAACGAGGACGGCTCCGTCGCACAGCTCGAACCCGGTGCCCTGGACGGGCAGAGCTGCATCCCTGCCAACGACAAGGACATCAGCGAGCCAAAGTGCTACAGTCACTGCAGCGAAAGCAACAAGGCAACCCACTGCGAGACCTGCAAATGCAAGGCCTGCGGTTTCTGCGACGGCTTCAAGGCCTGCGACTCCGGGCAGAAGCACGACACGAAGTGGGTGGACTGCGACGCCTCGTGCAACGGCCGTGAGTCGTGTCACCTGTGCAAGTGCCAGGGCTGCGACACGTGCGAGGCGGCGGCCATGGAGAACACGGTGCCGTGCGACTCGGGCATCCTTGGCGACACGGAATACGAGGCTTGCCTGGGAGGCATCTGCAACAGCAAGGTGTCCGACGCCACCTGCCAAATGTGCCGATGCAAGGGCTGCGGCTTCTGTGCCGGCTTTGGCGTGAAGGAGGAGGAGGAGAGCGAAGAGCAGGAGCCAGCCTGCACCTCTGCCTTTGCGGACGACGTGGACTTCCCAATGTGCGACAGCTTCTGCAGTCCCGAGTTTGCTGAGAATCACTGCGCGAGATGCAAGTGCAAATCGTGCTCCTTTTGCGAGGAGATGAGCCCGGTGTGTGATGCAGGCCACGTGCTCGATAGCAAGACCGAGCAGTGCGCCGCCTGGTGTGCTCCGACGGCAGAGAGCGTCGCAGAGTCGGCCCTGTGCTCATTCTGCAGCTGTCGCAAGTGCGACCTTTGCTCGGAGGTCGAGTTCGACGAATCACCTACTGGCAACGGCAGGCAGTGCTCTGTCGGCGCCGAGCTGATCGTCACATCGCGTAGAAAAGATGCGGAGAAGAACACGCATTACGCTGTGCTGGTCCGCCTTGGCAGCTGGCAGCGCGATGGCAAGGTGAAAGTCAGCTTCGAGGGTGGACCGAAGCTCCATTACGACGAGGGCAGCGACACGCACGCGACTCTCGTCAGCCAGGAGGGCGCGGCACGAATCTTCACCTTCAACCTTGGGCCCGAGCCCGGGCCCTTGAACTCCTTTGGCTTCCGCTTCTCGCTGCTGAGGGCAACGCTGGATACGAGCAAGGACTGGCCGCAAATCGTGTGCTGGAACATCCCGCCGGCTCCGGCGCCAAGACCAAACCCACCACCGCCTCCATTCCGGCCTTACATCGCCAGCACGGCCGCCCAGGCTCAGGCTGCCAAGCCTCACTTCACGCACGCGCCGGACTTCTGCGCTCTCGGGGGATTGGTCAAGATTATCAAAGCATGGGCCGGCGGCACCAGCTTCCAAGTGGATGTTGTCATGGCCATTTGGCGACCAGGGGCCGTGGTGACGCTCGACTTTGCGAGCCCTCTGATTCCAGAGGAGCGTGGAGAGGTGTCACAGATCGGCGCTCAGCACGTCTCCAATGCTGAGCTGCTGCCACGCGAAAGGCCCGGGACCATGCGATTCCGCCTCACGGGCGAAGCGGACGAGCACCATGGCTTCAACATGATTGGTCACGGAGGCGTCGTGCACGATCACCCCATCATCACGTGCTCTGACCTCGGCCAGGCCGCATCCGCGCCGCCTCCGCCACGAACGGCCAACATCGATGGCTCGTGTGTTGCATTGGGGCTGATGTACACGGTCATCCAGAAGTGGAATGGGGGCTTCAAGTCGGCATTTGCCGTTGCACACTGGCTCGCTGGATCGGTGGTGAAGGTCCACTTCCCTGGTAGTGGCGTGCAGCTGCTCGATTCATGGTCAGCGACCGCAAACAATCGGCAAGGCGCGACCCTGGATTTTGTGCTTGGGCCTGGGCCTGATCCCGAGTACCACGGTTTCGGATTCACTGCACGGGGTGACGGCAACGTGGCGAGCACGCCCGATGTCAGCTGCATCGTCGATGCTGAGTTCGCTTCGCTGGTCGAGGTCAATAAGGCGTTCTGCGGCATGGGTGCGGCCTATTCCGTCAGCGCTCCGGCGACAGCCGGTGGTGAGTCGGAAGTAAGGGTTCGCGTTCATCAGTGGGAGATTGGCGCGCTGATCACGATGGAGTTTACCACGAGGGTCGATGCGTCTCAACCGCTCACTTCAGCGACCAGAAAGAGCAATGCGCTCGGGGATCTGCACACATTCGAGCTCGGTGACTTCCCTGATGCAGGGCACGGCTTCAAGTTCAACGTGGCGGCATCCTCGGTCCAGGTGACTCGCGTGGCGTGCGCGCCACGCCAGAGCAACTCGCCACCGGCTCCTGCTGTGGAACGGGGCAGCCCAGACCCTCCCACCGACCTTGTGCTGAAACAAGCGACCTGCGACTCGCTCGATGTCGCGTGGAACGCGGCTGTCGACAATGGGTTTGCGGTACGAGGCCACACCGTGTTCTACCGCCGACGCGACGCGGCTGAGGACAGCTTTGAGGAGGTCGAGGTTGGTCCGGAGTCGAAAACCACGCTCAGCGGACTTGCGGGCAGCACCACGTACTACGTGAAGGTGCGCGCGCGAAACGACCGCGGCGCCGGGCACCAGTCCGCGCGCCTCGCCGCGGCGACACTGTCAGGCGGCGGGCCAAAGACGGCGACCACTGCTCCGGAGGCCCTCGACTCGCCGGACTGCCATTCAATCACGCTGTCTCTGCCAAAATTGAGACCGGGCTGCCGTGGCGACGCCTTCCTGTCGGTACATCGACGCGAGGCCGGCGATGACGCCGCCGGGTGGTCGAAATCGATCGAGCGGAGCGCTCAAGGCACGGTCACAGTGAGGGACCTGGAGCCCTACTCTGCGTACGAATTCCGTGTGGTCGCTCACAACGACGACGGAGAGTCGCCCGCGAGCGTGAGCAGCGGACTACTGCTGACGGACGTGTTCTCGCGCGTGGGCGTGGCGCCGTCTGTCGTGGCGACTAGCTCGGCCTCGTTTGCCCTCTCTTGGACCGATCTCGCCGGTGCATGTCGGCCTTCGCTTCGCTACCAGATCCTCTACACGCGCGACCCGAAGACGGCCGACCCAAAGACCGCCGGCGAGGTTGAGTGGCTGCAGCTCGCGACCGACGTGCAGGGCGGCTCCTACGAAGCCTTCCCACTCCGCTGCGAGCCACCAGGCTGTGCGTTCCGCGTCATACCACTGGGTCAGCCCGGGCTTGAGCAGCTCGCGCCACGCAGCTTGCTGCACCCTTCGCTGAGGCTGAAGAACCCGCCAGCGGGCGCCGTGCGACTCGAGCTGCGGCTGCTGAACGCGCAGCTGGATCGCGACCAGCTCCTGATGCGTCAGCAGGTCGAGGACGACATTGAGCACGCGCTCAAGGTGGGACGCGGCACGATCGACGTGCAGGACGTCTTTGGCTCCAACAGGTACGTGGTGATCGACGTGCACGACACCGCATCGCAGAATGGCGGCAAATCTCCCGTGGCGGCAGCGTTGCTCGCGGAGCAGCTCCAACTGCTGGTGCAGGACATTGGCGGCACGAGCCCTCTGCGCGACGGCTCCGTCACGAGAGGGCTCGACCCGCAGGCAGGCGTGCAGCTGCTGCTGACCGACGGGCGCGTCACACCCGTGCGGCCCAACAGCGCGGCGCGAGACGCTGTGTACTACCTGCCCCGGGCCAAACAAGCGGACAACCCCTTGGGCGCCGCAGGGCCAATTACGGTGGTCCTGACGACCGTCACGGTGCTCGGCGCTTGCGTCCTCTCGGCGATGCGCTCGCGCGCGGCCATGATGCAGTATGGCCGCGTCGCCCCGGACGAAAGGTAGCCGGGTTTTGGTGTTTTTTTGTCACTCGTCAATAACGTACACAACACAACAGTTCAGGGGGGAGGAACAAGACACGGCACGGTTCGCATGGGGCGTGCGGAGGGTGGAAGTGTAGCTCTCGTGGAGCGGATGCGGGCAGGTGGGGTGGATGCGGGTGCGGTGGCTTGTGGGATGTCATCGACGCGGAGTCGGTCACATCATACGTTTACTTGTTGGCGATGAGCGAGAGGAAGCAGTTGTACCCGATCTGGATGCTGTTGATGTACAGCACGCGCTGCGACGACGGGATGAACCGGAAGTTGATGGTGTGCGCAATCGGCCAGACCTTCCACGAGCCGTAGACCTGCGTCATCAGCTCGTTCTTGGTCTTGTCGATGACGTACTGGAGGCCCTTGCTCTCGAGGGCAGCGACGTAGCTGAAGAACATGATGCCGAAGATCGGGTTCCACAGCACCTGGTCGATGAAGACCTTGGCGGCGACAATCGGCGCCGTGGTGCCGGGGATCTTGCCGTCGAGGAAGCCGTAGAAGTAGTGCGAGGTCGAGCCGTGGATGAGGAAGCCGAAGCTGGAGAGGCGGAACAGGCGGAAGAAGTCGAAGTCGCCCTTGGAGATCAGCGTCTGCGCGATGATGTCGCCGAGCAGGAAGCCGGTGAACGACGTGAGCATCTTCATGATCAGGGGGTCGCTCTCGAGCTTCGAGTTGTACGTCTTCCACGCCATCTGTGTGCCGGAGGCGAGTCGGCGCGGTGAGTGAGTCCGGCTCGCGAGCACGAGGGGTGAGTGCAGCTCGCGCGCCAGGGGTGAGGGCAGCTCGCGCGTGGCAGGCTGCGATGCGTTGCGGGTGCATGCGCACCACGAAGGGGTTGTCGCCGCCATCCTCCGGCTCGGGCGCCGGGACGGCGTCGCCGCTGGTGCCGCCGCCGTCGCTGCCGCAGCCGAAGCCGCTGCCCGAGTCCTTGTTGCCGCTGCCGGGCACCTTCATGATGCTCCGGGTGCTGCGCGCGATGCGGGCGATGCCACGGCCAGCGCCGCCCAGCATCATCTGCGGCTGGGCGGCCGCCACGCGCGTGGAGCGGACCGACGTGAGGGCCGGGCCCGCCATGAAGGAGGTGGGTGCGAAGAAGAGGAACAGCATGCTTGTGCGCTGACGGAGCTGCGGGTAGTTTTTTATTCGCTGCGCAATATCAATTTAAGAGCCTGTAGCCGCAGTGTGCGCTGATGTTCACCCAGACGGTGCACGATTACTAAAAAAAGGTAAGTGGTTGAGGGGGGACACCACTCAACTTCCTCAGAACTGAACTGCAGTACTCAACATTCCGGCGCACGGCAAGCCATCACCACGCGTCCGCCACACTGCATATTGTACATTTGTCCCGCCGACCACCAACCTCTCCTTCGCCACAGGCGCCCCGTCACCTCACACCCCCCTCGGCCCTCACTCCGTCGCCTCCCGCCAAGACCCGTCGAGGGGGTCCATGGCCGCCGCGGCGACGGCGTCGAGGGGGTCGATGATATGCTGCAGCTTCTCGGCCGGCGGCCGGTTGACGAGCAGGCCTGAGTAAGGCCCGAGAGGCGCTTGCGCTTCTCGGTGATCTGCGTGTCGATGCTCGCGGCCTCCTCGGCGGGCAGGATCTGCGACGTCGAGTCGTGGCCCTGCAGCTGCTCGAGCGTCGGCCGCCGCATCAGCCCGCCCTCGAGCGACGAGCGGCGGTGGCTCTGCGCGAGGTCGAGCAAGTCGCTCGCGAGCATCGTCGCCGACGAGCGCCGCTCGCGCCGCAGCATCGTCCGGAGCGGCTTGATGTACTCGAAGAGCCCCGCCGCGCCGTGCGGCGACTGCGGCGACGTCGGCTCGGCCGGCGCGTCAAAGAGGCTCAGCGCGCTCGCGCCGCTGTCGAGCTTGGCCGCCGCCGCCGCCGCCTTGCCGCGCTCGAGCGCCGCGAGCAGCCGTGTCAGCATCTCCTTTTGTCCGGGCGCCACGCAGAGCCCCGAGCCGCTGTCTCTGCTGCTGCGCTGCCCCTGCCCCCTGCTGGCGCGCGCGTCCATCTCGACGGACATGTTGCGCGAGTTCTTGCGCAAGCCCGGGCTCGAGATCGCCTCCGCCACGAAGTCGTCCATCTCGCTCGCCAGCGCCGGGCCTCCTCGTTTGCTGAGCAAATCGGTCGCGGCGGCGGCGGCGGCGGCGGACGCGCCGAAGCCCGCGTGTGTCTGCGCGCCGTGCGCCGGCGTGTTGGGCGGCGCGACCCGCCCGCCCGTGAGCGCGTTGACGACGCCGCCGCCGGCCGTGCGCATCGGCGCCACGCCGCCCGCGGCCATCGCAGCGTCGACGTCGAGGCTCTGGTGGCTGCCTCCGGCGGCGCCGCTCTCGAGCAGGGTCTCGGCACCGATGACCACGTTCATGTCCTCGGACGAGAGCGACGTGAAGGCCTGCAGCGCCGGCGGCAGCCGCGGCTCGGCCGCGCCGCCGCCGCCGCCGCCGCCGCCGCCGCCGCCGCCGCCGCCGCCGCCGCCGCCGCCGCCAATCGAGCCCGACGACGACTGCAGGTGCGCGAGCGACGGCGGCATGAACTGCTCGGGCGAGATGGCCTCGATCGAGTCGGCGCGCGCCGACGGCTGCCCCTCCGAGCCTGTCGCGCCCTGCGGGAAGACCATCGACGACGACGACGACGACGCCTCGAGCGTGATCTGCGCCGCGCACGCCGCGTCCGACGCCGCCTGCTCCTTGTCCTGCCCGCGCGACTTGGCGTACTGCTGGCGGCGGTACTCCTTCTCCTCGGCGGGCAGCATGTGGAACGAGTTGCGCACGACGATCGGCGTCTGCATGTGCTGCCACGTCACGTACGCCGTGGTCGTCGTGTTCCACAGCGAGAAGAGCAGCCGGTACTGGTTGATCCCCTCCGAGTCCTTGCCGCGCCGCTTGGCGAGCGACGGCGGCTTGGCCATCACCGTGATCTCCGAGAAGGCCAGCGTCACCTGCTGCGCCGCGTGTGGCCCCACCTTGCGGACGTGGCCGCGCATCGCCTCCGGCACGATCCCGCCCGTCGCCAGGTGCACGAGGCAGCCATGCACCTCGAAGTCGGAGCTGGCCGACGAGCCGCCGACGATGACCACCAGCGGCGACGGCTGCAGCGTCTTCTTCCAGACCTGCTCGACGTGGCACTCCTTGGTGACGATGACCTGCAGCATCACCGACGACATCTCGTGGAGCACGCCGCCGTCGAAGCCGATGTCCGCGCGGCTCACCTTGGCCGTGCCGACGCACGTGTCCGTGCCTTCGGACGTGTACACCGAGTGCGTCTGCCCGGAGATGCTCACCGCGCAGTTCTTCTGGCGCAGCTGCAGCAGGCTGTCTCGGCCGGCGCAGATGTGGCCGAGCAGCAGCAAGCGCACCAGCTGCGGGTCGCCGCGCACGTCGGCCGAGAGCTCCGAGAGTGCGGCAGCTGTCGGTGCGAGGATCTGCACGCGCGATGGAGGAGGCGTGTCGGCCGGAGGCGGGAGCGAGGCGAGTGGCGTGGAGAGCGACGCACCGTGACGCCCCCGGTGAGGAGCTTTGGCAGCTCGTCGCGGAGCCCACAGAAGGTCATCGCCTCGATGAGCGCACCGAAGCCGTTGGCCTCGGCACACTGGCAGAAGGCCTGTGCGCCACCTTCGCACCCTCCTCGCTGGTCACCGCGCTAACGAGGTCGGCGTTGCTGCTCGGAATGCCAAAGTCGCCGTCGGCCAGGTCTTCTGCGTCCATACCCAGCTCATCCACGAGCTCGGAGAGGCTCTGGTCGTCCAACATGAGCGCCGCCTTTATGAATGAAGTGAGCGGATGACTGACTGTTTCATGCTCGGCTTTTGCGTGCGGTGGTTTGTACTTCCTCGCGCGCGCGCAGTGAGATTGACCAAGCAACGGGAAACATGATGATTTGAGGCCTCAGATGGCCATTTTCTAGACCAAAAAAGCAGCCATGTCGACCAGGTTCGATTCGACCAAAGTTGTAGTACCTCGCTGAGTTGAACTGCGAACCGTTAGCGGTTTGGCCGAGGCGTTGGCGAGATTTTGATGTTTTTAGATCCTGGGTCTAGAGCCCAAATGTACGTGGTAGCTGGTGGCATGGCCCCGTGCGGGGGTATGGAAAGAAACTAGCCGTGCGGGCAGGTGACCGACGTGAAAGGGCCGTTATCTCCGCTTCCTCTATTTATTTGCTCGGTAAATTTCACCGTAAAAAGACTTGTACGAGCATCACGACGGCGTCATGTCATGAGCTGTGGCGCGCTGGCACCGCGCTACGAGGCTTTCAATCTCTCTAGTGATAATCATCTTCCAACGAACGCGTAGTGAAGAGCTACACCTCGATAAGCGCGTTAATTGGCACCGCCACGCACCATGCGGGAGCACCTCCTTCCCGTACACCTGCATCACCATCACGACGGTGCGCTAGATCCTCATGTCATGAGCTGTGACGCGTCAGTACCGCGCTGCAAGGCTCTCAACCTCTCTAGTGATGGTCATCTCCCAACCAACGCGTGCTGAAGAGCTACACCTCGATGAGCACGTCAATTGCAGCCATCTATCGGGACGAGAGGCCGGCCCGTCCGAAGCAAGATGCCAGGCGCAAAACCGGCACTACTCGGGCCCATGTGCTCGGATTGAGGCGATACTTGGACCTACACGCTCGTGGCTGAGCCGTACAGCTCGGTACAGGTGCAAATGGGAGCTCTACAGGCCGTCTTCTGCTCCAGAAACCTCGTTATGTGTTCTCTGGCGTCTTGCCGGACGGCACGGTGACGTCACGCAGAGGCCGTGAGACGCATCACCACGACTGCACGCGGCCACCTGCAGCTTTGAGCGATGAACTGGGCGGATTCAGCACCTCGCTGGGGCTCTTTGCAAGTCCCCCATTGATACTCTCGACCGAATCAGTCGTGGTGATGAAGTGGAAGGGCATGAGCACGTCGATTGCAACGGGGGCGGCCTCAGATGCAAGGAGCAAGCGCAAAACCGGCAATGCTCGGGCCCATGAGCTCGGATTGAGGTGATACTTTGACCCATGCACTCGTGGATGAGCCGTACGGCCCGGATTAGGTGCGAACGGGAGCTCTACAGGCCATCTTATACTCCGAAAGCCTCGTACCGCGTGCTGGGGCGGCTTACACGAGCGGCACGGTGACGTCAAGAGAGGCCGCGAGACGCATCGCCACGACTACGCGGCCACCTGCATCTTTGGGCGGCGAACTGGGCGGATTGAGCACCCCGCTGGGGCTCTTTGCAAGTCCCCCACTGATACTCTTGACAAAAATCAGTCGTGATCATGGAGTGGAACGGCATGAGCACGTCAACTGCTGCATCTGCTGAGATCTACCGGGAGAGGCCGCCCCCGTTGCAATCGACGTGCTCATGCCCTTCCACTCCATGACCACGACCGATTCGGTCGAGAGTATCAATGGGGGACTTGCAAAGAGCCCCAGCGAGGTGCTGAATCCGCCCAGTTCATCGCTCAAAGCTGCAGGTGGCCGCGTGTAGTCGTGGCGGTGCGTCTCATGGCCTCTTCGTGACGTCAGTCCGGCAAGACGCCAGGGAACACATAACGCGGTTTCTGGAGCAGAGGACGGCATGTAGAGCTCCCGTTTGCACCTGTACCAAGCTGTACGGCTCAGCCACGAGCGTGTAGGTCCAAGTATCACCTCAATCCGAGCATATGGGTCCGAGTAGTGCCGGTTTTGCGCCTGGCATCATTGCTTCGGACGGGCCGGCCTCTCCCGATAGGTGCCGCAATTGACGTGCTCATCGAGGTGTAGCTCTTCAGCACGCGTTGGTTGGAAGATGACCCTCACCAGAGAGGTTGAGAGCCTTGCAGCGCGGTACTGACGCGTCACAGCTCATGACATGAGGATCTAGCGCACCGTCGTGACGGTGATGCAGGTGTACGGGAAGGAGGTGCTCCCGCGTGGTGCGTGGCGGTGCCAATTAACGCGCTTATCGAGGTGTAGCTCTTCACTACGCGTTCGTTGGTAGATGAATATCACTAGAGAGATTGGGAGCCTCGTAGCGCGGTGCCAGCGCGCCACAGCTCATGACAAGACGCCGTCGTGATGCTCGTACAAGTCTTTTTACAGTGAAATTTACCGAGCAAATAAATAGAGGAAGCGGAGATAACGGCCCTTTCACGTCGGTCACCTGCTCGCACGGCTAGTTTCTTTCCATACCCCCGCACGGGGCCATGCCCCCAGCTACCACGTACATTTGGGCTCTAGACCTAGGATCTAAAAACATCAAAATCTCGCCAACGCCTCGGCCAAACCGCTAACGGTTCGCAGTTCAACTCAGCGAGGTACTACAACTTTGCTCGAATCGAACCTGGTCGACATGGCTGCTTTTTTGGTCTAGAAAATGGCCATCTGAGGCCTCAAATCATCATATTTCCCGCTGCTTGGTCAATGTCATTCGGCACGCGCGAGGAAGTACAAACCACCGCACGCAATAGCCGAGCGTGAACAGTCAGTCATCCGCTCACTTCATTCATACGTAGTGGTGGCGCTCATGTTGGACGACCAGAGCCTCTCCGAGCTCGTGGATGAGCTGGGTATGGACGCAGAAGACCTGGCTGACGGCGACTTTGGCATTCCGAGCAGCAACACCGACCTCGTTAGCGCGGTGACCAGCGAGGAGGGTGCGAAGGTGGCGCAGGCCTTCTGCCAGTGTGCCGAGGCCAACGGCTTCGGTGCGCTCATCGAGGCGATGACCTTCTGTGGGCTCCGCGACGAGCTGCCAAAGCTCCTCACCGGGGGCGTCACGGTGCGT
>Ga0209713_10001691_pt1 | contig 13407 bp, 3 predicted proteins | sample ArcOceMetagenome_3_FD_187444 | JGI IMG/M metagenome (GOLD analysis project Ga0209713, IMG submission 187444) | Marine eukaryotic phytoplankton communities from Arctic Ocean - Arctic Ocean- Svalbard ARC20M Metagenome (SPAdes) (version 2) | ecosystem: Environmental > Aquatic > Marine > Oceanic...
CCCCCTCACCATTTTGAAAGGCCGACGAGCTGCGCGCTCTCGCTGAAGGAACATGCGCGCCGTCCGGAGCAGTCTCCTGCATGCTGGCCCTGCATGGCTGCGGGCTGGCAGACCAACGCTGCTCACCGCCGCCTTGCGCTCACCACCGCTTCGTCACTCGCACGCCACGCCCTTGGTCGTCACGCGGCACCTCGTATGGAAGCGCGGGACGGCCGCCGCGGCCGTAGCGACCGCCGCGGCCGGCACCACGGCTATCGTGAGCAGCAGCTGGCGCACGGTGCCCCACTGCGACGCGGCGGCCGCACCGCCCGAGATACAACCTGCAGCCGCGGACCTCAGGTGCGTGCGTGTGCGTGCGTGCCCTGTGCCCGCCGATCCGGCTGCTCCTCCTCACTCACGTCGTCTCGCCCTGCGCAGCCTCTACGACGAGAACGGCCGCTTGTCTCTCAGAGTGCTGGCGCGGCTCGTCTTCCGCTGCGCCGAGCTGTGCGTGCTCTTCAGTCCGGCGGCGCTCTTTGGTCTGCTGCTCGCGACGCCGCTCCACCAAAGCATCCGCGCGCGCTGGCTACGGCTGTTCGTGGCGACGCTGGCGCGGTGCGGGCCGGTGGGCATCAAGTGGGGCCAGTGGGCGGCGACGCGGTACGACCTCTTCGAGGACGACGTGTGCGAGTCGCTGGGCGAGCTCGCCAACCAGGCGCCCGCCCACCCGTACTCGCACACGCTCACGCTCGTCGAGGCGGCGTTCGGCGTGCCGCTGCCGCAGCTGTTCGCGTCGTTCGAGGTGGAGCCGATCGCGAGCGGCAGCATCGCGCAGGTGCACGTCGCGACGCTGCGCGACGGCGGCACGCGCGTCGCCGTCAAGGTGCAGCATCCCAAGCTCGCCGAGTCGCTGCCGGTCGACATGTACCTGCTGCGCGCGGTGGCGGGGCTCTCGGCGAAGCTGCCCGGGCTGCAGGACCTGCGCGTGCACGAGACGGTCGACCAGTTCGCCTCCAACTTCATGCACCAGCTCGACTTCTTCCGCGAGGCCGCCAACCTGCGCACGTTCGCCGCCAACTTCGCGTCGCCCTTCTGGGCGTCGCTGGTCTCCTTCCCGCAGCCCGTCGGCAACCTCGTCGCGCGCGACGTCCTCGTCGAGAGCTTCGAGGCGGGCGAGAGCGTCGCGGCCTACCTGACCAAGCACGGCACCGCCGAGCTCGGCGAGGTCGGCGACATCCCCTCCGCGACCAAGGCGAGCGTGGCCGTGCCGACCGGCGCGGCGGCGGGCGGCGGCGCCGTCGCCGAGGAGCAGCAGCCGATGAACGACGTCCTGCGCAACGCGATCGCCTTCGTCGGGCTGCAGGCCTTCCTCAAGATGCTCATCCAGGACAACTTCATCCACGCCGACCTCCACCCGGGCAACGTGCTGATCCGCTTCGAGCCGATCGGGCCGATCGCGCGCCTGCAGCGCTTCCTGATCATGGGCACGTCGCCGTGGGAGGTGGAGGCGGCGCACATGGTCCTCCTCGACGCCGGCCTCGCCGCCTCCTTCGACAGCCGGCTGCAGAGCCACGTCGGCAGCTTCTTCACGTCGATCGTCAAGTTCCAGGGGACCGAGTTCGGCGAGTCGATCCTCAACATGTCGCCGACGCAGCCGCTCGTCAAGAAGCCCGACGAGTTCGTGGCGGAGGTGACGGCCAAGATGGACACGATGCGGATCGCGCTCTCGTCCGGCAACGGCCGCGCCGGCGAGAACATCCGCGACTTCATGGTGTCGGTGCGCGGCCACCGCGTGCAGCTCGACCCGTCGGTGATGGTCTCGCTCATGTCGATGATGGTGCTCGAGGGGTGGCAGTTCCGCCTCGACCCGACGCTGTGCGTCTTCGACAACGTCAACACGGCGCTGCGCGGCTTCGGTCCGAGCGTCTTCGTGCGCGTCCTCGGCGACAAGATCAAGGAGGTGCTCGGGCTCGGCGCAGAGCTGTCGTGGGAGGAGAAGGCCGCCAAGCCGCAGCCGCAATAGAGGATTCCGCATGCGAGCGTGCGTGGTGCCTGGTGCGGCGCCGCGCTGTGCATCGGATCGGCAGCCGCAGCACACACAGCGGTGCATGTCGTGTGGTCGTCGAGATTTTAGAAGAATACTGTAGAGATCACACCCGAGTTACCAGCCTGCGACGCGCCTCGCTATGCTAACTATTGAGGCGATTGAGGCGCCGCGTCTGCGAGCTAGAAACGGATCAAAAACGATCAGCTCACCCCGTCGTGCATACATAAGCTGTAAATTGCATTCAGCACCTCGGCGAGATACAGACATCTGTGCAACGCAGCGTGTCTACTTGACGATGGCCGCCATGTGGTTCGTCGCCTCGTTAGCCCTATCTCTCGAGCTGCGGCGTGCGGCGCCGCGCCTGTGCACGCAGCGCGCGCGTGCACGAAGCAGGTTGCCACGAGCGCAGGAGGAGGGGAAGCCGACGGCGCAGGCCGCGGATCTCTTTGCAGGAATGAAGCAGCCGGTGTCGCTGGACTCGCCGGAGGGCGCCGAGGCGCTAGCGCGCATGCAGAATGATGCCGCGGAGGACGGCGGCGCGGAGCAGAAGCAGAAGAAGAAGAAGGGCTTCTTTGGCTTGGGCGGTGGCGGCGGCGGCGCCGAGGAGAGTGCAGGCGCGCCACCCGGGCCGCCGACTGCTCTCGCTGCGGACGTGTTCGCCGGGATGTCGACACCCGTCTCACTCGACTCTCCTGAGGGCGCCGCGGCCTTGCAACGCATGAAGGAGGGAGCTCCGGCCACCGCCGATGGCGCGCCCAGCCTCGATCTCGCCGTGCCGGGCCCAGCCGCGCCTCCTCCAGCGGCGCCGCCACCTGCCACGCTGGGCAGCACGCAGTACCCCCAAAACGCCAACGTGATCGATGATGACGCCAAAACTCTCTCGCAGCTGTACCCGATGCCCGACCTGCAGTCCGAGAGCTCGCTGCCGTTTGGCATCCAGCCGATCGCCTTTGCCATCAGCTCCGCCGTCGTCGTCGCGGTGCTGGTGCTGCTTGGGTACCTGGCGTTCCTGCTCTCGACGCAGGGGTGAGGTAGGTCTGAATCTAGCAAAAGGCTATAAAGGGCGAGTAAACCACGCGTGGTTCTATAGTGAAAGTCGCCCCGTGTTGTTTGTTTAGTTACTGTCTTCTGGTAAACACACGCCTCAAAATGCGGCATACGGACGGGTTAGATCTGAGACGCGTCGCGTCGCGATTGCCGCGCGCGTCGGAGCATAGTACACGAGAATGGGTAGATAATACTGGTAGGTGCCATGCGTAGCAGTAGGTGCCGTATTCGGCTGGGACTCGTGCGAGCCCCGTCAGGCGAGCTGTTGCTTCGGGGGTGAGTCGGAGCGGAAGCGCACGGTGCGCGAGCGTGCGGCGCGCGGCTTGGCGCGCTGCCCGCCGACCGTCGGCGAGCCGGGCGAGTCGCCGCTCTTGGTGCGCGCGCGGCCGCGCCAGCTGAGGCCGTATGCCGGCGGCGCGGGCTGCGGCGGCGATTGGGGGTCGAGCGTCGAGAGGCGCCGCTTCGGCTCCATCTCGACGTCAATCGACGTATGGCTGAGGCGCTGCGTCGCTTGCTTGCTCAGCGCAAATGAGCCGTATTGCGACGAGCTTGCCTGCGCGCGAGAAAGGAGGCAAGGGGCCACGGTGTGTGCTTAGGTGTGTGCGTGGAGCTGCCTCGGCCCAGCAACGCCCTCCCAGGCAGCCCAGCTCAGCCGCCGGCCAACCCTCCCTCCCCTCCCACCCATCCTGCTCATCATTGCCAACCGTCGCGACGTGCGCCGCGCCGTGTGGGGCATCGTGGGCGGCATCGGGGGTGAGGGCGGTCGCGAATGCATCCCAGGTAGCCATCCGCCCAGGTCCTCCAAGGAGGGAGGGCTAACTTGCCCGCGTGGCTCGCTGGCCCCCGGCCTGTCGACAGTGTGCACATGCTCGATTACCGCAGTCTGCGGCGCCTTGGCGTTGCTGTTGGGTTGCTCCCTCGTCTCGTTGGAAACTCGGCGGCTCGAATGCGGCGACGGGCCCCACTGGCTGCCTGGCGTCGCCGGCTTGCGGTGCGGCGTCGACGCCTGCAGGGAGAGGGCGTGCGCGTGCAGCCGCTTGCTGAGCGCGTGGATCAGCGCATGGCGCGCCGCCCTGCACGTCTCCTTGTCGGCGAAGACGACCTCGAGGCGGCGGCGGTGCACCGTTCCGACGCGCTCCGACGACGAGCCGATGACGCGCCGCCCCAACGCGACGAAGCGGCGCTTGCCGAGCCCGCCGCCCTTCTGCGGTGTGGCGCTCTTGTCGTACTTGCCCACGGCAGACAGCTCCTCGATCGAGGAGCTCCTCTTGGCGCTCGAGCGCAGCCGGAAGGACGACGCCGAGCCGGGAGTCGTCGGCTGCGCGCCGCCCGGCGTCGTCGGATTCGGCACGCCGGGGCCGACGCCGCCGCCGTCGCCGAGTCCCACCGGTGTCGAGGAGGAGCCGCGGCGCTCCTTGAGCCACGCGCGCCAGCTGCCCTCCGAGGAGCGGCGCATCGTGGTGCGATGCGGCGTCTGCGGCGTGCCCACGCTCTCGACGCTGCCCCTCTCGCGCTCGCCCGTGTCGGCCGCCACCGCCGCCGCCACCGCTTCTCCGCTGGTGGCGACGGTGGCGCCGCTGCTGCTGCCCCGCTTGGGCGTCAGCAGCCGTGACAGCGACGAGCGCCGCGGGCTTCGCTGATCGCGAGGAGAGGCGGGGTCGGTGGTGGAAACCCTCGTCCACGACGCCGTCCTCGCGGTCTCGCTCACCTCGGCAAGTGTGTCGAGGGCGCCGAGCTCGCTCGAGCGCGTGCCTCGATCCGACGAAACGGGCGCGATCGAAGCGCCGACCGACTCGGACCCCTCCGCAATGGGCAGCTCCTTGCAGCTGCCGCCGAGTCCGCCGCCGCCGCCAACTCCACCACCGCCTCCACCACCACTGACGCTGCTGCCGCCGCCGCTGCTGCCGCCGCAGCCGGCGGTGGTGCGCCGCTCGCTTCGCTCGGCGGCCGAGGCGGCGGGGCGGCGCTCGGAGCGCAGCGTCAGCTCGAGCGCGAGGCCGTCGCTCCTCTCGCGCACATCCTGCACCGTCGCGAGCGGCACGTGGGCGTGGCTCTTGTACGACGGCGCCGAGGCGAGGACGAGGCGGTTCTCGGTGAGCACGAGCAGGCCGCGCTGCGGCAGGTGGAGGCAGAGCACCATCCGCTCGCGCAGGTAGGTGCCGTCGCGCAGCTCGAGCAGCACGCGCTGCGCCACCGCCTCGGAGCGCGAGTAGTCGTGCACCGCGTGCTCGGCGCCGTGCATCATCCGTGGAGGGCGCAGCCGCTCGCGAGGGTCGAGCTCGCGCGCGTCGCCGTAACCGCCGTGGCCGTGGCCGCCGCCGCCGCCGCCGCCGCCGCCGTTGCCGCCGCCGCTGCCGCCGCCGCTGCCGCCGTCGCCGTTGCCGCCGTCGCCCTCGTGGATGAGGTCGAAGGTGTTGGCGAAGCCCTTGGCGGCGAGCGAGAGGCCGTCGAAGGCGCCGGCGAACGACTTGGTCGGCAGCCCGACGACGCCGCGGCCGACGCCCTTGATGAAGCCGGTGAGGCCCTCGTTCTGCATCCCCTCGAGCGGCGCCGTCACGAGGCCGGTGACGCCGTCGACGATGCCGCGCCCAAACCCGAGCCCGCCCTGCAGGAAGCCGTCGACGACGTGCTTCGGCTGCGCCGCCTCGCGGTTGCGCTCGCGCGCGCGCACAAAGTCGTCGTCGAGAGAGAGCTTGGCGATCGTCGAGCCGATGGCGCCCGTGCCGGCGCCGACGCCGGTCGCGAGGCCGCCAAAGACGGAGCGCGCGAGCGAGAGCGAGCCGAGCTTGAGGCCGCGCCCAAAGTCCTCGGGCGACTTGAGCAGGCCCTTGGACGGCAGGAAGATGAAGTCCTTGAAGCCGGAGCCGACGCCCGAGACGAGCTTCACCGGCACCGACAGCACGTCGATCTTGAGCAGCAGCTTGTAGAACTGTCGGAGCAGCGCGCCCTTGTACTCGGAGAGGATCTCGCCCTGCAGCTCCTCGGCGGTCACGACGGCGTCGGCCAGCACGACGGCGTCGAGCTGGATCGGCGCGCGGTCGAGGTTGGGCAGCATCGAGACCGGGTTGCGGATCAGGTCGGCGAGGAGCTTCTCCGAGTGGATGTACGTCAGGTTGAGCTTGATCTGCGACAGCTCGAAGCGGTGGAAGTACACCTTGACGGGCGGCTCCTTGGCCGCGCCGGCGCCTGCGCCGCCGCCGCCGCCGCCGCCGTTCGAGCCGCCGCTCTTCTCCTCGAGCGCGATCTTGCCAAAGTCCGCCGCGCCCGCCGCGCCCGCTGGGTCGATGGTGAGCGCATCGGGGTCGCCCGCGACGCTCGAACGGAAGCCGCAGCTACTACCGCTGAGGCCGCCGCCGCCGCGCGGCGTCGAGGCGGCCAGCGTCGTCAACCCCGCCGGGCTGGTGCTGTTGCTCGGAGGGCTGGCGTTGCTGCCGCTGAACCGGGGTCCGCCGCTGTACCGGCCACCGCCGCCGCTGCCCCCACCGCTGCCGTAGCGCGCCTGGCTCTCGCGCACCCACGGCGTCGCCGAGTCGACGACCGCGCCGCCGCTGCCGCCGAGGCCGCCGCCGAGGCCCATGCCGTTGACAGTCGAGAGGCGGCCGAGGACCTCGTCGGTGGCCGCGAGAGCCTCGCCCGGATCGGCCTGCGAGCGCCGCCGCGTGGAGCGCTTGTTGCCGGCGCCGCCCCCGCCCCCGCCGCCGCCTCCGCCGGCTCGGCCGCCGCCGCCGCCCTCGACCGCCTGCCAGCCATCGACGAGGCGGCGCGCGGGCCGCGGCTGCGGCGGCGGCGGCGACAGCGGCGGCGGCGGCGCGGCGGTCGCGCCCAGCTCGAGCTTGGCGCCAAAGTGGGCGAGCGCCTGCACGAAGGCCTCCTCGAGCTGCAGATCGACCTCCTCGAGGTTGAGTATCACGAGCGGGAAGACGTGGCCGTCGCAGCCGCCCGGCCCCGGCGCGCGCTTCACCACCGAGAGCTGCACGCACGGCTGCAGCTTGTCCTCGCGCGGCGAGTCGCGCTTCGGGCCGTGCAGCTCGCCGGCGGCGCGCGGCCGCAGCAGCGCCGACCTCACGAGCACGACGGGCAGCTGCGCGGCGGCGAGCTGGTTGTCGAGGCGCAGCTCGGAGACGATGAGGTCGGCGCGCGTGTGCAGCGGCGAGATCGACGAGTCGAGCACGATGTCCGACAGGCACGCGTACGCGATCTCGCGCACGCCCGAGCGCACCACCGAGAGGCCGATGCCCTTGAGCCGCGCCGTCAGCGTGAGCTGCGGCTCGTCGCTCGCCTGCGTCAGCTCGGGCGGCGCCTGCGAGATGCGCAGCGTGCGCGTCTTGTCGTGCAGCGTCACCTGCAGCCACAGGCACGTCGGCAGCGGGCCGCCCGCCTCGGCGGGGTCGGCGCAGACGGCCGCGAGCGCCGCCGACGCCGACGCCGACGCGCCGCCCGCCCTCTCGACGGCGCGCATCGGCGTCGCGTCGCCCACCTCGTCGAGCGAGACCTCGGCGGCCATGCGCGGCTGCGCCACGTGCAGCTCGAGCGTCTTCTTGCCCGTCGGCATGTCCCACACGTACGGCACGCGCGAGCTCGGCTCGAGCGTGCGGCCGTACTGCGACGGCGCGCCCTTCTGGCGGAGCGTCAGCGGCAGGTTGGTCGTGTTCTCGAGCACGTACGGCGGCGGCCGCTCGTTGCCGTCGGAGATGGTCACGAGCACCGACGGCGATCGGATCGAGACGTCGACGGCGACGAGCCGCTCGCCGAGGGCGTCGGCGGCGGCGTCGGCGGTCGAGAGGCGGCGGTGGCGCACGTGGCGGCGGCGACGCACGAGGTCGAGCGTCGAGGGCGACGGACCCCACGAGAGGTCGACGACGGACTTCTCGCGCGTCGTCGACGACGACGACGGCCAGTTGATGGCGTACTCCCACCCGGCGTCGTCGGTGGGCGCCGAGCGGTCGACGCTCCAGCCGTCCTCGACCCACTCCCAGCCGGCGGGGGGCGTGACCGCGTCGAGCCCGCCCAGCTTGCGCTCCATCCTCTCGTCGGACCACGGGCCGTGGTAGTCGGTCGGCAGCAGCCCCGCGGCCGAGAAGTCGTTGAAGGGGGTGCGGCGGCGCTGGTTCTCGGCGACCACCTCCATCACGAGGCTCGGCGCGCCGCAGCGCAGCATCAGCTCGCCCACCTCGTCCAGGCGGAATCCCGAGCAAAACGGCGAGAGGCGCCGGTGGTGGCTGTGGTGGTGCCTGCTGCTCGTCGCCGCTGCCGCAGCCCCTCCGCCGTCCCTCGGCGTGCCCGCCGCGCCGCCGTCGCCCGCCGCGCCGCCGCCGCCACCGCCACGCTCGCCCTTTGCACTCTTGCCGGTGCGGTCTGGCTTCTCGTACAGCGCCAGCTCGAGCAGCTGCTCGGCACGGTGCGATCGCCAGTGGAAGGCGACCTCGCCGTCGGCGGGCAGGAAGCGCGGCGCCGCCTCCGACGTGCCGTACTGCCGGTACGCGATGCCGACGCGCAGCCGGTTGCGCAGGATGTAGCGCGGCGCGAACGTGACCACCTTCGAGAGCACGGCGGGGTCGGGCGCGTTGGAGATGCCGACGGCCACGTCGTAGCCGCCGACGCGCAGCACGCCGTCGGTGTCGATGACCTCCATCGAGAAGGGGCGTGACCAGCGGTGCGCTGCACCTTGATCCGCGCCGCGCTGCACCTTGATCGCCATCCGGTTGATGAAGATGTCGTGCTTCGTGTACGAGAAGAGCTGAGGCACCGACGCCGCGCTCGCGCCCGCGGCACCCGCCGCCCCGCCGCCCATGCCCACCGCCTCGCCCTCGAAGGTGGTCGTCGTCGGCGTCAGCGTCGTTGACTGCGGGGCGAGCTCGCCGCCCACGCCGTCGCCGCCGTCGGCGCCGAGCAGCCCATCGGCGCCGAGGCCGTCGTGGAGGGAATCTCCACCATGGCTCAGCGCCGACGACGACGCCACCGACGCACGGCGCCCGTCGTCGCTTTGCGCATTGGAGCAGAGCGACGGCGCATTGGAGCAAAGCGACTGCGCGGCGCTGCGGCCGGGGCCGCCCGTCTCCAGCCCCTGCAGCCCCATCTGCGTGCTGTCGATCCGATCGCTGCGGCCGGACTCGCCGGCGGTGCCGTCGCTGCCGGCGCCGTCCGAGCGGTTGGACACCGAGAGCTGGCTCGACAGCGGCGGCGAGCCGGGGTGCCATCGGTAGCCGCCGAGCGGCATCGGGCGTCCCTCGTCGGTGGGTGACGTCAGGCAGCGTCGCTGCGACGGCGGCTCAGCGGCGGTGGCGCCGAGTGAGGCGACGGCGCCAGCGGCGGCGCCGAGGGCAGGCACGTACGAGGGCGTTGCAGCGCTGCTGCTGGCGGCAGTCGTGCGCGGCGTGCGCGGCAGATCAGCGAGGTCGACCGACACCGACAGGCCAGGCGCCGATTCGGCGCGGTCGCGCCCGGTGCACAGCGGCGCGCCGCCACTCTCGCTTGTGGAGGCCTCTGCGGCGGAGAGGAGCGCGGGACTGCTGCGGCCGCCGGCGAGCGACGCGGCGCGCTCCCTGCCGCCGCCGCTGCCCGGGCTCTGCCGGCCGGCCGCGATGCCCGCGATGGCGGCGGCGTTGGGCGACGGCGGCCGGTTGGCGACGGAGACGGAGCGCTTGCGAGAGTAGAGGTTGACGGCGGCGGCCGTCTCCTCGGCGGTCGGCACCTGCGAGAGCACCGAGCCCTTGCGCGTGACGAGCGACCCCTCCGCCAGCGAGTACGTGTCGGCCGACGCCTGGCGCGACGCGCCCACCATGAGGCTCCCCGAGCGCGACGCCGCCGACGGATGGTTGCCCGCGAGCCCCGCCGCGAGCTTGTCGAGGTCAGACTCGCTCAGGACGTTGCTGTTGCCGTCATCCGACTCGTCGGCGACGGTGAGCGGCGGCGGCGCCGCGACGCCCGGACGCACGAGCGACGCATCTGCAAGCAGCGAGAGCTCGGGGTGGATCAGCTGCTGCTGCGAGTCGAGGCTCTTGAGGAGAGCGAGTGGTCGCTCATCGCTCGGATTCGGCGACCTCCCGTCGGGCGTCGGCGTGCGATCCGACGAGGGTGACCTTTCACGCTCGAGGGCGCCCAGGCCGTCCTCGCCCTCCTCGGGAAACACGACGCTGTCCAGCACCGACTCGCGCACGCTCTCCGAAGGCTCGAGGCTCGGGCGACGCGACGAGGCGTTGGCGTCGCTGCCGCCGCCAAGCGACGGCCGCGGCGCCGCCGCAACCCCCGCCTCGCCCGCACCGCTGCCGCCGCCGCCGCCGCCGCCGCCGTCCTCCTCGCCCTCGCCGCCCTCAGGCAGCGCGCCGCCGCCAGGTGGCGAGCGCTGACCGGAATGCACCTTGGAGCGCGCGAGGCCGAGCGCCCTGCGCTGCTCCCCGCGCGAGGCATGCTGCAGCTGCTGCTCCTTGAGCTCCCTGAGCTCCTGCAGCGCCTGCGGCGGCGCCACCGCCGCCGCGCCGTGCGCCGTCTCCATCGCCGTCGTCTTGGCGCCGACGAAGGTGTTGATGTTGAGGCGCACCTCGCGGAAGGCCAGCGGCAGCCCCGTGCGGTTGACGAGCCAATACGGCGCGTACAGCAGCACCGAGCGCGCGCCGCCCGGCTTCAGGTGGTTGCTCAGGTGGACGCGCAGTGGCGGCCGCCCCGCCGTGAGCGCCTTGAGCTCGACGACCTCGGGCAGCTTCTCCGAGCTTCGGCCGCCATCGCGGCCCGGCCGCGCGTGCAGCAGGAAGGGCGCCGCCGGCTCGTAGCCTTCGACCGACAGCGACAGCTGCCACTCGGCCAGAGGCGAGACGGCGTGGCACCGCTCCGACGCGGACGGGGCGAGGGTGCCGGTGGCGACCGCCGCGCCGCCTGCGCCGTCCTGAGGGGTCGAGCCCTTGCGGAACGGCCGCAGCGACGCAAAGGAGGGGCGCGCCGAGCGCCGCCCCGTCAGAGGGCTGCGCAGCTGCGAGCCCGCCGACGGCCGGCCGCCGCCGCCGCCGCCGCCGCCGCCGTAGCCCTCTGGCGGCGGCAGCGCCTGCGGCGCAAAGACGCCGTGGCGGTGCGGCACAAAGCCAGGCTCGTCGCTGTCGCCAGGCAGCAGCAGCGACAGCGTGCGCGTGCGGCGGCCGGAGCCAAGCGAGCTGCTGCTGCCGTTGCGCGAGCCGCCGCTCGAGGTGCGCGCGCGCCATCCGCGCGCGAGGCTCGCACCGTCCTGCGACGTCGTCCGATCGGAGTCCGAGGGGCGGTCCTCGGGGACGGCCTCGGCGTCCCTGCTGCTGCCGTCGCTGTCGGCGGCGGAGGGCTCGCGCCGCGACGACGCGATCTGCTCGAGCGGCCCGCCGTGCCCGCCGTGCCCGCCGCCGTGCCCGAGCTGACTGTGTCGGGCGCTCGAGCGGATTCGGATGCCGCTCCGCGCAAACGAGCTGCGCCACGCCCGCTGCGGCTGCTGCTGCGGGGGGGTGGACGCTGTGGACGAGGCGCCGTTGGCGGGAGAGGCGGAGGCATCGTCGGCTGAGGGCGTCGCCGCACTCGCGTCGCCGCTGGCGCCCCTCGGAGGCGTCGAGCCGACCGAGGCGTTGGTGTCGGTCGGCTCGGACTGCGTCGACCACAAACTCCACTTGACTGGCAGCGGCAGCGTGTTCATGATCGTGAGCGGCGAGTGGATCGAGACCATCACGGGCCGCACCGAGCCGAGGCCGCGCGCGGCGCCCGCCATCTGCAGCCGCTCGACCTGGATGCACGCGTGGAAGGGCGGCGCGGGGGGCGGCGCCGACACGGGCGACGGAGGCTGCGGCGCCGCCGCCGGCAGCGGCCCGAGGGTATCGCCGCCGAGGCTGGCGCTGGCGCTGGGGGCGGGCGGCTCCATGTCGGCGGTGCGCCAGTTGCTCTTCGCTTGGCACACGACGACCGTCGGCATCCGCCGCTCGTCCCACTCGGCCTCCGCCTCGGCCTCCTCGTCGGCCGCCTCGTCGGCCTCCGCCGTCGGCTCGCCCGCCTGCTGCGCGAGGCGCGACTCCTCTCGCGCCGCCGCCCACGCCTCATCGAGCGCCTTGAGGGTGCGGTTGGGCGTCCACAGCATCCCAAAGACGTACTCGGCGTCGGTGGTGGAGACGCGGATGCCCGAGGCGGCGGCGCGGCCGAGGCTCGAGACGCCGCCGAAGCAGCCGCCCTCCTGCCGCTCGAGGCTAACCAGCGACGCCAGCGGCAGCACGAGCTGCATCGAGCGCTTCTTGAAGCGGCCGAGCCGGTGGACGCCGCGGAAGCAGAGGTGCGTCGTGAAGAGGTAGAGCCGCCCCTGGTACGGCTGCAGCCCGTGCGAGAGGGAGCGGCGCGGCCGCCACGCGCACGACCAGTCCTGCAGCAGCCGCTCGTCCGCCGGGAGGCCGAACTGCTCGCGCAGCTTCGAGTTGGTCTTCGAACCGAGCACCACCTGCGGCGCGTGCTTGCCGACGTGCCGCTCGAGCGCGCGGTACATCCGCCCCGTGTTGCGCGTGTTCGCAAAGCACAGCTCGCCGCTCGCAAGGAACGTCGAACGAGCCGACGTCGCTGCCGTTGCTGCTGCTGCCTCGAGCTTGTCGACGGCTGCTGCCTCGCCTTCGGTGTCGGCGGACGCCGAATGCCAGCTGAGCGTGATCGCGGCGGATTCATGCACCCCAGCGTTGTGGCTGCGCACCTTGGACCTGTCGAGCCCAGTCACGTCGGTGAGGGGGATGACCTCGAGGGTCTGCTCGCCGCGCAGGCCGTGCCGCGCCGAGAGGCGGCGCGCGTGCGAGACGCAGATGCACGTCGACGTGACGAAGAGGTTGCCACGCGAGACGCGCGCGCGCTTCCTCTTGGCCTTCTTCTTGTTCTTTGGCGCCGAGAAGGGCGAGCAGCCGGTCGCCGGGCCGTCGTCGACTGAGCTGCGGTCGCCGCCCTGCTGCGACGACGACGAGTACGTCAGCAGCCGGCAGGCGTAGTGCTCGAGCACGTGCTCGCTCTCCGGCAGCCCGAAGCGGCGGCGCACGCGCGCGGCGACACGCATCTGCTGCCGCGTGCGCCGCACCGACAGCAGCTGCGGCAGCCACAGCACCGAGCCGCCCTCGGGCCAGTGGTAGGCCTCGTCGGTGGTCGTCGCGTCGGCGGCGGCCGCCGCGGCCGCCGAGGAGGCGGCGGTGGCGTGGGAGTCGGGCGTCGTGACGGCGGCGCGGGCGAGTGGCCGAAGCAGCATGCCGGCGCCCAGGAAGTCGAGTGGGACGGACATGGTCGACGACGGCTCGAGCGAACTGAAGCATGCCCGCTGGTGCTGCTTCTGCTGCTCCTGCTTCGACGACGACGAGAACGACGACGGGAAC